>Ga0256839_1000006_pt1 | contig 321735 bp, 268 predicted proteins | sample 354166metaG_FD_185968 | JGI IMG/M metagenome (GOLD analysis project Ga0256839, IMG submission 185968) | Hydrothermal vent microbial communities from Mid Atlantic Ridge, Atlantic Ocean - 354-166 | ecosystem: Environmental > Aquatic > Marine > Hydrothermal vents | place: Atlantic Ocean: Mid... | reverse complement strand
GACGGGAGCATAGCATGGGAGTGGCAGCCTGCTGGCAAATGGCTTCTTTCCATGGATTTGCATGCCCATCTCAAAGACTATACCTCGGAGGATGCCCAGATCTTTGAAGATCCCTTGTATCGGGCTGACAGCCGTTATCTGAAAGAAGAATTGTTGGGAAATGTCGATTTTTCTCTCAAAGTGAAATATCAAGCGAAACAGGACATTTCTTACAAGCTTTCCGTGTTTGCCGAAAGGCAGCGAAGAACCACTCGCGATAGAATCTGGAGCAGCGATACGCTCTTTTTACCCGCCTCCATGTCCGGTTGGAATAGCTTTTTTTACGAGCAGCTGGCTCCACTTGTACACGACCGGGCCGAGCTAATCCTGGCCCGAAATGACAAAACAAAACTTTGGCATTGGGGTGTGCAGCTGCGGGCTTACACCCAACATGAAGCGCTACCCCTTTCTTCTTTTCTCCCTCAAGATGCTGAAGCCTGGAGGCAGACCCGAGCCATAGGCCCTCGGCTCTCTTTTTCCGCTACCTGGCCGCAATGGAAGTTTGAGGGCACGGGCAGGCTGGAGTACACGCTTTTGAATATGCCCGATCGAGCTTTTGCCTTTGCCGCTCCATCTACTCGCTTGACTTTGTCTTATTATCTGCAGCCCCATGTGCGGCATGACGGTCGGCTCAGTCTTTCATGGGCATACGACAGGCAGCCAGCTGCTTATGCCCTCAGCAATGGTTATCTCCTCATTCGAGATAGCCGCAGTTTGCTTTGGAACCAACTCAGGGTGGAGGAAAGCCTGTCGGGTACGCATCGAATATCCTTTTCTTTTTCAAAAATCATGGGCAAATTTCCCTTTTTGAGCGTGCTTTCCTGGTCGCGATCGAAGCCTGGTTCGGTCAGCTCCCCTCTTTTGAACGGGAATTATTGGGTGAGTACTTACGAGCTTGTTCCACAACCCGTACAGACTTTGTCTGCGCAGTTTTATTTGCTAAAACTTCAACTTAAAAGCTTTTCCAGTTCTGCCAAGTTGTCGCTTTTTTACGGAGATTTTCTGTTGAGAATGAACCCCGACCTGCTTGAAAAAAAGCAATACGCCTCTGCGCGCTTTGGCTTATCCCTGGAGCGTAGCTTTTGGGATGACAAGATGAAAGCAACATTTAGGTATCAGGCAAACTATAGAAAAAACATAGGTCTGTTGACAGGTAGCGATGTCTTGATTCAACATGTGACTTTCGGTTTGCTCCTCAAACCCAACGACAAGTGGACGGTGGACTGTTCGGCATCCAGGGCTTTTCAGAAGGCGGCATCTTTGGGTGCTGCCTTGGGGAGTGTAGATGTCGATCTGGAATACGCTTTAGAGGCTCGTTGGTTTTTCTTCTTGCGGGGACAAAGTGTGAATCGCTTGCAATCCCGAGAGTTTGTCAGTTTCAAACAAGACATTAACTACTGGGAGTACAAGAGCTATGTGACTTTGCCAGGTTACGTGGGGTTGGGGCTTCGCAAAGAGTTTTAAAGTGGTTCTCTCAATTCGCCACAATATCCATTTCTTCTACTAAGCGGGAGGCTCCGGCAAACCGCTCTATGATGAAAAGAACGTAGCGGATGTCCACCATGATGTTGCGGCAGATGGTGCCATCGTAGTAGATGTCGCTCATGGTGCCTTCCCACGCGCGGTCGAATTTGAGCCCGATGAGTTGCCCTTTGGCAGTCAGGACAGGGCTTCTGGAGTTTCTTCCCGTGGTATAGTTGGTGCCCAGAAAACAAATGGGCATACGCGTGCCTTTTCCATATCGATTATATCGTATCTTTGCTGGCCAAGTAAAATGCATGCTTTATGGAAGACATGCTCCTATATCATCGGTTGCAGTTTGCATTTACCATTACCTTTCACTACTTGTTTCCTCAGCTAACAATGGGTTTAGCCTTGATGATAGTATGGTTCAAGGGGAAGTTTTTACTAAGTGGGGATGAGCGTTGGAACCATCTAGCCCATTTTTGGATGAAAATTTTTGCCCTCAATTTTGCTATGGGGGTAGTCACGGGTATCCCTATGGAGTTTCAATTTGGCACCAATTGGGCGCGCTTTTCGGAGCTGACGGGTAGCGTGATTGGACAGACGCTGGCTATGGAAGGCATGTTTTCCTTTTTTTTGGAATCTTCCTTTTTGGCATTGTTCCTTTTTGGAGAGCGTCGATTGGGCCACAAGCTGCATTTTCTCACGGGCTTTCTGGTGTTTTTAGGTTCTTGGCTCAGCGGCTTGCTCATCATTGCAACCAATGCCTGGATGCAGCATCCTGTGGGCTTTGAGATTTTAGGAAATGGCAAGTTTGTATTGACACATTTTGGGGCGCTTTTTTCCAATCCGTGGTTGTGGCCAGCTTATCTACACAACCAAGCAGCCTCATTGGTGACGACTTCCTTCGTCATAGCTGCAGTGGGGGCGTTTTATTTGCTCAATGGCAGACAGGTCGAATACGGCAAGCTCATGCTGCGTTCGGGCGTGATTGCGGGCTTGATTTCGAGTGTGTTGGTGGCTTTCCCCACAGGTGATTGGAGTGCTAAAAATGTAGTGAAGTATCAGCCAGTCACCTTTGCGGCTATGGAAGGGCTATTTGAGACTTCGGAAGGCGGCGCCGAGATCGTGCTCATCGGGCAACCCAATATGTTAGCACGCAAGCTGGATAACAAGATTGCGGTGCCGAATGTATTGAGTTTTCTGACTTTTCAACGATGGCATCAGCCTGTACAGGGTTTAGATCAGTTTGATGAGTCGCTGTGGCCTACAAATGTGCCGGGGTTGTACTATGCCTATCACATCATGGTGGGGTTGGGCACGCTATTTATTGTCCTGATGGCTGTAGCGGCGTATTATCTGGCGCGCGGTAGTTTGTTTAGTCGGCGCGGTGTGTTGTGGGCGTTGTTGATGGCTTTTCCCTTTCCCTACATAGCCAATATTGCGGGGTGGTACACTACTGAGTTGGGGCGCCAGCCTTGGTTAGTATATGGATTGTTGCCCACGGCTGAAGGCAGTTCATTCATGGTTTCGTCGGGCAATACGCTCTTCACATTACTGGGTTTTGTGGGGTTGTACTTTTTGTTAGGATTGTTATCGCTATTGCTGGCGGGGCGCATTGTGTACAAAGGTCCTCGTGCTTAAGTTGGTAAATCGAGCTGTGTTATGGAATTGTTTTGGTATGTTGTACTGCTCAGTATGCTGGCCATGTATATGGTATTAGATGGCTACGACTTCGGTGCGGGTATTGTGCATTTGATTTTTGCCCGTAATGAGGCCGACAAACGAGCTATCGTCAATGCTATTGGTCCGTTTTGGGATGCCAATGAAGTGTGGCTAATTGCTTCTGGTGGGGTGTTGTTTTTCGCTTTCCCCATGCTTTATGCCTCGTCGTTTAGTGGTTTTTATTTGCCATTGATGATTGTCTTATGGCTACTCATTTTTAGAGCCATCGGTATAGAGTTGCGTACATTTTTGGACAACCGCTTGTGGCGTGTTCTGTGGGATGCTTCTTTTGGGGTAAGCAGTTTGTTGTTGGCACTTTTTTTTGGTGTGGCAGTAGGTAATATTGCGCGCGGTGTCAATCTAGGCTGTGTGGAAGATGGGGTATCTCATTGCGATCCGCAATATTTCTTTTTACCTCTTTGGAACCCCACATTTGATCCGCGTGCGGAGCATTTGGGTGTGCTCGATTGGTTTACGGTACTCATTGGCCTTATCGGTGTAATATCGCTGTTTATTCATGGCAGCAACTGGATTATTTTTAAGACCAACGTGTCGATCAAGGAGCGGCTCAAGCAGATGGCTTGGCGCATGAACTTTGTACTGACTTTTTTGGTCATACTAACTTTGTCGTTGTGGCATTTGATTCATCCCCATCCATTGCGCAATTTTTTTGTGCATCCTTGGCTGTGGGTGTTCCCGATTTTGACGTTTAGCGCTTTAGCTGCAATGTTTCGTTTACGCACATTTCGCTCAGAGCATACAGGTTTTTTGTGGTCTTCTTTGTTTTTGTTGTCGGCTTTTGCTTCTACAGCGGCAGCGCTGTACCCCGCTTTTTTGCCTTCTTCCAACGAGGTCAATCCTCCACTTACGCCCTGGAACACTGCAGCTGGCGCGTATGGGCTTGGCGTGGGCATGAAATGGTTTATCGTAGCGGCGGTACTGGTGGGCATATACATGGTGGTGCAGTATCGCGTGTTTTCTGGCAAGCTCGATGACTCGGGCTATGGCACACATTAGATAGATGTTAGTGGCAGCCTATGCTGAACAGAAAGGTGCTATGCGCCCAGGCACATAGCACCCTTGTGTAACCGAATATTTTTTGCAGGGGGAAAAGGTTATTTCTCTTTTCCACCAGCCATTTGGCTCCAAGCTTCGATGTCTTTTTGATTCATCCGCACGTAGTTTTCATTGCCGGCTTCTTGAGCCAGCTCGGCTGATTTTTTAGCGGCTTGGATGGCTTCGTCATAGCGGCGCAGTTTGGCCAAGATCTGGGCTTCGAGTCGATACTGCCAGTAGCGCGGATCCATTTCGTTGGCTTTGCGCACCCATTTGAGTGCTTGGTTGAGATCTCTACCTGTGTCGTAATAGTAGCTGGCAGCGGCATAGTAATCGCTACGTGTAGGACCACTCATGACGCGTTCGATATCAGCCATTACCTTGCTGTCCACATCAACCTCGAGCTTGATGGGTACGAGGGTGCGTTCCCAAATGAGCTGTATTTCGGCACTTTCGTTGCGCAACTTGTCGATGTTGATGGTGAACGTTTCAGTGAAGCAGTGTTCTTTGGGCTTGACGACGAGGCGCGCAGCTTCTTTGCCGTTGTCATAAGCTTGTGGCAAGCCCCAGTTATCCGTGTCGGTGTAGAAGATGATGGTCCAATTGTCGGCAGCGGGGATGGTGTACAGCGCATAAGCACCGGCCTTTAGCTCATGGCCTTCCACTTTGACGTCGTCGCTAAAGGTGATCACGGTGTTTTTGTTGGCGCCGGTGCGCCACATTTTGCCGAAAGGCACAAGCCCATCGGGTGCGAAAATGGTTCGACCTTTGACACCAGGGCGGGAATATTCCACTGTGACTTCGGTGAGTCCAACAGTTTGTTGGAGTTTGCAGGCAGGGCTGGGCGCAGGTGTTTGAATTTGGGCGAAGGTATGCATAGCCCAAAGGGTTACTACAGCCGAGGTGATTGAAAAACGCATTGCTGTGTTCATACTGCTTTGAAATTTGGTTTAACAAGCATTCTTGCAACAAATGTACACAACAAGATATGGATGAGAGAAGTCTTGGAAAAGAAAGGCATGCTACCAGCAGCATGCCTTTGTGTGAATTAAGTGGAGTATATTGATTAATGGGCCACTACGAGGCGAAGGGTGCATACCTGATGTTGGACGGTGAGGCATAGCTGGTAGATACCTGCGGGCTGATTGTGCAGATCGATAGGGAAGGTGCCGCCTATCTTTTCATAGGAATGAAAGAGACACCTGAGACGATGGCCGATGCTTCATTGTTGATAGTGTCGCTATCCATAGTGCCATTAGGACTACTTATGCTGACAGAGATGTGGTAAGATTGGGCTTCAGTGGGCGTAAACGGCGTCATGGTTGTGAACTCGTAAGTACCCAGTGTGAGAATGGCTAGCTGGTCAAAGTGATCCGAATAGGTGTTGGTGCCATCACTCCATTCCAAATCGAAATGGGCTAAAGTATCGGATCCTTTGTTGGTGACTAGACCCTTGATGAGCACGTTTTGCCCTGTGGGCACAAAGCGATCGATGAGCAGTTGGGTCAGTTCTATTTCGCGAGCTGGAGGGGACAAGCAAGCTGATGTTGTCCAGCGCAAAGCCATAGAGTCAGCCGCCATTGTCGTTGTAGCGAAATGCCAATTGTACAGAATCTTGGCCTGCCAGTGCTGAGAGATCAAAAGTGATTTTTTGTTGCCACGCTTCGCTGTTGTCAGATAGTTCGTATAATTGATTCCATGTATCGCCATCATCTGTAGTGTATTCGATAAAAGCGCGCTCGGTGTTTCCCTGATAGCTGAGCCCGCCAAAGAAATAGTCGATTTGTAAAATGATTGCAGAGTAGTCCGACAGATCCATAGGTGGCAAGACCAGGTAATCGGCGCTCTTGTCGCAATTGCAAGCATCGTCATTGGTGGCAATAATGTAGAGTTGCCCAAGCCGGGTGCTTGGGGGATCGACCAATAGCTACTCGAAAGGCTGCTGGGCGTGCCGATCAATCAGCCGCCATCAGTAGCCAACGACTGATAGGGCCATTGCGCAGGCATGATGCCGTTCTCGAAGTCTTCGCTGAGTAGTGTTTGAGCTGAAAGGGCACTGGTGAGTGTGAATAGGCAACTGAACGGTAGGTATAGGATAGGGAATAGGCAAAGCTTCGTAATGTTAAAATTTAGGTTCGCAATGAAATGTAACGTGCCAACGTTATCTACTGCCTTCAACAGGAGGGAAAAGACATTGGGAAACTTTAGTCATCGGCTTTACCTTAGCTGGGGCTTAGAACTATGTCATAGGCCAGTAATTCAGTATTGCAACAAGTGGGAAGAGCAGCTTTGAGTGACGAAAAAAGCGATAAGTAAGTGGACTCCCTTTTAGAAAGAGATGGCTTTGGCGGCGTGTGTTATTTATTTGCGCATCCGTATATTTCACAACTAAAGGCCACATGCATATAGTTATTATTGGTAACGGGATCAGTGGGATTACAGCAGCTTGTCATATACGCAAGCTGAGCGATTATCGCATCACTGTCATTTCGGGCGAGTCGGAATATTTTTTTTCGCGCCCAGCTCTCATGTACATCTATATGGGGCACATGACTTTTGAGCATGCGAAACCTTATGAAGACTGGTTTTGGGATAAAAACCGCATTGAGCGGATCCACGGCTGGGTAGACCAAGTCGATTTTGCTGCCAAGCAAGTGATCTTGTACGATGGTCGAAAAATAGGCTATGACAGGCTCATTTTGGCCACCGGATCGCAGCCCAACAAATTTGGCTGGCCAGGCCAGGATTTAGATGGCGTGCATGGCCTGTACTCATTGCAGGACCTTGAAGCACTGGAGCGCCACAGTCCGCATATCGAGCATGCGGTGATCGTAGGTGGTGGCCTCATCGGAGTGGAGTTGGCCGAGATGCTGCACTCGCGCCATATCCCTTTCACCTTTTTGGTGCGCGAGTCGAGCTTTTGGAATATCGTCTTGCCACCCGAGGAGTCGGCAATGGTGACGCGCCACATTCGAGCGCATGGTGTAGACTTGCGCCTTGAGAGTGAGCTCAAGGAAATCTGGGGCGACCAGCAAGGGCGTTGTAAGATGGTAGTAACTAGCGAGGGGGAGAAAATTCGATGTCAATACGTGGGATTGACAGCTGGCGTATCGCCCAATGTCGATTTTTTGCGCTTCTCAGCCTTAGACATAGAAAAAGGCATATTGGTAGATGACTACCTGCAGACCAACATACCTGATGTATATGCTATTGGCGACTGTGCCCAACTGCGTCAGCCCCAGCCGGGACGCCGTCCTATTGAAGCTGTGTGGTACACCGGACGCATGATGGGGCAAGTAGTGGCGCAGACTATTTGCGGGAAGCCAACGCCTTACAATCCAGGTATTTGGTTCAACTCTGCGAAGTTTTTTGACATCGAGTACCAGGTGTACGGCACGGTGCTGCCCAACCCACCCGAGCATCATGCTTCGCTTTACTGGGAGCATCCCGATGGGCAGCGCAGCGTGCGCATTGTGTACGACCGGCGTACAGACTCGGTGTTGGGCTTCAATTTGATGGGCATCCGCTATCGGCACGAAGTGTGCGAGCGGTGGTTGTGCGATGGCACGCCTATCGAGGAGGTGCTACAGGATCTGTCTTTGGCCAATTTTGATCCAGAATTTTATCCGCAGTACGAAGGGGCCATCGTGGCTCAGTACAATCAGCAGGCAGGCAAGCAGCTCAAGCTGCGCAAACGCCGTCGCTTAGACCTTGTACTCGACTTTTTAAAGCGGTAAATCGCACCTGCAACTTTATCCAAATTGAATTGAGAAAAACGCAAGCAGCCACTCATGATGCGAAAACCCGTTTTTGTAAAGACAATTCAATTTGTAGGCATTGGCCTATTTGTCTTTGCTTTGGCGCTTTTCAGCTGGTCACTCACAGCTAGTAAGTTTGTCCTGAACGAGGAAGCGCTCAAAGCTGCTATTGGCAACGAACAGCACTGGGCTCATGTGGCAGTTCATATAGCGCCCATGCAAGGCCAGACGTATCCTAACAGCTTTGCCTTTATTGCAGCGCTGGATGCAGCGCTCAGGAGAGCCCAAGAAGATATCCGCAAGCAAGTAACGGATGAGCTGGGGCTCACCCCTTCTGATGGTGCCTACTGGAATGCCATCTTACAAGATTACCAGCTGAAGGCAGTGCGTTTTCCCGTAGCTAAGGCCTCAGCTATGGGATTGTTGCCCGACCGTAGTTGGTTGTTTTTTGCGTTGAGTATCGGCCTAGGCGTGTTAAGTGCTTTTTTGTATTTGCTTCCGCAAAAGCGTGATCTGCCCGGCATTTGGCACAATGGCCTTTGGCATCACTCGCTCACCTCTCGCGGTTGGTTGGGTATGGCCCTTGGTGCATGGCTCATCGCTTTTTATGCCTTGCTCTACTTTTATCCGGAGCATCTGGTCAATTGGGTCATCATGGTGGACCCCATCAGCGAGGCACTTAGTGGCCATCCGGCCAGCCAATGGTTCTTATATGGCTTGCTCTATACGCTGGCTATTTTGGTCATGGGCGTGCGCATGCTGATCAAATATCGCCACAACCGTTATCAGATTATACGCACCGTGTCGGTGATGTTCTTTCAGACAGCTTTTGCCTTTCTCATTCCCGAGATTTTGGTGCGGCTCAACAAGCCCTATTTCGACTTCAAAAATATCTGGCCACTCGACTACGATTTCTTTTTCGAAATCGATGAGTTGATTGCCAATGGCACGCTGGGGATATTTATGCTGGGGTGGGGTATAGCTCTTGCGGTGGTAGGCGTGCCAGTATTCACCTACTTTTTTGGCAAGCGTTGGTATTGTTCGTGGGTATGCGGCTGTGGCGGCTTGGCCGAGACGATGGGCGACCCTTTCCGGCAGTTGTCGAGCAAGAAGTTGCGCGCCTGGCGCATCGAGCGCTGGCTCATTCATGGGGTGCTTGTATTTGCTGTAGTGATGACGGCTATGGTACTTTACACTTATTTTACGGGTGAGTCGCGCGTGTTGGGCTTAGACAGCTATCAGGTGCGCAAGTGGTATGGCCTGTACATTGGTTCGTGGTTTGCTGGCGTGATTGGCACGGGCTTTTACCCGCTGATGGGCAACCGCGTGTGGTGTCGGTTTGGTTGCCCACTGGCAGCTTATTTGGGTCTTGTACAGCGCTTTCGTTCGCGCTTTCGCATTACGACTAATGGAGGGCAATGTATTTCGTGTGGCAACTGCTCTACCTATTGCGAGATGGGTATCGACGTGCGGTGGTATGCCCAACGCGGGCAAGACATTGTGCGGGCCTCTTGCGTGGGCTGTGGGGTGTGTGCAGCAGTATGCCCTCGGGGGGTGTTGCGCTTGGAACAGGCTAGCGCTGACGTGAGCAAGCGCGCCAGCGAATTGCGCGTACTGCGCATGGTGCCCGGCAAACAGGTAGAGATGCTGGCATGAGGCAACTGCGTTTGGATTTGTAGTTGGTGCCTGATAACCCATTGGGCACTAAAATGGCATCAGAGCCTTCTTTGAAAAAGTCAAATTGCTAACTTGGCACGTACTAGCTACGTGCATTTGCCGAAAGACAAAATGTATAGTTGCCTTCAGCGTTTTGTTGAACCAAAACAGAGATGCCATGCCAATCAGTAAGCCTTTCAACCTCAAGCAGTGGATAGAAGATAACCGCCACCTGTTGCGTCCGCCTGTTGGCAATCAACAGATTTATCGCGGCAACGACGACTACATCGTCATGGTAGTGGGTGGGCCAAACGGTCGCAAGGACTATCATTGGGAAGAGGGCGAAGAGCTGTTCTATCAGCTCGAAGGCGATATCACCGTCAAGATTATCAATGAAGAAGGCCAGCCCGAAGACATCCATATCCGAGAGGGTGAGATGTTCTTGCTGCCACCCCGCGTACCTCATTCGCCTCAGCGCCCTGCCAATACGGTGGGCTTGGTCATAGAGCGCTATCGGCGTCCTGGCGAGGTGGACAAGCTCATGTGGTTTTGTGACAATTGCCACGCCAAGTTACACGAAGCCAGCTTTGAGTTGGAAGATATCGTTACGCAGATCAAGGAAGCCATCGAAACGTTTATGGGATCTGAAGAACTGCGCACCTGCAAACAATGTGGCCATGTGATGGAAAAGGTAGTGTGAACCACTAAAATATGAGTCAATTGATGAGCCGACTATTGCACTTATGTGCATTTGCGTGGTGTGGAATGATGATCATGGTAGCGGAGGCGCATGCCCAAAGGATGCGATTCGAGGCTGTTGCAGATCCGCCAGAAGTAGTCTTAGGTAGCTCTGTATCACTGCGCTTTACGCTGTACGATGCGCGTGGCAGTGAGTTTGTGCCGCCTGACTTGTCGGCCTTCGATGTGGTGATGGGGCCCAACCAGTCATTTCGCACTACCATTGTCAATGGGCGTGTGCGTTCGGAAATGAGTATTAGCTATACGCTCATGCCGCGCAAAGTCGGTACATTTCCCATTGGTCCGGCTCGCATTCGCGTAGGCGGTAAGACGGTGCATTCCAACAAGGTAGAAATACGTGTATTGCCGCCTACACATGTGCCTTCAGACTCAGAGGCACTGCCGGATGTGTTTGTCGAGCTTGTCTTGTCGGATACAGTGGCTTATGTAGGCCAAGAGTTACTGGTCGACCTCAAGTTATTTACCAAGCACAATATAGATAGCTACAGCATTTTGGATGAGCCCGAGCTGAAGGGTGCGTGGGTAGAGCCTTTACGGCGCTTCGACACCCGTACGCGACACGAGTTTCGGCAGGGCGTGCAATATTTGACCAAGGTGTTGCGTCGCATGGCGGTATTCCCTCAGCAGTTAGGCCTTTTAGAAATCCCCCCATGGCGATTGCAATTGGCCGTGGTAGAAGGGCAAGACAGAGGTTTGGGTTTTTTCTTCAATACGCGCGTGCGGCCAGTGGTAGTGGAAACTCAGTCCTATCAGGTGCAAGTCAGGCCATTGCCCATGCCGCCACCTGCCGATTTTAGTGGTGCAGTAGGGGAGTACGCGGTGAAAATGCGTGTGCAACCTAGTCGTCTTTCTACTGATCAAACATTGCAGCTCCTATGGATCGTCTCAGGTGTGGGCGACATCAAACGGGTGGAGCCACCGCCAGTGCCGCTTTCGACCGACTCGTTTGACGTGTATGAGCCCAGGGTCATAGAAGAGACTATATATGAAGATCAGGGCGTATTGCGCGGCAAGAAAGTGTTTGAGGTGTTAGCCATTCCTCGCTATGTAGGTCAATGGCGCATTGTACCGAGTTTTTCTTGGTTCGACGTAGACTCTGTCCGCTACCAGCGGGCAGTAGCCGATCCTTTTTTTGTGGAAGTAATGCCAGGTGATGGTTTGCAGCGCACTTTGTCTGACACTGCGACTACAGCGGACCGTCCAGGTCGTCCCTATCCGTGGGCTGTGCACACGCATTTACGCAAAGATTGGCCCAACTGGTGGGGCTCTTGGAGCTTTTGGCTGCTATTGGTGCTGCCGTGGGTAGGAGGTGCGATGGTTATAGGTAGCAGCGTATGGCTAGCTCGCCAACCGGTGTTGTCAGAGGCTGCGCGCAAGCAACGAGCTGCCTATAAATTGGCTCGCCAGCGCCTCTCACAAGCCAAGAAATATTTGGCAGCAAAGGCATATCGCGATTTTTACGATGTCCTGTCGCGTGCACTGATCGAGTACGTGGCTTTTCGCTTGCAGTTACCCATGGCTGAAGTGGCTAAGGCCACTGTGGAGCATCGCCTTTCGGAAAAAGGCGTACCGCCTCAGTTGCGCAGCCGCTACATGCAACTGCTTGAATGGTGCGACAAGGCCTTGTATGCAGGGCAGGCACAACAATTGCCTCACGAGCAACTTTATGCGGAAGCCCTAGAGGTCATTGCTGCATTGGAACCCTATTTGCGGCTACAAAGAGATGGGTGAGTGGGCTCACATACTATTTTTCTCCGCTGCCTTACTTTGCGCCTGCAAAAAAATGGCTGATGACGCTACCTGTAGTATCCCTTCATTTCAAGGCCTTTGGCCAAGGTCCACCACTAATCGTTTTACACGGCCTGTTCGGTATGCTCGACAATTGGCAGACGCTGGGCCGGCGCCTAGCACAAGACTACACTGTGTATCTGGTCGATCAGCGCAATCACGGCCGTTCACCTCATGCCGAACCACACGACTATCCTACCTTAGCTGAGGACTTGCGCCATTTCATGGAAACACAATGGATCTATCGAGCGCATTTGTTAGGTCATTCTATGGGGGGCAAAACGGTAATGCAGTTTGCCTTTGACAATCCGGACATGGTCGATCATCTGGTCGTAGTCGATATTGCGCCTGTGGGTTATGCGCGGCGTCACGACTTTATCTTTGAGGCATTGCAGCGCGTACCACTACAACGCCTTGAGTCGCGCAAGCAAGCCGAAGATATCCTCATGCAGCACATTGGCAATAGCGCTATTGTGCAGTTTTTGTTGAAAAACTTGGCTCGCAATGAGGATGGCAGCTTTAGGTGGAAGTGCAACTTGCCCGTGCTGCATCGCTATTACGATGCCATTATTGGGCCAGTAGCAGGTGCTCCTTTCGAAGGGCCTACGCTTTTTGTGAAAGGTGGAGCTTCGGAACACATACTGCCCGAGCACTGGCCACATATCCAGCAACTTTTTCCCAATAGCCAGCTGTTTGAGATTCAGGGCGTGGGACATTGGGTACACGCTGAAGCGCCTGAGGTATTGCTCCAACGCGTACAACAGTTTCTGCGCTCAAATCGCTAAGCATGCATTTTGGTGAAAGGCCTCCAAGACCTTACCTTCACAAATCCAATACTTTTTAGCTGGTGCCAAAATCCAAAGTACATCTTGCATGTTGTGAAAAAGTGGGAGCAAAGTAATAAATAGCCTGCTTGTTTGTTGAGTGTCCCCAAAACAGTTAGACCATGAGCCATATTAAAAAGGTTTTTCAACGCCTTTCGGCGATAGGACTGATAGGAATGGTGGGACTGGCTTTTCAACTGGCCAGCGACCACAGTCGTTTTTTTGAGATCTCAAAACACATAGAGATTTTTGCCAACCTCTACAAAGAAGTCAACACCTATTACGTAGATGAAATAGACCCAGGCAAACTGATGCGAATCGGCATCGATGCGATGCTTGCTTCGTTGGATCCCTATACCAACTATATTTCCGAATCGGATATCGAAGGCTATCGCTACATTACGGAAGGGCGCTATAATGGAATAGGAGCTCAAATTCGCTTAGTCGATGATTATCCCACCATTATGGCGCCTTATAAAGACTCTCCAGCATGGAAAGCGGGGTTGCGTGCTGGAGATCAAATTATTGCCATCGATGGGCGCGATACGAAAGGACACACGGAAGACGAAATTGGTGAATTTTTAAAAGGCTATCCGGGTACCAGTGTCGAGTTGAAGGTACTTCGGCCCGGCCAGGACGAGCCCCTTATGCTCGAACTAGTACGCGACGAAGTGCACATCCCCAATGTGCCGTATTACGGTATGGTGTCAGATGATGTGGGTTATGTGGCGCTGACCACTTTTACACGCCATGCAGGGCGCAATGTAGCTGATGCGGTGAAGAAGTTGCGCGAAGCACATCCTGAGCTTAAGGGGCTGATCTTTGACCTGCGCGGCAATGGTGGAGGATTGCTCACCGAAGCGGTTAATGTGGCCAATGTGTTTATACCCAAAGGTGAGGTAGTCGTCAGCACGCGTGGGCGTGTCAAGGAGTGGGATCGCACATTTAAGACGCTTAACATGCCTGTAGCGCCCGATTTGCCGTTGGTCGTATTGGTAGATGGGGGCACAGCTTCGGCTTCTGAGATTGTTTCGGGGACGATTCAGGATCTCGATCGGGGTGTGATTGTTGGGCAGCGCACTTATGGAAAAGGGTTGGTGCAAAATACGCGTGATGTGGGCTATAATGCGCGTGTAAAGCTAACCACTGCCAAGTACTACATCCCCAGTGGGCGCTGTATACAGGCAGTGCACTACGAGAATGGCAAGCCAGCACATATTCCTGACGAGGAGCGCACGCCTTTTAAGACGCGCAATGGCCGTATCGTGCTCGATGGAGGGGGGATCAAACCCGATATTATCGTTGATCCCGATGAGAAAAGTGACATACTTAAGACATTAATAGATAAATTCTTTATATTTAAGTATGCCAATGAATTCTGCCTTGAGCATGACTCTATTGCACCACCCGAGCGTTTTACCTTTGAGCAGTGGGACGATTTTGTAGCTTTTCTCGAGGCGCGCAACTTCGACTTCGACACCGAAAGTGAGCAATTGCTCGAACAACTGAAGGTGCGCAGCGAGGAAGAAGGCTACGATCTTGCTGCACAGATCGAAGCATTGGAGCAAAAAATCAAGGCCGAAAAGCGAGAGGAGATAGAAAAACACAAGCAGGCTATCATTGATCAGATAGAGAAAGAACTGGCTAGCCGGTTTTACTTTGAGCGTGGCCGTATTATCGTTGGCTTGCGCAATGATCCCGAAATTGACACAGCACTGTCCGTGTTGCACGATGGTGAGCGTTATAAAAAGCTACTCGGTGTGGTAGAGTGATGGATAAATGTGAGTGATCCTTTGATGATTTGGGCTGATGGATACTTGTGGGGGTTCACTCCCTTCAGCTGCGGGGCAGCGCATTTGTTTCCCTCATCCTCTTGCGAGCTTGAAAATTTGTATGATTGCGAGTGCTGCGAATATCCAACCGATCGTGATGTGTGTGTAACGCAGCCATGCAGTAGCATGGCGTTTCAGCCATTCGGCCCATGCAGCATAGAGCCATAGTAAGCCAAAAGTGCCGATCATCACGCCAGAAGCGAAGATGCTTAGGGTGAGCCCGTCGTCGTGCAAGTGGTTGTTGGCCAATAACCAGGTAGTGTAGAAAGTCCAATAAGGGATAGCTAAAAAGTTGATAGCGGCAATGCTCATGCCCTGTATAAAGGGATAGTGTGGCTGGAGATTAGTAGTTGTGTTGGGCAATTGGCGATAGGGATGGGCAAACCTAAAGTAGTAGATGCTCAGGACTACAAATACAATGGTGGCTAAGAGATTGAACCAAAAATCTATTTTGGGATAATCGGCCAGCCGTCGGCCCAATATGGCAGCTGCATAGGCTTGTACCCACTCTATTATGGCTGCTCCAGCTGCCATAATGAGTGCATTGCGTCGTCCACGATAGAGCGTGATGTACACAACAGAGGTGTTGATGATTCCGGGGGGGACTGATCCTATGAAACTGAGTCCTAATCCAAGGAAAAAAGCTATCACCATGTATTTTTCGTGTCAATCTGTTAATTCATCTGTAGCACACTTGTAGGCCAGGTATCTGTTCACGTATTGCCAGAACTCGGAAGCACTCATGGGTGCTACACCGCGTTTTTGCTGCACGCGATAGATGCGCAGTAATATTTGCCAGTGCTGCCAGATGGTGTAGTATTTTTTGTATAGGGGGATAGATGGGTCGTAGATATGTGCAGGCTCTCCTGCGATGCCGTTGAATTCGAGTATTTTGAACTGGCCTTGGCGAAGGCTTTCTATCGAGCGGCATTTGAGATCGAAGCGGCCGTAATACATGTGTTGCATGGCCAAGCTGATGCGGTCAAATACAGCAGTGAGTTGATCATCGATCAGGTGATTCCCATTGAGAAACATGGCGCCGCGGCAGTGATTCCCAATTGGTTCTATGAGCACCTCTTCGCCGTGGCGTGGCACATACTGCATCAGTTGTGGCTTTTGTTGTTGCATGCGGTTGAGCTGTAGACTAGCTCGGGGATTGTGAGCCATCAGTTCGGCCACGCTGCGCCGACCGTCGCCTTTTACCGAAAGGTATTTCTTGATGCACAAAGAGGTGATTTGCCCACAAGATTGCTCTGGCAGGCGCCAGTACAGTATGGCGTATTCCTCTGGAGCGTCTACAAATGCTTGTACGAGATATGGCACATGCATATGGCGGTGGTATTGCCAAAGCTCGCCGAAATGGTGTACCTTGACCACACACCTGCCTCGCTCCCCTATGTCGGGCTTAGCTATAGCAGGAAAGCCAATGCCCGCTTCGGCCAGCTGTTGGCGTAACTGTTGGGCACTAGTCCCTGTTTGGATCAACGTAGTAGCGGGCAAGTAAGCTTTGGGTATGGCTCGGAGGATTTCCCACTTCGACTCACCCAACAAACCACCTGTAGGAATAGTAGGGTTTGCTGTGGTGAAAAAAAAGGGATGTCGTGCGCGCAAGGCTTGCCATAGCCAGATAAGGACCACAGGTATATTGATTAGCCACATAGGCATGTATTCCCAATGCGTCCATCGAAGTATGGTGTGCTTCCACGAGTAGTGCATTTATGAGTTGTGTTCAGGTGAATAGTTGGACTTCGTCGCCCACTCGAATAATGCCTCCTTCAATGACACGTGCCGTAATGCCACCGTGACCGCGCATGGCATTGTAGCCCCCAGGGCCGAGATTTTCTTCCATGCGGCTACAGGGCACACATGGGCCGGTAGCTTCGAGTAGCGCTTGCCCGATGCGAAAGCGACGCTCTTTGAGCGCAATGAGGTTGATACCACGTACGACGATATTGCGCCGCGTGAGCGCTGGGTCAAGAGAGGGGAGCCCCAAAATAGAAGCGACTACGTCTAGGTGCTCAGCTTGGATAAGGGTTACTTGGCGTTTGCCGCTACTGCCTGCGTAGTGATCACCATGTAGCCCCTGCTCGGGACTTACTTCCACGTATTGTTTTGCAATGGGTGGTTGACGTCGTGCCGGTCGTATGCCGATCCAGAGCACGCGCCCCTTTTGCGGCATCTGATCCATAAGAGCCTTGAGCTGTGGTTCTTCCATAAAAAATGGCATTTTGTGCCTGTAAAGTTAAGCTCAAAATGAGCTGAGCATTGTCACCTGTTTTTTTCTTGGGGCTAAAAGTAAGTGGGATGTTTTGAAGAGAGGCAATATTAATTATCCTCTTGGAAAAGGCGGACACACAATGTGAGTGCCCCAAATCTTTTGTAGCTAAAAAGTTGTTTTTGTTGGGTATATGTAGATGTGATTATAGCCCAGTTTGTATTTTGGAAAAAAATTGTGAATGCGCACAAAAAATTGGACATGCGTTTATCGGTCGGTTGAGTTAATTGAAGTAAAGTTGGCAGAAGATTTACTAAAGCAGCATGCGATAGAAAGTCACATCGTGATTCAACGTGATTCGGCTATCCCTGCCTTAGGCGAAACGGAGTTGTATGTGCGCAAGGAAAGGGCTGAGGAAGCACGTCGTATTTTGAAAAAAAATGGCTTTAAGTGATGCGTTTGCACTTTTTTTATGTTCATATGGGTTTGCTTCCATGTTTATTGTTTGTGGCGGCTTGTTCGGGACAGCAACCATCTGTAGGTACACAAAAGCAAAGCGAAATGTCGGACACAATGCCTAAAGGCTTAAAAGTAGCCACTTTTGGTGCCGGTTGTTTTTGGTGTACAGAAGCCATATATGAAGAGCTGCGTGGGGTTTACAAAGTCGTTTCAGGTTATTCGGGAGGGCACGTGCCCAATCCGACCTACCGGCAGGTATGTACGGGGACTACTGGCCATGCAGAGGTAGTGCAGGTGTGGTACCATTCCGATGAGATCAGCTATGAAGATTTGGTAAAGGTGTTTTTTGCTACTCACGATCCAACTACGCTCAACAGGCAGGGCAACGACGTAGGCACGCAGTATCGCTCTGTCATTTTTTACCACGACGAGCAGCAGAAGGAAATTGCCCAAAGGCTGAAAGAGATATTTGCACCCACTTTATGGGATGATCCTATCGTGACGGAGATTAGCCCATTTACCGCGTTTTATCCGGCAGAAGCATATCACCAAGAGTATTTTCGCAATAATCCCAATCAGCCTTATTGCCAGATTGTCATCGGTCCAAAGGTGCGCAAGTTCAGAAAGATGTTTGCCGACAAGCTCAAGCAATAACTATTGGTGTTGTAGAAAGTCTTGTACTGTAAGAAGATCCTGGAGTAATTAATTTTTTTATCGCAGTAGAACCAAGTCGCCTGAATAGTACAGAATTACTCCATCGATAAAGCGCACACGCGCCGTCCAGGCAAACACGGCGGGCTGGAGCTGTTGGCCGCGAAAGGTGCCATCCCAGCCCAAAGTAGGGTCGTTAGGTGGTATTTGTCGGGCTTCAAAGACAAGCTCTCCCCATCTGTCGTAGATTTTTAGTTCTTCAATTACGGACACGGCTGGTCCAGCGTAGGCCGTCCAGTGGTCGTTAAAGCCGTCGTCGTTGGGCGAAAACGCATTGGGAAAGTAAATAGGGCGATCGGGGCGAATGAATACGGTTACTTGATCAGTGGCAGGGCATCCATTTTCGTCCCAAACGGTAAGGGTGAAAGTCGTGCTGCGCAGAGGTATTGCTTCCGGTGTAGGGCAATCGGCACAAGAGAGCGGCTCGGCAGGGGCCCATGCATACGTGACGGGCGTGCCCAGTGGCAGTACTGTGGCATTGAGCAAAGTAGATTGACCCAAGGTGAGCGTAGTGTCAGGGCCGGCATCGACTAGCAGTGGTGGTGGCTCATCAAGTGTTGTCTGTATTTGATCGGTACAGCCGCGACTATCACGGACGGTGACAGTGTAATTGCCAGCAGGTAGGTTGGTCAGTGCGGTATCGGGTTGGAAGTTGATCCCATCGACGCTATAGACGTAGTCAGGTGTACCGCCTTGGGCTTGTACAACGATTATGCCTGAGGCATCGCCAAAGCAGGCAATGTCTTGGGTACGTATGAGCTGCAATGACAGTGGTGGTGGTTCAGCCACTGTGGTAGTGGCAGTGCGTGTGCAGCCGTTGGCATCGGTAATGGTGACGGTATAGCTACCAGCTGGCAGATCGAATAGGTAATCGGTAGTAGCACCAGTGCTCCACGAATAAGTGTAATTGCCCGCACCCCCGTTGGCATGGGCAAATGCTTCGCCATCCTGCTCGCCGAAGCAGCTGATGTCGATGGCTTGAGCCGCTACTTCAAGCACGGGAAAGTCTTCTATCTCGATGGTGAATATGCCTTGGCAGCCAGCTCCATCTGTGACGCTAATGGTGTAATTGCCGGCAGCCAAATTGGTGAAAATGCTGTCGGCTTGTGGGCCATTGCCTATATCGTAAGAGACGGGGAGGGTAGCTACTTCGAGCGAGATGACGATTTGGCCATTACTATCTCCATTACAAGTAGGTGGTACGGCGGGCTCTACTTGTGCATTGAGTGCTAGGCCTTCGGGCACAGTGATCGATTGGACAAAAGTGCAGCCATTGGCGTCTTGTATTTCGAGCGGATAGGTGCCCCAGGCCAGCTGGGTGAATACCGAATCGGCGCCAAAGGGGCTGCCGTCAAAGCTAAAGGTAAAAGGTGGTGTACCCTGTGTAACGTGTACACGTACGCTGCCCGTTTGTGCCTGAGTGCCACAGTAGTCGGGGTGTACTTCTATATCGGTTTCTACAGCTGGATAGACTTCCACATACTGCGCTGTAGTCACTTCGCATCCGGCCTGATCGAGGATGGTAAGTGAAATGGCTTTGGTGCCAGCCTGTTGGTAGCTCACTTGGTGGGGGCCTGGCCCAGTGGCAGTAGCCGGCGTGGCATTGAGCCCGAAGTTCCACGTCCATGATTGAATGCCTGCCAGTGGCACTGAGGCATCTTGTACGGTGAGCATTTCATCCAGACAGAGCGAAGGCTTGTCCAGTTGGAAATTGGCCTGGGGGCCCAAGAAGGTACCTGTGCCACCAAACTCTATACTAAAGCCATTGCCCGTGTTGCTGAAGTTGATAATGGCTACCGCATAGCTTTTGCCGGCTTCCATGTCTAAAGCGGCAACGAAGTTGTCATCGCCGCTGGCACATCCTGGAAACTCTTGCAAATCGGTGGAGCTAGTGCTCAAGCCAGTAGGGCCCGTACAGGGCTCCCAGGTAGGAAAAGGGCTACCAACGTTTTCGCCTGAAGACATACAGCGCAGCTCTATCTTATCGGAGCAGTCGTCCAAGCCATTGGGCAGCTCAAAGACGATAAAGTCGATGTCGTCAGAGGGGTTAGTAGGGGTGATGGTAAAAGTGAGCGTGCCGGGCTGATCGCACGTCCACTTGTACCAAGCTGAGCTGAACTCTTCTTGTATGCACGAGCCATTGACCAGTTCGTAAGGATCGTTTCCGGCCCCAATGATGCTTTGCACCGTGAAGGCCTCTTTATTGCACAGCACCACGCCCGTAGGGCAGTCGGAGGAAGGGTCGGGCACAGAGTTGAAATTGTTGACACATAGTTGGAAAGTGCCTTGATTGCCATTGCGTGCGTCGACGCGGATAAAGTAAGTTTGGCCAATGGTCAGTCCGCTGACAAACGTCTCTGCAATGTGATAGCCAAAACCGTCAGAGGCGCATTGTAGTTCGGTGAGGTTGCCTCCACAACCGCCCGAATAAATGGCGAATTGTGGTAGCTGAAGCGTGCCGCCAGGAGTGCCTGCACCTGCATTGGCCCCTATTACCGTAACGTGTAGGTCGGTAGCTTGAGCGACAAAGGTGAACCACACGTCGTGCGTTTGATCGGGCCAGCAGTTGGGTTGGCCAACAGCTGCGTCGAGCGTGGCTCCACTGGTCGTATAGGCACCAGGAGGTGAGCACCAGTTGTCGAGTTGGTCGAGCACGATGGCATTGTCGCACACGTCATTGGTAGGCTGTGCCCAGATGACATTTGCCGAGAGGCTACAGAAAATCAGGAGGTATATGTGTCGCATGTGCTGATGTTTTTCAAAAAACGGATGGAGGACTACAAAAGTACCCTTGTCGGGTACTTTGAGCGTTAAATGGTAGCCAGTTGCCAAAAAGTCAATAACTACCTTTGCTGTCAAGCTCACTATGGGTAGCAATGGTTGCGTATAGAGCCCCTAAGTTTTATGTACTTATGAGAAAAAACATACCTAACTTCATCACACTGCTCAATCTGTTGTGTGGTAGCCTGGCATTGGTTAGCCTGTTTGCACAGCAATACATACAAGTGTTTTGGTTGCTGTTGATCAGTGGATTGTCCGATTTTCTAGATGGACTAGTAGCTCGTGCATTGGGCGTACAGGCTCCTTTGGGGCGCGAGCTGGACTCACTGGCTGATGTGGTTTCATTCGGCTTGGTACCTGGTTCAGTATTGTATGTGTTATTGGTACAAGGCTATCATCGGAGCGAGGTGTGGTCAAGTGGTCTGTATTGGCCGGCAGCTGTTGCTTTTGTGTTTTCACTGGCAGCAGCGTGGCGCCTGGCCAAATTTAACATTGACGTGCGACAGAGGCATTATTTTCTAGGGCTGAGTACACCTGCAGCAACGGTTTTTGTAGTGGGGTTATTATTGATATTTGCACGTGATAGCTGGGGGCTAGCCGATGTAGTGACTATGCCGCTATTCCTTTGGGCTGTCACTATAGTGCTTAGCTTGTTGATGGTCTCCGATATTCCGATGTTTAGCTTTAAGCTCGAGCAAGTAGGCTGGGCAGGCAATGAGTTTCAGATTATCTTTGCGCTCGTTGCGCTGGGCTTGTTGGTAGGTTTGCGCGAGTTGGGACTGCCACTTATTGTGATGTGTTACGTGCTTTTTTCGCTTGCGCAAAATGTCTGGCATAGCCAAAAGGGCTGAAGGCCCGCTGAAGTGTATTTGTTGATCCCCTTTTGAGATTTCACCTGATTTGCTGATGAAATACATTGCGGAAATAGACGTAATGCCTCGTGAGGAACTGCTCGACCCCCAAGGCAAAACAGTAGCCCTGAACATGAAACATGTGGGAGTTGCAGGCGTTGCCGATGTGCGCATAGGCAAGCACATTCGCATGGTGATCGAAGCGGCTGATGAAAGCGAGGCGAGACAAAAAGTGGAAACTGCTTGTGACAAGCTGTTGGCCAACGTCATCATGGAGACCTATACCTACACGCTTCAGCTCCTGGATGAGTAGTCTATTACGTCCTCCATGTTGTATCTAATTCCCACACCTATAGGTAATCTCGAAGACATTAGCTTGCGTGCCTTGCGCTTGCTCAAAGAGGTGGATCTCATCTTGGCTGAAGACACGCGCATCACGCGTAAGCTGTTGGCACACTACGACATCCATACGCCCCTCAAGGCATATCATGCGCACAACGAGCATCGCCTCACGGCTTCACTCGTAGCCCAGATGGAGGCAGGCAGCACGTTTGCTTTGGTGAGCGATGCGGGTACACCGGCAATATCGGATCCAGGGTTTTTACTAGTACAGGCCTGTGTGGCAGCAGGTGTGACGGTGAGCTGCCTACCTGGCTCTACTGCCTTTGTACCAGCATTGGTGGGGTCGGGTTTGCCTTGCGATCGCTTCTTCTTCGAAGGCTTTTTGCCTCATAAAAAGGGGCGCCGCAGCCGCTTGCGATGGCTGTCTGAATTGCCCTATACATTTGTATTATATGAGTCGCCTCACCGATTGGCAAAGTGCCTGCGCCAGCTAGTCGAATATTGTGGGGCAGAGCGACCGGCTTGTGTGGTACGCGAGCTGAGCAAGCTGCACGAAGAGTATGTACATGGTACGCTCGCTCAGCTGATTGCTCACTTTGAAGCCCATCCACCTCGTGGCGAGTTAGTCGTCGTGGTAGGTGGACTGAGTAGTAAAAAACCGAAAGCGGCAGGGCCTTAAGAAACAAGGTGTTTGTAGCTGAAGGACAGATTTTGCCGTTTGTACTTCTGTGAAAAAAGGTGCCATAGCGTGAAAAACAGTACCATCAGAGGCGTCCTTCTGTTAGGTGCATTGGCCATAGTAAGCGTTATTGCGATACAGACGTGGCTGGTGTGGAGCACGTGGAATATCAAGGAAAAAGAGTTTGACGACAAGGTGCGTATTGCCTTGCTCCACGTGGCGCGGGAGTTTGAGCGCATGGGAAGCCCCCTGCCCACTTACGATCTGATCAATCGCGTGTCGCCCAATTACTACGTGGTCAATGTCAATGACGTGATCAATGCCAATAACTTAGAATACTTCCTGCGTCGAGAGCTGGAAGAGGTGGGCCTCAACGAAGATTTTGAGTACGGCATCTACGATTGTGCCACCAACAAAATGGTGTATGGCAATTACATCAGCTATCAGCCTGAGCCTGACAGTGCCCATGTACATCGCGACAACTTACCCGTATACGACAAGTTCACCTACTACTTCGGCGTGCACTTTCCGCGGCGCACCTCCTACATTCTGGGTAATATGCGCTTGACTACTATTTTTTCAGCCATTTTGCTGCTGACAGTGCTTTTCTTCGCCTATGCGATGTTTATCATTTTGCGCCAAAAGCGCCTTTCGGAAATGCAAAAAGATTTCATCAACAATATGACCCATGAGTTCAAGACGCCTATTTCCACTATAGGTATCTCTGCAGATGTCTTTTTACAACACAAGGAAGTACAACAACAGCCACGCCTATTTCAGTATGCGCACATCATCAAAGAGCAAGCACAGCGCCTCAATAGTCAGGTAGAAAAAGTACTGCAATTGGCCCGATTGGAACGCAACAACTTTACCATCAAGTTAGAGCCCATACACTTGCATCCATTGTTGGAACACATCTTGTCATCGGTACGTGCAAAAGTAGAAGACCAAGGAGGAAAACTCGATTGTGTGTTCGAAGCAACGAATGACTTGATACAAGCCGACCGCGTACATTTGACTAATATCTTGCACAGCCTGCTCGACAATGCCATTAAGTATTGCCGCGATGTAGCTCGAATAAAAGTGCATACCTGGCAAGAAGGTGATCATCTGCTGCTGGCCATACGCGATGAGGGCATTGGCATTGCCAAAGCACATCAAGCCCGCGTATTCGACAAGTTCTATCGCGTACCTACGGGCAATGTCCACAATGTAAAGGGCTTTGGTTTAGGTCTTTATTATGTGCGCAACATCTGCATTGCCCATGGCTGGAAAATCGGCCTCGATAGCGTCCCCCAGAAAGGAACCACTGTGACCATTAGGATGAAAATTAATTCGCAATGAGTACTCAAAATGCAGCTGCAAAGGCACACTTGCTGTATGTAGAAGATGACCCCCAACTCAGCTTCGTGACGTGTGACAACCTCCAACTACAGGGCTATCAGGTCAAACATTTTGCCGATGGAAAAGAAGCACTTGAAGCTTTTGCAAAGTACTCTTTTGATTTGTGCATACTCGACGTAATGTTACCTCACATGGATGGCTTTACTTTGGCCCAAGCCATTCGGCAAAAAGATCAAGACATACCCATAATTTTTCTCACGGCGCGTTCGCTCAAAGAAGATAGAATACATGGCCTGAGTATAGGTGGCGATGACTATCTGACCAAACCCTTTAGCATGGAAGAGCTCGTGCTCAAAATTGAAGTATTTCTGCGACGACGCAAAGTGATGCATGATGCTTCCGAATCTGCCATCATTCAACTGGGCCATTTCGAGTTCGATTATCACAATTTGTTGCTGCGCCATCCGCAAGGAGTACGGCACCTCACAGCTCGAGAAGCTGAAGTACTTCGCTACCTGTCTGCGCGGATGGGATCGGTAGTGCGTCGATCTGAGATTTTGAAAGAAGTATGGGGAAAAGACGACTACTTTCTAGGCCGTAGCCTCGATGTGTTTGTCTCTCGCTTGCGTAAATATTTGCGTACTGACAGCCGAGTCAAGATCGAAAATGTGCATGGCGTGGGCTTTCGGCTAATTTCCCCCAATCAATAGCCCCTATCTGTTTGTACCTGATCGAATGCTATTCAATATGTAATAAATGTAGATGTGTTTCTTATATGCTTACTATATAACTGTAATTAGTTGCAATTGAATGCAATTTGTATTAAATGGCATCGTTTTTGATTGTATCCATGATGTAATCCCATTTCAATTTCCACAGAAAAGCTTCCCCCCATCCCTGTCTTGTTGCGGTTGGAATATCCCCCAGATTTCCAACCGCTTTTTTTATGGTACATAGTTGGTATGTTAGTTACTTGTATGAATGGCGGGATGTCTGATTAGATTTTGAATTTGTCGGCTATTGGTCTATTTTCGTATTTTCCCTTTCGAAAAACCATCATTTAAACTCAAAAAGACGAGCAATTATGAAAAAACTACTCATCTGGGTATTGCTTTTATGCACCGGCTCAGCGATGTGGGGGCAGCACGTAGTAATGGGAAAGGTTACAGACGAAGCTGGCACAGCCCTTATTGGGGTAAACATTGTAGAAAAAGGTACTAATAATGGTACGGTAACAGACATTGATGGAGCTTATCGGCTAGAAGTGTCAGATCCACAAGCTACTTTGGTGTTTAGCTATGTAGGCTATACGCCCCAGGAAATTGCCATTGAAGGGCGTACGGAGCTAGACGTCATCTTAGAAGAAGGGATTGCATTGACAGGCGTTGAGGTGGTGGGTACGCGCAGCCTTAACCGCACAGCTGTCGAATCGCCAGTAGCTATTGACATTATTGATATGGATGATGTGGCAGCCAATTCTGGGCAATTCAATGTCAACCAGTTGCTACATTATGTAGCTCCTTCGTTCAATGCTAACCGGCAGTCAGGCGCCGATGGTGCCGATCACATCGATCCAGCTTCGCTGCGTGGTTTGGGGCCCGACCAAACACTGGTATTGATCAATGGCAAACGCCGTCATCAGTCTTCGCTCATCGTCATTTTTGGCTCGCGTGGACGGGGCAATACGGGTACTGATCTCAATGCCATTCCCGCTTCGGCTATTGAGCGCATTGAGATTTTGCGCGATGGCGCCTCGGCTCAATACGGCTCAGATGCCATTGCTGGCGTCATCAACATCGTGCTCAAATCTTCGGTCAATGAGCTGAGCGGTGGTATCAATGTGGGGGCACACAATGCGCAACCTCCCCTTGACGAAGTGCTCAAAACAGAAACACTTGATGGCGAAACCTTTCAGGCCAATGCCAACTATGGGCTGCCGCTAGGTGACAAAGGCGGCTTCCTCAACTTGACGGTAGACTACACATCGCGAGCACACACGAACCGACCGGCTGATCCGGCTCAGTTTGACATCTATCGCCGCCAGTTTGGCGATGCTGCAGTAGATAACTTCGGCACCTTCTTCAATGCCATGGTACCTGTAGACGAGGTCACACAAGTCTATGCCTTTGGCGGTTTCAATTTCCGCCGTACCGATGCTTATGCTTGGACGCGTCATCCAGATAGCGAGCGCAATGTGCCTGCAATTTATCCCAACGGCTTTGATCCTCGAATTACCTCCAATATTACCGACCGTTCGCTTTCTGCTGGCGTGCGTACCGAGTACAAGGGTTGGAATGTGGACTTCAATACTACTTATGGGTCTAACCGTTTTCACTACATCATCGAGGGAACGCTCAACGCCTCCCTGCTCGAAAAGTCACCTACTCGTTTCGATGCAGGGGGCTATCAGTTGAGCCAGCAGACTACTAGCCTGGACTTTACGCGTTATTACGACAAGGTACTACATGGCATGAATTTGGCCTTCGGCCTCGAATATCGACTGGAAAATTACGAGATCTTCGCCGGCGAAGAAGGTTCGTGGCGCAACTATGGCATCATCGACACAGTGATCAACGGTCGCCTCGTACAGATGGACGTCTTAGGCCGCCCCGGCGGCTCGCAGGGCTTTCCAGGCTTTCAGCCATCTAATGAGCTGGATGAAATCCGCACGAACTTTGGTGGATACGTCGATGGGGAGTTCGACTTCACGGATCGCTTCATGTTGGGAGCTGCTGCTCGTTTCGAGCACTACAGCGACTTTGGCAATACACTCAATGGCAAACTCGCGACTCGCTATGAGTTGAGCGATCATCTGGCTGTGCGCGCTTCGGCAAGTACGGGCTTCCGCGCCCCTTCTCTGGCACAGATTTATTTCAATACCACTTTCACCGACTTTGTAGCCGGGCAGCCCGTCGATAAAATCATTGCTAAAAACAATAGCCCTATCACGCGTGAGCTGGGCATTCCGCCACTTAAAGAAGAAACAGCTGTCAACCTCAGTGCTGGCTTTACGGCCCGATTTGGCAGCTTTACCGCTACTGTAGATGGCTATATGGTGAACATAAAAGACCGCATCGTACTTACGGGAGCTTTTGAAGACAGCGATCCCGATATTGGCGATGAGCTTAAGGCCTTGGGCGTAGGGGCCGCACAGTTTTTCACCAATGCACTCGATACGCGCACGCGCGGCGTTGATGTAATTCTCACCTGGTCGCAAATGGTAGGCGATGGCCGCCTGCGCCTCAGCTATGCAGGCAACTTCAACCAAATGGAGTTAGGCGATGTCAAGACGAGCGAAAAACTCCAAGGAAAAGAGGATGTATACTTTGGCTCACGCGAGCAGCGATTCTTGCTGGCATCAGCACCTAAAAGCAAAATGAGCCTAACGGCCGACTACAAGTTGGGCAACTTTACGGCCAACCTGCGCCTGACGCGTTGGGGTGAAGTCGTGCTCGAAGACTGGATCGGCACGCTTGATGTGTACGAACCCAAGATCACAACCGACTTTACCGTAGCTATTGATATGACCGACCACCTCACCTTCCGTATTGGTGCCAACAACTTGTTCAACGTCTATCCCACTACCCAGGATACAGAAACTGAAACCGGTGGCTTGTGGGATGCCGTACAAATGGGATTCAACGGTGCATTCTATTTCGCCAAACTCGGATTTACGTTCTAAGGCATTTTCAAGAACGTACCGTACAAAGGGAAAAAGAACCTATATTCTTTGGGGCAGGCTGTCATTGAGCCTGCCCTTCTCCTTACATTAAGCAGCAGAAAGTGGCCTTTTGCCAAAGCGCTTGAGAATAGCTTTCTGGAGTGCCTTGCGAGCAAAGAAAATGCGACTCTTTACAGTGCCCAACGGCAACTCCATGCAAGCTGCTATCTCGTGATATTTATATCCCAAATAGTGCAGCTCAAATGGCTGGCGCAAATGGATAGGCAAAGAAGCGATAATTTGGGTAAGCTCTTCCAACATCATGTCGCTATCAGCTTGGTTGCGAACCGTATGCTGCCCTTGATTGAGGTAATAGTAGTCAGCTGTTTGGTCCAAATGTGTTTGCCATTTCTTTTTTCGCCTGTATTCGTTGATGAAAATGTGCTTCATAATCGTGCACATCCATGCCCTGAAATTGGTCTCGCGTCTGAACTTGTCCAAGTTGGCACAAGCACGGCAGATCGTTTCCTGAAATAAGTCTTGAGCTTCTTGCCGATTGCGTGTGAGCGTGATGGCATAACCCTCAAGTAATTGACGCAGCTCGCATAAGCGTTTGTCGAACTCGGCAATGGTCATGAGAGGTGCTTTTTCTTACTGTTGCCCCATTAAAAGGCGAAGCGCACAAGGGATAGCGTATGAGTAATCAAATATACTTGTTTTTTTGAAAAATTCAAAAAAAAATGAAAGTAAAAAATGCGCGCTGCATCTCGCCTAACAAGAGTTGGTTGATTAGGATAAGCATGTGTATTTTTGATAGTCCTTGTGCCATGTGGCCGGTCATATTTGTTTAGAAAGAAAAGCGAGTGCTATGAAGGACAAAAACGACTGGAATGAACTGACAGCTGAGGAAGCATGGGTGATTGTGCACAAGGGTACCGAGCCGCCCTTTAGTGGGGCGTACTGGAATTTCAAAGGCAAGGGCACCTATGTATGCCGTCGGTGTGAAGCACCTTTGTATCGATCGGATGACAAATTTGATTCGGGCTGTGGCTGGCCCAGCTTTGACGATGAGATTCCAGGGGCAGTGCGTCGTCAGCCCGATGCCGATGGCCGCCGTATCGAGATCGTGTGTGCTCATTGCGAGGGGCACTTGGGGCATGTGTTCGAGGGCGAAGGCTTTACGCCAAAAAACACTCGGCACTGTGTCAACTCGCTTTCTATCCGCTTTGTACCTGATTCGGATCGGTAATGGCGGCAAAATGTATAAGTGATGGTATTTCCCGTGCAGATGGTGCGTTTATTCGAAAAAAAACATGTAGCTGCTCATGTTGCCTACATCTTGAGCTCAAAATGAGCAGGCAATGAATACGTTAGATATCTATCTGGACCTGTCCGAAATAGGCCTTCGTACCAATGAAACAGGAGCGCCAGCGCGTACGGTATTGCGTGAGGCGCGCAATTATTTCGAGGCATACCCCAATAAGTTAGGAGCTTTCCGAAACTTAGTGGTCTTTGATTCTCGTAAAATTAATGACGACATAGAAGAGCGCAGTTATCTGTTGGAGTTTGAGCGCAAGTCGGTGAAGTTTAGTTTCTTGCATACGAAGAAAGCAAGCAAGTGGCTCCTGAAAGGGTTTTGGTTGTTGTAGTGCTGATGGATCCCTTTTCTTGTGGAAACACATGACAGAGATGGGGGTAATCGCTCATAGTTGAGAAGGCACACCATATGTGGTGGGCCTTTTGCATATTTGATGAGCTAAATTCATATGAGAAGTTACGTTATTAGGGAACAGACCAAAAGGCGGGTAGGAATTATTCAAGCCATCCAGATAGTCAATAGTGCATAAAAGGCTACACCGATGCCGAAGATAAGGAAGGCACTAAAGCCAAACAACATCCACCTCCAAAAAACGCTCCAGTAACTACCGCCCAAACAGCGCTTGAAGGTAACAAAAGTGTAGATGGGCCATATGAACAGCTGCGTGATTGTCGAAAATAGGGACGATTGAAAGGCCCAGTCGAACAGCATGCCTATGGAGAGGCTCACAAAGGCAAAAGCGCCGAGGTGAAGCAGCAGAATGAGATGTAGCACATAGGGTTGCCCACTTTTTCTGAACCACAAGTGAGAAAGAGCTGCCCATAGAGGAATCAATAAAATCAAAAACCACAAGAAGTGCCCCAAGAGATAGCGTTGAATGTGCTGTGACGATTGAATGCTTTTGGCCAAAAAAACGAGCAAAACCTGGCCATACCAGCTTGATGGAGGGTAGTGTTCAATCAACTTTTTAGGAGGCATGGTAAACAGATCGCCGACTTGTATCGAAGCGGGCAGGCCTGAAAAGTCCAGATTGATCGAGTCTGTGCAGAGGCTAGTTAGTTGAGCCAGCAAGCTGTCTATGCACTGCGCAGGGTGGTTATAGCCTTGTTGGGCTGCCTGGCGACGCAGCGAGTCCAGGTAGTCATGAACTAGAGCCTCTTGCTGGCACTGTTGAGGGCTTAGCCCGACAACTTGAAAGACAGGTTGGGTGTCCTGCCCTTGGGGCAGCAAGTTCAAGATGGCGAAGCACAGCAGGCCGCTCACAAAAAACAACCTAAAAGGAGAGTAATAGCGCACGCGTTGTCCCTTTAGCCAAGCATCGGTGAGCTTGCCGGGCACAAACAGCGCACGCAAGGTGCGTACGACGCGATTGTCGAGGTTGAGCAATGTCTCTAAGGAGTCGCGCACCAGCTCGCCTATGGCAGGCGTAAGCGAAAAGTTTGCGCACTGCCCGCAGTGGGAGCAGTAGCGATCGGTGGGCTGTAATCGGTGCCCACAGTTAAGACAATGAAATGGTGGCGACAAGCGCGTGTTTTTGTATGAAAAACAATTAAATGTGTATATTCCTGAAAAATACAGGGAGGTGCCACATAGCATCCTCCCTGTAGCGTATTCGTCAGAGCGTACCGCGCAGGGCTTGCTCGCGTTCGATGGCTTCAAAGAGTGCTTTGAAATTGCCTTTACCGAACGATTTGGCACCTTTGCGCTGAATGATTTCGTAGAAGACCGTAGGGCGATCCTGTACAGGCTTGGTAAAGATTTGCAGCAGATAGCCCTCTTCGTCGCGATCGACTAAGATGTTGAGCCGTTTGAGATCCTCTATAGATTCGTCGATCTTGCCTACACGTGCTTCTACCGTGTCGTAGTAGGTATCAGGTACGTAGAGGAAGTCTACGCCGCGGCGTCGTAGTTCACCCACGGTAAAGAGGATGTCGTCAGTATGTACAGCGATGTGCTGCACACCTGCACCGCGGTAAAACTCGAGATATTCTTCAATTTGCGATTTTTTCAGGCCTTTGGCCGGTTCATTGATGGGAAACTTGATGTAGCCATTGCCATTGGAGACAACCTTGCTCATCAGAGCGGTATACTTGGTCGAGATGTCTTTGTCGTCGAAAGTGATGAGCAGCTTGAAACCCAATACTTTCTGGTAAAACTCTACCCACTGGTTCATTTGCCCCAGCTCGACATTGCCCACGCAGTGATCTACAAATTGCAGCCCTACAGGTTGTACCTCCACAAATGAATGGCGAGGCTCAAATCCCGGCATAAAGGCGCCGTGGTAGTCTTTTCGCTCGACAAAAGTGTGGATGGTTTCGCCATATGTGTGGATGGAAGACAACACCACGCGGCCATGCTCGTCTTCCAATACTTGGGGCTCCATAGCCGGCTTGGCGCCCCTTTCCACAGCTGTGTGGAAAGCTTGGGTGGCATCGTCTACCCATAGGGCCAGCACCTTGACGCCATCGCCGTGGGTGTGCACATGGCGTGCGATTTCGTGATTCGGGCTAAGGGCAGCAGTGAGTACTAAGCGGATTTTGCCTTGCTCCAAGACGTACGACACGCGGTCGCGGCAGCCCGTTTCAGGGCCACGGTATGCAATGAGTTTGTAGCCCCAAGCGGCTTGGTAGTAGTAGGCAGCTTGTTTGGCATTGCCTACGTAAAATTCGATATGGTCGGTACCATTTATGGGGAAGGTATCCTTTTGTACCGATTGCTGTGTTTTGGTCAGGGTACTCATATGGCACTGCATTTTTGGTTTTAAAAAGGAATTAGTTGAGCGGGGGTTAGTTCAACCAGCTCTTGTAGTAGTCGGGATCTTCAATGGCAGCAGCATGGTCGGTGAGCATCAGTGGGCGGAAGGTATCCACCATGACAGCTAATTCGTGTGTTTCCTTGGCGCCAATGCTGCGCTCTACGGCACCTGGGTGCGGACCATGTGGGATGCCGCCTGGATGGAGGGTAATCATGCCGCGCTCCACGTGTTTTCGGCTCATAAAGTCGCCATCGACGTAGTAGAGTACTTCATCGCTATCTACATTGCTGTGATTATAGGGGGCGGGAATAGCCAAAGGATGGTAGTCATACAAGCGCGGGACGAAAGAGCAAATGACAAAGCCCCGCCCTTCGAAGGTCTGATGCACGGGTGGTGGCTGGTGTACACGCCCCGTGATGGGCTCGAAGTCGTGAATGCTAAAAGCATAGGGATAGAGGTAACCGTCCCAGCCTACTAAATCAAAGGGATGATTCAGGTAGTGGTAGGGGTACATCATATCCTGCTTTTTGATGTAAAGCAGGAAATCGCCCTTTTCGTCATAGGTCTCCAACTCTTGTGGTTTGCGGATGTCTCGTTCGCAAAAAGGCGAGTGTTCGAGCAGTTGTCCGAACTGGTTGCGGTAGCGCTTGGGTGTCACTACTGGGCTATAGCTCTCTACGATGAAGAGTCGGTTTTGACTGTCGGCAAATTCGAGTTGGTAAATGGTGCCACGTGGAATGACGACATAGTCGCCCGGTTGAAAGGGTAATTTGCCGTACATGCTGTGCAACAGGCCGGAGCCTTCGTGCACGAAGATTACTTCGTCAGCATCGGCATTTTTATAGAAATAGTCGCTAAAGCCTTGACGAGGCGCAGCCAAAATGATTTTGCAATCGCTGTTGACCAAGATGGGTTTGCGGCTTTGGAGATAGTCGTCTTCGGCTGCAACTTGGAAGCCTTTAAAGCTACGGTGTTTCAGCTGCTTGTCAGCTACAATATTAGGTGCTACGGACACGGGATCACCTACCTGAACGATTTGCGTAGGCGGATTGACATGGTAGAGAAGTGAATAGACATTGCTGAAGCCCTCTGTAGAGAACAACTCTTCGTGATAGAGTGAGCCGTTGGGCTTGCGAAACTGCGTATGGCGCTTGTGCGGAATTTTTCCCAAAGAATAGTAATGCATATTGATACGGTTTTATTTGGGAGGTCTGTAATCGTAGTGCTATTGCCAAAATTACGCACGAACGAGTGTTCGTACAAGAGTGGATCCCAGCTTCGAAGCAATGACTTTTGTCAAAATCAAGGTAGTGGTAACGCATGTGATGGCGTCAATTACAGCAGTGTATGTGCTGCACTGCGCCGAATGATGCGTAAGAGATCTTGTCGTCGGTCCGATAGTGCTTCGAGCAAGGTAATCTGGTTGGCAGCGCGCATGAGGTTATGCGTCTCGTATTCGATGGGGTAATAGCGATCAGCTTCGAGAAAGTCGGTTAGAAAGCGTACGGCTTGTTCGAGTACAATACCTAAGGCGCCATCGGCCAGCGACTGGATTTCAGGCAAGGTGAGCCACCCACCGGTGGCTTCGAAAAAGCCTGCCGTCAAGGCTTGAAATATCTCTATCTCTACACCTACCAGCTCAAAGTCGGTTTCGTCTTCGGCTACAGGACTGACAAAGGAGCGCACCATGTCGCCAAAGTCGCACCACACGGGATTGGGCATGATGGTGTCGAAGTCAATCACTGCTACCACGCGGCCGTGGCGGTCCCACAAGAGGTTGGCTGGCTTGGCGTCGTTGTGGCATATGCGCAGTGGCAGGTGGGTTTTTGCCAGCTGGTTGGCTAAGTCAAAGTATGGCTTGACGCGCTCCAGCCACGGTTTGGCCAGTTGGAGGCGCTGTTCGTCCGCTTCGGTGATGGCTTTGGCCAGCTGGCTGATGCGGTGTGATAGGTCGTGGAAGTGTGGAAGCACGGCTTGAAGGCGGGTACTAGGTAGGCCATCCAGCGTGCGCAGCAAGCGACCAAAGGCCTGGGCCCCTGCGAAAGCTTCATCGGGATCGGTTAGGGTTGTAGTGGTATAATCATGGGCAAACCACGGAAAAGCACGCCACAGTTGTTGTGCGCTATCGCGAAACAAAGTATGCCCATCGGGCAGAGTGCGAGGTACAGGTAGACGCATGGGATAGTCGCGTACGGCCAGCCATGCTACCACCTCCAAGATGTTGCCCATGACGAGCTCGGGTTGGGTAAATACTGACTCGTTGAACTGTTGTATGGCAAAACCGCGATGTAGGCTATGTACCTCTACATGCCAGGTTTGGTGGATGTGGCCATTGTCTATTTTATAGCTGCTCCACACCTGGTCTGGGCCAAAAAAAGCGTTGATTACTTCGTTGAGTTGTGCCTCATCCATCGATCTGGTTTTTACTAAAAACTTCGAGGCGCATTGATGAGTTCAGTACTGATCCAAGCTCAGCATGACTAAAGCGCAGGCTGTGATGGGCTCGATGCCTTGAGCACGTGCCAGAGCTGCCAGTTCGGGGTTCTCAGTGCCCGGGTTGAAAATAATGCGCCGCGGTGCTATGGCTAAGATATAATCGCAGTAGCTTGCCTGTACGCTTGGGTTTAAGTACAGCGTAACTGTCTCTACTGGATGGAGCAATTCGGGTTTGGGCCATTGCGTCTGTATGACTAATCCCTCGATTTGCCCAGGGCGCCGCCCCAGCGCAATGACTTCTTCACCTTTTGCCAATAACTTCTTTACAGCTACCCACGAGGCGCGGTTGGGGTTGGGCGAGGCACCTAATACAATAGTTCGCGGCATAATAGGCCTATTTGGAGCAAAGGTAACAAGGGTATAATTGATGCAGCTGTTGTCAAATTGAGTGGCGAAGGACTGTCAACTGGCACTACAGGGCTCAAGTGCGGGCTTCGAGTGCCATGTTGAGGGCATCGACCAGGCTATGGAGTAGCCACAACACACCAAAGATGGCTAGGCCAGGAAATACTGCCAACCACCACGCTCGCATGTTATGCCGAGATTCAGCCAACAGCTTGCCCCAAGTGATTTCTTCAGGTGCACTGCCCAGCCCCAGAAATGACAGCGAGGCCTCAATAGCCACGACATCCGCCGTAAAGTAGACGAGCAAAATGAGTACGGGGCCTATGGCGTTGGGCAGCGCGTGGCGCCAAAAAATCTGCCATTCCGATAGTCCCAACGTGCGTGCTGCGTCGATCCATGTGCGAGTGCGTATGCTGAGCAGCTCGCCACGCACATAGCGTGCTACTGCATACCAACCTATCAACGGAATGAGTAGCATGGTCCAGAGAATAGAGGTTTTTTGTACCAACCCGCTCAATACGATGAGAATGAGTAAAATGGGCAATGTGTCCATCAACTCAATCAAGCGCATTACCCACAAATCGAGTGGTAAGCGCCAGTGAGGCACGACTCGAGCTGGAAGGCTTAATCTGAGCAGCCATAGTACCAGTGCAGTGCCGAGCCACCAAGGTAATGCTTGCCTAAGATCGTGCGACCACGAAGTGCCTCCTTCTTGCCAAGTACCTGCTATAAAACCTTCATATATGCCAATCAGTAGGCCCAACACACTTATGATGGCAAGGTCAGCACGTACGCGCATGCGCTCATCGCCCCAAAAGCCTGCTAGGCCACCAAATAGAATGCCCAATCCACCTGCCAAGACGAATGCCACAACACATACGACCAACGCAATACGGGCCCCATAGATCATGCCAGCCAACACGTCACGCCCCAGACGATCGGTACCCAACCAATGGCGAAAGCGATTGGTTGGGACATTCTGGGAAGCAAAGGGGCTTTTATAGTTGCGATTGCGCGTGTCTAGTGTATGTGCAGCGTAAGGTATAGGGGGCCAAAGCACTGCTTCGTAGGGATGTTCATACCAAGTAGTAGTATAGAAATGGGTGGGCCATTGAGCAGTACCACTTATTTCTTCCCATACAGGCCAGTACGTTTGCCCTTCCACACGACACCACAGTGGTTTGTCATTGGCTAGAAAAGGTGCACCCAGCGCTACTATGCCCCATATAAGTAGGGTCATTATCGAGATCTTGCCCTTGCGCTGGCGCCAAAGACGACGCCACACCAAGCGGCGCCACGACGCACTGCCGTTGAGCAACTGAATACCTCGTTTAGAAAACCAATTGAACGGCCACATCACTCACGTCTCTGGTTGGATAGTAGGAACGGGCAGAATAGCCTGCAAGATAGGAGTTGATTGCTGAAAAAAGACATCATGGCGTGCGTGAAAAAAGCAAAGTAGTACTTGTTGAAAATCATTGCCTGTTCTTCCGATCAGTCTTGATAAATTGGATCATGTTTGTTTGATGTGTATTTTTTGCAAGCAAAAACCAAGTGCTATAAAAGGGGTGGAAGCTATGCGCGTGTATTTTGACAAAGCCAGCACAGAGCATTTCACCATACAAGCCGAAAGTGGCTCAGCTTGATAGCCTTTTGAAAGATGAATGTCACTTCATGACTAACCTGATCAACAAACACTACGTGTTTTTGCTTTCAGAAGCTAACGTTTCAGGCATCCGCCAATTGGACGCAGAGTTGCACAAATGGCTGGAAGCCGTCAAAGGCACTGAAGCACTTGTTGTACAACACGAACACCTTTGCTGGTCGAGATGGTGCGCAATTCCAATATCCAGCACATCAAGAGCGAAAGTTTCGCGAAACGCATGAGGCTTTAAGCAAAAAAATGGGGGAGCTAGAAGGCACCTTTCGCGCACTCAAAGCGCGCTTGTTTCAGTATGCCGAAGAAGCTCTCAAGCATGAAAAAATGAAGATGCTGACCAGTTGATGGAACGAAGTGGCGCAAAAAATGGGGAACCTTGATAGGCGCCCCATTTTTGTGTAGTGTGGGAAAAAGCTGTTGTATGGCAACTATAGCTTATTGCTGGTGCCCTAAGCTAATGATATTGGCGAAGAGTCGGAAAGCCCCAGGCACGCCTGCTGGTAGCTCTCTAAACCACGAGTAGCCTGTATAGACAAACCAGCCCTTGCCAAGTGGTGCTACGAGTAGGCCGCCCTGGCGCGGTGGCTCGCCCGGATCGTGGCTGGCCAAAATAGGCGTGTAGGCTGCATCCCACTCGCTGGCAAAGTAGAGCCCTCTTTCTTGTACCCAGCCTTCGAAGTCTGCCTTAGTGATGCGATTGGGGTAGTTCAGCACGGGATGTTCAGGTGCCAAAAAGGTGACAGGAGCATCTTCTACCGTGACACGCTGGCGTGAGAGCTTGAGCGGATAGGGCGCTAACTCTTCCATGGGTACTTTGAGCCCCCATGTAGTCTGATATTGCATGACGACTGTACCGCCCTGACGCGCATATGCCCACAATTCGGGCAGCTTGAACCGCAACTTTTCGTGGGTATTGCACGCACGTACGCCCAGTACCACGGCATCGTAAGCGGCTAGTGTTTCGGATGCAATGTCTTCCACATCTATCAGATCCACCTCATATCCTATTTGGCGCAAGCTTTCAGGTATTTTGTCACCTGCTCCCATGATATAGCCAATGCGTTGGCCTGCTTTTTCGATATCGATGTGTACTATTCTGGCCTGTGAGGGCAAAACGACCGTTTGGGGGGGGATGTGATCGTATTCGATAAAGACCACCTTGCGCGACCAGCTTTGTCCGTCATTCAAGTGCACCACAGGAATAAGCGTGCCAACATCTTGCCTTTTAGGTGGGACGACATGGAAAGTGTATTTTTGTTCTTGGCCTTTGCGCAGGAGCACCATATCGATGCGCTGGGGTTGTACTTGCCAGCCTTGTGGCAAGTGGAGCTGGAGGGTGCCATGCACACTATCGCGGCCGGCACGTACAATGACATCTATCTCTTTGGGCTGTGCTTTCGCAAACACGTACACATCTTGGTCGAGATTGGCAAAGACTGGCGGCGTAATCTCAAAAGGCTGGTATTGCTCGCCTTTGACGTTGTCTGTATAATGATACTTTATGGTACGCCGCAATTGCACTTCTGTACCTTCTATCGACAGGACAAATTCGACCTCAGTGGGGCGTGGCGTTTCGGGGAGCCCTCGCAATTGCTGATCCTCTACCCGATACATGCCCAACTCCCAGGGTTGCACAAGCCAATAGGGGCTCGTGAAAGGAACTTCTCGAGGCAGGTGCAAGGTAGTGTCCAACAGCCAGCGCTCATTTTCGGGCAGTGCTTGCCATGGAGTGATTACGGCACCTTGTGGCAACAAGCGCACTTGTTGTAGCTGCACTTTTATAGGTGATCGATTGATTACTTCCAACTCAATGGGGACGTTTTCACCAGGAGTGGCTGAAGGTACGTTGGTGCGTGCATCGGCAAATAGCCCCATGCAGGCAGCGATGATTTCGCGTAGCTCTTCGCACTTAATGGTGCGCCAATAGCTGGGCGGCAGCTGTTCGATCATGCGGAGTGCTTGTAGTAGCTGAGGTATGCTATGCCATGGGGCATCGGGCCGAAATTCGCGGTCGATGCGTTCGAGTAGCTCGGCGATGGGAGCACCGCCAGGCACACGACGCCAGCTCAGGTCGATACCTGAAAAGGGATTATTGCTGGGCGGCATGTCTCCCTTGATGAGCTTGAGGTATTCTTTTTGGCTGCCACGGCTACCAGCTACGCCGAAGCCTTGACATTTGTGTTGGCTACGGCTTTCTGCAGCAATTTCGTTGTTCGATTTGCCAAGCAGAGGATAGTACACCCCTACATCTACACTGATCATGTCCGACTTGTCAGCTGCCTCAAAAGCTTCGCGGCTACCGTAAAACCACCAAGAGGTATTGAAAAACAGGCGGGCCGGTTGGTGTGGTTGTACATACTGTAGTTGTTCAGGAAAGGCATCGGAGCGCCCCGCCAGGTCAAAGGCTTCTACTGATAACATGGCGGAGGCCGTATGGTGACCGTGAGTGCGGCGACTCCCCGTGTGGTCAAAGCGGTTGATGATGATATCGGGCTTCCAATTGCGAATGGCCCATACCACATCGCTGAGCACTTCGCTTTTGTTCCAGATGCGCAGCGTTTCTTCGGGGCTCTTAGAATAGCCAAAGTCATTGGCGCGGGTAAAGCACTGGCTGCCCCCATCGATGCGGCGTGCAGCTAACAGCTCTTGGGTGCGTAGCACCCCCAGCAGCTCAGCCATCTCTGTACCAATAAGGTTTTGTCCGCCATCGCCGCGCGTCATTGACAAATAGGCTACTTCTATTTTCATGTCATTGGCTAGCCACGAAATGAGGCGCGTGTTCTCATCGTCGGGATGAGCTGCGATGTACAGGGCCGAGCCCAACACATTGGCCTTTTTGATGGCTTGATGAATTTGAGCGGCATTCCATATAGGGGGAGCTTGTGCTTCTACGGCTATAGGTAGCAAAGTAATCAATAGCCAAACACTACAGTAGATCTTCCATGGGCTGTAACTGGGCAAGAAATTCATTTTGCGAAAGCATTGATGGATTAAATGTGTGCAGTCCATATTTTACCGGCAGTTTTGTGGTGTATGTCCCAAAATAGCGGAACTGATAAACCATTGGGCAAAGCCCAAAGGAATGGATAAAGAATGCATGCCAAATGCGTCAATTCAGAGCTCAACAGCAAGTGGCTGAGCGGGGATGGGAGGTACGAAGAGGATCGATCTCCCTGTACCATACAGTAAGCCGTGCTACAAGGTTGAGCTGCATTGCTAGCAGATGCGAATATCTGCTATTTGCTTTAAAGCCGTGCTGAGGCAGCTGTGTGTTGAAGGTAGATTACCATGCTTGTACTAGCTGAGTGACGAGTTGTCTTAGGTGTGGAGCTACGGCATCTACTGCAACAATGACGTCCTCTACACTGACGTGTCCGATGGCTTCGGGTGGGTAGCACTTGTTCGATACCACAGAGATCACCGCTGCACGCAGATTCATGTGGCGTGCGATGATTATTTCGGGCACGGTGCTCATGCCCACCACCCATCCACCGATAGTATGTACAAACTGGTATTCTGCTGGTGTTTCCAGGTTGGGACCTTGCAGGGCTACGTATACGCCTTCGTGGGCGCGTAGGTGGTACTGAGGTGCCAAAGCCATTCCGCGTGCGTTAAAAGTTCGGTCGTATACTTGCGACATATCGGGAAAGCGCGGACCGAGCCGATCGTCATTAGGCCCTCGCAGCGGGTTGTCAGGCAGTAAATTGATGTGATCGCGGATGAAGACAATGTCGCCCATTTCCAGTTCGGCGCGCGTGCCGCCAGCAGCATTCGAGGCCAACAAGCGCGTAATGCCTAGTCGCTGCATTACCCTTACGGGAAAGGTGACTTGCTGCATGCTGTAGCCCTCGTAGTAGTGAAATCGGCCAGCCATCATTACTACTGGTCGGCGACCTAAATAGCCAAATAGCAATTGGCTTTTGTGACTGGGGGCTGTAGAGATGGGAAAATGGGGAATATCGGCGTAGGGGACGGAAGCAACTAACTCGATCTCTTTGGCCAGGCGGCTGAGCCCCGTGCCGAGGATGATGCCCACTTGTGGCTGAAAGTCCGTTTGGCTTCTGATAAATGTAGTAGCCTCTTCTACTTGCTCGTATAGCATGGTATAGTTGCTTTCGGCTGCCTTAGAAAATAATAGCACTGCGCAGTGATAATACGAAAAGTGTGGCTTTGCTGCCTTCTACTTGCGTGCCCAATTCTGGGTGATAGATGGTACCTGTGTCGCGCGTCATGTCGTTTATGAGGCGTTGGAAATAAATGCCACTGGACAGCGCATTTGACTGTGTGATACTGTATTCCAGTCCGCCACCAATGCCCCACGATAGCAGTAGCCCGGCAGTTTCTTGCTTGATGTCTAAGTTTTCGTAGAAAGTAGCCGGGGCTTGGAGTTGGCCCGTAGCTTTATTTCGGATGCTGATCATGAGATGAGGCTCGAGAAAGTAGCGCACGTAGCCAAATTCGCGCGATTGCATGCGCAAGCCAAGCGGGATTTCGATATAGCGCATGCGAAAGCGCAGCTCTGTACCAGCAGCTAGCGAATCGATCCCGGTTAAAGCGGGTGTTTTGTTCCAAAAATCTCCCGGCAGATCGTGGAGCAGGCGCCCGCCTTGGCTAAAAGCGTAGCCTATACCTGTGGTGAATGCATAATTGGGCCGAAAGTAAAACTCGCCCACTAACCCCATGCGTATTCCAGCTATCATGCCGTTATTGTTAATGGTGTTGTCGTTGGTGTCCATCCACGATAGGGTGGGGCTTACCTGAAAGCCAAAACGCATATCTGTGAGCGAGGTAGTGCGAAATTGGCCATAGATGGCTACTGTACTGAGCAAGGCCGTGCCGATAAGTAGGGCAATTTTTTTCATAGGGCAACAGTTTACATGTGGTTTGAAATGGGTTAAACCAGTGCTTTGGTGTAAACGACGGCACCAGTATGCGTGTGTGTGAATAAATACGTACTGGGGCGTTGGGTAATATCAAGCCTATCGGATAGGTAGCAAAGTTTTTTTTGTAAAAAAGTAAAATTGACCTACACACTTTGTTTTACATCTAACTTTGCCGCCGCTTACTTGGCTGCTTGGTAAGTATCGATTACATCAAAGTAGATGAACATGAAAAGCGATAAATTGATTATTTCTTTTTTTCGAAAGCACATTGTTGGGTTGTGGTGGGTTGCTGCACTACTTACAAGCTGTGCAGACAAAGAACCTATTCCCGATGTATCGCACATCGAGGTACCTGTGCACATACGCCGCTTCGAGCAAGACCTTTTTGCCATAGATACGTCACAGGTAGCTGGAGGGATTGCCCTACTTCAGGAGCAGTATCCCGAGTTTGCGCCCTTGTTCTTCAAGGAGGTGATTGGGGCTTACGATCCCATGCTGGCACCCGACGGCCCTGAGGTCTACATTCGCGGCTTGCTTACCCACCCTGCAGTGCGCCAGTTGTACGATACGACACAGATCGTGTTTGCCGATCTTGAGCCTGTGCAGCAAGAGTTTGGCCAAGCGCTTAAGTTTTTCAAATACTACTTCCCTCAACAGCCGGTACCTGATCTGACAACCTTTATCTCGGAATACACGTTGGCGGCATTTATCTACGGCGATAATCGCTTGGCTGTAGGCTTGGACTTCTTTCTCGGTGCCGATTATCCTTATCAGCGCTATAATCCTGGCAATCCCAACTTTTCTCGCTATCTGGTGCGCAGCTTCAACAAAGACCATTTGGTGATGAAGGCCTTACAGCCCTTAGTAGAGGACCTGGTAGGGCCTGTGCCGGGCAACAGACTCATCGACTACATGGTGCACAATGGCAAAAAGCTCTACATCATGGATCATTTGCTGCCCTTCAAGCCCGACACGGTCATTTTTGAGTATTCGCCAGCACAGTTGCAGTGGTGTTTTGATAACGAACGCGATATGTGGGCATTTTTCACCTCCGAAGACTTGTTGTATTCTACCGACTATGTCAAGTGGCGCAAGATGGTGGAATACAGCCCCAACTCGCCTGGCATGCCCCCTGAGGCACCTGGCCGCACGGCCAACTTTATTGGTTGGCGCATCGTCAGTGCGTATATGAAACGCCATCCAGAGGTGAGCATGGAGCAGCTCATCACCTTGCGCGATGCACAGGCCATCCTCGACGGCTCGCGTTATAAGCCCCAGCGCTAAACTCGAACCGCACTGGGGAATGATAGGGTGGTGGATTATTTGCCGAAAGGCAAACGCAAATGTGGCGATAGCTGTTTTAGGATTATATACTACTTGTGAAAAGGACGTTGTATGAGTAGACCGATTAAAATTCACTTATGAAATGCGTAGTGGCATATCTGATCGCAATGTTGATACCGCTCAGTAGTAGCTGGGCCCAGCAGCGGGGTAGTACGCGCATTGCTGGTCAGATTGTACAATGGACGCTTACGCCTGAAGGTGATACGCTTTATTTGTATGAGCTGCCCGATGTGAGCGTCACATCACCGCGCCATTTTGATACCTATCAGGACTACTTGCGTTATTTGCGCTACAAGCGCTATGCCCTCAAAGTATATCCTTATGGGCAGGAGGCCATCCGCATCTTTCGCGAGGTAGAATATGCCACTCAGCATCTGCCTCGACGCAAGCAACGCCGATACATCAAGCACTTGCAGCGCGAGTTAGAGGAAAAGTTTGAAGACAAACTCAAAGGGCTGACCAAGACGCAGGGATATATCTTGGTCAAGATGATCGAACGCGAGTTAGATATGCCCATGTACCAACTGATCAAGAACTTGCGGGGTACCATCTCAGCTACTTATTGGAATACTTTTGGCAAATTTTGGGGCTATCATCTTAAGGAAGGGTATCGCCCTGGCGAGGATTCCATCCTCGATGCTGTATTGCAGGACTTGGAGCTGGAAAGAAAGTGAACTGTGAGCGGCAACAACTACTGCAATGCCTCTTCAATGACAGTTTCGAAGAGCTGGCCCAGTGTCCAGCCATAGGCGCGTGCCTGCTGTGGTACAATGCTTTGAGGAGACATGCCCGGTATGGTATTGACTTCGAGAAAGTAGAAGTCTTGCCCCGATAGGATGAAGTCGAAGCGGACAATGCCGCGACAGCCCAAAGCCTCATAGCATTGCCGTGATAGTGCCTGGCATCGTTGAGTCAGTGTTTCGGGCAATGGTGCAGGAGTGATTTCGTCGCTTTTGCGCTCGTATTTAGCTTGGTAGTCAAAAAACTCGGTGTGCGGCCGAATTTCGGTAATGGGCAGCGCGATGATTTCGCTGCCACAACGCAATACACCACAAGAGTATTCCGTGCCTGGCACATAAGATTCTACCAACACTTCGTCGTCGTAGCGAAAGGCCAATTCAATGGCGGATGTGATTTGTTCGGCTTGTGTCACCTTGGTGACACCAAAGCTGCTGCCGTTTTTGTTGGGTTTAACAAATAGCGGTAGGCCTAGTGCTAAACATTTATCTACTGGCACGGCATGTGGGGTGCGCAGCAGTATACCTTGCGCCATAGGTACGCCTAAGGGTTGTAAGAAGGCCTTGCAGGCTTGTTTGTTGAAGGTCAGTGCGCTACACAGGTGGTTACAGCCCGTAACGGGCAAGCCCACCAGCTCGAAATATCCGTGTATGGCACCATCTTCGGCAGGATGGCCGTGTAGCATGGGAAATACCAAATCAAACGTATAGGGGGCACCGTCTATCGCGAGTGAAAAGTCATTTTTATCAAGTCTTTGTCCTGTTTGCTGGTCGTAAAAAGTGCCAGCGCGCAAGTCGATAATACGGCTTTCATAGCGTGCAGGGTCGAGGTGCGTTGCCACCGTTTGGGCACTCAGCAGCGAAATGGGGCGCTCGGCGACATCGCCTCCTGCTAGTATGGCAATTCTCTTGTGTTTGTGGGAAGTAGCCATGGCTTTGTATCTCAAACACGTCGTTTAATGGGCACCACTGTAGCGCTCTCCAGCTTCTATGGGGATGTGCAGCAAGTTTTGAGGTGGAGGCAGCAAACAGGTGGCAAATTCAGTGTATGCGCAAGGAGGATTATAGGCTTTGTTGAAGTCGAGAATTAGCCGCCCTGTACTGTCGGGGCGAGGAGCGTATAAGTATCGGCCTCCGCCATAAGTAGTGCTGCCAGTAGTCTGGTCAGCAAAAATGATAAACAGCTGGTCGGGGCCACCATCGAGCACGTCTAAGGCAAAGCTTCTGCCCTTTGTTTTAAAGATCACACGGCCTGGAATGTTCTGTTTGATAGGCATGTGCAAGACGTTGTCAAAGACAAAAGGTTTAGGCGGGTTGTAAGGCTTGTAGATGGCTTCGATGCGCCATTCGGGGCGGTAGGGAAAATATTCGATGCCACTGAAGTACATGCGTGTAGGCGCCAATGTGTCGCGTATGCGTAAGCCTATGCGATTGCCCCGAGCGATGGGGTAGAAATAGATCGAACCAACGTGTAGTACAGTAGGTGCTTGCATTTCATCGGTCTGCAGGGGGAGGTACGTGACGGTACTGTCGCCGAGCTGTACTTGTGCTTCGGGCAAAAACTCGCCCCACAGCCCCTCATTGCTCCACACGATTTCCCCTAAGAAAGGGGGAGCTTGTGGTGGCAACACGATGTGGTTAGAAGAATCGGCGCCCAACGTGTTGGCTCCAGGATGTAGCCAATGGAGTCCGATCAGCGTCAGCCAGCCATTGGCATCGGTCAGTGCGCGATGCCTTTGGGCTTTCCACTGCGCCCATTCGGCCAGGAAGGTAGAATCCACGTAGTGTGTGGTATCTTCGGCTTGTGTGATGTGGGGTGTTTGCGAGGTATCCGAATAGGTACAACCTGCACCAAATACTGTGCTTAGCAAAATCCACAAGGCAAAGGCAGGAGTACAACGAGCACACAGAAATGTTGTCATAGTGGGTAGATGCGTTATGTCCGTATATTTGGCAACACAAAGGTAACTCTCGCAATATATTTGACTGACATGTGATTTGTGCTTGGGGTAGTAGGGATGGCAGGCTCTGGGCCTTTGGGCAGGTGATAGCTCAAGGCGGATGTGGATGTTATTAAGCTTCAGTGGAAGAAAAGTACAAGCATTCAGTCAGTCCAGCGAAAGGTAGCCAACATATGGGTTATATCCTCCTTGAGGAATTCATAGGCTGGCTTGAGCGAGTCAGGCCGAGCTTCGGCGTGAAAATAGAGTGCGCCCCGCAGGAAGTGCTTTGCCTGTAGACTGTCGGTGAGAAAGAACTGGAATGGGGAAGCAGCCGGACCTTCCACTTCGAAGATCATTCCTTTGGTGCCCCAAGTATTGTGAAAGGGGCGCTCTTCGATATAGGTAGCGCGTTTATTGTGCCAGTCGGTCATTTTGAAGGCATCGCGACGCAGCTTGTTCAGGGAGTTTTGCGCATCGATGGGTACGTAGCTACAGTGAATGCGCGCGTCGAAATGGGGAAAATACAGGTCGAACCAGCACGGATGAACGGGCTTTTGATCGAAAAAATCGGTGTCCTGAATTACTTGTGCATAGGCAGGATACTCGAATGTGAAGCTACAATACGCTTCGTCGAACTGTTGCCACTGACCCCTTTCAGGAAAGATAATGCGGGGATAGCCCCGGGGCTTGGGGACAGGCGTGTACTGGCTACATGCAGCAAACCCTATGCACAAGATCACTAGACTCAGCACCTGATGTGCGATACGAGCAGGGTGGTTCATTATGTTTTTTTTTGTTCTTTGTGGGCAACTTGTCCGGCAAGAGTGGTGATGCGAATTTTTCGAATTTGGCGCTTGTCACCTGCGATGATCTTCAGTAAGTAGCCCTTCCAGCGCAACTCTTTGCCTACAGGTGGAATATACCCCAAGAGCTCAAGTACCAGCCCTGCTAGTGAGTCTGCTTCACCGCGATCTTTTTCAAAGATGTCAGGATCTACTTGCAGTACACGTGCTACATCGTGGAGCATGGCTCTACCCTCAAACTCCCAGGTGTGTTCGTCGATCTTTTCGTAGAAGCTTTCTTCTTCTTCTTCGTCAAACTCATCGCGTATTTCGCCTATGACTTCTTCCATCACATCTTCCAAAGTCACTAAGCCAGCAGTGCCACCGTATTCATCTACCACAATAGCTAGGTGGATGCGCCGCTTTTGAAACTCTTTGAGTAGCTCGTTTATTTTCTTGGTCTCGGGTACGAACAGCAAATTTTGCTTGCGTACTAGGCGTTGCCACCGGAAGTGTGGGGGTGCTTTAAGGTGACCGATGAGATCTTTAGCATATAGAATGCCCACGATGTGGTCTAGATTTTCCTCATATACGGGCAGACGCGAGTAGCCCGAATCTTTTACGATTTTGAGTACGTCTTTAAAGGGAGTGTGCAATTCAAGCGCAACGATGTCAGGGCGTGGTCGCATGATCTGCCGTACGGAAACTTCGCTGAACTTGACGATGCGCTTCAACATCTGTATCTCTTGGTGCGCATTCTGCTCTCGGCTAACTGTCAAATCGATGGCCTGATCAATCTCTTCTCGGCTGGCCATAGGTGTGCCACTGTGTTTTTGCGTTAGTCTGTGCTCAATAATATGCGAGCCGTGTACCAACAGTGCGCTGAGGGGGGCGAACACCCGTATGAGCAGACTTAAGGGGCCTGACATCATGCGCGCCATCTGCAAGTTGTTGATGCGAGCGTAAATTTTTGGGGCTACCTCGCCAAAAAGTACTAGCAAAAAGGTTACGCCAATGACGGTGATGCCAAAATTGAGGGCGTTGGCCAGCTGTGTTACTGACATGGGTAGGGCAAGCCAATCGATGAGTCGCATGGACCACTTCGTCAATACGCTTTCTGCTAGCGTGTGCCGTAGGATGAAGTCAGATACGATGACAATGGCGATGTTGATGAAATTGTTGCTGATGAGAATGGTAGCCAACAAGGTGCGTGGCTTTTCTTTCAGCTTCAGAATTCGTTGGGCTGCCGGAGAAGAATCCTCTGAGAGGCGGGAAAAGTCGTTGTGTGTAAGGGAGAAAAAAGCTACTTCGGAACCCGATATAAGTGCTGAGCTGAGCAATAACAGCACCAAAATGATTATTGCACTACCCAATTGTAGGGGCGATATAGTGGCTGCTAAGAGCACCATGCTGTATCCATAGAGGATAGGGGACTTGCTGTCCTTTATAGGATACAAAGACCTAACCCGTGGCACGTGCAGCTCGGATCTTTTGTGCCACTTCAGTTGGGGCGTGTATGGGGGTGGCGCACTTCGGTAAGACTCAGTTTCCAAGGTTACATGTCGGTTGGTGAACAGCGCATCGAGATGTTTGCCCCTTTCTATCAAAAGGGCAGATCGTCATCTCCATCTTCGGGTTCTGGCGATATGTCTGGTTCTGAAGGCGAGGCGGTAGTGGAGGGCGGAGGCCCACCTGCTCTGAGTTCATCTTCGGGAGTGGGGAAAAAGCCACTACTACCTCCTTCTCCAGGCCGGCGCAACAGCCTAAGATAGTTGGCCACTACTTCGGTGTAATAGCGTTCTTGGCCATTGGGGTCTTGGTATTTGCGATGGGTTAGTTTCCCTTCCACGTAGATCAAAGCTCCTTTTTTGAAATGTTCTTCCACTTGTTCGGCTCGGCCACGCCATGCCACAACATTGTGCCACTCGGTTAGCTCTTGCCATTCTCCGTTTTTGTCGCGATATCGTTCGGAGGTGGCCACGGAAAACTTGGCTACTTTGGCTCCGTTTTCCAATGCTCGTACTTGGGGGTCTTGTCCTAATCGTCCAATTAAAATTACTCTGTTGACCATAGTGCGTTGTTTTAAGGGTTATAGATGCCGTTACTTTTGCCTGTAGGTAAACTGTCCTTAAAATTAAGCAAATAAGTGTAAAAGTTGCCAGTCAGTTTTGGGAGGGCAAACTTACACAAGTTTTCAATGGTTACGTACTGCCAGTTGTGTAGTGTAGGGGGAAGTTGATGCGTGAGGACCCACCAGTAGTACCCACATATGAGTTGATGTGTGAGGCGTTGGCGCCCCTGCCACAGTAGTGTGGGATGGGGCAGAGACCTGGGCTCAGCCAATTGGTGAGCGTGTAGCCACTGTCGGAGCAGTTGTTGGCCTGAGGTGGTAGGGTGCGACGTCTCGACAAAGGGGAAGTCGTAGAGTGCCGCCCAGATATCGCCTGAAGGGCGGCGTTGCAGTAGGGTGTGTTGGCCGTCGGTCCATATTAGATAGTGTAGATGCCGGGTACGCACTTTGGTTTTTCGGCGCTTTACCGGTAGCAATGGTGCAATGCCTTGTCGGGTTGCGCGGCAATCGCTATGTAATGGGCATTTATGGCATTGTGGGTTATGAGGCGTACATACGGTAGCACCTAAGTCCATTATCGCCTGATTAAAGCTGTCGGGATATTGAGGGTCGAGGAGGGTTTGCGCTAGCTGGGTGAAATGACGTTTACCGGGGCCCGAATCGATGGGGGTATCGTCAGCCAGAAAACGCGCCAGCACGCGCAAGACGTTGCCATCCACTACGGCATGTGGCAGGCGCCAGGCGAAAGAGGCAATGGCTGCAGCAGTGTAGGGGCCGATACCCTTGAGCTTCAATAGCCCTTCATAGTTTCGTGGGAATTGCCCATCGAGCTGTTCGACTACATAGCGCGCAGTGCGCCAGAGGTTGCGAGCACGCGTGTAGTAGCCCAGCCCTTCCCACAGCTTGAGTACTTCGTCTTCAGTGGCTGCTGCCAGGTGTTGTACGGTGGGAAACCTTTTGCGAAAGCGTTCAAACCAAGGCCATCCTTGTGTCACGCGCGTTTGTTGGAGAATGACTTCGGCCAGCCAGATGAGGTAAGGATCGCGCAGGCCTTTCCACGGCATAGGGCGTGGGCAGCTGGCATGCCATTGTAAAAGTTGTTGGCGAAAGCGAATAATGAGCGCGTGTGGGAGCATGTAGCCGACAATTGGTGAATAAAAGTGCCCGCTGCCGCAAAGAAAATAAACGCCGATCTATGCACAGCCAGTGCAGGGCACGACATTAGCTCGCAAGAGGTGGCAAAGTTGCTATTTTTGTGAGTCCTTTAACAAGGTGCAAATACAGAGAGGAAACCAAATTTTCATAAACGTAACCAACCACAATAATGGATCCGTTAAAACAGCTTTTTTACGAAAAAGCGCAGGCATTGGGAGCTGAGGTGAAGGCCTTGCTCAAGGAAAAAGGTACGGCAAAAATAGATGAAGTGAGCCTCAAACAGTTATATGGAGGAGCACGCGGTGTGAAGATGATGGTCTGGGAAACTTCTTCCTTGGACCCTCATGAGGGTATTCGATTCAGGGGGTATTCTATTCCGCAATTGCGAGAGCTTTTGCCTAAAGGGAGTGGTGGAGAGCCTTTGCCTGAAGGGCTGTTTTGGCTGATGCTAGTGGGTGAAATTCCTTCGCAAGAGCAAGTAGACTGGCTGAGTGCACAGTGGCGTGCTCGCAGCGAAGTGCCTGCATACACGTTGCAGATGATCGATATGCTGCCTACTGATACGCACCCGATGGTGCAATTTGTCACGGCTATCGCATCGATGGCTAATCAGAGTGTATTTGCCCAGCGTTATGACGAGGGGTTGGCCAAGACATCCTATTGGGATCCGTTTTACGAAGATGCGATGAACCTCATTGCACGCTTACCCCATATAGCAGCCTACATCTATCGGCGCAGCTTTCACGGTGGCAAGCACATCCCCAGCGATGCATCATTAGATTGGGCCGCTAATTTTGCCCATATGCTGGGCAATGACGATCCGGTGTTTTACGATCTGATGCGGCTGTATACGACTATCCATTCTGATCATGAAGGCGGCAACGCTTCGGCCCATACTACCCATGTAGTGGCCAGTACGCTGAGCAACCCCTATTTGGCATATGCTGGCGGTATGGCGGCACTGGCAGGGCCACTTCATGGCTTGGCCAATCAGGAGGTGATCAAGTGGATCTTCCACATGTTGGAAACACTGGATACCCAGACGCCTACCAAAGAACAGATAGCTGAGTACGTGCACGAGACTTTGGCCAAAGGGCAAGTCATCCCTGGCTATGGCCATGCAGTATTGCGCCGGCCCGATCCGCGCTTCCTGGCACAGAAGCATTTTGCAGAAACGCACCTGAAGGATGACCCCCTTGTACAGGTCGTGTGGAAAGTGTTTGAAGTCGTTCCGCCTATCTTACAGGGCTTGGGCAAGGTGGCCAATCCGTGGCCCAATGTGGATGCGCATTCTGGTGCGCTGTTAGTACATTACGGCATTACAGAATGCAGTTTCTACACAGTGTTGTTCGGTGTATCGCGGGCTTTGGGCGTGATGGCTGCCCAGTGCTGGGCACGTGCGCTGGGACTGCCCATAGAGCGCCCCAAGTCAGTGACGAGCCAGTGGGTATTCGAACAGTTTGGCTGATTAGGGCGTGCTGTAATAGAAGAAAGCCTTTGCGAGCTGGCGCCTTTGGAGCCGGCTCGTGTTTTTTGTGCTTTGTACAAAATAGCGAACTTAGGTGCTCATGCGATATTGCTTTACTTCATCTGAACGACTCAAGCGGCGCAAGCTTATCCAGGCAGTTTTTGCCGAAAGGCAAAGTGTAGCTGTGTGGCCCATACGCCTGGTATGGTTGCCGCTGCCTGCCGATGAGGTAGCTCGGGCCCCTGTACAAGTGGCCTTTGCTGTGCCGCGCAAGCACCTACGCAAAGCAGTAGTGCGCAATAAGGTAAAACGCCGGCTGCGCGAGGCGTGGCGCCTCCACAAACACGAACTCTATGACGCATTGGAGCGGCAGCAGTGCCCGCCGTTGGCAGTAGTCGTATTGTATTCAGCGAAAGAGGTACAGCCATGGGACGAGGTAGAAAAAGCGATGGTCAGGGCGATGAAGCGCCTGGTGCGAGCATGCGGCCATATGCAAAAGCAACTGCCAACCAACGAATAATACAAAAAATGGCACTTTGAGCTATGTGCCTCTATACCCCTAGTTGCGGCAGGTAGCAAGTCGATAATCCGATTTTCTTATGGCAATTCGCATTTTGTTAATGGGATGGGCAATGATTGTGATTAGTCATGCTGTTGCTGGCCAAATTTATTTACAATTGGAGAAAAGGGGGCGTGCGCGTACGCTAAAATTCACTGTTGGCCAACAGCTTACTTGGCAAGAACACCACGAAAAGGAATGGCATACGGCTAAGCTGGTGCGGATCATACCTCAAGATCGTCTGTTGGTATTCGATGATCGATATGTGCCGTTAGATCGTATCGCAGCCTTGCGCAGTTTTAAGGGTGCGCGCTGGAGCAAAGCAACAGCTTATCAATTGTACCTCTTTGGTGTTTCGTGGTCGGTGTATGCTTTAATTGCCGACATTTTCGACCCAACTGATCCGTATACCAAAGGTGATCTTGCTGTCACGGCTACAGCTGGTGTTACAGGTTATTTATTATATCGCCTGTTCAGGAGTCGTACCTATAGAGTGGGCCGCAAGTGGAAGTTACGCATTGTCGATTTGCGCGTAAAAGCTCAAAGTAGCTAACGGTAAGCTTCTTCCGCCCAATCAAATTGGAATATGTCGGGTCGATGATAGTGCCCCGATACGTCTAGGGTCATACGTTCGCGTAGAGGTTGTTGCAAGTCCTCAATTTGCGTTACAATCAGCCCTTCTTTTTCCCATTGTGGTGCCAGTAGGTAATTGCCATTGGGTGCAATGAGGCAGCTTCCGCCGCGTAGCAGCAGTTTGTCTCTATGTGTGCGCATGTGTTCGGGTAGTTCCAGCTCGGGCGGTAGCTCCCAGGCACGCATGATCTGGCCTGCAGCTATGACAAAGCAACGCCCCTCAAAGGCATAGTGTCGGCTGGCTACTTGGTGCATTTCGTGTACCCACGGCCAAAGTGCTACGTGAATGAGCTCGCCTTGCATATGTAGCGCTTGTCGGCTAAGTGGCATCCAGTGTTCCCAACAGATGAGCCCGCCTATTCCTCCCAATGGCGTAGGAATAGAGCGTAGACCTCGACTGTCGCCCAGTCCATAGACCATCTTTTCGGTGAAAGTGGGCATCAGCTTGCGATGGTGATTGAGCAGCTTGCCGTCAGGACCAATGAGTATAAAACTGTTGTAAATAGTACCGGGCCCTGGCCCATTAGGTACTACTTCATTGACCCCCATCACCACATACATGCCATGATGGGCTGCAGCTTGGCACAGCTGTCGCGTCGCTGGCCCAGGCACAGCTACGCCATTTTCCCACATGCGTGCAAAGACCTCTTTGACCGGTTCGTGATCCCACAGAGCTACTTCTGGACAGTGGTCTAGCCATGCGGGGTAGCCCGAGAGCCAACTTTCGCCAAATACTAAGAGCTGGACACCTTCACGTGCAGCTTCTTCCATGATCAGTTGTGCTTTTTGTAGGCTGTGGGCTAAGTTTAGATAGGCTGGCCCTTCCTGTACAATGCCAATGCGAATCGATGCCATGATGCTTCTGTTATTTGCGCCTTTTGGCAAATACTATGGAATTGGCGCATTAGAGTTTGAAAACGGTTCTCCACTAGACTAGGGCATTCCCCACAATTGAATAATGACTCTGTGAGGTGGCAATGCTTATCTGGATACAATGTAGAGTTGCTAAATAGCAACAAGTATTTTTTTAATTTTATATATAAAATTCATGCCATTTGTGATTGTGTGCTTTTCGTTGTGGAAAAATGCTGAGCCGAATAGGTAGAGCGGGTGAGTTTTCTGGATGTGTAACCAAGTAGCAGAGAGAAGAGGGAGTTGGTCGATGGCTGTATCGATACAGTATGTTTGGCAGAGGTTGTATACAGGCTGCTTGAAAGAGTACTTATATAATGTGTGGTTTACTCGGCTTCTTCATCGAGCAGCAGATCGGGGCGGCGTTGGCGAGTGCGTTGCAGGGCTTGTTCATAGCGCCACGCTTCGATGGCCTTGAAGTTGCCCGATCGCAGCACCTGTGGCACTTCCCAGCCCCGAAAATTGGCCGGACGCGTATAGACGGGGGGCGCCAACAAGCCATCTTGAAAAGAGTCGAGCAAGGCGGAGGTTTCGTCGTTGAGCACTCCGGGTATGAGGCGCCCTACGGCATCTACCACTACCAAGGCGGGGAGCTCGCCGCCCGAGAGAACGTAGTCGCCAATGGATATTTCAAGGGTTACGTAGTGCTGACGAATGCGCTCGTCAATGCCTTTGTAGTGACCTGCAATCAGCAAAAGATTGTCCTTTAACGACAAGCGATTGGCCATTTTTTGGTCGAAGCGTTGGCCATCAGGCGTAAGGTAGATGATTTCATCATAAGTGTGCTGAGCCATCAGAGTGTCGAGGCATTGCGCCAAAGGCTCGGGACGTAAGACCATGCCTGCCCCACCGCCAAAAGGGTAGTCATCTACTTGGCGATGTTTGCCCAGCCCAAAGTGTCGCAAGTCGTGGATGTGTACTTCGAGCAGGCCTTTTTCCTGGGCCCGCTTCATGATCGAGTGTTGCAAGGGGCTGTGCAGCAACTCGGGTACTACTGAAATGATGTCGATGCGCATGGTCAGAGCAGCTGATGAAACGAGAAAGCCGGACAACTTCTGATAGAGCTGCCCGGCTTTCACTCGCTGTTTCTACGAGTTTATTTTTCTATGCCGAGCAGTTCGATTTCAAAGATAAGTGTGGCAAAAGGACCAATTTGCGAGCCAGCACCTCGCTCGCCGTAGGCCAGGTTGTATGGAATGTAGAGTTTCCATTTAGAGCCTACGGGCATCATTGTCAGGGCTTCCTGCCAGCCAGCAATCACGCCATTGACGGGGAAGGTAACAGGCTCACCGCGTTGTACAGAACTGTCGAATACCGTGCCGTCGATGAGTGTACCGGTATAGTGCACGGTGACTTTGTCAGTAGGGCCGGGTTTAGGGCCATCGCCCATTTGGATGACTTCGTACTGCAAGCCACTTGGTGTAGTTTTTACTTCGGGTCGTTGTTTGTTTTTTTCGAGCCAGGCGAGGTTTTCTTCCTTCAATGCCAACTTTTGGCGCTCCATGTGTTGGAGATATACTTGTTGGGCTTGGTCTTGATTGATGGCCAGCTCGTTGCCGTTGATTACATCTTCAATGGCTTGAGCTAGCGAGTTGGGGTCGAGCTTGTTGAGGCCTTGCGATTTGAGGTTTTGCGCAACCAATACACCTACACTGTAGCTAAGAGAATCCATTGTAAATTTTTGTTTTTGGGCCTGTACCAGCGCGAAGCTTGAGCAGGCAATGAGCAATAAAAGCGATTTTTTCATGCGTAAAAAGATTTTTTGATATGCCGTATTGGTTCGGTGCCAAAGGTAGAATGATTGATCGGTTAGTCAAGCTTTTTGATGAGCTGTGGCTACAAAACAGCCCTTTTGGACAAATGTTGACGCTACGGCTCTTGAGTTGATGGTGGATGGGTGGGGGCAAGCAGGGTTTACCTGTACCTTTGTCGGCAATATTGTATCGCTACAAAAAGTGAAGTATGGGGATACGCGCTACACTCGTCAAGCCTTTTGCTCATTACATCGCCCGTCAGATTGCCCGTTGGTCCAAAGAGGCAGTGGCCATTCAGCAGCGGCTTTTGCCTCGGCTTTTGGCCAAAGCACAACACACTCAATTTGGCCAAGCCCATGCCTTATCGGCAAATATGAATTATGAAGACTTTTGCCGCAACGTGCCCATCCGCGATTATGAAGGGCTACGCCCCTGGATTGACCACATTATTGAAGGGCAGCGCGATGTACTTTGGCCAGGTCGCCCCCGCTATTTAGCCAAAACTTCGGGCACCACTTCCGGCGTGAAGTATATTCCCATTACGCACGACAGCCTCCCCAATCACTTTGGTACGGCGCGTAATGCTTTGTTCAACTATTATGCGCGTACAGGCAAGGGTAGTTGGCTCGATGGAAAAATGATTTTCTTGTCGGGTAGCCCCGAGCTGGAAGATGTGGGGGGCATTCCTACAGGCCGGCTCAGTGGCATTGCCAATCATTTAGTGCCTGCTTGGTTGCGCACGCATCAGCTGCCTAGCTATCAGACCAACTGCATCGAGGACTGGGAGGCCAAACTCGATGCCATAGTGGCAGAAACTCATGCGGCCGATATGCGACTTATCAGTGGTATTCCGCCTTGGGTGCAAATGTACTACGAGCGTTTGCTGGCATATACCGGCAAGCGCCGAGTTTTGGATGTATTTCCCAACTACTCGGTCTTTGTGTACGGGGGCGTCAATTTCGAACCCTATCGCGCCAAGCTCGAGTCTTTAGTAGGTGGCCGCATTGACAGTGTGGAGACCTATCCGGCTTCTGAGGGCTTTATTGCCTTTCAGGATAGCCAAGAAGCAGAAGGACTCTTGCTCAACGTCGCTTCGGGAATCTTTTTTGAATTCGTACCCGCTGATGAGATCCTCAACGAGCATCCTACTCGATTAGACCTTTCGCAAGTGACCACGGGCGTCAACTATGCCGTGATACTCACTAGCAATGCAGGCCTTTGGGCGTACAACTTGGGCGATACGGTAGTGTTTGTCTCACTCGATCCACCTCGCTTGCGCGTTACGGGACGCATCAAGCACTTTATCTCGGCCTTTGGAGAGCACGTCATAGGCAAAGAAGTGGAGGAGGCCATGCGTATGGCTTGTGCGCATATGGGGGGTTCAATTGTCGATTTTACTGTAGCACCGCAGGTGTCGCCTCCCGAAGGCGGTTTGCCCTATCACGAGTGGTTTGTCGAGTTTGCTGAGCCTCCTGCCGATCTGGAGGCCTTTGCCCAAAAACTCGATGAAGAGATGGTGCGCCAAAACATATACTATCGAGATTTAATCGAGGGCCGCATCTTGCGCCCCTTAGTAGTGCGTCCGCTGCAACGCGATGCTTTCCGCAAGTTTATGAAGGCACGCGGCAAGCTGGGCGGACAGCACAAAACACCCCGCTTGGCTAACGACCGCCAGTTTGCCGAACAACTGCAGGCATGGGTGCGGGAAGATCAGCGCACATCTTGAGCTGCATTTCTGGTTACTCTTTGCCTTTTTTTGATCGGCGCTTATTGCTGCGCTTGTTTTTTTTCTTGCGCGCTGGTTGGTTGACCTCTTGTTTGGCCTGATTAGCACTTTGCTTTTTCTTGCGCCGCCGTTTGCGTTTGTGCTTTTCTATGGGTAAGTCGATGACCCCCGTTACGTTGTCTTCAAAGTCGTAGGCTGCTTCTTCCGTGTCGCTTAGCTCATCATTTTCGATATACTGCAGATTGGCGATATTTTCGGGTTTTTCGCCTCTGCTGTTCATTTCTAAGATCTGCTTGACCTTGTCGATTGTGAGAGGGTAGAGCTTGCCACGCACACTGTCCTTGTCTAAGGTATAGTACATCAGCCCTTTGAAGATATCGGTTTTGACCAGTGTAGCTTTGGCTGTAGCCATGTATAGCGTTTCGGCTTTTTCGGGAAAGTGTTTGAGTGCTTCCAGATAGGTGTCCAGCTCGTAGTTGAGACAGCATTTTAGCCGCCCGCATTGCCCCGAAAGTTTGGCTTGGTTGATGGCCAAGTTTTGATAGCGCGCCGCAGCAGTGGTGACTGTCTTGAAACTGGTAAGCCATGTACTGCAGCATAGCTCTCGGCCACAAACGCCCAGCCCACCTATGCGTGCCGATTCTTGGCGTGCGCCGATTTGGCGCATTTCGATCTTGACGCGAAACTCCCGGGCATAGTGGCGGATCAGTTCGCGAAAGTCTACGCGGCCTTCTGCTGTGTAATAGAAGGTAGCTTTGCGCATATCGCCTTGATACTCCACATCGCCGATTTTCATTTCCAGATCGAGTGTGCGCGCAATAGCGCGTGCGCGAATCATGGTGGGCTTTTCTAGCTGCCGCGCATGCTGCAGCTTTTCCATATCGCGTGCATGGGCTTTTCGGATAATGCGTGCTTGAATGTGCTCTTCTTGTACTTTCCGCTTGCGCAGCTGCAGGCGTACGAGCTCACCCGAAAGGCTTACCTGCCCAATGTCATAGCCAGCCTGTGCTTCCACTACCACCCAATCGCCTGTAGTAATGCGCTTGTGCAAGGGGTTTCGATAGAAGCCTTTTCGCGCACCGTGTTTGAAGCTTACTTCTACGATGTCAAAGCGCTCGACGTCGTCGATGCCCATGCGCGTCAACCAATCGAATGTGTTGAGGCGATTGCAGCCTCCCGTCAGACAGCCGCCTTTGTTGCGGCATCCTGCTGCTGCGCCTAGTGTACCTGTACGACAACTACATCCTGTACAACTCATAAAGGCCTTTATTTTGGGGCTTTATACCCGCGTTTATATAGACGCTGAGCCACTTAGCTCAGCGAACAGAACTCGTGGACTTAGCGCGCATCCAGTGACTAAGCTGTATGGATAAATCCATAAACACGATTTTGGCGTTGGCATTTCGCTCTATGTGAAAAATTGCCTCGTCGAAAAGTTTGGCGATGGCAGCAATTTGTGGTGCACTAATTACCTGACTCATCTTTTTAGCTGTCTCTTGTTCCTTGGGTAATAGGCGTAGGGCGGCCTGACCCTTACTGAGCTGCCAGGCCAGAAGCTCGCGCCAAAAATGCAGGCCGTAGAGCAAAAAGTTTTTTTGCGGTTCGCGCCCCCATGTGGCCACTTGCTGCGACCAATTCACCAGCTCGGCACCCCGTCGTGCATAACACTTGCGCAACCAGTCGAGCAATGTGGCACTGTGCGAGTCGGTAGAGTGCTGGGCCATCTGCAAGGCCTTGTTGTAGTTGCCATCAGCAATTTGGGCCAGCATATGCGCTTGTGGACCATCTAACCCTAAGTGTTTTTGCAGCGCTTGAGCTATATCCTCATCGCGAAGGGGCTGCAGACGTATGAGCTGACAGCGCGACAAAATAGTGCCCAAGATCAACTCGGCTTTTTCAGCTACGAACAAAAAAAGCGTTTGTGGCGGTGGTTCCTCGATGAGCTTCAACAAGCGATTGCCTTCCTTGCCCAGATATTCAGGCATCCACATGAGCAATATCTTGTATCTGCCTTCAAAAGTCTTTAGACTAAGCTTCTTGACAATGTGTACGCATTCGTCGCGCGTGATGTTGCCCTGCCGGTTTTCGGCATTGAGTTGCATGAGCCATTGGTGGACATTGAGATAGGGATTTTCTTTGATGGCTTCGCGCCACTGCGAATAGTACTGATCGCTTGTAGCCTTCGATCCTACGGTAGGAAAAGAGAAATGCAAGTCGGGATGTGCGTAGCGAGCAGAATGCCGACACTGAACGCATTGCTCACACGGCTCGCCACTAGCTGGCGCTTCGCACAGCAAATAACGCGCTAAGGCCAATGCCAGTGCCAGCTGACCACTGCCTTCAGGGCCTACCAGCATCAATGCATGGGGCATGCGCTGCTCATCGACCATGTGTCGCAGCAGCTCTTTTGTAGTTTGTTGTCCTATGACGTCGGCAAAGCGCACCGCATATATGTGTTTGTGAGCGGCGCAAAACAGTGAAAAGAAAGGTCATAGCCCCATGACTTCAGTACCTATCCGCACGGCATCAGCCCAAGTGAGGTACCCTTTATCCTGTGGCTTATACAAAGCGCATATGGAGGTGCTTTTCTTTTTTCATGAGGCTGATAATCGGTGTAATGTGCTACCCTTGCTTGGTAAGCAGTGGGCCTGTCACTTGCAGCAAGGGAAAACGCAATGCAATTGCGTCTGGTGTAAACAGACTGTAGTGGTTTTCCAGCTTGGTACTTGTACAAGCTGGGGGCAAGGCAATTTATGAGGACCAGCTTAGTGCTTAAATGGGCATCTGGTCCTTTGTGGGAATGATGTAGCAGTCCAAGTTTCTGGGCTGGAGCAGTGCACTGCACTGCAAAGTGACAGCCAAACAATTTGGAAAAAGTAATCGCGTTGCCCTTCATTGCCGCTACTTTAGTACTGATGCATCATCGATTACCAATGGGCTATATGCTTCTTTTCAATGTTTTGCATCCGCTCGTAAACGGGAAAAACGGAACTAATGGGCAAAAATACCTTTTTTTGGCTTATCCGTGATTTAGGGCTCATACCTCTCCCGTGTGTGGGAGCTTTGGCATATGTGGCAAAGCGTCAGTTACTGGGCCAAAAAGACGGCATTGGCAAACAAGAGCTTACCTTGTTCCCAGAAGGCGCGGAAGAGCGGGTTGTCGATGAGATAGATGATGGCGCCGCGTCCTTTGGGCTCTACGCCAAACACCAAGGTGTTTTTCATCTTGTGGCGCAAGCGCCAACCTACGAAGCCCACCGCCTGTGGATCATCGCCGATATAGCCCACATTCCACCCTTGATCCAGGAGTTTGAATTGTGCCTCTGTAGTTTTTAGCGAGAAGTAGTACTGAGGCATGCCCAAGCCCAACGGATGGCTGTTGTCGAGATGGAGCTTATACACGGCACCAGGAATGCTTTCGCTGATGGCATCTCGGATGCGATCTTCAAAGCGTGCAGGCCGACGCGGTGTCGAATGGGCCTTCGCATCGGTTTTGCGCTGTAGGGCAAAGCCTTTTTTCCCAGCCAGTGCTGCGTTAGCACGCCCTAGGGCAATGAGGCGCCCACCGCGCTTGATCCATTGTTGCACCTGAGCTAATAGCTGGTCATCGAATTGGTAAAAGCCGTCGGGCAAGATCAACAAGTCAAAACCACTCCAGTCCAGGTGCTTCAGGTCTTCGGCATTGACTACTGTGATGGGGTATTCCAGATCCTGTTCAAATACATACCAGGCGTGGCCAAAGGCGTTGGCCCAGGTGCCTTTGCCACCTACTAAAGCAATATGTGGGCGGTGTATCAATCTCCACGTGGCCGAACCAAAGTCGGAACCTGTGCTCACCATGCCCGACTGCACGGCTACTATTTCCGTATTGGGAAAGCTTTTCGCCACTTGATTCACTTGCTTTGCCAAGTTGGACATATCTTCATTGTCAGCACGCATGATGGCCAAAGTGCCGGCATCCCAGTGGCGACCATCAATAGCGAAAGCTTTTTCGGCAAAACGCACTCGTATGTCTTGGCGCAGCAGTGCAGCCAGCATCTGAGCACTTTCCAGGCTGTTCCACGGAATGAGCCAAGCATATGCCATGTTGGTGTCGGGTGGTGCTGCACTGGCTACGGTAAAGTCTTTGCTAGCGGCTACATCTTGCTTTAGTGCAGCAGCTTTTAAGCCATGTGCATAGGGTAAGGCCCATGCCGTGATGTCGTAGGTGAGCGAATCGGCCAATTCGGGCTCGGGCTCGAAGAGTACTTGCGTCAAGATCCCTTTGGGCTGCCGGGCACTGATAATCAAATCGCCAGGTTGTACTTCTACGGCCTGAACTTGCCCGCTGGCATAGTCGAACCCTTGTATGCTTTTTTGTTCTGTGGCCGTGCCGTAACGTATGCGGTGCCGATCGAGGAGCGCAAGAAGGCGCTTGAGCTTGGCCGGTGGGTTGTTCACCTTGATCACAAAAGTCTTCCATGGGCCGGGTGGGTCTTGTTGTGCTTTCGCAAAATAGGCGGCAAAAGCTTTGGTGAGCTGTGAGGCACGAGCAGCAGCAATCTCTACGGTAGAGAGTGCAGTAGTCATGTGGTGGCGGATGCGGTCAGCCAAAGTAAGTGTGTCGCCATTCTCCATGAGGATGGCACGACCGGCGCGGCTGTGACCACCTTGTTCGTACGTCATGCCGATGGCACCGTTGAAGGTAGGATAGGTGTCACCATAGCTGGGATAGAGCAGGTCAAATACTTCGCGCGTGAAATAGCGCCAACCATATTGATCGAAGTAGCGCGCGTGGTTGCGTCCGATCGCTACTTGAAATTCACTCTGAAAGGGTGTAATATAAGTGTGATAGGGCTGTGCTGCTGGCGCAAAGTAATAAGGGTTGTTGTAGCCTTGCTCGTGTAGGTCGGCATGGATGTGGGGCATCCACTGTTGATAGATCGCCAGGCGCTGACGTGTTTCTACTTGTGTAGCCCAAGCCCAGTCGCGGTTCAGGTCGAACAGATAGTGGTTGACGCGGCCACCCGGCCAGGGCTCGTGATGCTCGCGTGCTTGAGGATCGGGGTTGGGCCAGCGCTCGCTCACGCCCCGATACCAATGCGTATAGCGCGCATAGCCGTCAGGGTTGAGGCTGGGGTCGATAATGACTACGGCATGCTCCAGCCAGCGTGCTGCTTGGGCATTGTCGGGGCGCACCAGTTCGTACAACACGCCCATTGAGCTTTCCGAGCCCGCTGCTTCGTTGCCATGAACGCTGAAGCTCAGCCACACAATGGCAATGTGGTCGTCGGAGTCGGGCGTGCCAGCTTCCAGCCCTGCGCGGCGCAGGTTGTTGTGGCGAATGGCTTCGAGACGAGCCAGGTTGTCGGGCGAAGAAACAATGGCCACGATTAAGGGGCGCCCCTCATTAGTGGTGCCATAGCGCTGTAGGATTACGCGCTCGCTTTGGGCGGCCACATGTTCGAAGTACGCGACTAAGAGATGATGTGGTGTGAACTGTTCGCCCAGTTTATGGGGTAGGAACTCATCAGGCGACAATAGTTGGGCGTGTGCTGGAGGCAGTATTTGCCACAGCAGTACGACGAGTAAGGCAAATGTTCTCATGATGCTTTTTTTGAAAAAATCGGGTGAGGGGAAAGCTCATTTTAGGCCCGTGAAGTTATTGGCTTTTGCCAAAAGAAAAAGTGTGAGGTGTACCTCTGCGTACTCACAGGGATTTCAATTCGCGCGTCATTTCCTCCAGCTCAACCTGAAGCGCTTGGGCGTCATCTAGAGTATGGCTCTGCTCGATGCGTTGGGCGAGTTGCTCGAACGACAAGAGCCAGTTTTTGTCTAATGTAATGTCTTTTTTTAGTGCTTCCAGATCGGCCAGCTCTTCTTGGTCAGCTTCACGCATGGCCTTGAGTCGGGCTTTTTTCTCCAGCAGCGTCTGGGTCAGTTGCAGGTGTTGGCCAAGTATGTCGAGCTTTTCTATACAGGCCTTGTAAAAGGCTACTTTGGCTTGCCGCAGGTCCAGCTCGGCTCGGTATTCGTGCAACAAGCGGCGCAGCTCGTCGCGCTGCTTTTGCGAAAGCACCTTGCCTTGGTCCAGCTGTAGGTACAAGTCCTTCATGCTACGCTTGATCTCCGAAATTTCGCGTTGGTGGCGCTTGAGCTGACTGTGGCACCACTGCTGGCGGCGCTCGAGAATACCTTGAGGACTGCGGCGATAGCGCCAAAGGTGGATGAGTTTCCACATGCCCCAGACAATACCCGCCAAAGCCCCCACTCCTAACAAGATGATCAGTGCAATGCGGTTGAACATCAAGATGCGCAACAGCAAGCCGCCCACTAGGGCCAGAAGCAAGAAGTTGAGCAGGCGCAAAAACGTGTGATTATCGCTAGACATAGCTGACTTGATTTGCTACATGCTGAATGGGGTGAAAATACCCAATCCAGTTGGTAGCAAAGTGTGTCCACGAAGTTGTAATGCAAAAAATCGACTTGCACCCCTAACCCGTACTACCTTTGCATTGCTTTTTTCGCTTTCGCAAAAAAAGGAGAGGCTTATGCGTATTATAGGACATATTCCACATCCGCGCTTGCACGTGACTGTATTCAAGTGGGACGAGCGCCTCGCCGTGAAGGTCGCACGCGACTTGTTAGAGCTCACGTGGAAGTTTCGAGATGGACAGTTCGAGCGGTTTGAGGATTTGCAGCAAGCGCTCGACCAAGATTTTTTTCGGGAAGCAGAGCGCTTACTTGACACCATGGCCGCCCTGCGCCACAGAATTTCAGCTACCGAAGCACGAGAGGACCTACCCGATTTGCTGTGAGTATGGTGCCTTTCGCGCAAGAAGTGCTGCGCTGCTCAGCTGCGCTTGCGTGCCTGGTCGCGTATGCGTTGTAGGAAAATAATTTCGGCAAAGTCATATTGGTTGGGATTGCTGTCGTTGCGTCGAAGGCGCAACACATTTGGGAAATGCCCCATACGACCGTGTAGCTCTGCCAGCAGTGGTGCAGTAATCGCAGCATAGCCCGGCACGTGGACAATAATGGGAAGCTCTTGCCACTCTTCGTCGGTCAATGGTACTTCATCTACTACATTTTTCACTTGCTGTTCGAACGAGGTATGTTCATCGAAGTGCACGGGGATTTTGCTTGGTGTCAGTACATCTGCTATAAATACTTGGGCGTGTTGTGTTATTTGCCTGATATGGTAAGTGCTCAAGGGGTGCGTGAAGTTGACGAGTACGGTGTAGTTGGAGGATGCATTTCCAGACATGTACAAGAGTTCTTCTCGACGTGCGGTAAAAATCTCGGCTCCCCGCCGCACGTAGATGCCGGGGGTTGTTTCTCCACTTTCTCTAATGATTTCGTGTGGTTGGTGGCGGCTACGCGCAATGGTGATTACGCCAATTTTCCGGGAGACTTCCGGCACTACCACGTCTTCATAGCTCACTTCGGGAATGGGGTTCGTGAATTCGGCCAGGGCCTGCTGAATCTGCCGCTGATAGGTGTCGGGTTCATAGGAAACGCCCACGATGTATTTTTCGGGGGCGTTGTGGTCGCTGCGATGCCGGCCATCCACTACACCTAAAATGATGTATCCGACGCCACCTGGAGTGTTGGCAATAGCAGTCACCAGCTTGGCCAAAGATGCCCTTTGGGAGCGATTGTCGAGAGGCAGCTCCTGTTTGAGTTCAATTTTTCGGCTTTCCCTTCCGGTGAGTATCCATCGACTTAGTTTGTTCCATAGCTGCCCCATGTCTGCCTTTTTGCTGTGAAAATTAGCGCTAATTAACCTTCCTGTTCCAGTAGTTCTAAGAATTCCTTTTCGGATAGGATTTGCACGCTACCGAGCTGTTGGGCTTTGCGCAGTTTGGAGCCCGGGTTGTTGCCCACCACCAAGATGTCGAGTTTTTTACTCACACCGCTAAGTACAACGGCGCCAGCAGCTTCAGCTTTTTCTTGAGCTTCTTTACGCGTCATGTGTTCGAGCGAGCCGGTAAAGAGAATAGTCTTACCCGCCAGTGGGCTATGGGCAGTGCGTTTGTGCGGTTTGTCTTCTTCCGTTTGACACATGTTGACGCCCAGGGCTTCCATCTGGCGCAGCATGCGAAGGTTGCTTTCATTGTCGAAAAAAGCCCGCACGCTTTGTGCCACTGCAGGGCCAATGCCATCGATTTGTTCGAAGTCGGCCGTAGTCCACTGCTGCAGGTCGAAGATGCAGTATACGCGTTGGGCCAGTAGCTTGGCTACTTTTTTGCCGACGAGCGGAATGCTGAGACTGGCGATGAGTTTGTGTAAGGGGTTGTGCTTGGCGCGTTCAATTGCTTGCCGCAAGTTTTCCGCTGATTTGGGGCCGAAGCCGTCAAGCTGTGTGATTTTATCGTAGTCGAGCCGATAGACGTCGGCCAATGAGCGCAGCCACCCCAGCTGGTAAAAGCGCTCTACGTTGGCTTTACCCAGCCCCTCGATGTCCATTCCATCTTTCGACACGTGATAGATGATGCGCTGCAGTACTTGCGCTGGGCACTGGTTGTTGATGCAGCGCCAGATGGCTTCGCCCGGCGGGCGAAATAAAGGCGTATGACATACGGGGCAGTGGCGGGGAAACTCGATAGGTCGTTCCTGCCCGGTGCGCAGCTCGAGCAGCGGTTTGACGACGTAAGGGATTACATCGCCGGCGCGTTCGACCAACACCGTGTCGCCAATGCGGATGTCGCGCGAGCGGATGAAGTCTTCGTTGTGTAGCGAAGCTGACGAGATCGTCACACCTGCCAGATGCACGGGTTCGAGTTTGGCTACCGGCGTCACGGCACCGGTGCGCCCCACTTGAAACTCGACGGCTAACAGCTTAGTAGTGGCTTGCCGCGCCTTGAATTTGTAGGCCATCGCCCAGCGTGGATGGTGCTCAGTGCTGCCGCAGCGCGCGCGCAGCTCGTAGTCGTTGACTTTGACCACCATGCCATCTATTTCATAGGGGAAGTTGTCGCGTTGTTGCTCCCAAGCTTCGCAAAAAGCAATGGCTTCGTGGATGTCTTTGCACACCTTGTGCCCTTCGGTGGGTACCTTGAAGCCCATGCGCCCGACTAGTTGCATGGCTTTGTCATGAGTGCCTATAGGATGGTGCATGTCGTTGCCTTGCGCATCAACAGCGTAGTTGAGCGTATAGACGAAAGCATCTAGATGGCGGCTAGCCGTCTCGCGAGGGTCTTTCATGCGCAGGCCACCTGCAGCTGCATTGCGTGCATTGGCAAAGGGCTCCAATCCTTGGGCTATGCGCTCTTCGTTGAGCTTTTTGAACACGTCCTTTCGGATGAGTACTTCGCCGCGCAACTCGGCTACGGCGATACCTACAGAAGAAAAGGGCGCCTGTAATGGGATAGCTCGGATTGCTTTGGCGTTGGGCGTGATGTCTTCACCTTCTACACCGTTGCCGCGAGTGGCTGCGCGCACTAGCAAGTCGTGCTCGTACACCAAGGCAATGCTGCTACCATCGAATTTGGGCTCTACGACGTACTCGATGGGCTGCTCGTCAGGTACACCAGTGAGTCGGCGCACCATGCGCTCCCACTCCAACAAGTCAGCGGCATTGTACGAGTTGGCCAACGAGCGCAAGGGAGCCAGATGGCGGACAGTGGGAAAATCATGGCTGAGATCGGAAGAGACGCGCTGCGTCGGTGAGTCGGGAGTGACTAGCTCAGGCCATTGCGTTTCGATGGCTTCGAGCTTTTTGTAGAGCATATCGTACTCGTAGTCGCTCACCACGGGATCGTCGAGTACGTAGTATCGATATTCGTGGTAGTTGATCACCTCTCGCAATTGTGCAGCCATTTGTGCTGCCGCTTCTTTGTCGGTAGGTACTTCACGTTGTAGCAGCGTTTTCGATAGGTGATAGAGGCGTCGCTGATCTGCTTCGGTATATCGCATGCACTCGATTTTGGGGCATGAAAAAAGAAAAATTTTCTCAAAAAGAGCACAAATAGGGCATAATAGATGTGTCAGGCCATAGATGTATTGATAGCATGCAAGTTAGTCGTTGATTATTAATGAAATATCACGTATTTTGAATGCGCAAGCGTTAGGGTGAGAGAACTGTTCTATTAAGTTAAGTGTGCGAATCTCTTTTGCCTACCTCATTAGGTATTGAACTACCTCGCAAGCCAACCTACCCGATGTAGTATTGTGTCTATCTTTTTGATTGCCATTCTCTTTTGAGTACCCAGCAGGTGAACACCTATTTTGTCTCACATAAACCTAAAGCACTATGAACAAATACTTACTTTTGCTGGGTCTGTTATGGCAAGGCGCTACCTTTCTCTTGGCCCAATCTCCTACTGTTCACCTTACAGGATGTGTGTTTGAAGATGTAAACGCCAATCACCAGCGCGATCCAGGCGAGCCTACCCTACCAGGATGGGAGATCTTGTTTACGGATTTGACAACAGGTACCTCCGAAATTGTGACTACTGACAGTACTGGATGTTACGACATCGCTGTGGCGTTGCCAACGGGAGCGCCTCATTCCGTCTTGTTGCTGCTCAACGTCATGCCAGGTTACGATCAGACCTATCCGCTTAGTGGTGGATATTCACTTATGGTAGTGCCTGGTCAAAATGTAGCATCATTGGACTTTGGCGTGGTGCTCACTACACCACCCACCGCTACCTTGTTTATTTGCAAATGGGAAGACATCAACTGCAATGGTATTTGGGAGGCAGATGAACCCATCATCCCCAGCTGGCCAATTCTTATTACCAATTTACAAACGGGCGTGACCGATACGGTCTACACCACTGATTCGTGCTTGAACCTCGTCGTGCCTGCTCCGGCCACCTATCGCGTGGAAGAATTGCTCCGACCGGGCTGGGTACAAACCTACCCGCAAAATCCATCATGGCATGATATACAAGTGACACCAGGTGGGTATTATGAAGGCCTCATATTTGGCAACAATCTTCCGAAGTGGCTATTTACGGTCTGCGTGTTCCAGGATCTGAACTGCAATGGATTTCGCGATCCTGGTGAGCCGCCTATGGAAGACTGGCCGGTTTTTCACAGCATCAATTGCCCATATCCGCCCAATATAATTTTGAGTCAGGTGCATACTACCGATGAGAATGGGTGCACATCTTTTAGCGGGTCTAAAGCGTGCAGTAATAGCATCTACACCAATTCCGATCCGGGATGGGTAGTGAGCACTGATTCATCTTACTATTTTGGGCCCGATTCGCTGCCGTTGTGTGGGCCGCCTACAGAGTTAGACATAGATATTGGTGTTTGCCCGGTGCCGGCAGATACTTGTGGCCAGGTACTGGAAGATACATTAACGAGTGGGCCTTGCGTGACGGGAGGCCAACAATGGACCTATACTTTCTTCTTGACCAACACCAGTAGCCAGTCGGTTACGTCCTTTTTGCTTACAGACTTACCTGCGGGAGTTTCGGCTTCGCCGCAATACTTCTCACCGAATAACTATCCAGGGTTGTTTCCCATTGCTCCAGGTACTACTGCAGGACCCTTCACTACGACCTTGGCCAGCGCGCTGCCGCCTAACGATGATGAATGGTGTTTTACGTTTATCTTCATCAGCGATGGCGAAGAGTGTTGTCGCTTTGAGCATTGCGTGCCTCCGCCCACCATAGATGTGTGCGACAGCCTCGATGTGTTAGTGACTGCTACGGTTCCGTTACCTACCAACACAGGCGCAGTGCCCGATGACTGTTGCTATGAGTTTACACCAGTAAACAATTCGTGTTTCACGGATTTTTACGGGTTGGTGTTTCGCCTTAGCGATCCAAATGCAGTCTTCGGCAGCTTTGATGGTGGGGGGCAGTGGGTAGCACATTTTCTTTCTCCACAAGAAGTACGCATAGAGTGGCAAGATGGTCCTATGCCGCAAGGTCCATTGCCACCTTTCTTCCTGTGCCTAAAAGTGAATGGCGCCACTTCGCCCGTAGTAGTTACATGGGCTTGGCTCATAGCTATTGGCGATGAGCTGGTCGAAGTGTGCCCAGACGAAATGGAGCTCGAATGTGGCGATTGTGCCGTAGTGACAGGTGCAGATGAGGTGGTTTGCCTATCCGACGGCTCGTGGTCGATACCTAATCTCTGTGTGTACAGTAGTGGCACGCAAACACCTACAGTCGTTTTGCTCGAAGTGCAGACACCAGGCATTACCATTGTGCCCGACATGATCGCTTGGGCAGGTAGTCCGACTTGTTTTTCCTTACAACTGATGGGCGGACAACCCGACGATGTGATCCCCATCAAGGTATTGCTTTTGGACGAACAGTCGGGCTGGTGCTGTCACGTATGGATCGAAGTGGTGCTGGAGTGTGCCGAGCCCTGCATCGATCCGGACTTGATTAATACAGCTATATATTGCCCGCTCGAATATGATCCTGTATGTGGTTGCGATGGGGTAACCTACGACAATGCCTGTATTGCCACTAATTGGCATGGCGTGACGAGCTACACACCTGGCCCTTGCCCTCAAGATTGCGTAGATTCCAGCTTAATCGTGCCTACTGGTATTTGCCCGAATGTCTATGACCCAGTCTGTGGTTGTAATGGGGTGACGTATTTCAACGCTTGTGCTGCCATATTGTGGAGTGGGGTCACTTATTACACGCCTGGTCCTTGTCCAGTACCAGGATGCGTGGATCCGACAATCACGCCACCAGATGCGTGTGTATTGGTATATGATCCAGTTTGTGGCTGTGATGGGGTGACCTATTACAATGCCTGCTTTGCTTGGTCTCACTATGTAGTTGAGTGGACGCCAGGCCCTTGCCCGCAAAATCCTGATCCGGTAGGAGGTCCTTTGGATACCATAAAGTCGGCTGATAACTGGGCGATGCTGTTGCGTCCTAACCCTGTCAGTGAGGTACTCTACGTAGCATTACCCGAAGGGGCCTATAAGTTGCAGGTAGTGGCAACCACGGGTGAAGTGATACGGCAGTGGTCGGCTACTGTTTCAAGAGCTGAGCAGCCGTTGGCGGTCGATGTACGCGATCTGACCCAAGGTATGTATGTACTGCGCGCTATCGAATCGAGAGGCCAGACCAGTGTAGGCAGGTTTGTGCGCATAGAATAGGATCGCATTAGTTTGTTTACCGGATATGTATGAGGCAAGGCTCATCATGGGGGGTGAAGAGGTGACTTTCGGGTCGCCTCTTCTTTTTCACCTAGGCTCATGGGCTAATGTGTTTTAAACCACTTGTTGCCTACATATACTGCCTGTACGTGGTTCTGCCCGAAGGCGTAGGGGAAGTAAGCTAGATGGGGTGCAGGCCGAGTGATAATCAGGTGGGCGCGTTTACCCGGCTGGAGGCTGCCTAGAGAAGTATCCAAGTCGATGGCATGGGCGCCATTGAGCGTGGCGGCTACGAGTGCTTCCTGGGGTAGCATGCGCATTTTGATACACGCCAGCGCCCACACCAACCACATGTTGCCCGACGGCGAAGAGCCGGGGTTGTAGTCGCTGGCCAGTGCCAGGGGTACTCCTGCATCGATGAGGCGGCGGGCAGGTGGATAGGGATCGTTGAGGAAAAAGGGGGCTGAGGGAAGTAAGGTGGCAATAGTAGTGCGATGTTGTGCCAGCAGTTCGATTTCATGGGGCGCTACTACTTCAAGATGGTCGACCGATCGGGCTTGGTGTTTTACGGCTACTTCTATACCTCCCATGCTGTGAAACTGGTTGGTGTGGATCTTGGCCTTGAGGCCGTAACGGGCGGCAGCATCCAAAAGGCGGTCGGTTTCAGAGGCAGTAAAAGCCACCTGCTCGCAAAAGACGTCCATGTAGTCGGCTAATCCTTGTTCGGCAATGCGCGGTAGCATCTCCTTTTCGATAAGGCGCAAGTAGGCTTTGCGCTGGTTGACGTATTCGGGAGGCAGGGCGTGTGCGCCCAAGAAAGTAGCCTTAATGGGGATGGGTACGGCTTCTTTGAGGCGGCGGATGACGCGCAGCATCTTCAATTCAGCTTCGGCATTGAGGCCGTAGCCACTCTTGATTTCGAGCGCGCCCGTGCCCAAGTGGATGAGCTGATAGATGCGTTCGAGGGCTTGTTCGAATAGCTGCTGCTCGTCGGTTTGTCGGAGTTTTTTTGCTGAGTTGATGATGCCGCCACCGCGCTGCGCAATTTCCTGATAACTCAAGCCTCGGATGCGATCGACGAATTCACCCTCGCGGCTTGCCGCAAACACTAAGTGTGTGTGTGAGTCGACGAAAGCCGGTAGTACCATGCCGCCTTGTGCGTGGTAGGTGTGTTGGGTGCGGGGCAATGGCTCGTGCATGGAACCAATGCGTTGAATGTGTCCGTCTTCGATGAGTATCCAGACATCTTCGTGGGTCTCTATCTGCCCCTGCTGATTCCCTGACAAAGGAGTGGCAGCGGCAGGTGCACTGACGAGGCAGCCAATGTGATGGATCAACAAGCTTTCAGACATGGAAAGGATCGGTTTTGTTTTGCGAAAGCAAAAAGGGAATCAGTGTTCGGGTTGTGGTTCGAGCTTTTCGATGCGCACCAGCTCGATTTTGGTGTCACTTACTTTCTCGATGGTAAAGCGATATGCACCCAGTTCGATCACGTCTCCTTCTTCGGGTATTTGTCCTGTGGTCATCACCAGGTATCCACTTAGTGTGTGGTATTCGCCTTCGGGGAAGTGCAGCTCAGGATATTTTTCCATGAGGTAGTCGAGTTCGAGGCGGCCAGAAAAGCGATAGATACCTGGAGCGAGTGTCTCTTCTATGTGATCTTCCACATCGTGTTCGTCTTCAATTTCGCCGAAGATTTCTTCAAGTACATCCTCTAAAGTAATAATGCCAGCTGTGCTGCCAAATTCATCGACTACACAGGCGATACTCTGATGGTTTTTGATGAAGATATTGAGCAGGTCGAGTACGCGCATACTTTCGGGTACGAATGGCATTTCCATGATTACTTGCCGTATCGATTTGGGTTTTTTCCACAATTGTTGATGGTGCACATAGCCCAATACATGGTCGATGTCGCCATCATATACGATAATGCGCGAGTGTTTGCTTTGGCGAAACAGTTTAATGAGTTCGTCGATAGACTCATTGACGTCGATACCTATTACCTCGGGTCGAGGTACCATACCTTTATCGACGCGTACCTCGCGCAAGTACAAGGCTTTTTCAAAAATTTCAGTGTCGATCTCTTCTTCGTTATCGGGGCGTGTCGATTTGATGAAGTGTTCCAGGTCGAGGCGCGTGAAAAGGTCTGAATCGGTGTTTTGGGGTGCTTTGAACAACAGGCGCAGCAGCCGTTCGGCGGTGCCTGTCATCAAGCGTGCTGGCAAAGACAGGAGGATACTGATCACTTTCAAGGGCCACGCCAAGCTAAATAGCAATGGGTCGGCAAAGAGGCGAAAAATTGTCTTGGGCAAAAACTCGCCAAACACCAGGACAATCAATGTGATGATGACGGTATTGAGTAAGCCCAGCCATACGCCGCCCTGTATGCCCATGGCTTGTAGTATGTGCGTGATGGGTACAGTCATGAGTGTAGTGAAGACGACTAAGGCGATGTTATTGCCTACCAGCAGGATGCCTAAAAACTCGGAGGGCTTTTGGTAGAAGCTGGCCAAGATGGCGGCACGACGCGAGCCATTGTTCTTTTTTAGCTCGATAACCAGGCGGTTGGCCGAAAGGAAAGCGATTTCAGTGCCGCTAAACAGTGCAGAAAGTAGTAACGATATGACAATTGCGATCAATAAGCCCATGAAGCGTGATTTTCCAAATGCAAATACTACTGCATCGCCTTGCCAGATTGCTTACGAGTAGGTTGTCTTTTGGGGGCATCGGCTGGTGCAGGTGGTACTACTTGCACGCGTCCTTCTATAGCTTTGATGCGTGCTTGATCGAAGTCTTGAGTGGCTTCAAAGCCATAGCCGTAGATGATTTCACCAGGTCGGCGAATGACCACAAATTTATCAGTATAAATGAGTGCTTCTTGCTCATCCCAGATGAGCTCTTCGGTTTCGAGCTGTTCACCCTCCACACTACTCCAAACGACGCTATCGCGCAAAATGACGCGTGCTTCGCGCTCGAGCCGTATGCCATAGCCAGCCGTAAGGATGCTGGAAGTCTGTAGGTTAGGACCAAAAAATCGAACAGTGAGACCTTGTGGAAATACTTGGCGAGGCTGATTTTTGTCGGTGTAGCGCACCATAAGCGGGCTTTCCACTTGAATGCGAACTATGGCTGAGTCCGAGTAATAGAGCACCACCTCGGTAGCTGTCTCTTTACCCAGATCTTCTTCTGAAATGTTGCGTTGTACTGCAGCAATATCTTTTTCGCAGCTGCTCATGAGCGCGCTTGCAAGCAATGCCATACTCCACAGCACGATGGCCAAGCCTCGATATGAGTGCCTGCGTTGGGGCAATGGCCTATCTGATAGCGGGCTGCTCATTGTCGTTGTTCGGTTTCAAACCAGACAGGAGAAAGATCGTTGGGGTCGCCGTTGTAATTGACAGTGATTTCCTCTCCAGCGCGGATGTTGCGAATCGCCACGATACTGATGGTTTCCATTTCGAAGTCGAGCAAATATCGCGCATTTGAGTGAGCTGAGTGGTTGTATAGTGAACCAAAGCCCAGTGCCAAGGCGATTTGCTCGTCGTCTTCGCCCCAGTCGAAGTAGTAGTCGCGCAAGCCCGTTTGATCGAGTATTGGAGCGTGTGCACGTGGCATGACAATGACTGGGCATATCTCTATGAGCGAGCCCTCAGCAATATTTTCGGCCGTAAATACCCCACGCCCGTGCAATTGGCTCGGTGCAAAATACACGAAAGGCAATCGTTGCATCAGTTGTTTTTTTGCGACAGCCACAACCCAATGAGAATGAGTGCCATGCCAGCAAAAAAGTGGAAGGTGATGGGTTCGCCATCTAACCAACCCCACAACACGGCTACTACAGGTACCAGGTAGCTGGTCATGGAACCAAAAACAGCGGTAGTTAGTTGTACCAGGCTGAAAAACAAAAACGAGGCAATGAGCGTGCCACCAAGCGCTAGTAATGCCACCCACAGCAGTGAAATCCAGCCTTGAGGGTGGCTACTGAGGGGTTGCCATGCCTGGGTGTAGATACCCATCAGCAAGCCAAAGGGGATAATGAGCACAAAAGACGCGATGCTGATATCGCGAGGGGACATGTCTTGTAGCCATGCCTTGATGGCATTGGCATTGATGCCATAGCACAGCGCGCCCAATACGGCAAACAAACCATAGCGAGTCGAACCGCTGAGACTTCCGTCTTGCCCCAAAAGCAACCATGCGGCTCCTATTAAACCGACGATCACCCCTACTACTTTGCTCCAAGCCATGGGTAGGTGAAAGCAGCATATGCCCAATAACAAGGTGAACAAGGGCGTGAGGGAGCTGAGTAGCCCCGACAGTGAACTGCTGATCTGCGTTTGTGCCAATGCAAACAACCACGAAGGTATGGCTGTGCCGAACAGACCTACTACGAGTAACCCCTTCCAATGCTGCCACGCAAAATGATGCATGTGTCTCAAAAAAAGTGGTAAAACAAACATGCCAGTAATCACAATGCGCCAGGCAGCCATCTGGAGAGGATCGAAGCCAACAAGGGCCCGCTTGATGAGGATGTAGGAACTACCCCATAGTATACTGACAGCTACCAAAAGCAACCATGCTTGAAGCGATGTGGAAACGGAAGTATGTGGTTTTAACTGTGCCATAAGAGCGATGCTTGCGCAAAAGGCCGGCAAAGATAAAGCATCTGCTTCAGATATGACCTCGCAAGCGCAACACGAGTAATAGCAATGCTAAAGCTAAAACACCTGCCGCTCCGCCTACTTCGCTCCACAGCTTTTGACGCGAGGCAATTTGATTCTCCAGATAGTAGCTGTTGGCACCACAAGGCGTGCCATGTCCCGGCCGTAGCTCCCAGTTGTCGGGTTGCGCAGCATCTAGCCAAGGCAGCATGAGGCTAAGGGTAAAGGCCGTGTCCATAGGAGTGATTTGCCAGCTCGTGGTGCTTACCATTGCACCTTGTGGATCAAACAGAGCTAAGTGGTCACTGTACTTATTGAGCCCAAACTGTAGCGATCCACTCAAGTTGTAGATGTAGGGGTGTTTTTTTGCCATTGCGACAGAATCGCGTGCCAAGACCAAATAACCATTGGCTGGCACAACAAGGTGGGGCAGCTCCGCGCGGTTTTTCTTGTCGGTCAGAATCCAGCCATCGAGCCAGATGGGGTGTGCAGCGGCATTGTACAATTCTATCCAGTCGTTTGTGTGTGGATTGTAGGGGCACACTTCATTGAAAAACAGTTTGCCTGTCAGCGGATGCTGATAGGGCTCAAAGGTCGCCTTGATTGCGTGTGTAGGCAGTTGTTGGGGTAGGAGGTGCAAGATGGGATCTTGGCTATCAAGCCCTTCCCACCCAACAAATCGAAATCCCAACTTGGGTTCGGCTTGCAGTGTGAGTGGGATATTGGGAAAGTATTGGGCGTCAAATGTCTGCCCGGGTGGTATGCTGACTAACCCATTGACTTTGATGTAACCTCCAGGCGTGGTGCTCAGCTGCAGTTCGATGGGGTCGGATAGCTGAAAGTATGTGCGCAAATGCTGCCACATGTATTGAGGGCGAAGGCGGGCAAAGGTGCGCAAGCGCGCGACTTCTTCCTCCCATCGCTGGCGGTTCAAGTGCCATCGCGCCAAATGGCGGGGCATTTCGGGCAGTAGTACGCGATAAAAGGAGTCGATCTTGGCCAGCATATGCTCAGTGCGAAAAGAGGTATTGAGCCTGTCGGCAAACCGTTGTACGAACTTTTGGCGAAAGCCATCGTTGGTCAACAACTTGCGCAAGAGAAAGGTGCTCCAAGGCGGATTGGGCCAGGCAGAGCCATTGGGCTCAGTGTGAAAGGCCAAGGTGTTGAACTGGTAAGCAGTACTATCGTGTAGCCCAAAGCCCCAATCGGTGTCGTAGAGAATCCAACGCCAGCGGCCGTTGGATTGCTGAGGCCGCCAGTATTTGATGTTGCCACCAGCATCGCGGTTGTCGAAGAATATTTGTGCAATCTGATAGTCGATGAAGTTGTCCACTTCCATTTGTGAGGCGACCCATGCCATAGCAGCATCGTCGAGCGAATCGCGTTGCCGCAAGTAGTTGAGTAGGCGAAGGTAGTGATAAGTGCTGCCTCGCTTGCGGTAGCCTCGGTGCTCCAACAAGTCGATACTGTCTTTGTCCACTTCGTGGTGCGCAGCAATAAAATAGCGGTTGATCTTTTCGCGCAAGTGGTAAATGCCCCAATACTTACCGTTGATGTAGGCAATGGCTAGCCGTTCGGCTTGCCGGTCTACGTCCCATCCTTCGAGTAGGCTATGCATTAGTGCATCGCGGAAGTGGGCTTTACCCCAATCACTACCGGCATTGCGCAATACCAAATACTTGAATTTGCGTGGCCCGTCTTTGCCAAAGATGCGATGTGCGATACGCCGGGCACCATAACGTCGGCGTGCCACAATGGCCAAGGATTTTTGTGGAAACAGGCGGCTCATGCCGCCAAACAGTCTCAAGCCCGATAGGCTGCGATATACACATTGACCGGTGGTCTCGAAGATCTCTACACTGGCAGCTACTTCTTTTTTTGACCAGAAGTTGGCGCCGGGCTTTTGCCAAAGGGAGTCCACAGTGTTAGGCCCCGACACGAACAAACCGTAAATGGGATGGAAAAGCACATTGGGATCGAGAGAAATGGATACAATAGGCAGCGTAGTAGATGGTTCGTCGATAAAATAAGTGTGCGATACGACGGGTCCCCAGCGCCCCTCATGGCGCACGCAAGCACGCACCACAGTGGTGCGCGCAAGATCGATAGGTTGAGTATATCGTTGTTTGTGCTTACCCCTGGGATCCTTGCCGTCTAGCGTAAAGAATATGCTACCCTCAGCTGCCAGTAGTTGTACGCTTATGCGGCCCGAATAAAAGCCTCCCTCAGGTAGGGCTTCAGGAGTTGCCACGGGTGCTTGCTGGGCGCAGAGCCATGAGTACAGACACAGCAGTGCAGTTGTGATGATGAAGCGCATATTAACTGGGGTGAGGCCATAAAGTTGGCAAAATCGTCGGATGGATAAAAGGCCATACTTGGGTAAAGTGCCCAAAATGGGACATAACAATTGTGAGTAGGCTCATTTTATCCGCCGCTCACAGGAGGAATGAGAGCTACTTCGTCTTGTGGGGAGAGCACCTGCTCATCGCGCGCATATTCATTGTTTACAGCTATGGCTATAGCGCGCAGATCGAGCAGGCGTGGATAGCGTTTGAGTAGGGTTTGGCGCAACATCTTTACGGTCGCATTTGGGGGCAATTTGACTGTTATCTGAGTAGCGCCAAGAATATCCTTGGCAATGCCAAAGGCAAGCACACGGATAGCCATATCTGGTTGGCTCATAGCAGTGTGTGTTTTGATGGAAGCATAGCTGTCAAAACTTCAGGTGTTTTACTGTCAATCCATTATTGATCAGTTGCTTGAGGCTATCGATGCCGATACTGACGTGCAAGTCCACAAATTGTTCGGTCACTTTTCGATCACTCTCGTCGGTTTTTACTCCTTCGGGAATCATTGGCGTGTCCGATACGAGCAATAAAGCACCAGCCGGAATTTTGTTCTTGAAGGCTACGGTAAAGAGTGTAGCTGTTTCCATATCGATGGCCATACAGCGCAACGTGCGCAGGTATTTTTTAAAGGCCTTGTCGTGTTCCCATACGCGGCGGTTAGTGGTGTACACCGTACCCGTCCAGTAGTCGCGAGCATAATCACGGATAGTGGTCGAAACGGCTTTTTGCAAGGCGAAGGCTGGTAGGGCGGGCACTTCAGGCGGCATGTAATCGTTGGAAGTACCCTCCCCCCTGATGGCAGCAATGGGCAGGATTAAGTCGCCGATGCGTGTCTTTTTCTTCAATCCGCCACATTTACCTAAGAAGAGCGCGGCTTTTGGACTGATAGCTGATAGCAAGTCCATGATTGTAGCAGCGTTGGGGCTGCCCATGCCAAAGTTGATCATTGTAATCCCTTCAGCAGTCGTGCACTGAAAGGGCTTGCCTTCGCCATAGATGGGTACATCAAATCGATTGGCAAATAGCTCTACGTAGTTGGTGAAGTTGGTCAGCAGAATGTATTTTCCGAAAGCTTCCAAAGACATGCCCGTATAGCGGGGCAGCCAATTATTGACGATCTCCTCTTTGGTTTTCATGATTTTTTCGCGCAAAGATACAAAGTCTCACTGCCTGTACCATTCAGTTCCTTTAGCTGGGCAGTACTACAGCAAGCTGAAGTAGTCTACGTACGGGGAAGCGTATTGCGCCTTTTTACCCCTAACTTTGTCGGTGTGGTGCTTTAGGAACAGAGCACCACATTATTATTTTTTGTACACCATGATTTGTAAATATGGATTCCCGAGCCTTGATCATTTTTGTGAAAACACCTGTGGCAGGGAAAGTCAAAACGCGAGTGGCTCAGACAGCGGGATCGGAAAAAGCACTGCGCATTTACCAAGAACTATTGCGCCATACCCATGCAGTATGTTTGCGTGTGTCAGCCCATAGGTATGTATATTGCGATTCGGCCATTCCACGACAACCGGATTTGTGGTTTAGCCCAGACTTTGCCAAACGCCTCCAGCAGGGCAATGATCTGGGAAGTCGCATGGCCCATGCATTGGGCGAAGTGCTCGCCTTGCACGAAAAAGCGCTACTTATAGGCAGCGACATTCCTGGCTTGCAGCCTCATCATTTGGATCGGGCTTTCCACTGGCTCGACCAACGCGATGTAGTGCTAGGTCCTGCACTGGACGGTGGCTACTATCTCATCGGCATGAGGCAGCTGCATACTACACTTTTTACCGATATCGAGTGGAGTACACCTTTAGTACTGCAACGCACTGTAGAGCGCATCGAACAATTGGGATTGACTCATGCGCTCATCGAGCCATTGGCCGATGTCGACTACGAGCAAGACTGGGATCGTTATGGATGGCCTATCGACTGATTAAGAGACAAGCCAACAAAATTGCGGCACTGGAAAATATTGGCAAATGCTTGTGCCATTTGCGGCAGTTCGGCAGCAAATGAATCGGGGAAGGTAAAGTACCACACTATGGCTACCGATAGCCAATCTACTTCGGGCAAGCCCATGTATTCCAGCAATCGGCTACTGGGTACACCACTGATTTTTTCCAGCTTTTCGGAAAAATGAGGTACAAGGTCGGGAAACTGCACTTTGGGATGCGTGCGCCGCCATGCTCGGCTCCACTCGTAAAGGCCAATGTGAAAATATCGATGGGGCTCCATAAACCCTTTAACCAGGTGAGGCGCACTGAATAGCAAGGTACCATCTTCGTCTTCTATCTCGGAAATGTGTAACCTATCTGGGTATTGGGGCGAAGGAAATGGATGGGTGTATATCACCACGTGTTCGTATGGTGGCATGAGCCATTCTTCCAGCCCCAAAGTGAGTTGCACGGCACCTGCTACCGAAAGTGCTTTCAGGTCGGGAGGCACTTCTTCAAGCGGTATGCGCGGAATAAAGTCGGTGGCCTGCATCATGAGGGCTACTCTGTGTCGGAAACGCGCTTTAAGGTCGAGCGGAAGGTTTTGGTACCATGCATGTTGCATGGCCAGCATAGCGCGTACTTTGCTTGGTAGATCAGGGGGATGCTTCTGATACCACCACCAGTTGATTTCGTTGGAAAGAATGTAAATGACTGCCAATACAGGCAAGGTAATGGCTAGCCCCCAGGCGTAATCTTCACTGCGCTCAAAGGCCAACCACAGTAAGATTGCTGAGGCTAAAATAAAGGGTAAAGCGAGTAGTCGTGCAGCCATCTATTATGTGTAGATTGGTTTGATAGGCGAATGTAGCGATTCTGAGTCGAGGTGAGTTGCTTGTTTGTATGCAGCACAATCGTTTTACCTAACTTGCCAATTCTCTGAATATAGAACAAAAACGCAGATTGGCATGTGTGCTCCTAAAGTATGCTAGGACGAAAAAAATGGTAGGGTAGATTGTTAAATCGGAAAATAGCTATAAATTTGCCACCGATTTTGAAACGCGCTTTGAGGTACGGTAGCTCAGTTGGTAGAGCACAGGACTGAAAATCCTGGTGTCGGCGGTTCGATTCCGCCCCGTACCACATTTTTTGCCCATACATACGCAGACATGAATCGTACGCATCGCCATCATCACCATGTTCATGCTAGCCCGAAGGGCAGGTGGTGAGGCGTTTGCGCGTTGTACCTTTATTGGAAAAAGAGGTTTACCACTTGCCCGGTAAACCTCTTTTTTTGTTTGCTCACATTCAATTTCAAACTGACTACATGACGCATGACCAACCACTCAAGATCGCCATTCAGAAATCGGGACGGCTGAGCGATGACAGCCGGCAGCTGCTGCGCGAGTGTGGCATCTCGGTGCAGAATGGCAAGCATGCCCTCATAGCGCGTGCTCACAACTTCCCTCTCGAAGTGTTGTATCTGCGCGACGACGACATCCCGCAATACGTAGCTGATGGCACTGCTGATGTGGGTATTGTGGGCCAGAACGTGGTAGCTGAAGCAGCCTGTAAGGTAGAGGAATTGCGCCCTTTGGGCTTTGGCAGTTGCCGCCTAAGCCTAGCTGTGCCTAAGGCAGTGGCCTACGATGGTTTGACATGGTTTGAGGGGCGCAAGATAGCTACCTCCTATCCGCGCCTCCTGAAGCGTTTCCTCCAGGCTCATGATATTGATGCTGAAGTGCATACCATCAGTGGGTCGGTGGAGATTGCGCCTAATATTGGCTTGGCTGATGCCATCGCGGACTTGGTCAGCTCGGGCACCACACTGTTTAGCAATGGCCTTAAAGAGGTGGAAGTGATCATGTACTCGGAAGCCACCTTGGTGGCCAATCCTTATTTGTCAAAAGGCAAACAAGCCTTGCTCGACAAACTGCTCTTTCGCATTGATGCGGTGCAGCGCGCTGCGCGTAGCAAATACGTAGTGCTCAATGCGCCTAACGACCGCATTGAAGCTATCAGTCGCATTTTGCCAGGCATGAAAAGCCCCACTGTAGTGCCTCTGGCAGAAGCTGGCTGGAGTGCACTGCACTCGGTCATCAATGAAGACGAGTTTTGGGAGGTCATCGATGAGCTCAAGGCAGTAGGTGCTCAGGGTATTTTGGTCGTGCCCATTGAAAAAATGATTCGATAATGAATACCGCTACACCCATTCACGTTCAGGTGATGCATTACCCTTCGCGCGACCAGTGGCCGGCACTGGTGCGTCGCCCAGTAATCGACTGGGAAGAGCTCGAAGTGCAAGTGCATCCTATTATAGAAGCCGTGCGTCGAGAAGGCGACGAGGCTTTATGGCGCTTCAATAGGCAATTCGATGGTTGGGATGGCCGAGCGTTGGCTGTGCCCGAGCAGGCCTTTGCTGAAGCAGAAGTGGCCCTCGATGCCGAGCTGAAGGAGGCCATTGGCCATGCCGCCCATCATATCGAACAGTTTCACGCTGTTCAGGCTGAAGCCATGCAGGTTGTAATGCCCATGGAAGGGGTACGCTGTTGGCGCAAATCGATACCTATATCGCGAGTAGGCCTGTACATTCCGGGTGGATCGGCACCGCTGTTCAGTACGGTACTGATGTTGGCTGTGCCTGCACGTCTGGCCGGCTGTCAGCGCATCGTGCTGTGTACGCCGCCTCAGGCCGATGGCCGAGTACATCCTGCTATCCTTTTTGCCGCTAGGCTGGCGGGCACGACAGAGGTATACCGAGTGGGTGGAGCTCAAGCCATTGCCGCCTTGGCCTATGGCACGCAAAGTATTCCACGTGTAGACAAGATCTTTGGCCCAGGCAATCAATATGTCACTGCTGCCAAGCAATGGGTACAGCGCGAAGGCATAGCCATCGATTTGCCGGCAGGCCCTTCAGAGGTGTTGGTAGTAGCCGACGGCTCTGCTGTGCCTGAGTTTGTGGCTGCCGATCTACTGTCGCAGGCCGAACATGGTCCCGACAGTCAGGTCGTATTGGTAACTACTTCTGCTGCTGTGCTGAAGGCTACACTTGAGGCATTGACCCACCAGTTGGCCAGCTTGCCGCGTGCTGCAGTAGCGCACCAGGCACTTCAACACAGCCGCGCCATCTTGGTGAGCTCAGTACGTGAAGCAATGGACTTCGCCAATGCCTATGCCCCTGAACATCTCATCCTGGCTGTAGACCAAGCCGAAACATGGGCCGAGGAGGTGCGGCATGCAGGCTCCGTCTTTTTGGGGCATTATACGCCCGAGGCGGCAGGCGACTATGCTTCGGGTACTAACCACACTTTGCCAACCAATGGCTGGGCTCGGGCCTGGAGCGGTGTGTCGCTCGACAGCTTCGTGCGCAAGGTCACCTTTCAACATATCAGTGAGCTGGGGCTGCAGCAACTCGGACCCATAGTGGAGCGTATGGCACAAGCTGAAGCGTTAGAAGCGCATCGCCGTGCTGTTTCCGTACGTTTGGCTCACGCAAAAAAAGGAACGAATGGAGCTTGAGACGCTATTGCGCAACAATATCAAGAAGCTGAAGCCTTATGCTTCGGCGCGACATGAGTTTACGGGTGATGCCCGTATCTTTCTGGATGCCAACGAAAACCCGTTCGATTCGGGCTTAAACCGGTATCCCGACCCTCTGGCTACGCCCTTGCGTCAGCGCCTAGCCGAGCTGAAAGGGGTGAGGCCCGACCATGTCTTTACAGCTAATGGTAGCGACGAAGCTATCGATTTGTTGTTGCGCTTGTTCTGTGAGCCGCGAAAAGATGCCATTATTACGTTGCCACCTACTTATGGCATGTACGAAGTGAGTGCCGGCATCGCTGATGTAGAGGTGGTGCACGTGCCGTTACAGACCAATTTCGAGCTCGATCTACCCGCCATATTGGCAGCCACGCAGCAGCATCGTGCATGCCTGTTGTTTCTTTGCCGCCCCAACAACCCCACGGGCAACCTTTTTGCCGAAAGGCAAGTGCGCACACTGTTGGAACAATTCGAGGGGATCGTCGTGATCGATGAAGCCTACATCGACTTTTGTCCTTCGGCCTCCCTATTACCTTGGATCGATGCCTACCCCAATCTGGTAGTACTGCAGACGCTGTCCAAAGCTTGGGGGCTAGCCGGTATTCGCTTGGGGATGGCTTTTGCGCAAGCACCACTTATCCGTTGGCTCGATGCCGTCAAGCCGCCGTACAACGTCAATCAGCTCACGCAAAAAGTGGCTCTTGAGGCATTGCAACAGCCCGAGCAAGTGGAGCAAGTGGTCGAGGTATTGGTAGGCGAGCGCCAGCGGCTGGCACAAGCGCTCACTGAGCTTCCCTTTGTAGAAAAAGTATTTCCCTCACAGGCCAACTTCCTGTTGGTGCGCATGCGGGCGGCGCGCAAAATATACGAGGCATTAGCAGCGCGCGGTATCGTGGTACGCGATCGCTCGCGTCAGCCGCTTTGTGCCGAGTGCTTGCGCATCAGCGTAGGCACACCTGAGCAAAACGATGTACTCCTGAAAGCATTGCGACAAATTGAGGTTGTGGAAAACAGATAGACTATGCCACGCAAGTTGTTGTTTATCGATCGAGATGGTACTTTAGTGCTCGAACCCCCCGATTACCAGCTCGACAGCTTTGAAAAGCTGCGCTTTTACCCAGGGGTTTTTCAATACTTGGGCAAGGTAGCGCGCATGCTTGACTACGAGCTGGTCATGGTGACCAATCAGGATGGGTTGGGTACTGAGTCTTTTCCCGAGTCGAGCTTTTGGCCTATACACGAGTTGATCGTGCGTACGCTGGAAGGCGAGGGCATTCGCTTTCGCGAAATACTGATCGATCGTAGTTTCCCACACGAACAAGCGCCTACGCGCAAGCCCCGTACTGGCTTGCTGACGCATTACCTCAATTCCGATGAGTGGGATTTGGCTCATTCTTGGGTGATCGGCGACCGCCTCACTGATATGGAGCTGGCGCGCAACTTAGGTTGTAAGGGCATATTCCTTGCTAATGATCCCGAGCTGGGCGCCGACGAGGCTTCTGACGACTTGCGCCAATGGTTAGCCCGAGAAGTGGTGCAGACCACTTCTTGGGCCGATATCTGGACCTTGCTGCGCCGAGGTGTGCGCACCGCTACAGTGCATCGCACTACCAAAGAGACCGACGTGCTCGTCCAGCTTGATCTGGACGGCACAGGACAAGCTGACATTCGCACAGGCATAGGCTTTTTCGACCACATGCTCGAACAGATCGCACGGCACGGAGGCCTCGACTTGCGCATCCGCACCAAAGGTGACCTACACGTGGATGCACACCACACCATCGAAGATACGGCACTGGCGCTGGGGCAGGCATTGCGACAAGCTTTGGGCGACAAGCGCGGTATCAGCCGCTATGGCTTCTGCTTGCCCATGGACGACTGCTTGGCACAAGTAGCCATAGATTTCGGAGGGCGCCCCTGGTTGGTGTGGGAGGCTGAGTTCAAAAGAGAGTGCATTGGCAAAATGCCAACAGAGATGTTCTTTCACTTTTTTAAATCGCTTTCCGATACAGCAGCGGCCAATATCCACATTCGCGCTGCAGGCCAAAACGAACATCACAAGATTGAAGCAATCTTCAAGGCGCTGGCTCGAGCAATTCGCATGGCCAAAAGCTACGACGCCGACGATCCCACCTTGCCTTCTACTAAAGGAACTTTGTAGCCATCTTTTTACACACTCTACAGACTATGATTGCAGTGATCGACTACAATGCTGGCAACATCCGTTCGGTGATGCATGCGCTAGAACGCTTACAGGTTGAGGCTAAGCTCACCGCCGATGCGCAACAGATTCGCCAAGCCGACAAGGTGATCTTTCCCGGTGTAGGACAGGCTGCTGCTACCATGCAGTGGCTGTGCGACCATCAGCTCGACGAGGTGATCCGATCGTTGCGCCAGCCCGTATTGGGCATTTGCCTGGGTATGCAGCTGCTGTGCCACTATTCGGAAGAGGGCGACACGCCTTGCTTGGGCATCGTGCCTGCCAAAGTGAAGCAATTTGTGCCACGAGCAGCAGGAGAAAAAGTACCTCATATGGGATGGAATACCCTCGAGCAAGTGCGTGCACCACTCTTTGCGCCTTCTGATGAAGGTCAGTGGATGTATTTCGTACATAGCTATTACGTAGAAACAGGACCTTGGACTATTGCAACCACCCACTACATTCACCCTTTTAGCGCAGCGATTCAACACGAAAACTTCTTTGCTACTCAATTCCATCCGGAAAAATCAGGAGAAGCAGGTACCCGACTTTTGCAGCGCTTTTTAGCACTTTGAGCACTCCTTTTCCAGTAGTTCGGCAGCAGTACATGAGCCGTTTGATATCATTTGATGCCTTCCATATGTTGATGGGCGTACATCCAGCTAAATAAAATAGTAGGCTACTTGTCTGGAGAAGGTGCTTACAACATTGGTTAGATGAAAAAACGACGGTGTGAAGTGTTAAGGCTCACTTTATTTTCCCCCTGACTCCAAGCAGTGTCTCTGTACAAGCAGCTCTCATGTTTGCTTTACTTTTTCCAAAAAAGTTTGAGTTGCCATAGTGCCCAACCATGCAATACCATGGCTAAAGGCAAGAGAAACCCCGGAATCCATACGAAAGGGAATTCCGTGAATAGCGTGGTGGTCTGGGCAAATGCGGCATGCGCCGAAGGTGTAGACCACACGATCAGCAATAATACGGCGGCAGCCAGTAATAAGCCGAACAAGTGCCACAGCAGGGCTTGGAGTAGGTAAAAACGCCGGTTGAAAAAGAGCAGACCTGCCATAGGGGCCGTGATCCCTACAATAAAATCTTGATTGAGACCTTGTACACTGAGATGGACTGGCAATAGACCAGCCCGCCAACTCAAGTAGAAAGTTAGGGCTAGGAACGCTCGAAAAGTATGAATCCACACCAGCCAAGCTGGCCCCACAAAGCGCAACAACAAACCAAAAGTAGGGCTGCGCGCCAGCCACAATCCCATCACGAGTACCGGTATGAACACCCATGCCAAAACAGGGATGCTCGTAGCATTGAGTAGCAGTCCCATGCGGCTCAACTCGGTGAGTATAGAAAGCCATAATAAGATGCCCAAGCCCGTATAGCTCAATAGCTGGCGACGCGCTGTGTGCGCCATGCCAATGCGACTTGCTGCTTTGTGCAGTCCCCATAACAGGGCGATCACTACCCCCAACGTGAGGATGAACACGAGCAGTTGTGCAGATAAAAAAGATTGAAGCCGCATGACGTAATGTTACTTACAATTCGATGCCTGCGAAAGGCCCTGTAAAGTAGCCATTTTCGCAAATGAGCACCCCATCGGCATAAATACAGCCACCTGTTCGCATATCGGCTATCATGTCCCAGTGTACCGTTGAGGTGTTTTTGCCCCCAGCTTGCGGATAAGATTGCCCAATAGCCATATGCACAGTGCCTCCGATCTTCTCGTCGAATAGGATATTTTTTGTGAAGCGGTCAATACGATAGTTGGTACCTATGGCAGCTTCGCCAAAACGGCGCGTGCCGGGCGTTTCAAAGATGCGGTCTAAAAATTCTTTTCCTCGCTTTGCTTCCCAACGTTCGATATAACCCTCTTTTACCCACAGCGTGACACCTTCCACTTCGTGGCCCATATAGATGGCGGGATATTGAAAATGGATGTGCCCATCGACGGCGTCCTCTACTGGCGCAGTGAATACCTCGCCAGAGGGCATGTTGGCGCGCCCATCGGAATTGATCCAGCATCGGCCTTTGGTCGAGAAAGTGATGTCGGTCTGAGGCCCTTCAAAGCGTATGCGCTCACGCGCATTGAGATAGTCGACGATGTATTGCTGGCGCTGGCGCAGTTCGCGCCAGGCACCAATGGGGTCTTCCTCATAGAGGCGGCAAGCCTCAAAGACGAACTGCTCGTAGGCTTCCAGGGCCATTCCGGCCTCTTGGGCATTAGCTTGTGTGGGATATTGACACAGGCAGCGTTTCATGGCGCCACTGGCCGTGCGTGTAAAGTACGCTTTGTAGGGCTGTTCCAGAGCTTGTTTCCGCCGTTGTATCTTTTCTGCCGGTACGTCCTGGTCTTCGCGCAGGTTGAAGGGGGCCCGAATGTTGAGAAATGCATCGGCTTGGTTCATGGCGTATTGAAAGAGCGGTGGCACTTGTTCGAGTTGTGCATCATCGGCATGTAGCAAAAAGATGCGGTTTTGCTCGCGGAAGCTCAACTCAACAATAGGATGTGCACCTACTTTAACCGCCTCGCGGAATACTTCGCGCACCAATGGTTCGGCCAATGTCGTGGATGATAGATAGAGCGTCTGTCCCTTTTTGAGCTCGAGGCAGTAGTGCACCAACAGGTGTGCATAGCGGTCCATCATAGCACAACGGCATTAAAAGGGGTTATGTGACGATGGCGTCTGTGGCCAGTTCTTTTCCTGCCTTGCGGCAAAAATCACGAGCAGCTTGCAAGTCGGGCTGAAGCAGTCGATCATCTTTTATTGGCGGCACTTTTTCGCGAAAGCGCGCTACCCATGCTTCCAGTTGTGGGCTGCTTCGCAACGGTCGGCGTAGATAAAGAGCTTGGCAGGCTGTAAGCCATTCGATGCCTATGAGTTGCCAGCAGTTGTCGAGCACGCGCAGTACTTTGGTCGCAGCATTGGCGGCCATACTGACGTGATCTTCTTGCCCATTGCTCGATACGATCGTATCGACTGAGGCGGGCGTACACAACTGCTTGTTCTGACTGACGATGGATGCGGCCGTGTATTGTGGGATCATCAGCCCTGAGTTGATGCCGGGGCGAGGGCTCAGAAAAGGCGGTAAGCCCCGCTGCCCACTGAGCAACTGAAAGGTACGGCGCTCCGATATGCTACCTAACTCGGCCAATGCAATCGACAAGAAGTCCGAGGCCAGCGCTAGTGGCTGTGCGTGAAAGTTGCCACCCGACAAGATGGCGCCACTGTCGGCAAAAAGGCTGGGGTTGTCCGTCACGCCATTCACTTCGGTATGGAGTACCCCATCTACATAGCTCAGCGCATCGTAGCTAGCGCCCGCCACTTGTGGCATACAGCGAAACGCATAGGGATCTTGGACTTGCTCTTTGGGTTGTGCTTGCAGTGGGCTGTTTTGTAGCCATTTCCGTAGGCGTGCAGCTGCTTCGATCTGCCCTCGATGGGGACGTATGCGGTGTAGACGCTCGTCGAAGGGGGTAGCCAGGCAGTAAAAGGCATCGGTAGCAAGTGCGGCAGTCAGTAGTGCTACTTCCCACAACCTTTTGCCTTCTACAAGGCACCAAAGGCCATAGGCCTGCGAGAACTGCGTGCCATTGAGCAGGGCTAGCCCCTCTTTGGGCGCCAACGACAAAGGATGCCAACCTAACGCCTGAAGCGCTTGGCTGGCTTCTAGGCGTTGCCCCCGAAAAAGCACTTGCCCTTGTCCAATCAATGGCAGTGCCAAATGAGCCAGTGGGGCCAGATCGCCCGAAGCACCTAGCGATCCTTGCTCGTACACTACAGGTAGCAGGTCGTAGCGGTACATGTCGAGCAAGCGCATCACTAGTACTTCGCGTACGCCAGAATAACCTTGAGCCAGATTCCAGGCTTTGAGTATGAGCATGAGCCTCACGATGTGTGGTGGTACTTCAGCGCCTGCACCACAAGCGTGCGATACGACCAAGTTGTGCTGTAGCTGCTGCAGCTCGGCAGGCGAGATCCGCACCTGGCATAGAGCACCAAAGCCCGTGTTGATGCCGTAGAAGGCCTTGTCCGTGCGTTCGAGTTGTGATTGTAGGAACGCATGGCTGCGTTGGATGCGTGCGCGGGCTGCATCGGACAATGCGATGGGCCTAGGGTGTTCGGCCAAATCGGCTAACTGATCGAGGCTTAAGGGCTGATCGCCTAGTATGAAATCTTGATCTGCGTAGGTTAGGGACATGAGACTTTGATTTGGCTGTGGCAAAAGTCTCCTTTTTTGGCGAAAAAAATGTGGCCAGGTGTATGTGGAGCCAGGTTTGCCGAAAGGCAAGCCGGCTCATATTGACAGACGTTTGTACTATTCAGATACCATTAGTTGATGCAACAGTGCCAATGCCTCATCTTCTTTGGTGCGCATCTGCTGGGCTTGTGCCTCGCTTTTATCGCCATAACCACATAAGTGCAATACGCCGTGAATCATCACACGGCGCAACTCTTCGCTGAAAGATACCTTTAGGCTTTGGGCGTTGTCGCGTATTCGTTCTATGCTGATAAACAAGTCGCCATAGACAGCTGGCGGATCGGCATATGGAAAAGTAATGATATCGGTGAGGGTATGGTGGTTGAGATATTCCACATTGAGCTGATACAAATAAGCATCACTACAGAAAACGTACTGCAACTGGTACAGCTCGGCCCCCTCGCGTTGGATGACTGTTTTGATCCATTGACGCAATAACTGGGCCTGAGCAGGTGCAAAGTCTAGCTCTACAGAGGTAAAATCGATTTGGCCTTTCGGCAAATAAGGCCCTTGATGCAGCGATGAAAATGGGTCGAATGACATGACTGATGCAATTTGTCGAGGCCAAGATAGAGTTAAATAGGCGCGCTTGTTGCCAAAGTAGTGGGCGCCCAAGTACTCTATAGCAAAAAAGCCCACGCGTGAAAGATTGCGCGGACTTTTGAGGAAATCACCGATGAAAGAGGAAATATCATTCGGTTTTAAAGCACATTTCCACGGTGCTCCCATTGTTTTTAAACGAAAAGCGATCGCTCAGCTGTTTCATTAGAAAAACGCCTCGGCCGCCCACTTCCATGAGGTGGTCTACAGTAGTAGGGTCGGGTAAGCTTTCGTAGTCGAAGCCTTGTCCTTCGTCCATTACTTGAAAGTGGATCTCACCCTGATGATATGAATAGGTAAGCCGCACGCACTTGCGCTTATCGTGGCGGTTGCCATGGCAAATGGCATTGGTTACAGCTTCTGTAAGGCTGATGAGCATGTCGCCATATTTGTCGGGGCTAATGTCGTATTGTTCAATGATTTGCTGTAGCAGCCGTTCTACTTCTCGCACGCTGCACAAATCAGAGGCGAGGGTAAGCGCTTGATGACGAACCATGAATAGATGATTGTGTTCGTGAATGAGTTTCGTCCGAGCTGTGTGTACAGCTCTGTATTTGGGCTTTTAGGAAGCATGTTCATGGTATGTTCAAGGGGAGAACTGTAGTTGCACTACAGGCACAAACCGCAATTTCGGCCTTTTTTCGATGCCAGTCAAGGCTTCAAATGCAAAAGTTGTGCCTTTTACTGCTACAGTAAAGGTAGCTTATGAGTTTAATAATGTACGTACTTTGGCCGATATCACTTTGCCATCGGCTCTGCCAGCCAGCTCTTTGGTGGCACGGCCCATCACTTTGCCCATGTCTTTCATAGAGCTGGCACCCACCTCACTGATGATGCGCTTAAGTGCAGCTTCAAGCTCTTCTTCGCTTAGTGGTTGGGGCAAATAGCGTTCTAGTACAGCGATCTCTTCTGCTTCTTTCTGGGCCAGGTCTGTTCGGTTTTCTCTTTCATAAATGGCCAGTGAATCCTTTCGCTGCTTGACTTGCTTTTGCAAGATGGCCATTTCGCGCTCGGCAGATAGCGTTTGCGTTCCTTTTTCTGCTTTGGCCAGTTGAATGGCTGACTTTACTGCGCGCAGTGCCCGCATGGCGGCTTTATCGCCAGCTTTCATGGCTTTTTTTATGTCGTCGTTGATTTGTTTTTCCAAGGACATGGTGGCTTTTTTTGAGTGAGGAAAAATGGCGCAAAGTACCCTGTGAGTGATACAAGGGGGTTTTCTGCCTAATAATACTTAGGTGCACGAATTGTTCAAATGTAGGAATTGTTTGCTGCTGGTGTTGGCCTTACCTTCGCCCTTGCCATTGCGAACCCAAAACGCAAAATGCTATGCCCCGAAAACGCATCATCATCGACATGGACGAAGTGTTGGCAGATGTGATTCCGAAGTTTACTACTTTGTATAAAAAATATTTTGGCAAAGAGTTACAGCCTGCCGACTATGCAGGTATGAAAATTTACGACTTGCCGGGGGCCGCACACATCCGAAACCATTTGCACGACAAAGGTTTTTTTCTGGATTTGCCCGTGATGCCACATGCACGTGAAGTGGTGCGTTGGCTTAGTGGCCACTACGATATCTATATTGCTACTTCTGCTATGGAATTTCCCAACTCTTTGCCTGATAAGTATGAATGGCTGCGCCGTGAATTTCCCTTTATCCACTGGCGCAACCTCATTTTTTGCGGAAGCAAAGAGATATTGACCGGCGACTACATGATCGACGATCACGTCAGCAATGTAGCGCGTTTTGGTGGCAAGCCCTTGCTCTATACGGCTTCGCACAATCTACATGAAAGGCGTTTTACGCGTGTAAATAACTGGCTGGAAGTGCGCGCTTTTTTTGAAAAGGAGCTTCAACGCCAACAGGCTATCTCATGAATCAAAAAACCTCTTCTTGTGGCTGGTATCATCGACTGGTGGCACTGCTGCATCTCAAACTGCGATTTGCCCTAACCAGTGCACTCGCCACTGCCATCGACTATGGCCTGTACGTGTGTTTGGTCTACACGCTTTTTTCGCCGGTGGTCAGCCATGTGCTCAGTTATTCCATTGCTGTGGGGGTTAATTTTGTCTTACAACGCCGTTTTATCTTCTCGCTCCAGCGAAAACTAAGCCATGCCTTTGTACTGGCTATGGGCGTGTCGCTTGGAGGTCTGGCATTGGGCACTGCCCTTATCTGGGCTTTGACGCAACATCTTTTTTTTAATCAGTATCAGTATTTGACCAAGCTGCTCGTTACGACAATCTTGTTTTTCTACAACTTCTATATGAAGCGCTATGCTTTTGAAAAGCGCTTCTTGTGAGCACGTTCAATGTGGAAGCTTGTTGCGTAGCAACCCATAAACAAAGGTGCCCGTAATGGCTGCCAACAAATAGATGACCAATACCGTGTAGCCGCTACCCAACAGCACGAACATAGGGCCTGGGCATGCACCCGTCAATGCCCAACCCAGCCCGAAAATAAAGCCCCCGAAGATATAGCGCTTCCAACTTTTGTCCTTAAGTGGAATGATGATCTCTTTGCCTTCCAATGAGCGCAGACGCGCTCGCTTGATCCATTGTACGATCAGGATACCCAGTCCCACGGCAGAGCCGATGATGCCATACATGTGAAATGATTGAAAGTGGAACATTTCGAAAATGCGAAACCACGATACTGCCTCTGATTTGTACATGGTGAGGCCGAAAAGCATACCTACCAAAATATATCGCGACATGCGCATCATGAGCTTCGGGTTTGGGTTAAAAAATCAAGGGAAAAATGAGGTAAGTCATGAACAGCCCGCCGAGGAAGAAGCCAATCACGGCGTAGAGCGAACCCAGCTGTAGAGCCGACATCCCACTGATGGCGTGGCCCGAAGTGCATCCCCCCGCATAACGAGCACCAAAGCCCACCAGAAACCCACCACCAGCCAGGATAAGCCAACCACGCCAGGTGAATAGGCTGAGCCAACAATACCACTCGGGCATCAATGGTACTTGTCCAGGCTCATAGGTCATGCCCAGTTGTCGCAAACTGTTAACCGTCGCAGCCGATACATGAGCGATATGCCCATCGGCAGGTGTGAAGTAATGAGCAGCAATGTAACCACCAAACATGGCACCTACGGCCACCAGCAAATTCCACCCTTGTGATTGCCAGTCGAATTTGAAAAAATCGGCAAACTGGTCGGCGCCATCAGCAGCACACATCACCCTGAAATTGGCCGATATGCCAAACTCTTTGCCGAAAAACAACAAGATGAACATAATCAGTGCGATCATAGGCCCTGCTACATACCAAGGCCACGGCTGGCTGATCCATTCGTGCACTCGGAGCAATGGTTCGGGAATCATGACACATTGGTTTTGATCTGTTCATCTGTCCATAAAATTGGAGTACTTCCCAAGCAAACTCAATGGGAAAAATCAGTATCTACAGGTGCGTTTTGGCAGCCTTGCTAAAGGCTCAAAAAGAAAAGTCGCCTTGTATACAAGACGACTAATCGTAACGGTAGAAGACTAAAATGTATCTCAAGCATACATTTTGCGCAAGGCTGCGGCAAAGCGCTCCATCTGCTCAAAAGTACCCAAGCTTACTCGGCACCAATCGCGCAATGGAGGAAATGGGCGCCCTACCCATAAGCCTTCCGCTTGCATAAACGACACTACCTCATCGATGTCGCGTCCGGTGTGGAAAAAGACAAAATTGGCATGTGAGCGCACGTATCGGCGCCCCAACTCGTCGAGTAGCTCGTAGATATAACGCTTGACTTTTTCGTTTTGCTCCAGGCTGTAGTGATAAAATGCTTCGTCTTGGAGTGCTGCTAGTGCTGCGGCAATACCTAATTGATTGGGGCGTTCCACTTGGTGTGTTGCTAAGCGCTCTATAATGTCGGGACGGGCCAACAGATAGCCCACTCGTAAACCTGCCAAGCCGTATACCTTGGAGAAGGTGCGCGCTACGATGACATTGAGCCCTTCTTTGACTAACTTGACCATACTGGGGTAGTTGGCTTGTGTCACGTAGTCGATATAAGCTTCATCTACAAACACATAGCAGCGCTGCGCTACGCGCCGACAGAAGGCTTCAAGCTCGTCGGCAGGTAATAATGTGCCTGTTGGATTGTTCGGATTGCACACGAATACCAGCTGTGTTTGGTGTGTAAGGCGCTTTTCCATGGCATCTAGGTCGTGTACTAATTCGCTGCCCAGTGGTACAAAGTCGATGTAGCTGCCAAATTTCTGTGCGAAAGAAAGCATAGCTAGGAAAGTAGGTTGGGCTGCGAGTATACTCCCAGTACTACCGCCTAATACTAAACCTGCGATCTTTAGCCCCTCAGTAGAGCCTACAGTGTCGAGAACGTGTTGAGGTGAGAGCCCAAATTTTTCAGCCAAGTGCTGGCGCAAAACAGGGCGTTCTAAATACGGATAGCGCGATACTTTGGCAAAAGCATCTATCAGTGCTTGCTGCACGTGTGCTGAAGGTGAATAAGGATTTTCATTGGCGTTGAGCCGAATAAGCGATTGCGGATTGGTAAAAGGCGTAGGCTGAGCCACAAGCGATTGTGGCGTGTGCCATAGCGCAGCTAAGCTGCCCAAAGCAGCCGTGTGTAGCCAATCACGTCGGGTGAGTGTAGGCATGGTGTGCTCTTTTTTAGTGTCAAAAAAACTGAGATGGACGTGAGTAGAGGACCCGCCTTGTCACGTGCTGATTTTTGTGAATGCCGTGTTTGGCCATAACAGAAGTGGGTCATAGGTCCTCACCACACAAGGTAAAAAGTAAACTCGATATACCGAGTTTAATGCATATTTGCTTTGGATGTGATGTAAAAATATTAGTGCTTTGGTAGTGCTATTTGCCAAATAGCTCGTGGGAATGGGTTGAGTGAGTGCCTCGATGGAGAAGTTAGGTGTGAGTGTCTTGATTATTGGTTGAGTTTCAATTGTAAGCAGTACGCTGCACAATCGATAGTGCATCGAATCGATCAGCTATTGCCGCTATTGTTGGCAGTGATTGGCACTAAAGAAGCACAAGACAAGTAAGTATTATTAATACGTGTGAAAGGACCAGCAATAGAAAAGCCTACTGATCGCCAAATCAGTAGGCTTTTTAGGCGTGTATTCCGTTCGAGCTCTGACTTATCCTTTTAGAATGTTGTTTTCTACGTACTTCACACCAGCTTTGTTAATGATATATCCTTTTACTATTCTGCGGCGCTTGATTTCTACAACTTCGAACAAATCGAGTCGCTTCTTGATTTGGGTAGCAATGTTGGAACTCTTTAGCCTTGCCCCCAGCTCTTCAGTAATGGATTCAATGGTGCCTACAGTAGCAGGACGGCGGCTGTAGGTCTTGAGGATGTAATAGCTCACCAAGAGGATCTTGTTGAGCTGATTGCGTGCTTGGAGTACTTTTTCTTTAACAATGGGGTAGTACTCGGAGTTGCGTATAGCAGCTGCTACCTGAACCGGATCAATTTGGCTAGCTTCGTCCGAAGTTTTGGATACTACCTGGCTCTTGCTTGTCTTGCGTTTTCTAGTAGTACGGGGCGTAACGATGACTACTTTTTCTCCTCTCTCTTCTACTATATCCATCGTTGTGCCGGCTTTACTCTTGCTTTTTGCTTTTGTAGCCTGTGCTTTAGTAGAAGTGGCAGTTTGAGCAACCCCCTTTTGTTGTTGTACTTGCTCCATGAGTTTATCGACGTAAGTCTCTACGAACTCCTTGCTGGGGCCTTCTACTTCCATTTCCAACTTGTCGGTCTTCACTTTTATGCGGTACACATCTGCCATGATTAAACAGTTTATTATTAAATAATAGCCACACACTTAACTTAGTTGTGCCCCAAAGCTACAAATAATTTGAATTAGGTATGGGCTTTCTATATTTTTACTTTCTAATGATTTTACGTGGTTTTTTGTTAGCTAAGCTAAATTTTTAAATAAAAAAAACGTCATTTTGGTTTAATGAGTATGGAGTTTGTCTTTTTAATATAAAGATGCCATGTATTGTTGTATTGTTACCCTCATTGAATTCTTTTTTATAGATAAAAAATAATAGGATTGTTTGTTATCCTCATTATAGCTGTTGGTCTGTTTTTCAAATCGTTATATCGGGTAGTGTTTTTTAGGTGATATGTATTGGGTGTAATTGTTATTTTTCGCGCATAAATTTGGACTTTCACCCAATTTCAAAACGAAAAACTAATTAAGATGCATGGTGTGACTCCACCCAAGGACATGGGGTTATTTTGGGGGTGTTTTGTCGCCTTGGTGGCTACTGCTTTTGGATTTATACTACGCGCGCTGTTATTGCCAGTCTGGGGGCAGGCCTTTCAGTTGTCTAACACCCAAATGGGAGAGATTGCCGGGGTTGGCTTGTGGCCTTTTGCCATCAGTATTGTGGTGTTCAGCCTGTTTATCGACAAATGGGGCTATCGCAACGCGATGATATTTGCGTGGGTGTGCCAGGTGGCCTCTGCGTTTATTACCATCTTTGCCGATGGCTATTGGATGTTGTGGCTTGGTACGTTTGTTTTGGCTTTGGGCAATGGGGCAGTAGAGGCATTTATCAATCCGGTAATTGCCACGATGTTTTCTAAGGAGAAAACCAAGTGGCTCAACATCTTGCATGCAGGCTGGCCAGGTGGTTTGGTCATTGGCGGCGTGTTGGCCTTGCTTATGGGGCCACAAACTAGCTGGCAGCTCAAAATTGGATTGATTCTCATCCCTGTATTTGTGTACGGTGCGATGTTGTGGCGAAAGACTTTTCCCGTACACGAACGCGTGGCGGCTGGTGTCACTTATCGGGAGATGATACAGGAGGTAGGCATGGGAGGAACGCTGATTATTGGAGGGCTCATCGCTTTTCAGCTAGGTACGGTGTTTGGCTGGCCTATTTGGTGGAATATCGCACTGACGCTGTTGTTGGTAGTTGTCGTGGGGTGGTACACGCGCTCTTTTGGCAGGCCACTGTATGTATTCTTGTTGCTGATCATGATTCTGGTGGCTACCACAGAACTGGGTACCGATAGCTGGATTACTGATCTGATGACGCCCGAAATGGAGCAGCTAGGCATGCAAGCCGGCTGGGTGCTGGTCTATACTTCTTTTATCATGATGGTATTGCGCTTTTATGCAGGTAGCATTGTGCATCGGCTCAACCCCCTGGGGTTGTTGTCGTTGGCATCGGCTGTGGCAGCGGTGGGGCTATTTATGTTGTCGAAAAGTGCGGGCATAGCCATATTGGTAGCAGCTACAGTGTATGGTATGGGTAAGGCTTTCTTCTGGCCGACCATGTTGGGTTTGGCCGCAGAGCAATTTCCCAAAGGAGGTGCTCTTACACTCAACGTAATGGGGGGTACGGGCATGATAGGTGTAGGCATTGTTGGAGCGGTTATCCTGGGCTTTGTCCAAGACAAGGCCATCGAGCAAGAGCTGATTCAATACGACCAGCAATACCACACAACACTGCATGAAAAGTGCCTTACAGATGTAAGGCGCAGTATATTGGGCAACTATCGCGCGCTCAACCCTCAATGCCTCGAGCAGGCCACCCCGAAAGAAAGAGCAGCTATCCAGCAAGTGCAAAACGATGCTAAAAAAGCAGCGCTGCGAACAGTAGCTATTATTCCTGTACTTATGTTGATTTGCTTTTTGGGGTTGTTGTACTACTTCCGGCGGCGCAAAGGGGGATATGAAGCTGTAGCTTTGGAATAAGTATACTTTGGCCGTGCCCGTAGGCAAGACAAGAACTTTGTGTCGCCATTTTGCCTTGCCTACAGTACGTGCTGGCAGTCCTGTGCTATTGGCCTGAAGGTGGAGCAACGGATGCACGCCAGATTTCGGGGCGCGCACGCCAAGCAGCACCAATGATACCCGCCTCATTGCCCAGCGTGGCTGGTACAACATTTAGCTTGGTCTTAAGGTGGTCGTGAAATTGATCCCATTTCTTGCTGCCCCCTCCACCCAATATGACCAAATCAGGTGAAAACAGGCGGTCTAAGTGACTGAGATATTCGCTAAAACGCACTGCCCATGCTGCCCAGCTGAGCTTGTCGCGTTTGCGCGCATTGTTGGAAGCGTATTGTTCTGCCAATACGCCCTTGAGATAGAAATGCCCCAGTTCTGTGTTGCGCACTAAATGCCCATCGGTAAACAGGGCCGAGCCTAAGCCCGAACCAATCGTGATGAGGATGACAGTGCCCTTGTGCCCCATGCCTTTTCCAAAACGCATCTCGGCAATACCCGCAGCATCGGCATCGTTGATGACGCTAAAGCGTTTGCCCGTCGCTTCACTAAAGAGCGCCTCGACGTCTTGACCAATCCATTTTTTGGAAATATTGGCAGCAGACCATGCCACCCCATTCTTGATAATAGCCGGAAAACCGCAACCCACAACTTCGCCTTCGTATTTCAATTGCGACATCAATTCTACAATTACTTTCGTGACTGCCTTGGGCGTAGCAGGTTGGGGCGTAGGCAAACGCATTCGTTTGGAGATCAATGTACCCTTATGCACGTCAACTAGTGCACTTTTAATTCCTGATGCACCTATATCTATGCCCAAGACTATTTGAGGATCCATTATCGCAGAGGTGTTGGTGTATGAGTAAGGACATGGCAAAGGTAGCGTTTGCCAAAAGGCCTTGCAAAAGAGGTGCGCTATGTAATCGTTCCTTTCTTTGCTAGGCTGGCAAGGTTGGTTGCACTCACAGCCTTTATTCTGTACATTTAGGGCCTCAAGGGCTTTGTCCCCTATAGATACAACTTGCTTTTGAGAGTGCTCTTGGGAAAGACGAAGCCTTGGTGTACTTTGAGAAAACTGCATTCTATGAGGCTACTTTTGCTGGGGCTCTTGTTGTTTTGTGGGTTTGCCCTGACGGCGCGATGGGTCTATGTATGCCATCTTCGGGGGCATTGTGCTACCCAGGACACTTCCAATGCTACCCAGCTCTTAGGCCGTCCTCTTACGTTGGCCTTGATGCAAGGCGATTCAGCTGTAATTGATGAGTTTCAGCAGTTTGCTTTTGCAAAAAACAGTCCCGAGCCCATTTTTACAGAAAACAACCGCGTGTTTTTGGCTACCGTTTTGGCTTGGATGCAGGCATTCCCCAAATGGCATCTACAGATCAAAGGTTATCAGTTGTTGAGTGAGTCGAATGAACGAGCTGGATGGTACGATTGGCTGGCTTTGGCCCGTGCAGCAGCTTTGCGCGATAGCCTCGTGCAAATGGGTGCTTCGGCAAGTCAGATCGATTTGGACTTTGACTTCCTCCCCGATAGTATCGGCTTGAGCCAGCCCATTGCATGCCAAGCCTTGCTCGACGATCGTTCACACATCCACCAACCCTATACCTTTTCGCATATGACGTTTACCAACCGCCATTTCTTGGCCAATTCCGACTTATTTGAACCGGCACCTTCTTTTTTTTACTACGCAGATTCACTGCGCGCTTGGTCGAAGACATTGCCCAACGCGCAATTACGCATCACTGCTTATGCCGATAGTGAAGCTTCTACAGAAAGTGCTCAGCGCCGTGCTCAATACATCGCCGATTTTTTAAAAGCTTACGGCGTTGGCCTGCAAATGGAAATAGCAAACCGCGGTGTACAGCAGCATCTCGTTCCGCTGTCCGATCCGCTTTCTTCCTTGAAAAACCGACGCGTAGAAATACAACTCTTGCCCATGTCCATATCAGAATAAATGTCCAATTTCTTAAATTGAACGCGTAATGGATTTTTCGACTTTTTTTACTGCCTTTCAGCACGAAGACAGCATTGTACTGTTGGTCTTCATGTTGCTTTCTTTTCTCTTTGGCTTTTTATTAGCTTGGATCATGTGGGGAGGGCGTGCACGTCGTGCTGAAGCTGCATTGACGCAACTCAAAGCTGCATACCAACAATTGGAGCATCGCCTTGAAGAACTTGGTGAACTGCTCGAACTCAAAGAAGCCGATTTGGCCAAGGCACTTAGAGAGGTTGATGGTACACGCTTACAACTCGAAGAACTGAGTATGGAAAAAAGCGAATTAGCTAGCGAGCATACCATCCTCAAACAGAGGCTGGAAAAAAAAGAGACTACTATCTGTTCACTACAACAAACTATAGAAGACCTTAACGATCAAATCGTTGGATTAAAAACCAAAAACCGGCAGCTCATAGAGCAGGTGGAACGCGAAGAAGTGGCTGCCAACCTCTTGGCCGAGATGCAAAGCTCGCATCAGGCTTCTCTTAGACGCCTGTCTGAGCTGGAACAACAAATAGCGAGCTTGACACAGGCCTACCAGCAGCTGCAAGAACAGCTTCTCCCAACTAAAGACAATGAACTACAGCCTGAGTTGCTTGCCAAAGAGCCTGCATCGCAATCCGATATGAGTGATGAAGTGGCTGCCGCACGCCAAAAAATTATGGAGGCCGTACGCCAACAGCTGCCACAACCCAAAAACGATGAACCAGACGACCTCACACTGATTCGGGGCATCGGCCCATTTATCGAACGAAAACTCAATGAGTTGGGTATCTTTACTTTTGAACAAATTGCTGCACTCGATGAGGCACTTATCGATCAGCTGACCACTGCCATAGAGTTCTTCCCAGGGCGTATCAAACGCGACGATTGGGTCGGGCAGGCGCAGCGCCTCAGTACCATCAAAGCAGAAAAACCACAGGCACTTAAACAAAACGTGGCTTTCCCCAACAATCCTGAAGATCTCACCATCATCGAGGGCATTGGCCCCAAAATTGCCGAATTACTCCGACAACGCCAGATCCGCACTTGGCACGATTTGGCACAAGCTAGCGTGGCACAGCTGCGAACTATCCTGGATGAAGCCGGTGGCATCTTCAGACAGCATGACCCCACTACTTGGCCCGAACAAGCGCAAATGGCCGTACAAGGTCAGTGGTCTAAGCTGAAGGCTTATCAAGATTATCTCATCGGCGGGAAAGAACCCCCAAAATCGATAGCACGTGATGAGACCTAATGGAGTGAGAAAAGGCAATAAAATTGCACATTTGCACAAATGAGTGAATATTTAAGTATATTATTAAATAATTGGGTAAATACTATATTTGTACCATGAAGCAAACAAATGTATGTATTCGCGTCAATCGCGATGAGTCCCAAATACATCGCGCCCAAGGATTTGTACGCCAAGTAGATGGCTTAGTAGATACTTTTGTCCGCTCTTTGAAGTTGATTGCTAACCCGGTTCGATTGAAAATACTCCTGTTATTACATCGCGAAACACGGTTGTGTGTGTGCGATCTTTCAGAAATTTTAGGCATGACCGTACCTGCAGTTTCACAACATCTCAAAAAACTGTACCAAGGAGAACTGGTTGATAAAATCCAGGAAGGCGTAACAGTATTCTACCATTTGCGCCCCAGTGCTAAGCCTTTGCTCTATACTTTATTTGGTCAGATATCCAAAAAAGAGCCAATAGACCTTTTTTAATTAAAAAATTTTTTTTGACCAATAATTTAATAAAGTACTTAAATATATAAAGCGATGAATGCACAAAAAAATCCATTGGCATGGGTGAGTACGGGAGTATTTGCCTCAATAGTGGCCTCGCTGTGTTGCATTACACCGGTATTGGCTATGTTAGCAGGTGCCAGTGGGGTGGCAGCGTCCTTTTCGTGGTTAGAGCCATTCCGCCCTTGGTTAGCGGGGCTGAGCATTGTAGTACTGGGCGTGGTGTGGTATCAGAAGCTGAAGCCTCAACCGGCAGATGTCGATTGCGCATGTGAGGAAACGACACAAGCCTCTTTTTGGCAAAGCAAGACCTTTTTAGGTATCGTTACAGTATTTGCTGTACTGATGCTGGCCTTCCCTTATTACAGCCAGATATTCTACCCGGATAACTCCCAAAAGGAGGTACTTGTCGTAAAGGAGTCGGATTTGCGCAAAGTGGTGTTTGACGTAACAGGTATGACGTGTAGTGGTTGCGAGGCACATATTGAACATGCAGTGAGTGGATTGGCTGGTGTGGTATCAGTGGATGCAAGCTATGAAAAAGGGCAAGCTGAAGTGGTCTATGACGAGCATCTGCTTTCGATCGAGCAGATTGTGCAGGTAATTGACAGTACGGGATACAAAGCAATGCACTGGAAAGCAGTAGGGCGATAATTACATCTGCTATCGCACGTGCGTTTTACATGTAAAAAACCGATCAAATGAGACGATTAGAAATGAAAATAGCCGGTATGACCTGCGATAGTTGTGCACGTGGCATTGCTCAGCGTTTAGTTGGAGAGAAAGGCATCTTGCAAGTCGATATTTCTTATGAGCAGGGTAGTGGAGTAGTGCTCTATGACCCTACACAAATCCGTGCAGATCAGATAGTGGCTGTAGTAGCACAAGGAGGACACTACCGAGTTGTGAATTGCGAGGAGGAAGTCGTTCCTCAGGGAAAGAGTGAGGAGATATTTGATTTGATCATTATTGGTGGGGGATCGGCAGCTTTTGCCGCTGCTATCCATGCAGAAGAGCTGGGGCTGCGCACGCTCATGGTCAATGATGGCTTGCCTATTGGTGGTACCTGTGTGAACGTGGGCTGTGTACCTTCAAAGTTTTTGGTGCGGGCTGCTGAATCAGTGTGGCGAGCTACGCATTCGCCGTTTGCTGGTATTCACCCCCGGGGTGTTGAGGTGGATTTCGGTGCACTGATGCAGCAGGGGCGCGAGCTGGTAGCCGAGATGCGCCAGCGCAAGTATCTCGATGTAGTGCGTGACTTTTCAGGCTTAACGCTAGTACAGGGGCACGCTCAATTTGTAGATGCACATACTATAGCAGTAGGTCATCAGCACTATCGCGGCCACAAATTGCTCATTGCTACGGGAGCAAGACCCAACGTACCCGATTTTGAAGGCTTAGCTCACGTGAATTACCATACGAGCCGCACAATTTTTTCCCTTACACAGCTGCCCAAGACCCTTACTATTTTGGGGGCAGGGTATGTAGGCCTGGAAATGGGGCAGAGCTTCCAGCGACTGGGCGCCCACGTACGGATTCTGGCATATACTGAGCGCGTGTTGCGTCGACTTTCACCCGATATCAGTGAAGAATTAACGCGCCATTTGCAGGCAGAAGGCATAGAGCTGTTGCCCAATTTCCAGCCTTACAAATTTGAATCGAAAGATGGATTAACGCGCATTCATTGCCGCCGACCCGACGGGACCAATGTAGTGCTTGAAGAGCCAGGTACTATTCTGGTTGCTACAGGCATACGCCCCAATACGGATCAGCTGAAGTTGGCACGCATAGGTGTCCAGCTAGATTCGCGTGGTCATATACAAGTCGACTCCTACCTCCGTACCAACTTGCCCCATGTATACGCTGCAGGTGATGTAGCTACTACACCAGCCTATGTGTACACCGCTGCTTTAGAAGGAAAGACCGCTGTGCACAACGCTTTTTCTGCCGAGCCGCAACCCATCAATTACGAAATATTGCCTTGGGTAGTATTTACCGATCCGCAAGTGGCAGGAGTAGGTATTGATGAGCGTGATGCTGAGGTACAAGGTATACCTTTTGAAGTGCGCAGCTTGCCGCTCAGTGAAGTACCTAGAAGTATTGCTGCACGCGATATGCGTGGCTTTATCAAACTTATTCGCCATGTAGAAACTGATCGCTTGCTGGGCGCGCGCATTGTAGCTACAGAGGGCGGCGAGTTAGTACAACAACTCAGTCTCGCCATGCGTATGGGTGCTACGGTAAGTGAGCTAGCCTCAGGCCTATGTCCTTATCTGACGCTAAGCGAAGGAATAAAGCTGGCTGCGCTGACTTTTGGAAAAGATGTGCGCAAGTTGAGCTGTTGTGCGACCTAAATGGCCATAATGAGCATAAGTGCGTTTCATGGCTTTCGCAAAAAAGCGAAATCCTTTACCTTTTTACACTATTCCAAAGGAGTGGCAAAGTAGAACACCTAAAGGTGGACTCGTCTTGACAAAAAACGCCTTTTATGCTCACGGCTAAACATCTTGTAGTGTTGTTCGTTGGGCTTCTACTGGGGTGCCGCGAGGTAGATGATCTGTCGCCCAACAAACCATTGTCGTTGCCGAACTATCGGCCTTTTTACCCTCAGTCTCCTTTTTACGATACCATAGCTGCTAATGCTGTTGTAGATCCTCATTCAAACCAGATGATTCAGGCATTAGTGGCACAGGCTCAACAGGGCTTTGTGCTGGCAGTAAAGGAATGGACGGTGCCCGTGTATTTTGCCGATGCACAGATGCCTCGGGTCGATGTGAAGCTCACAGCTGGATGGGCGCCTAAAAAGTGGCTACGCGATGTGCCCATACCCGAATGGGCTGAACCCGATCCTGAAGCAGATGGCCACATGGTTGTTGTGGATACCTCAGCGGGATGTGTGTATGATTTTTGGAAGATGCGTGCAACGAGCCGTGGTTGGAAGGCAGCTTGGGGCAATGCTTTGCCACTCGACAGTGAGGGCATATTTCCCAAGGGGTTGTCGGCACGGGGTTCGGGCTTTGAGCTGATGCAGGGTGTCGTATGGCCGTGGGAGCTGACACAAGGTGCGATCGAGCATGCGCTTATCTTTAGCTTTGACCATACACGGGCAGGAGGGCCAGTACCCCCAGCCACCGAAAGCGACGGTACAACTGATGCCATTTGGGCTATCCCGGAAGGGGCACGTCTACAGCTCGATCCCGATTTAGACTTGGATAGTTTGGGGCTTACCGATTACGAGCGCGTGTTAGCTCGAGCTTTACAACGCTATGGGATGATCTGTGCCGATGATGGTGGTGGGCTGCAGCTATATGCAATTAATCCTATTTGCGTTCAAGGTAATCCTTGGGCTAGGTGGTGGGGAGAGCAGACATTGGTATCGTTGGCGCGGATACCTGCTGCGCGCTTTCGCGTCTTGAAGCTCCCACCTCAACAATACACTTCGCCAGTACTTGTACCCAACAATTGCGCCCAATTCGAGTAGCCTTTTCTTGCCAAAAATTTAGGAATGGTTTGAGTACCACGAATCAGTTGACTCATCGGGCTTGTCGAATACATCTCGGGGTAAGAAATACCGCTTTTGCGCAGGGGCATCCTCATCCAGCTTGCTTTTAGGTTGTTCATCTTCTTCAACGACAGCCCTGTACCACCATGCTGTGAAAATGCCTGATATTCCTCCCAATAAATGGCTTTCCCAAGAGATACCCTCTTGATTGGGCAAAATACCTACGATGTATCCGCTATATAGCAACGTAACTGCAAGCGCCAGTACTATGGTTTTGAAATTGCGCCGAAACACACCACTCCAAAAAATGAAAGCTACCAATCCATAGACTACGCCACTGGCACCAATGTGGTATACCGAGCGGGCAAAGAGCCACACACCCATGCCTGTGAGTAAGTAAATGAGCCAAAAGGCACCCCAACCAGCTTTGGGGTAAAAGGCAATCAGTGTGGTGGTGAGTAAAAATAGAGGCACAGAGTTAGAAAACAAGTGCTGGAAATCGGCATGAATGAGCGGCGCCAGCGCAATGCCGCGCAAGCCTGAAATGTCGCGTGGATAAATGCCAAAAGCACTCAGTTCAATACCAGTAATCACTTGGAACAGGTGGATGAGCCAAATGATAGCCAAAAGTACGGTAGGCCCACGCAACACGCGTTGCCATTGGATGGTAGTTGGGTTGTGAGTAGATGTGTGTGGTGAATGCATCATGGCTATGTGTTTTTACGACAGTATTCGCACAATCTCCAATAGAGTGGGGTTGATTTGCTGATGATGCTTGATAGCTTGTTCAAACGGGGTATAAGCAATATCTCGATGGACGATGCCTACCATGATACCGCTCTTGCCCTCTTTGAGGGCCCGCACACATTCCATACCTATGCGACTGGCTCGAATTCTTTCCATGCAGGTAGGGCGCCCACCGCGTTGTACGTGCCCTAACACCGTGACGCGTGCTTCTATTTGCGGTAAGCGTGTACTGACTTTCCGTGCCACTTCAAAAGCCCCCCCTTCGTCGTCACCTTCTGCCACTACGATAATGTTCGCCCATTTTTTGTGCGCAATGTTGCGGCGTAACAGCTCTACCAACGCATCGATATTGGTACGGCTTTCTGGAATCAGTACTGCTTCGGCACCCGTAGCAATTCCACTCGCTAATGCAATAAAGCCCGCATCGCGCCCCATGACCTCTACGAAAAAGACGCGATCGTGTGAGTTGGCTGTATCCTTGATGTGATCAATGGCGTGCATGGCTGTGTTGATCGCAGTGTCATAGCCGATGGTATAGTCCGTGCCGTATAAGTCGTTGTCGATGGTACCTGGGGCACCCACTATGCGTAGCTCAGGGTATTCTTCCAAAAATGCTTTGGCACCCGTAAAAGTGCCGTCGCCACCTATGGCCACTAGTCCTTCGATGCCGCGTGCTTTGAGATTTTCCCATGCTCGCTGGCGTCCTTGTGGTGTGCGAAACGCTTCGCTGCGGGCCGAGTGTAAGATAGTGCCACCAAGTTGGATGATGTTGCTTACATCTCGCATGTTTAAGGTGCGAAACTCGCCTTCGATCATACCTTGATATCCGCGGCAGATACCCCACACTTGCATCCCGAATTGACGTGCAGTGCGTACCACGGCACGCAAGCAAGCATTCATACCTGGTGCATCGCCGCCAGAGGTAAATACACCTATTGTTTTCATGTGATGGAATGTGGTTTTTGTTTGAAAAAGTGACAAATAAGGTGTTGTTGTAGCTGGGCAGCCTAGCTGCAAAACATCTCCTGAATGTAGGGCATAGGAAAGATTTCGAGCAGCAGCAATGGTTAGCCATGTAAAACTTCTGCCCAAATGTCGTGTGAGCGAATGGTGCTGAGATGCGCCACGTGTAAGTAGTAGAATTCCAGCATTCGGTCCAATAATTCTTTGCGTTGAGCACGCGATAGGGGTATCCGATAGCTTTCCTGGAGGGGGAGCTGTATGAGAGCCGCAAATGTGCGCGCCAGAGGAGGCGAAATATGGTGAGGGTGGTCTGGGGCCTGATCCTGAAAAACCCCCTCTTGCATGTCGAAAAAGACGGCTGTTTGTGTTGTAGAAGCCCATGGTGCCGCATCGGGTTGAAACCCAAGCCAACCGCAGAAATGTGCCAAAAAAGACAAGTGATAGTTGCTTATGGAATGCGCTGTGAGGTCGAGTTGTCGAAATGCTTCAAATAGAAAGACAAACAGGTCATCTTGTGGGCTAGCCTCGCGTAGTACTTTGCCCGCCAATTCTGCCATGAACATTCCTATGGCTGTACGGGGCAACTCGAAGGGCAGGCGTGTGTACAAATGTGCTGGTTTGGCTTCACGTATGCGTTGTAGCGATTTGCCTTCGCGTTCGTATACGACCAGATCGAGCAATGACATGAGTTGGTATAGTGCCGCTTTATTGCGTGCACGTGCTGTGCGTACGCCATTGACCAGATAGGAGCGCATGCCAAGTGCCTCGCTGAAAATGTCGACTATGAGACTCGTTTCGCCGTATTTCATGTGTCGCAAGACGATGCCGCGAGTTTTGACAAGCATAGCTGCTAAGATTTGAATGGTAATGCACTTGCTGCTGGGATGTTTTACCGGTATTGAGTGCCAGCCATGCTCAGGAAAGTGTAGAAAATGCTCTATCAATGGCGTGGCATACCGCTATGCTGCTGAAAGTAAGCTCATATCAAATATATAAAAGAATATAGCCCTTCTTAGGGCCATATTCTTTTGCGGAGCAAATGTGTGAGTTTGCCATATGCCTTACTGCCCACCGTGGCAGTGCTTGTACTTTTTGCCGCTACCGCAAGGGCACGGATCGTTGCGCCCTACCTTAGGCTGGGTACGGCGTATTGTCTCGGGTTTGGCGCGTCGGCTAACGCTTTCTGCAGCGGCGCGTTGGGCTGTAGCTGCAGTTGCATGAGCTGTTTGAGGTTGGCGGCGCTGCCTATCATTGCGGCTGGTTTGCATCTTCTGCCATTGCGTGCGCTCTTCTACAACTTGCTCTAGGGTGCGGCCGTCTTGGAACACCAATGTGCCGCGCAAAAGGTAAGAAGTGACCTCTTCATTGATCTGGTGCATTAGCTGCTCGAAGAGATTGTACGCCTCCATTTTGTACACGACCAATGGGTCCTTTTGTTCAAAGGAGGCAGCCTGGACAGCTTCTTTGAGCTCGTCCATGGCGCGCAAATGCTCTTTCCACTTTTCATCGATGACGGCCAGCGTCACTGCTTTTTCGATGTCGCGCATGAGCGATTTGCCGTTGGTGCGCACGGCCTCTTCGATATCCGCAGAGATGGGTAGGTGACGTGAGCCATTAGTAAAGGGAATGGCGATGCGTTTGTAGCGGTGGCCTTGCTTTTCGTGTACGTCGCGGATAAAAGGCATCAGCACTTCGGTAACCTGTGCGGCCTTTTGCTGATAGGCTGCCTTGACTTGTCCGTACAACATCTCGACCAGCTCGTCAGTGCTGCGTTCGCGGAAAGTCTGCTCGTCGATCTGGGGTTCTATACCAATGGTAGCTAACGTGTGTTGTACGAAGCCTTGGTAGTCTTCGGCTTCTTTCCATGGGGCTACTAATGCGTCGATAAGTCCCAGAAACATGTTGTTGAGATCGACGGCGAGGCGCTCACCCGACAGCGCGTTGCGCCGCTTCTTGTAGATGGCCTCTCGCTGGATGTTCATCACATCATCGTATTCGAGTAGCCGCTTGCGGATGCCGAAGTTGTTTTCTTCTACCTTTTTTTGTGCCCGCTCGATCGACTTGGTGACCATCGGATGCTGAATGACCTCTCCTTCTTTGTGTCCCATGCGATCCATCAGTTTGGCGATGCGCTCTGACTGAAATAAACGCATGAGGTTGTCTTCAAGCGATACGTAAAACTGCGAGGATCCAGGATCGCCCTGACGGCCTGCCCGACCACGTAGCTGCCGGTCTACGCGGCGTGACTCGTGGCGCTCTGTGCCAATGATGGCCAAGCCCCCAGCCTGTCGCACCTCTTCTGTGATTTTAATGTCGGTACCCCGTCCGGCCATGTTAGTGGCAATGGTGACCTTGCCAGGCTTGCCGGCTTCAGCTACGATTTCCGCTTCGCGTTGGTGGTGCTTGGCGTTGAGTACGTTGTGTGGTATGCCTCGTAGCTTGAGCATGCGGCTAAGCTTTTCCGATATATCTACAGAGGTTGTACCTACTAGTACGGGGCGTCCGGCATTGCGCAACTTCTCGATCTCGTCAATAACAGCATTGAATTTTTCACGGGCGGTCTTAAAGACCAGGTCTTCGTGATCTTTTCGAATCACCGGCTTATTAGTGGGAATGACTACTACGTCGAGTTTGTAAATCTCCCAAAACTCGCCTGCTTCCGTTTCGGCTGTACCTGTCATGCCGGCCAGCTTGTGATACATGCGGAAGTAGTTCTGTAAGGTGACGGTCGCGTAGGTCTGTGTGATTTCGCCCACCTTGACGTTTTCTTTGGCTTCAAGTGCTTGGTGCAAGCCATCGGAGTAGCGGCGCCCTTCCATCAGACGGCCTGTCTGCTCATCGACGATCTTTACCTGGCCATCGATCACCACATAATCTTCATCTCGCTCAAAGAGAGTATAGGCTTTCAGCAATTGGTGTACAGCGTGTAAGCGCCGTGCCTTGAGCGAATAGTCTTGTGAAAGGCGGGCGCGAGCTTCGGCTTTTTCAGCTTCCGAAAGTGCTGGATCGTTATCGATTTCGACCATGCGACTGGCCAAATCGGGCACGACGAAGAAGTTGGGGTCTTCAGCGTATTTGGCCAAAAACTCTGCACCGCGATCTGTGAGCTCTACACTGCGGTTTTTCTCATCAATAGTGAAGAACAGAGGTTCATCTACGATGTGCATGTGCTTAGACTGCTCCTGCATATAGAAGTTTTCGGCTTTTTGCAGCATGACCTTAACGCCCTCCTCACTCAAAAACTTGATGAGTGGACGGTATTTGGGCAAAGCTCGATAGGCACGTAGCAGGGCAAGCCCTGCTTCACCTTCCTGATAGCCTGTTTTACCTTCCTTAAAGAGTTGGCGCGCTTCGGCCAAGTATTGGGTGACCAATTTGCGCTGTGCATTGACTAGGCGTTCTACATGGGGCTTGAGCAGCTTGTATTCTTCTTCTTCGGCCCCTGCTTCCACGGGGCCCGAAATGATCAGCGGCGTGCGCGCGTCGTCGATCAGTACGCTGTCCACCTCATCGACGATGGCATAATGGTGTTTGCGCTGTACGATTTCGTCGAGTGAGCGCACCATGTTGTCGCGCAAGTAGTCGAAGCCAAACTCGTTGTTGGTGCCATAAGTGATGTCGCAGCGATAGGCTGCTTTGCGCTCTTCGCTGTGTGGTCGGTACTTGTCGATGCAGTCTACTGTGAGCAACAGAAATTCGTAGATGGGGCCTACCCATTCCTGGTCGCGTTTGGCTAGATAGTCGTTGACAGTCACGATGTGCACTCCTTCGCCAGCCAGACCGTTGAGATAGGCCGGCAGCGTAGCTACCAGCGTTTTACCTTCTCCTGTGGCCATTTCGGCAATTTTGCCTTCGTGTAGCACAATGCCACCAATGAGCTGTACGTCGTAGTGTACCATATCCCACTTGATGGGCGATCCACCTGCCTGCCAAGTGTTTTTCCAAATGGCTTTATCGCCTTCGATGCGCACGTAGCCTTTGCCTTTAGCAGCTAACTGGCGATCGTGCTCAGTAGCAGTGACGGTAAGGGTTTCATTTTCCTTAAAGCGCCGGGCAGTTTCTTTGACCAAGGCGAAGGCTTCGGGTAAGATGTCGTTGAGCACTTCTTCGAGCTGTTCATCGCGGGTTTCGCGTAGCTTGTCCACTTCTTTAAACAGCTCTTCTTTTTCATAGACGTCCTCTTCTTGGCTGGCTTGTGTCTCCAGCTGTGCAATTTCGGCGTCTATGTCCGACAGATAATCGGCAATGCGTTGGCGAAACTCTGCAGTTTTTTGGCGCAGCTCGTCGTGGGAAAGCATCTGGTAGGCTTCGAAATGCTCATTGATCTGATCTACTACAGGTAACATCCGTTTGATGTCACGCTCGTGCTTAGAAGGGAAAAGTTTTTTTAGTATTCCAAACATGGGAAGTTCTTTTTATCGCTATTTGTTGAAAGGCAGTGTGTTGAGGTTACCTCTTAAAGGTGGCTTTTCAGTGAGATAATTGGGCAGGCAAAGATAGAATATATTTGCTCGGCCTATTGAGGAAGTCTTTGTTTGCTCGGCAAAAATCATTCACTTTTGCCTTGTGCTATGCATCGGAATTTTGGCGTTTGCATTTTATAGTGTTTTTTCACCACCTGCTGTTGTACTGAATGGTATGAACTGCCAACAAACGACTCCAAACAGTAACAACTTGCCCTAAGTAGAGTTGTACAAACACACCTTATGAATCGCAACCTTTTTCTCGTGTTTTGGGCACTGGTGGGGCTAGTAGCATGCCAGCAAGACAAACGCAATTTGCGCCCCTATTTTTTCCCCATTGAGGATCTGAGCCATGTGGGTAAAGTATACGTCTGGCTGCCAGTACATGACACGCTACAACCGCCTTTTCTCTATTATTACAAAGCTGAAAGAGATAGCCAGAATAACTGTTGGTTCGTGCGCGCTTATTTCGACTATGCTTTTCAGCTGTTTCAGATCAACAAAGAGCGCGTGGTGCGCAATGGCATCAAGCTGGTGGAAAGCCGCCTGTTCGAGCGCGATAGTAGCGGCTGCCTGATCGAGGTGCCCGTAGAAGTACTCTATGGCAATGTATTTCCCTTTGAGGTAGGGCCTCAACCTGGCGTATTGCTCACGCGCATGTCATGGCGTTTGCCTTTTGATACAGTGAGTACAATAACCTTGGTGCGCAACCGCCAATTTGCCGGCGATACGACTTGGGTCTTTCAGGGAAAAACATACGATGCGGTGCGTTTTGCCGTTCGAGAGTTGATCGACAACGAGCGCGAAGGCCATTTGGAGTATGAATATCCGGGCGAAGAAATATATGCCCGTCACTTGGGCATGGTCTATTTCCGCAAAGAGGTAGATGAATCACTCACAATTGAATACCGACTTGAAGATATTTTGCCCGAAACGTGGCTTTGGAAACAACTCGGACGCACGCAAATTTTGCCTCAATGAAGCATACAGCTTACTCGATACACATCATGCTTATGCAGCAAGCCCAACGCTTGTGGATGTTTGCTGCCATGAGTATTGCCTGGAGCACCATAAGTATGGCTCAAATTCAACCTGTGACGCAACTATGCGTAAGCCAGGATACGCTCTATTGGCTGGCTCCCGCCAACAACTGCGGCCCTTTTGTGGCCTTTGAAGTATACGGCAGCATGTCGGCTTCGGGGCCGTTTCTCTTGTTGGGCTCAGTGAACGACGAAACTCAGGGATTCTTTTTTCATGCCACTGCTGGCAATGACACTTGGTACTACTACGTGCAAAGCATCTATGACTGTGGGGGCACGCCGCCTGCGCCGTCCGATACGGTGAGCAACGACCCACCCGACGTGTCGCCTATCAGCTTTGTATCGGTACAGAACGACGACGTATGGGTGAGCTGGCAGGCCAGTGCTTCTCCTGAAGTCATCGGCTATATCGTATATCGCCAGACTAACATTGGCGTAGTACCCATAGATACGGTGTATGGCGCATTAAGCTTGCTGGACACCACCGCACAGCCCGCTGTAACACCAGAGGTGTACTATGTCAATGCACTGGATGCCTGTGGCAATACCAGTATCTTCGACCAACCACATCAGACCGTCTGGCTGCAAGTTACAGCCGATTCGTGTACGCGCACCATTCAATTGAGTTGGGACCCTTACGAAGGGTGGCCCGAAGGCATCGAGCGTCAGGAAGTCTGGATGAGTGCTAATGGTGCGCCTGCCCAGTTGGTAGCTACCTTGCCGCCAGATGCTACACAGTTTGCATTTGAAAATGCACAACAAGGCGTTACTTATTGCTTTTTTGTAGAGGCCTTCGCCAAAAATCGACCTTTTTCCTCGCGATCTAATGAGCGATGTATCGCTCCCAATGTAGTGCAGCCTCAAGACTACTTGTTGCTCACACAGATAGATACGCGGCCTGATAGTACACTGGACCTCATCTGGCAGTGGGATATCGAAGGTGAAATACAGAGCTATAGTATATGGCGAGCTACTGACTCTTCCCTGGTTGACGCGCAAAATGTGTATTCGGCAAGTGTACCTGCATTTTTACCTCCTGTGCTTTCCTGGCAAGACAGCGCAGTGACAGCAGGGCTGTATTACTATCAAATCCAAACCACTGATGCGTGTGGCCAATCTTATCGTTCTAATATTGGGCGCAATCTCTATTTGAGTGGTCAGGTATTACCTGCCCACCAAAACTTGCTCGAGTGGACGGACTTCTACATCGAAGGTGCCCATCTGATAGGTTACGATTTGTATCGCATTGTAGGTGGGCAGGAGAGCTTACTGGCCAGCTATGGCCCTCTTTTCACCAATCATTTTGACTTGCTCGATCCCAGCTTGCCCCAACAAGCATCTGCATGCTACTACGTAATGGCACATGCGTCTATCGACTTGCCCGATGGCTCACAATATGCCATAGCGCAGCGGTCTAATATGGTGTGTCTTACTCAACCTGCAACACTGTACTTGCCCAATGCTTTGACCCCCAGAGGGTATAACAAAGAGTTTAAACCCGTTATAGTATTTGGCAATGTGCAAGACTATGAGTTGCTCATCTTTGACCGCTATGGACAGCTTATCTTTCGCAGTCAAGATCCTGAAGTGGGGTGGACGGGCATTACCGATGGCGGTCGGCTTTGGCCTGCTGGCGTGTATACCTATGTGGTGCACTTCACGCAACCCACTGGCCAGCGAGATGAGCGAAAGGGCGTGGTCATGCTCTTGCACTGAGTACAAAGAGCAGGCACGGCCATGTGCCACACATGGCCGTGCTCATATCTCTAAGCAAATTAATTTACTGTTCGGATTCAATTTTTTCAAGTAGCTCTTGTGTGCCTTCGTAGTCGATGCCGTGAGCTTGGGCTAAGGTTATGGCCTCTCGGGCACACTTTACCGCTTCATCCTTTTGGCCAAGCTTATAATACAAAGCCGCCAAAGTGTCCATGTTGAAATAGTTTTTGTCGAGCGAGACTGATCGGCTGGCCCATTGATGTGCCAGCTGAAGGCGTTGTGTATCGTCGGTGAGTTCGTAAAAGCGCCATGCTACCGTGTTGAGTAGCTGCCAATCGGCTTGGTCGGCATATTGTTGCATGAAATCTATGGCTGCTTGCATAAAGCGCTCATCGTGCTTGCCCCCTTGTACGCGCATCAGATCGTAGAGCCTGTTACGCGCTACAAAGAACGCACCTTTGCCAGGGAGTACTGCTTCCACAGCCTTTTCCAGGGTGGCATCATCAGGGCGTTTGTTGCGCGGAAAACTGAAGAGCACTCCGTAAAATAGCACGTTTTCCAATTCTGTACGATCCTGATATTGGCTCAACTCATCTAAATGGTCCTTTACAAAGGCAAAAAGTGGTGATTGTGCCAGTTGGTCGTAGCGTGTAGCCTGGATGGCTTGAAGGATTAGCGAAGCGTTTTCTTCGGTGAGCCAGTCTTCTTGTGTGTTCAGATATTCAATAGCTACGTGCGCAGCTTGGGGAAGGCCAGCGTCCAGCGCTGCTAAAGCGTACTTGCGCAAGAAATCTGGATCACGTGTGCCTTGTTCGTAAGCGCGTATCAGTTCGCCCACGCGTCGTTCGGGGTCAAGTGCGATTTGTCCTAATTGGATAAACTCTTTAGGCGGTCGGCTACCCAATCCTATGTGTACCACTTGCCCATCTTTGTCGAGAAAGAGCAGCGTAGGGTAGGCTTGCACGTCGTACTTTTCAGCAAATTCAAGCCCTTCGCCCTTTTCCATATCGAGTTTGACGTTGATGAAGTGCTCATTATAGAATTTGCCTACTTCCTCATCAGTAAAAGTATGCTTGGCCATCCATTTGCATGGCCCACACCAGGTGGTGTAGGCATCTACAAAGATGAGCTTGTCTTGTGCTTTGGCCTGTGCTAAGGCAGTCTGCCATTGTTCATGGATGAAGTGAATACCCGCCTCTTGTGCCAAAAGGTGGCTTCCTAAGAGCCAGATACATAGAAAAACGAGATGGAGTTTGTTGCTTATCATTGAGGTGGAGTTTGGCATTGTGTGATAAAAATTGTGTTATTTAGTAGCATTGGCCAGCCTGTGGGCATGCTTTAGCTCTGCACTTTATCCTTAACGATGAGTTGAAAGCCGTTGCCATGGATGTTGACAATTTCGAGCTGGGGGTCGAGGCGTAGGTATTTGCGTAGCTTAGTAACAAATACATCCATGCTGCGAGCAGTGAAGTAGTTGTCTTCACCCCAGATCTTGGTCAAAGCTTCGCTGCGCGGCAATACTTCGTTGAGGTGAATGGCAAAAAGACGCAATAGCTGGGCCTCTTTGGGAGAGAGCTTGCGCTTGTGCTCGTTAGGCCCGCCGGGGTCAAAGGTGAGGATACGGGTGGGGTAGTGAAAGTGAAATTGGCCAAATGTGAATTCTTTTTGCTCCTTACGTGCGTCGGTAGCAGGCTTGCTGCGCTTGAGAATAGCTTGAATGCGATACAGCAACTCCTCCGAGCTGAACGGCTTGGTGATGTAGTCGTCAGCTCCAAGCCGAAACCCCTCCAGTACGTCTTCCTTTAGCGTTTTGGCTGTGAGAAAAATAATGGGAATATGCTCGTCTTTACTCCTAATCTCGCGAGCTAATGAGAAGCCATCGAGCTTGGGCATCATCACATCCAGGATGCACAGGTCGTATTGCCCCGACTCGTAGAGCGATCGCCCTTCCAGGCCATCAGTGGCCAGACTTACGGCATAGCCGCTCATTTCCAAGTAGGAGCTTAGCACTTCGCCGAAGTTTTTGTCATCTTCGACTAACAAGATATGGGCTATGGGATTGTGGCTCATGACTCTGATCTTTTTCAAATGTTACTTGTGCATCGTACGATGAGTACAAGGGTATGGTCCTTTTCAGCTTTGCGGAAAACGCAGGGTAAAGGTACTGCCTTTTCCGGGCTCGCTCTTTACATGGATTTGGCCATGGTGCGCATCGACAATGGCTTTGACATAGCTAAGGCCTAAACCAAATCCTTTAACGTTGTGTACATTGCCTGTAGGCACACGATAAAACTTGTCAAAGATGTGCTTACGCACCTCTTTGCTCATGCCAATGCCTCGATCCGCTACTTTAACTTCTAAATAGCCCTTTACATTGCGTGTGCTTACGGTAATCTCAGGTCGTTCGGGGGAATATTTGTTGGCGTTGTCCAGCAAATTGTGGATGATGTTGGTCAGGTGGGTATGGTCGCCGCGAATTACGGATTGCGTTGCTTGCAGCAAAGTACGTATCTGGCCGTCGCGTTGCTGTACCTGTAGGCTGATGTTTTCTACCGCTTGTTCGATGACTCGATGCATGTCCACTTCTTCGATCTTGAGGTTGAGGTCGCGCCTGTCAATTTTGGCCATTTGCAGCACGCGTTCCACCTGTTCGTTCATGCGCTGATTTTCTTGCTTGATGATATCGGCAAAGCGCGTGATTTTGTCAGGGGCTTGTAACACCTTGGGGTTGAGAATGCTATCGGCAGCCAATGAAATGGTAGCAATAGGAGTTTTGAACTCGTGTGTCATGTTGTTGATGAAGTCGTTCTTCATTTCGGAAAGCTTCTTTTGGCGAAACACAATGTGCATCGTCCAGCTAAATGTGCCCAAAATGATCAGGGTGAAGACGATACTTGCCAATAACAGCTTCCACACATTACTCCATACAAAACTACTACGATTGGGAAAGTAGACCATGAGCAGGCCCGGTGGAGTACCTTCCTTTGGAAAAAGAGATACCCGATAAGGAGACGTATAGAGGTTTTTATAGCCCTGGCGAGTAGGCTGAGTAGTGGGATCTTCTACTACATAGTGCCCATCAGCGATGACGAAACTGCGCTTCCGATTGGAGTATACCCCGTACTTGAAGCCAATGTCGATGCCTCTGTCCTGGAGCTCTTGGTGTAGATACTTGTCCAGATTGGGCAACTTAATGCGTTCTACGATAGGTGTGAAGTCGAGTCCTTTAAAGTAGGTAATAAGGCTGGCAAAATGCTGCTGCCGTTGTGCTTGGCATTTGGGGCAATTGCATGCATCTTCGTCGAGTAGTAAATCGAGCAACTGATCTCTGTTAATGATGATAGATGGGGTGGAAAAATGCTCTACCTTGAGCGTGAATGAGAGCTTGCCCAGCTGTCCTGATTCGATCTTCTGACGTACTTCGTTTTCGAGAAAACTGCGCGAGTAGCCATTCTCCAAATAGTTGAACGCCTCTACCTGCTCGTCATATTCCAATCGACGGGCCACTTCGTTGAGGGCTGCAATAACTCGGTTGTCAAACTCTTCTTCGTTGAGCTTGACGGCGGAGCTTACCCAGTACCATTGTAGGGCACTAAGGCCAATCACAGCTATACTCATCAGCGAAATGATGAACCAAAAAGTTTTCTTGCTCATGTGTGGTAATCAAGTGTGAACATGCGAGTAAAGGTAGTACTTGCTGATAGGGCTTGAAGGCTACCTTAACAGTATTTAACCCGTATGAATGCTGCGAGTTTTTGTCTAAAAGCAAAAACTAAAATCCACACTATGTAGTTAGTTATGCTACCTATGGGCATTGGCTGACGAGATATAATTTGCCATATAAAAGTACTGTACCAACTAAATTACGTGCGTAATTTTGTCCTATATTTCCCATTTATTTACCTAAAAATCAACGATATGTATCCTGCTGAACTCACTGCACCTATGGCAAAAGAGCTCACTGATCGCGGTTTCCGCGCCCTGACTTCGCCCCAAGAGGTAGATGAAGTGCTGGGCAAGGATAAGGGAACGGTATTACTCGTAATCAATTCGGTTTGTGGTTGTGCGGCAGCCAATGCAAGGCCAGGAGCACTCATGTCGCTTGAACATGAGAAAAAACCCGACACTTTGGCTACTGTCTTTGCAGGTGTGGATCGTGAAGCTACGGCACGTGCGCGCGAGTACTTAGTGCCTTATCCACCTTCTTCGCCCTCTATTGCCCTGTTCAAAGACGGCAAGCTGGTACACTTCCTCGAACGCCACCATATCGAAGGGCGCCCCGCTGAAGTAATTGCTGCCAACCTCAAAATGGCTTACGATACCTATTGCTGAGCTCAAGTGTTGATTCGTGCTGATGAAAAGGGGGACCGCACTACAATGTGGTGCCCCTTTTCTGTAGGTAGTATGTACGTGATGAAAATTACATTGCTCCCTCTAAGCACTGAATAGCTTTGGGGGCAAATTTATTTGTTCACTCTAACCCTCTAAGCCGTATGAAAAGTACACTGCTTCTTCTTATTGTGGCCTGGGTGCCAATAGGCCATAACGCATGGGCGCAACACGAACACGAAACATCCGAGGCCCCATTGCATGCTGAGCAACCAGCACATGCACATATTCGCCATCATGTAGCTGTTACGCCAAGCCTTACCTCTTCCCTAAGTGCTGAGGAGGCAACGGGAGCTATAGCGGGTATTGGCTTAGACTACGAAGAACACCTGGGTGAGGTCTGGGGGGTAGGTGTATATGCCGAAATGCTCTTTGCTCAACCCCAAACCTATTTGCTTACGGGCTTGCCTTTGTTCATCCATCCGTTCAGCCATTTTCACTTATTGTTGGCACCTGAACTCAAATGGGCTCACGAGGCTGAGGCATGGAGCCGCATCCCTGCTTTTCGTGCCGGGGCTGCCTACGATATCCACTTCGATCATCTGAGCGTGTCTCCCACACTGAATGCCGATTTTATCGAAGGCCAAACAGAGTTAAACTACGGTCTGAGTATAGGTTGGGGGTTTTAGTCAGCATCCTATCGTGCCCCAATCATGGAATTTGCGGCAATGCATTAAAAATCAAAATGACGCCTCATTCATGAGGCGTCATTTTTTACATGCACCGATAGCAAGGACTATCCCGACCAAAGATCAGGATGTCGTTTGAGGTGTTTCTTTGCGCACTGGACGGTTGTTCTTTTTCGAGCGTGTATTGCCATAAGAACCCCGCCACAACTTGCCACGGCGCGTCCTTCTATCTCCTTTACCCATGGTTCAAAATTTATGTGAGAAAAATGAGCGAGCAAAAGTACAGCTTTTTTTGAGCCAATGGCAAGTAGAGTAGTAGTTGGCAACAAAAGCAGCTAATGAAAAATTGGGTCCACAACTAATTCCAGGGCCTTTAATGATTGGTAAGAGTAAATGTGGATGTGGTAAATACTGGAAAAGCCAGGTGGAAATTTGAAAAAGACCATTTGTTTTTCGCGCTCGTCGCTCGTATTTACCAGCAACTTTGGGACGGGAAGATTGACAGCAGTCGTTTCGTATTGGAAATGCCATCCTTCTCTCTGTATATGTGTATTATGTTGATTTATAGCAATTAAATCGTTTTTAAACGTATATACACGTCTAAAAACGGAAGTACATGTGTAATTTTCGATTACTTGAAGGCAGGTACTACATATTTGCCTTGCAAGCCGATAGCAGTGGTTCCGGAACTCGCTTATGTAACGGCACTTGGATCCTGATTTTCTAAGCGCCTTTTTTAGGCATAAAATCTCGAAGTCATGAAAAATATGGTAAACAAGGTGCAACTAATCGGTAACCTGGGCCAGGAGGTCAATTGTAAGGCATTACCCAATGGCCGGAAAATGGCGCGTGTATCATTGGCTACGCGCGATGTATATCGCAACGACAAGGGGGAACAAGTGATCACCACGCAATGGCATACACTAATTGGTTGGGGCAAAGTAGCCGAACACATGGAGACCTTGATGAAGAAGGGCAAGCGCGTAGCTGTGACGGGCAAACTACACCATCGCAGTTGGGAAGACAAAGAGGGCGTGAAGCGGTATACCACTGAGATTTGGGTCAATGAGTTTATGCTTCTGAATTGAATATTGATATATCGAGACAGACACGTGAGAGGAGCCCTTGCCGAAAGGTGAGGGCTTTTTGTGTAAAAAAAACTCATGTCACAACTCACTTTTTTTCAATGAGCTGTGCGTGGTGGTGTGAGGAAGTGGAATTTTTTTTCGAAAAAGAGATAAGATCAATCGCGAGACAAACATGTACAAGCAAATCGAGTAGATTATGCTTTCAAGCAATCAAGTTTCATTCTTTTATCATCAACAAAAAAGTTGTTATCCCATGAATGCAATCCGTGTTTTAGTGATTCTTGCTTTTGGTACTTTTTTGTGGACGAGCTGCGGAAAAGACCCCATTCAAGTCGATGAACTAACCACTCAAGACTTGCAGATTGACATGCAACAGTACAATGGTGCCGCACTGCTGGCTTTAGGCGATGGAAAATTTGACTTGCTCCCTCTTGGAGAAGGTCCTGCACGTGCCGAAGACCTCCGGCTGGTATTGCGAGCAGCACACCAAGGGTCTTCCCCTCAATGGATTTTTTCTTCACCTGCTGATCCTCAGCTGGACAGTGTAGCAATGGCAATGAATTTCCCCACACGCCCACAGGTATCATTGCGCGAGTTGAGTGCTTCCGTATTCAACGATGTCAATCCTCAGACTAAGGAGGATTTAGCTGCCCTATTTGGCCGAGCTAAAGCTGTTGTGCCAGACGCTTCGCGTACTCGGCCAATCAACCCCGATACAGTAGTCATAGCCAAGGACTCAGACGGAAACGTGTATGCCGTAGTGATCAAGGTATGTGTAGAAGGCGATAGTTGGTATGTCTGTATTGAGATACGTTGGTAAATAAATTCGGCTCGAAAACCCCAAAACCCGAAAGCACCGCATACTATTTGTGTATGCGGTAGCTTTTTTTTGTGGCTCAATTCATATCTGTTTGCAAGCAATTAAAAAAACAATACAATCATGTGCCGTCATTTATTTTTCATCGTAGTGGGGTTGTGGGGGGTCGTACCGCATGTTTGGTCCTTTCAGTCACCCGAGCGGACTATAGACTTTCAGTTTGTTGAGCAGTCACCAGGCGTGTATCGCTTGGAGCCGCAACTGCCAGCGCTCATACCCACTCCTGGAGCACAACCACCTTTTTGGCGACTGTTCTGGGAATTGGGTGATGGCAACTTCAGTTTTGAGCACACACCCACTTATAGTTGGGCTGATACGGGTACGTATGAAGTGCGACTTTGGGCCACCGGTGCCTATGATAATGGTCGCCCTCCCCGAGATCGTCCTAAGCACAAGCGCGTGCGCACAGGGCGCCCCAGTCAGTACGCTTCGGCCTTTCCATTGCAAGACGTGCTTACTGCCGAAGCACCTGGTTTAGCCATGCAGGCGGTACGCGAGCCTGTGCCCCAACAGGCCTTGCCCGTCATTGTGTCGTATGCCAACACAGGTAATGTGCCATTCAGCGGGCAGCTGTACCTTTTTTTCAATGAGCAGGTATACACTGCACGCCATTTTGACTTTCGCGAAGCACACAGTTGGTGGGGCGAGCAAGAGATACCTCCAGCGTTGGCCTTTGGTCAGGCAGCTACCCCAGGCGAAGCAGAGTTGCTCTGGGCGTCTCTACAGCCCATTACTCTGCATGGCGTACATAGCGCTGATGCTTTGCGAATGCTGGCACAGGCGCAAAATGACTACCGCGAAGCCAAGGCCTGGTATTTTGCCGATTTGTTGCCTGGCGAGAAACGCAATATGGTGCTCGTGCTTGAAGGTACCTCACAGATGTTGGCCGATACAAATGCCACTATCCATATGCGGGCAGTGATGGTACCAGAGCAAGGTATGCCCCAAGCCTACGATCTGGAGATGAGTATTGCCACGGGCAATGATCCTAATCGCCTGTCGGTGCGCAACCCACGGCGCAGCTATCGGCGCTTTCGCAAACAACACTTTGATTGGCGCATCCAGTTCCAGAACGACGGCAAAGGGCCTGTCGAGCGTGTACAGCTCGATATGTACGTACAAGGTATGGATACTTCGGATGTGCGCATAAAAGAAGTAGTACCCCAGATGTCACCTTGTACGGACAGTTTTCGAGTGGGTTGTTATACGTACTCATGGCTCTCTGAAGATCATTTGCAGATCGTGTTGCATCGCATCTATTTGCCGGGAAGCCGCCAGGAAGGTGTACACCACTATGATTCGACCAGGGGACATGTCAAGTTGCGGTTGTTTCCACAACCACATTGGCCCAAGCGCCCTATCAAGGCGCGTGCCGAGATTGTCTTTGACAAAGAGCCCCCTATGCGCACCAACCGGGCACGTGTGCGCTTCAAGCCGGGTTTGTCGCCAGCGCTCATGTTTGGATGGCAGGCCCAGACTGGTGGTATAGATGCTGCAGTGCCTTCGGCTATTAATGGGGGTAACTCCGATGTACAAGCACCACTGGCGGTTATGGGCTTGGCGTTTGCGCCATTTAAGCCTCGACGCGCTCATTGGCAATTCGAGCTGTGGAGAGGACAAGGGCGTGAAAAACCCGTAGAAATAGGTGAAGAATTTTTGCTTCAACAAGACTCAATCTATCCCCAACCTGGTGCCAACTTTGTAGAAGTGCACGACAGCATCCTCATGCGCACCACCATTGGCAATATGCGGCATAGCCTGTGGCGGATCGTGCCACTCCACCTGCGCTACAACCTCACCTCTTGGCTTTCAGTAGGGGCAGGTGCAGAGCTGACTGTGCAGACCGATCGAACGCAAGGTACTGTTAAGGAAGTTTTTATGAATCGGATAAGTGGATATTTCTACAATAGTGCAGGCATGTGGCAACTCGAGTATCAAAATGCCATCACCCTGCCACCTCAGACGCGAGTGCTCGACGAACGCCTCACACAAATGCAGATCAACCCTTTTGTCGACTTGCAAGTACTCAGTGTGCGTTGGGGGCCTGCTGTAGGGCTGCGTGCCAGCTATCAACTCAAGGAAACTAGTGGCCGCGAGTGGCGATGGATGCTTTATGGGCAGTGGCGCTTTTGAGCCTTTTGGGAAAATGTTGATAGCTTTAGGGCGATGAGGACAACGATCATCGCCCTCATTTTTTTGGGGTTGGCGAGCCGAATGAAGGCAGCGCAGAAGCTGCTACAAATAGACGTGGATAGTATAGTGGCCCATTGCCAAGTGTTTCGCCAAAGCGACAGCTTGCGGCAATGGCTTGACTGCTATTGGGAACAAGCTGATGCTTGGTTTGACTCCACGGCGCTGAGCTTGGCCATTCTGGATCGGGCAGTGGCCAACATGTGGCGTGAGGTGCGCAATGAGGCTGAAGCCGAAGGGCTTATGTGGGTACATCTGAGCCGGGGATGGCAGCGCTTCCAACAGGGCGATGTGCCGGCAAGCATAGATGCTTACGAAGCTGCACAGCAGCTCTACATGACCTTTCAACTGACAGACTTCCCCGTCTGTGAATATCTCTACAAGCCGTTGGGCAGCCATTACATTCGATTGGGCGACAACCAACGGGCTCGCCTTGTCCTCATGAAGGCTTTGGATGCATGTCCTGACGAAAGTGCCGAAGTGATAGGTGGGCTAATGAACAACATCGCTTTGTCGTACTGGAACGAAAGCCGCTATGAGGAAGCAGCCTTTTGGTTTCGCAAAGGTCTCTCACTGCCCGACTTGCCAGCTCTCCAGCGCAGTATGTTGTCTTTTGGTTTGGCACAGACGCTGTTCGACCAGGGACAGTATGCTCAGGCACAGCAGTATTTGGCGCACGCAGAAAAGATATTGCCCTCTCAAGGCACAGACTCGCGCTACGACGATTTGCGTAGCCGTTTGTTTCTCCTAAAGGCCCGGCTGGCTTATCGCACGGGGCAGGACACGCCTCGCCGCATTGCCCAGTGGTTGGCTCGTAGTGCTTCCTTTTGCCAAAAGGCTTATCCGCACACCTTTCACCGCACCTTGGGCAAGATTAAAATCGTACAAGGCGAGCTGGCCTTAGATCAAGGCCAGCTCGGGCAGGCAGAACTCCTATTCCGCCAAGTACTCGAGGGGATGGGAGCCCTTGCGGCCCATGCGTTGGTACTTTTGGTAGACAATACGGTGGCCGAAGCATGGGATGGCTTGGCACGCGTGTGGCAAGCACGCTTCCGACAACAACCCACGCAACAGGCTGCACGTCAGGCACTGCACGCTTTGGCACAGGCGCAACGCATCGAATATGCCTTACGGCAAATGCTGGTGTTTGAATCGTCTCAAATTTTGCGCCAGCAACTGTACCGGCAACGCACAGCCCAAGCACTCGAGCTGTTGACCTGGCTCAACCAGACGCAAGCCGATACGGCCGCAGCATGGCAAGCACTCGAGTGGATGGAGCGTAGTAGAGCTGTAGTACTGGCCGAGACGGTGAGCAGCCTAAACAATATGCGCGATTCGACTACACGCGAGTGGGCGCGCTTGCGTCGCCACTTGGCTTATTACGAGCAGCAGCTCATTCAGCACCCCGAGCAGACTGAATTTTGGCTACAGCGGCAACGCGAGTTGACTCAAGAACTTGACTCCTTGGCCGCCCAATCGGACTATCTCTCGATAGGAGCTTTTCACCTTCAACCCTTATCCGATAGCTTGCTGCAGGCGCAAGTGGGAATGCATGGCGCGATGTGCTACTACTTTCAGGCCCCACAGGCGCTGTATCGTTGTAGATGGACGGGGCCGAGTACATTGGTGCTTGAAGTGTTGCCATTGCCTGCTATGGGAAATCTACTGGACTGGCTGCGGCGCCCTGATGGCGGCGCCCGTCATCCACTATTAGACAGTTTGCGCCTTCAATTATTACCCCTTGAAGTAGCTGGCAAAGAGCGCTTGCTCGTCTTGCCCGATGGCGCACTACATTATTTGCCTTTTAGCCTGTTGGTGACAGATAGCCTGGGGCTACCGGCTATACCTACCCAGTATGCCTTTTCGCTGGCTGTCCTCTCGCTTAGCGCTCAGCCCCGCCTAAACGAAGGAAAGCTGGCTACTGGCTGGGCGCCTTTTGTCTCGAAAGGCCGTGATGGCCTGGCTGCACTGCCTTATACCCAACAGGAGATTGGGACTTTGCCCAAAGGATACACGCCCTTTATCGGCTCAGCAGCTACACTTGCAGCCTTTCGGCAAATGGCATCCCGATCGGAGCTCATCCACTTGGCTACCCATGCGACTGGTGAAGATAGTAGCGGTTTGCCACGTATCGAACTGGCCGACTCCTCCCTGTTTATGACCGACCTGTACCGCATGGAGCTACGAGCGGCCCTGGTAGTGCTCAGCGCATGTGAGACTTTCACGGGCGCAGAGATCTCGGGAGAGGGCGTGATGGGTTTGGCTAGAGCTTTTGCCTATGCAGGGGCACGTGGCCTGGTAGCCTCGCTCTGGCAAGTAAACGATGCCACTACAGCTCACTTGTGGCAGGCTTTTTACCGCTACCTCGAGCAAGGCATTCCGCCTGCTCGTGCCCTGTGGCGTGCACAACGCGACTTTCTCACCACCCCAGGTAGGCCCGATTATCAACGAACCCCCTATTACTGGGCTGCTTTTATCTACTTGGGACCCGAGCAGGTAGTGGCTTTGCCCTCAGCTCAATGGCATATGTATTGGGCGCTCTTGGGGGGGCTCCTGGTTGTGTTGGTATTTATGAGCCTTTTTTGGGCAAGCACACCAAAAAAGTAAAACGAAGGGCAGCCTAAAGGGCTGCCCTTAAGCTGAGTTCTTCACAACTCGGTCAGTGTGCTGCTTTTGCCGAAGCAATGAGTGCTTCCACCACTTCGGGGTTGAGTAGGGTGGAGGTATCGCCGAGGTTCTCGGTGTCGCCAGAGGCGATTTTGCGCAGAATGCGGCGCATGATTTTGCCTGAGCGCGTTTTGGGCAGCCCCGGCGCAATGTGGATGTAATCAGGCTTGGCGATGGGCCCAATGACGCGGCTGACGACTTGACGTACTTCTTGCTCGAATTGAGCCGTGTCTGCTATCTGTCCTTGTACAATGACAAAGGCGTAGATGCCTTGCCCTTTGATGGGGTGCGGGAAGCCCACTACGGCACTTTCCACCACAAGGGGGTGTTCGTTGATGGCGTTTTCCACTTCAGCCGTGCCGATTCGGTGGCCCGAGACGTTGATCACGTCATCCACGCGGCCAATGATGCGATATCGCCCTTCGGCATCGCGGCGAGCGCCATCGCCAGTGAAGTACTTGCCCGGAAAAGGTGCAAAATAGGTCTGTTTGCAGCGCGCGTGATCGCCATAGGTGGTGCGCAAGATCGAGGGCCAAGGGAATTTGATACACAATAGGCCTTCCACATCGTTGCCTTCGATCTCGTTGCCTGCTGCGTCGACGAGTACGGGTTGTATGCCGGGCATGGGATAGGAGGCATAGCAGGGCTTGGTGTCGGTGGCGCCCGGGATGGGCGAAATCATGATGCCTCCCGTCTCGGTTTGCCACCACGTATCGACTATGGGGGCTTTGCCTCGCCCCACTTTGTCGTGGTACCAACGCCAGGCTTCTTCATTGATAGGTTCGCCTACCGAGCCGATCACTTTGAGCGAACTGAGATCGTATTTTTCGACCCACTCATCGCCATGAGCCATCAGTGCGCGGATGGCTGTAGGTGCTGTGTAAAACTGATTGACTTTGTATTTCTCTACAATTTGCCAAAAACGGCCGGGATCTGGCCAGGTAGGTACTCCTTCAAACATCATCGTCGTGGCACCTGCCAGTAGCGGGCCATACACGATGTAGCTGTGGCCTGTGATCCAGCCTATATCAGCGGTGCACCAGTAGATATCGCCTTCCTGATATTGAAAGACGTTGCGGAAGGTAAAACAGGTGTATACCATGTAGCCACCAATGGTGTGCACTACACCTTTGGGCTTACCCGTCGATCCTGAGGTATATAGAATGAAGAGCATGTCTTCGCTGTCCATTACTTCAGCGGGGCATTCGCTTGGCTGGGAGTCGACCTGTTCGTGCCACCACTTGTCGCGCGCTGGCATCCAGGCGATGTCGTCGCCTGTGTTGCGATGCACCAGCACGGTCTGTACGCTGTCGCAGCCCATTTGAAGGGCTTCATCCACTACAGCTTTGACGGGGATGTGCTTAGCTCCTCGGTTGTTGAAGTCGGAGCAGATGACCATTTTGCAAGCAGCATCCTTGATGCGGTCGGCCAAAGCGGCGGCTGAAAAACCTGCAAAGACTACGGAGTGCACTGCACCGATGCGCGCACAAGCCAATACGCCAATGGCCAGCTCGGGCACCATAGGCATGTAGAAACACACGCGGTCGCCTTTGCCAATGCCATTGGCCTTGAGTGCATTGGCAGTTTTGTTGACGGCTTCGTACAGTTCACCGTAGGTCAGCACCCGATTGGGCGCATTGGGGTCATTGGGTTCCCAAATGATGGCGGGCTGTTGTGCGCGTTGGGGGAGATGGCGGTCTAGGCAGTTTTCAGTGATGTTGAGCTTGCCGTCGATAAACCACTGAACACGCGGCGTGTCGAACTCCCATTCGAGGACTTTGCTCCAAGGCTTGCGCCAGACGAAGCTCTTTGCTTGCTCAGCCCAAAACCCTTCGGGATCTGCTACACTGCACCGGTAAGCTGATTGATACGCTTCCCAAGATTTGATTTGCATTGTCATGACCGGATTCTTTTTGTAGTTGTCGCTTTGCGCGAAAAAGCTTTTGTCTAAAGAGCAGGGAAATATAATATCATTTCCCTGTCCCTTCGCAGAGTGTTCAATTATTTGTGTGCAGTGGATGGCGTATCGGTAAGTTCGCTCGATGAAGGTGGGCATGCATTGACAAAAGTGATAGATGTTGTTATGCTTCTCGTCATTGGAACAATGCAAAAGCCCTCACTACTTCATAGCAGCAAGGGCTTTTCGCAGTGAGAAGCTGCTCGGATTGTGTTCCTATACGTACAAAGCGCTAAACCTCACTGCTGGTAGTGAGCAATGAGACTTTTTGTTATGGGCTTGCCCGGTGCCTTGTTTATCCACGAAAGGATATGGTACCCTACACGTATTTGCTTTAAATCAAGTCGGCAGCTTTTACCAAGAAGGTCGTCCAGAAGGGGAGCGCTAGCCAAAACCATTGAGGTGCCCACAAAAGCATTGCCCAGAAAGCAGCAAACGACACGAAAAATAGCAACCAGTAAAGTGTTTTGTTTTGCGTGGCCATGACGTTTCTATTTTGAGTGGCAAATGTACACATACGATGTATTTATCGCAGCCCGACCAGTGTCGATTTTTTCGCGCGTTTTACGCAATACACGCACGTTGTAGACCAAGTGGAGCAAAAAAGCCCCTTCCGCGGATACGGAAAGGGGCACAAATGAACACCTCTCACACTCTATGGAAAATTGCTGTCTCTTTGTCTTCGATTGATACGTCAAAGATCGGAGCGAACATCTGTTCGTATCATGAGAAAGGTCATTTGGAGAAGTGATTTTTGTCAATGTAAAAATGGATTGGCATGAGTACGTGCTTCAAGAGCGTTAGAGGCGTGCGCAAGTGAATAGGTATAAAAAAGCCCCGACACGAGGCCGGGGCGATAACTATGAACAAACACTCACCCTATTGTCTTGACTCATTTCTGTCGATGCTTATTCATGTGTGCTTTTCGCCGCTTCTGTTCTACTTGCGCTCTTGCATCGATTTTGTACTTCAAAACAAGTACATTTTGTTGTATGTGTTTGTGTGATATTTGCAGATATGTGACATTAACTTATGTGATATTTGTGTTGTAATTTTGATTGTTTTACACTGTAAATAAGTGATTTTTGTTTCAATACTTTTGTGTTTTTGTGATTGTTATTCATAGTGTATTTTATTCGATTTTTTGTGTAAACCTGTTGAGTGCAGAGACTATTAGGTGGAAGTATATCTCGAAAAATAATGAGCGATCGGCCAGTAGTTCTCTCAACTCAGCACGCCTTTTTATTTTGGATGTATCGAATGGCAATGTCATTTTTGCCGAAAGGCGAGCAATACCAAATCAAAACCAAATCGAATGAAGCGACTGGAGAACTACGTGATGGGGCAATGGATACCCCATGAAGGAGAAGGAGTGCCTCAGTACAATGCTGTGACGGGCGAGCTCATTGCTACGGCGGGCAGCGAAGGGCTGGATTATGCTGCAATGGCCGATTATGCGCGTCGCGTAGGTGGGCCAGCCTTGCGCAAGATGACGTTTCAAGAGCGGGGGCGCATGTTGAAGCGCTTGGCCTTGTACTTATTTGAGCGAAAAGACAAATACTACCCACTCAGCTTTATGACGGGTGCTACGCGCACGGATAGCTGGATCGATATAGAAGGAGGTATCGGCACGTTGTTTTCCTATGCCAGTTTGCGGCGGCGCTTTTCCAACGAATATTTCCATGTAGAAGGTGATCCGGAGAAGATCAGCAAAGGCGGTACTTTTATTGGGCACCACATTTTGGTGCCACGCCATGGCGTAGCCATTCACATCAACGCCTTCAACTTCCCCATTTGGGGTATGCTCGAAAAATTGGCACCCACTTGGTTGGCAGGCATGCCCGCTATTGTAAAGCCCAGTGAGCTGACGAGCTTTTTGACGCAAGCCATGGTCAAAGATATCGTCGCTTCAGGGATTGTGCCCAAAGGGGCTATTCAGTTGGTATGTGGCCCGGGACATGGTATTTTGGATCCACTGATCGAGCAAGATGTAGTGACCTTTACGGGCTCGGCCGAGACGGGCAAAAAGCTCAAGACACATCCGAGTATTATTGAAAACTCTGTACCCTTCAACATGGAAGCCGATAGCCTCAACGCGGCTGTGTTGGGCCCCGACGTGACGCCCGATATGCCCGAGTTTGCTCTGTTTGTCAAAGAGGTGCGGCGCGAGATGACCGTCAAGGCCGGGCAGAAGTGTACGGCGATTCGTCGCATTATCGTGCCGCGAGCCTTGGAAGACCAAGTGCAGCTGGCATTGTCTGAGGCGCTCAGCAAGGTGACCATAGGCGATCCGCAAGTTGAGGGCGTGCGCATGGGAGCTTTGGTGTCGCGCAGCCAGTTGGCCGAAGTGCGGCAACGCGTGAAAGAGTTGCTGCAAGCATCTGAGCTAGTTTATGGCGATCTGGAACAATACGAAGTAGTAGGTGCTGACAAGGAGAAAGGTGCTTTTTTGCCCCCCTTATTATTGCGCAACGACAATCCATTTGAGCATGTAGCTACTCACAGTGTGGAGGCCTTTGGTCCCATCAGTACCCTTATTCCCTACGATACGCTCGACGAAGCCATTGCGTTGGCCAATATGGGCAAGGGCTCGCTGGTCTCTACGGTGGCCACCCAAGACGAGCAAGTAGCAGCTACCTTCACGCTGGGTGTGGCGCCCTATAATGGCCGGGTGCTCGTGCTCAATGAGGCTTGTGCTAAAGAGAGCACAGGGCACGGGTCTCCTTTGCCCTATCTGGTGCATGGTGGTCCTGGGCGTGCAGGTGGCGGCGAGGAGCTGGGTGGCATGCGGGGTGTGTTTCACTATATGCAGCGCACGGCCATTCAGGGGCATCCCACGATGATTACGGCAATCACGCGCCAATATCAGCCTGGTGCGCGTACTATAGAGGATGTCGTGCATCCTTTTCAGAAGTACTTCGAAGACCTCCAGATAGGTGAGACTTTCGTCACGGCGCGTCACACCGTCACGGAGGCCGATATTGTCAATTTTGCCAATGTCAGTGGCGATCATTTCTACGCCCATGTAGATGAGACTTCACTCGATGGTACCATATTCGAGCGGCGTGTCGCTCATGGCTACTATATTTTGTCCAAGGCAGCAGGCTTGTTTGTGGACCCGCGAAAAGGCCCTGTGTTGCTCAATTACGGCATTGACGAGTGTCGCTTTACCAAGCCCGTATATCCCGGTACGACCATTGGCGTCAAGCTGACCGTGAAGGAAAAAATTGATCAGGAAAAGCGCAGCGAAGAGGATATTGCCAAGGGCATCGTCAAGTGGGTAGTAGATGTGTATGATCAAAAAGGAGAGACAGTGGCACTGGCCACTATACTTACCATGGTGAAAAAACGCGATCAGGAGTAACCCATAGGTGCTGGTCGTATGTATTTGTTTGCCTTTTAATGCTTATGCCTATGTCTTGCCGTATCGATGTGCAGCTGTTAGAAACGCCACTTGATCCATCAGAGGCCTTAGCCTTTGTACAAGGAGCTGGAGCAGGAGGCATGGTACAGTTTGTAGGCGCTGTGCGCAACCAGACAAAGGGACGTCGCGTCTTGCGCCTAGAGTTTGAGGCCTATGAGCCTATGGCGCTTTCGGAGATGCGCAAGATAGCAGAAGAAGCTGCCCGCCGCTGGCCACTTTTGGCTATAGCTATCCACCATCGCGTGGGTGTGCTCGACATTGGGCAACTACCCGTAGTGATTGCTGTGTCTTCACCCCATCGCAAAGAGGCTTTTGAGGCTTGTCAGTTTGCCATCGATACGCTTAAACAAACGGTCCCCATTTGGAAGAAAGAAATCTTTGAGGATGGCGAAGTATGGGTGGCGGCAACGCCTTGAGCACGTGTTGCCTCCTGTGAATGAAGTGGTAGTGCTGGATGTTGGTGGTAAACTCGGTATCCGCTTGATTCACACGGATAATGCACAGTAAATGGGACATTCGGTGAAAGTGTCTTTTGCCTAGCGTGTAGGAAGAAAGAATGTTGATAAAAAGCGGAAAAAAAATGCTCGTTATTTGGTTGTTTTTTTTTGCGATAGCACCGGTGCAGTAAAGCGTTTATCTTTCAACCTAAAATCTTAGAACTCATGAAGCTATTTGTAAGGGGTAGCGCATTTTTAGTGCTAACGTGGTGTTCCTTCCCTTCTTCCTATTATCCTACATCAGAATTACAACATTAGATCCTCGCCCAGCGAAAAAGTCAAGAGGGAAGTAATAAGGGAATCGTCTATCGTCTTCGCAACAATCACAACGACAACGAAGGAAAGGAGGTAGCTTCTCCTTGCCAGGGGAATGGCGCTTTAGGGGGGGCGTGTTCAATTATTTGTCCGCCTGGTTGTGGATGTAGTTGCTCGTCGTACTTATTTGGATGCTCATGTACTTGTATCGGATGCAATGATGGTGATGATGAACAGGTTACCATCGTGGAAGTAGTACCTGAAGAAATTTTACTAGAAGTAGAAGAGTTATTGGGAAAATTGAGAACAGATATTGCTGTAGTTGGCAGTAATTAAATAAGGTGAAACGATAGAATTTGAGAGATGAAATTGTAATCTTGGTAAAGGCAAATTAACACGATTAGTGAAAGTCTCAGTAGGAAAGAAATCAATTCACTAAGATTTAATTCAGACCAACGGTTGGAATTCCCAAAGCAACCTAAAACAAATGCGGGGTGATATTTAAATTTTTAAAAGATGAAAAAGTTGGCATTCCTGGCAATAGCAGTTTTAATGATGCAGTTTACCATTTCTTGTGATGATAAGCCTGTTATTGACGAACTTAGCAGTACAGAGGAACTGGAAAAATCCATTGAAGCTGAAATGGTAGTAGAGTCTAGAAGTAATACCGCAATAACTATTAGATGTATCAATAGGTGTGATGATGGTAGTGAATGCGTAATAATTGGGGACTTAAAAGGAGGAACTATTGAGTGCTCTTGTGCTGGATGTGCAATGGAATTATCGAATAGTATTGCTACCAATGACGAAGGGCGTATAATTGGTGACTTAAATTCTATCGCTGATTATTTTGAAGAATACCTTACATTGACCTATGGGTCAACTGATTTCGTTTTAACATCAATTGAAGTAAATCGGTTTGAACAAGCGAAGACAATATTACTGGATTTTAAGATTGTAGATACGGATGAAATTGGTAGTGTAATGTATGTTCTAAACTATGATAATGATGGAAACAGGGTGGGTCCAACAATTGAAGTAGATTGCTCTGGCGAATGTGGAAATGATACTGAAACCTGTCGAGAACGTTATATTATTTCAACGGGTGATGTAGAATGTACTTGTGAAGGAAACTGTGAAATGACCATTACGTATAAGGATTAAAGAAGACAACTACTGCCAACATTTCGTATGCGCCGTCCTGCCGTTTAGGCAGGACGGCGCATGCTATTTACCGAAATAGTGCAAAAGCTCCGTGAGTTAAGGAGCTTAAGCCCATCTGTACAACCAGAGGTTGTTAAGGCAAAGCTATTGGCTTTAGATGAACTTGCTTTGCGGTTAGATTCTGCTATTTTAGAACAATTGCGTTTGATGAGAAATAATAATGTAGATTAAGAAAATAAGAAAAGAAGTGGATGGTGAGGAGTAAAGAAGTTAATTGTTGATTTCCTTTGGAGAGGAAAGGCTGTTCAAACAGTCTATTCCTCTCCCTTCGTTTTTTTAAGAAAAAATACATATGCGATGGATGCTAACGTGGCTGTGGGGCATATGGGCCTGGATCGCTGTGGCTCAACCTCCAGTTGGTGAAGTGATATACGATTTCTACCTCAATCTGCGCGGAATTCCCATTGAGCGAGAAGCCACTTTGGCATTTCGCCTGCCCGAAGCTGTATTTTTTCCATAGCCGGGGCCCAGAAGGGTTGGTCTGCAAGGACTTTTTGGGCAATGTAGGTGATCAGACGCTGAGCGTGACGACGGTGAGCGTGAATGCGGATGGTGAGAGGCACGAGTATAAAGGGGCGCCTATCGAATGCTATATGCACGACTCCTTAGGTGAAGTCGTTTATACGCGGCTCGATTCGGGTTGGTTCGTGGTGCGTCGTCTGATTTTCACTGACAAAGTGTTGTATCGTGAACCCCTATTGCGTATCAACTGGACACTGGGCGGCAGCACGCGCACCATTGGCCCTTATGCTGCCAGATGGCTAGGGCGCATTTCCGAGGCTGCGATTGGACAGCTTGGTTTGCCCCATCGATTCCTGTGCCGTTAGGCCCGTGGAAGCTGGTGGGCCTGCCGGGCCTGATTCTGGAAGCCAGCGATGCCAGTGGCGAAGTGGCATTTTTCGCAAAAAAGTGCGCTATGGCCCTGATGTAGGTGTGCAAGTGGTGCCGCCACCTGCCCATAGCGGCGAGTGGTTGACCTTTGAGCAGGCACGTAGCTATGAGCTTGAAGTGATACGGCGCCTGCAGCGTTTAGCCAATTCGAGATGAGTGATCGCACCACATCAACATCAGGTGGGGAACAGCCTAAGTGGCGGGCTAATTGGAACCTCATGGAGCGCTTTGATGATGTCGAGCGACATGAATGAGTGAGCTTTCCGAGTGCGCTTGTTTCACGAGCACCATAATTTGCTAAACGCCAAAAAACCATTCAAATATGTTGCACACTTTCTGGCATGTATTTGCCACTGTGCAAATTTCCCAGACGATGGGGCCGTGGTACAATTGGCCTCTGAAGATCAACTGGCGGCTGTGCGCGCCATCCTCAAGGAGGATGGCACGAGCAAAGCTCTCGAGCTGCTGACGCTTATGGAACAACTGGAACAGGCCGTACAACAGCAATCGGTGGATCGGGCCACCGATCTATGCCGGCACATAGACGGGATGTTGATGCAGCTGCCCAGCAAAACTTTTGAGTCCCTACTCTCTCAATCCTGAATAATGGCAACAGTCACGTGGATGATTTTTAAAAGAAAAGAGCCCACAGCGTTGAGTACTATGTGGGCAGTAACCTTACTATGTGTTGTGCTGGACAATGTATGGTGGGGAGGCCTTGGCGCAGTCGGATACTCGCCTTCAGGCAGAGGTTTTCGATCAGGTGACGGGTGAGCCATTGCCCTATACTTCTGCTTCGCTATTGCGTTTACCTGATAGTACAGTGCGCTATTATGCCTTCACTGATGAGCAAGGACACTTTGAGCTCCCTTTTCCTCAGGATCCTGAGCGATATGTACTGGTAATTCAGGCATTTGGCTATGCCTACCTGTTTTCCCCACTTGTCGCGCTGAGTCCTGACACACTATACCGCATTGAGTTGCAGCCATTGCAAACCCAGCTCGAAGAGGTGACTATTCGGGCGCGACAGCCCATTCGGCGGCGAGGCGACACCTTGAATTATCAACTGGCACCCTTTATCGACTCTACGGAAGTAACTGTAGGCGATGTATTGGCCAAGCTGCCGGGGTCTGAGGTATCGAACTAGGGCGATATCAAAGTGATGGGATGCCCGTACAGCGGCTACTCATCGATGGCGAAGATGTCGCAGGCCGCAACTACCAGCTCATTATGCGTACCCTTATACGGCTGACGCGCTCGAACCGGTGCAGGTATTGTTCAACTATGGCGACAATCCCGTACTGACGAGCCTATTCGAAAAGGAAGAGGTAGCTGTCAATCTCAACTTGAAAAATGATCGCTAAAGCAGCCTCAGTGGCGAACTGGATGTAGGAGGTGGCACGAGGAGCTTCTACGACGGCCGGCTACATTTGGTCGCATTGTTTGGGCGCGTCAAACAGATCGCTACAGTCAGTGCCTCCAATATAGGGCGACCTGCCACCTTGTGCTATAAGCCCGGTGGGGAGCAGCCCGACCTGGCAGCGCCTACGCTTGTCTCATTGGTGCCTCCAGGTTATACACTTTGCCCAATTTGTCAGTGAAACCCAGCAAATAGATCTCACCCGATACAACAAGATGGCTGAAGTGTCTACTGTGGGTACGTGGCGTTTAGGAAGTAGCTGGCGCCTTCGTGCCGGTGGGGTCTTGCCGCACGAGCAGTTCGACCAATACACTACTAAAGATTGGTGGTATGGGCCGGAGCACTCGCTCAATCGTACAGATACCATCAAACAGAATCGGTCCTTGCAAGGCGGGCGTGCCTGGGGGTGGCTTACTGGCCTGGCCGCCGATCGCACATGGGTCAAGACGGGTGTGGAATATGCGCGCAGAGCTGAAATGGGCGAACAAATGTTGCAGGCTCGAGAAATGCGCTATACTAACCCCGATTGGACCCATGTGATGGGCCTTTTTTCACTGACGCACCAATGGGAGCGCCGCAGTGCTTCTGTCTTCTCGGCCGAATACCTGGAGGCGCGGCAGACCATGTCTTTTAAATTGGATTTAGAAACACCAGTCTTTGAAATGCTACTCGCTCAATACTGGGCGAGCTTGCGCCAGCACGATCAGGTGCATCACACTAGCTGGCGGCTGTCGAAGCACTATATGCGCAAAATGGAAAAAGGCAGCTTGGCTGCAGGACTAAGCTGGACGGAGCGCTACGGCCAGTGGCAACTATTGCAGTGGCTCTCTTCGCCCAACACTTCCCTGTCAGTGGACGTGTTGCGCACTACTTCGAGTCGTGAAACTGGTGTGTATATCCAGCATCAGCGCATGTGGCACCATTGGCAATTGTTGGGCGATGCCCAGCTGGGATGGCTCCACTACCGATTGGGTAGAGGAGCAGACAATGCGTTTTTGATCGATCAGCAGTTGCCCTATGTCAATGGCGGCATTCGTCTGAAAAAGGGCGGCGTGGGAGCAAATGTCGAGATGTGGTTGCGCTTTCGCAAAAGCGTGCCTTCGCCACTCATGCAGCTCGACAGCTGGCGGTTTACTAGCCGCTGTCAGCTCACCTATGGCTTGGCTGCTCCCTTGGTGCGCCATCAGTTTGAAGTGGGGACACAATGGCAACGCAGCCGGCTGATACCTTGGCGTGCCCTATCGGCTAATGTGCAGGTGCAATGGGGAAGGAATGCATGGATGCCCCAAATTCGACTCGGCTCGGAAATGATTGGCTATACTTGGGTTGAGCAGCCTACGCCTCTTTTGTCTGCTCAGCTTCAAACTGCTTATGAACATCTGTTCGAGTCGGTTTTTATGACTGTGAAAATCACGCCATTTGCATTTTTTATCAATCGGATGAACGCTTCCATGAGGTAGTGCGCCATGTGAGGCAGCTCCAGATGGGAGTGAAAGCCTCCGTACGGACTTCCTTCGATTTTCCAGTCAACGTGATGATCGGCACGCGCGTAGATAGAGCTCAAATCTATCTACAACCCGAAGGTCATGCCTCCACCGATACTTGGTCTTCTGTGGCGGTGATGAGTTTTGCCGATCTGTACTTTCGCCCTAGCCGGGAAATTTGGGTGGTGTGCACGCCGTCGTGGTTTGTCACACAAGCGCGCTTGGGTGTGCGCAGTGAGTGGCTACAGCTGGATGCATCGCTATCTTAGCGCCCATCGGGAAGGTGGTCTTTCAGCCTCCTGGGCACTAATCTGAGAAATACTCCTGCCTTTGTCACCTTTAGCGAATCGAGCTATGTGCAAACGGCGGTGAGTCAGCGTATCTTATCACGTTATCTCATGGCGCGTTTCACATGGAAGTTTAGTCTGAATCGAAACAAGGGATTCAAAGCAGAAAATAGGGTGGGAAACTGATTTGTTCGAAGAGCTCCTTTGCACAGAAGTATAGTCGGGTACAACTGGCCTCACTTGCACAGCACATCGCTGCCTTTAGGGCGATGTGCCGTGCATTGCTGCATTGCATGTAGGCTTAGAGGAAGCACAATTGTGTGTGTATGAGTGTTTTACTTTAGCTATTTCGAACGACTATGCTGACTTTACGGATCAGCCACGCTTGTAGCTATCATTATAGGCGAAAAGTACACATGCAATGCTTATTGGTATGAGATTATGAGATAGTAAATTCGCATGACCAGTTGTTGGGTGGCAAAGCAGTGAACCTAACCCACTTGCGATTGTTTTCACAAACATCACAAAGCGGCTGGCGAGTTATGCCGTATATTTACCGCTGATTGCTACTACTTTGACTTAATGAGCTATGCGACGACAAGCTTCCGCAAAAATACCCACGCGCTGGGGGATGTTCGAAATGATCTCTTATGCCGACAATGCGGATAACCCCATGCCCCACTTGGCACTTGTAGCAGAAAAATTTGACGTGAATAAGCAACCCACCTTGGTGCGCATCCATTCAGAATGTATGACGGGCGACTTGTTTGGTTCCAAGCGCTGCGATTGTGGCGAACAGTTAGATATAGCGATGCAGCAGGCTGCCGAGCGGGGAGGGATACTCATTTATCTGAGACAAGAGGGGCGTGGTATTGGTTTGACTAATAAGCTCAAAGCCTATCAGCTCCAGGACCAGGGCTTCGATACTGTTGAAGCGAATACGCATCTTGGCTTTCAGGTCGATGCGCGTCAATATGCAATTGCCGTACAAATACTGGAAGATTTGGGGATTCGCCAGATAGAATTGTTGACTAATAACCCCGATAAAATCGATGCGCTAGATCACTCGCCCGTCGAGGTGGTTAAGCGCATTCCCATCGTTGTGCCAGCCAAAAAGGAAAATGCACTCTACTTACACACCAAGAAAACAGTGATGGGGCATCTGTTCTGAGCTTGTTGACTTACTATTTACCATGCAAGTACAGGCACTGTGGCATTGTACATCGGATACCTCTCGTTTGGCACCTGTAGCCATTGAGCCATGTGCTGGTGGTGTGTATGTAAAAGGGTTGTTTTCGCTGATCAGTACGGGTACTGAGCGCTTGGTAGCTCAGGGGCGCGTGCCTGTCGAGTTGCACGATCAGATGCGTGTGCCTTTTATGCGGGGCGATTTTTCTTTTCCATGTACTTATGGCTACTCTTGGGTAGGCCGAGTGGAGCAACCCGGTCATCGATGGCACGGTCGGATAGTACAAATCATGCATCCGCACCAGGAGGCTGTCATCGTCCCTGAAGTGGCTGTGCGATTGGTGCCTGAAGACGTACCACCGCTTCGCGCTACGTTGGCTGCTAATGTAGAGACTGCGCTCAATGGCATTTGGGATGCGCGTATCTGGCCTGGAGCGCGTGTCTTGGTAGTCGGGCATGGACTGATTGGGGCGTTGCTGACGCGCCTGCTTACTCAAATACCTGCTGTAGAAGTCTATGTAGTGGAGCCTGATGTGCAGCGTACAGCTCGCGTGCCTCAGCCATTTTGCCAAGTAGCATCCGTCTTGCCAGCTCAGTGGCGCTCACGTATGGATGTAGCTTTTCACACCAGTGCTACAGATAGAGGATTGCAACAAGCTTTAGACAGCCTTGTGGATGAAGGCACAGTCGTGGAGTTGAGCTGGTACGGTACCGACAGGCTTTCCCTGCACCTGGGAGGGCGATTTCATGTAGGGCGTCAGCGCATAATTGCTTCTCAAGTGAGCCGCTTGCCCCCCTTTTTGCCTCCTGCCTGGAGCTTGTCACGACGCATGGAAGTTGTGTGGAAGTTGTTGCAACAATCTTGGTGGGATCAACTCATGCCACAAATTGTGCCTTTTGCACAAGCACCCGGCTTTTTTCATCGCTTGCGCAACAACCAGCTAAGGGGATGGGCTTGGGCTTTTGCTTATTGATGTCAGAAGAGATTGGCCACATTGTGCCTCATATCATAACCGTGATCGATTCATAGATGGCGGATGTATGATGTTATTTGGTTGTAAGTATAATTTTTTCATCTTTGACAATCTTGGTGCTTAAAATCGCACGAAGACAGTGAACCCAAAGTGATTGATTGCTCACAAACATCAATGGCGTATCTCCTCCCTTCTTTTTTCATCATAGGCGAGCGAAAGTGCGGCACTTCATCGCTATTTCGCTATTTGGTGGCCCATCCGCAAGTATTGCCCGGCAAGCTCAAAGAGCCTGATTTCTTCAGTCACTCTTTTGAGTATATTGAGCAGCATTGGCAAGAATATGTGTCACTTTTTCCACCGGCAGAGGGGGCGGATCCTGTAGTGTTGAAGTGGCCCGAGTTGGATGAACGCGGGCAGCTTTATGAGGAAGAGGTGTGTTATGTGCGACAGCCCGGTAAGCACTACATCACGGGTGAGGCCAGTGCGAATACGTTGGAAATGGGAACGCCTCAGGTAGTACAGGCCTTTCTTCCCGAGGTGAAGCTCATCGTATTGTTGCGTGAGCCGGTGGCACGTGCATTTTCGCACTATCGGATGTATCGTCGCTTTCAGCGGGAGGGTAGGCCTTTGGGGTTTGAATTGGGTGATTTCGAAGAGGCTGTGGAGCGCGAGCTGCAGCAACTACGTGCGGGTGGACCTCCAGGCCCATTACTAGGACCTTCACTTTACGCACGCAATCTAAAACCGTGGTTGGAAGCTTTTGGCCATGAGCGGTTGCGCGTGTGGTTTACCGAAGATTTGGCTGAACCACTACGTGCTCAACGCGTGCTCTCTGAAGTATTGGACTATCTGGGCCTAGCCCCTTATAACTATGCCAAATACGTAATGCGGCACTATAACCGAGCGCCAAAAGCACAAGTGCCTCGGGATATTGGCAAAATGCTGCGGGCATTTTTTAAGCCGTGGAATGAGGCACTTGCAGCTTTGCTGCAGCGTCCACTTCCTTGGTAGCTGTTTTAACCGACCCATGCAAAATGTAGCACAAGACAACAAGATGAAACGTAAGCTTAGACAAAAATGGAGCCTATGGCGCTCTCGATTCTACTTGTATCGCCCAGGAAGGAAGCGCAAGCTCAAGTGGTTTTATAGCCAGTTTATTCAACCAGGCGATATTTGTTTTGACATTGGTGCGTACTTGGGCCATCACGCCAAAGTGTGGCTGGAGATAGGAGCTAAAAGGGTTGTAGTACTTGAGCCAAACCCCCTACTCTTCGAAGAAATAATGGATGACATAGGCTTAGACGGACGCGTAATACCTATGCAATATGCTGCTGCCGCAGAATCCAACAAAAGTATTCACCTTCACATCAGCAGTATGGAGCCTATCTTTAGCACGATGGCTCCAGAAGCGTGGCGTGCTCTTATACGCAAACATGCCTCTATTGATGTAGAATGGGACCAAGTGATTGAGGTGAAGACAGTGACACTCGACGAGTTGATTAAGGTGTATGGCAAGCCCACTTTTGTGAAAATTGATGTAGAAGGCATGGAGCACGAGGTATTACATGGTCTGACGCATGCTGTAAAAGCGCTATCTTTTAAGTATCACACTGCCATACCTTATGTATGGGATCGGTGCTTGCGAATTTTGCGCTATTTAGGAGATTATGAATACAATTGGAGTTTTGGAAAATCACTACAGTTGAACAGCACGAGCTGGTTGAGCTACGATGAGATTTACGACATATTGGATGAGCATACCGAGACAGATCCATCGGGTGAGGTATATGCACGTTTGCGACAGCGCTAAATTCGCATATTGCTCATATGCTCACTTTTGTGCCTTGCTAATGAGATATAAAGCAATGGCACCAAAGATGATATTGGGCAACCAAACGCCCAAAAGCGGAGGTAAATATTCATTCATGGCAAAGGTGATACTAAAGCGCGACAAAAAGATGAATATGGCACCTATGCCTACACCCAAAGCTAAGTGCAAACCCATACCACCTCTGACTTTTCGCGCAGCAAGTGGCATGCCTATGAAGGTGAGTATGAGAATGGTGAAAGGATCAGCTGTGCGTCGGTACAATTCTACCTCGTAAATACGCGTGTTTACTATACCACGTTGTTGTTCCCGTGCAATGTGTGCTTTGAGCTCAGGTGTGGTGAGCATCTCCTTTTCATTAGCAAACCACACGAAATCTCGGGGTGTGAGATTGAATGCCGTGTCGATCTCTTGGCCGCGACCAATGATAATCTGTTCGTGTAGTCCTCGAAAGCGACGAATCTCGTAGTTGCGCAGCTTCCATCGGTTAGGCGGGCCTTGCCATTCGGCCCGATCGGCACGCAACAGTTCGACTAACTGACCTTCTTCGAAACGCTCGATGCGCAAGTTGCGCGCTGCGCTGTCGGGTTTGGAATAGTAGCGCACGTATACCTTGGTCTGAGGAGCGATGAAGAGGTGTACGTCACGAGTTTTGCCTCTATCGCTTTCTTTCCATATGTATTGATGCTCGAATGGCACGCGGTGTTTGTTGCCCAAAGGAATGAAATAATGGTTGGCAATTAGGTGGAGCCCCCCAATGAGTGCTGCACTAAGTGCATAGGGAACCATTAGCCTCCGAAAGCTGATGCCAGCTGCCAGTGTGGCAATGATCTCTGAATTGTACGCCAAGCGAGAGGTGAAAAATATTACGGCAATAAGTGCAAAAAGAGGCCACAACACGCCATTGATGTAAGTGATAAAATTGATGTAGTATTCTAATATCACTTCTTTAGCTGACAGATGTTCATCGATAAACTCTTCTACTTTTTCACTAAAATCAATTACTACGGCAATGAGTGAAAAAATCAGGCAAGTGAACAGAAAGGTGCTCACGTACTTGCGCATGATGTACCGGTCCAGAATCTTTAGCATGGCAGTGTAGCGCTAAATAAGCAAAAGTATCAGAGCCGGCGCTGTATGCGCTCGAGCATCTCCTTTTTCCAAACGGAAAAGTCGCCAGCCAGGATGTGGGCACGTGCTTCTTTGACCAGCCAGAGGAAAAAACTGAGATTGTGCACCGAAGCAATCATGGCTCCTAACCACTCGCCGCTATGAACTAAGTGGCGCAGATAGGCCTTGCTGTGTTGTTGGCTTAGCGGGCTGGGACTTGAGGGGTCGATAGGGCTAAAGTCGTTTTTCCACTTGCGATTTTTGATGTTAATAATGCCTTGGGCGGTGTAGAGCAATCCATGGCGAGCATTGCGCGTGGGCAACACACAGTCGAACATGTCTACACCTAAAGCAATGCTTTCCAAAATATTGGCAGGAGTGCCTACGCCCATGAGGTAGCGTGGGCGATCCTCAGGTAAAACGGCGCACACTTGTTCGGTCATTTCATACATCAATTCGGCAGGCTCACCTACGGAAAGGCCACCGATTGCGTAGCCATCTCGGTCTAATTGTGTGACGTACTCAGCTGATTGACGGCGTAACTCGGGATAGACCGACCCCTGTACGATGGGGAAGAGCGTTTGGCGATAATCGTAATGGCTTGTCGTTTGATCAAAGTAGGTACAACAACGATCCAACCATCGGTGTGTCAGCTCCATGCTTTTTTTTGCATAAGCCTTCTCACAGGGATAGGGCGTACATTCGTCAAAGGCCATGACAATGTCGGCACCAATGCGTCGTTGAATTTCGATAGCATCTTCTGGTCGGAAGAAGTGGTGCGAGCCGTCGAGATGTGATTGGAAAGTGACGCCCTCTTCGGTGATTTTTCGTCGATGGCTGAGTGAATAGACTTGGTAACCACCGCTGTCGGTGAGAATTGGGCGCGACCAGCTCATGAAGCGGTGTAGTCCCCCAGCTTTTTGCAGCACTTCAGTACCGGGGCGTAGATACAAATGGTAGGTATTGCCCAAAATAATCTGTGCACCTATGACTTGTGCCAGCTCGTGCTGATGTACAGCCTTGACAGTGCCTGCTGTGCCTACAGGCATGAAAATAGGCGTCTGGATGCTGCCATGATCTGTTTGGATCAAGCCAGCACGTGCACGTGTGGCATGGTCTGTGGCTTGCAAGGTGAATTTCAAGATCGTCAGTTTTTACACGCGAATTATTAGGTGAAGGTCCTTTGCCGTTGTGCATGTCGAGCCGCAAAAGTAGGGCACAAATTCACTTCGAGCGAAAAAGCACATTTTGCATGAGCTCAAAACAGCACTCATGCGTATGGACTTGACACGAAAACTGTGAGCCGACTGCATAAAGTAGTAGGGTCAGGCGGAGGTAGGAGCAGTTGAAAAAGTGTAAAATGTGTATTTTGGCGGTTCAAAAGTCATAACACAAAGAATTAGCGAAAAATCAACGCATCACCCAAACTAAAAAGGACGTGGACAGAAACTTTGCTATTCTCGAACTGAAGTACGGGAACATTTATGGGGGGTATCCAAACTTTTTTGCCATTGCGGAAGTAGCCTTACTTGTTTTTGAGCCCCATTCCAAAAAAATTTTTATCGAGAGCTTTATCAACAAGACAGATATTGACTACGTCAGTGTGTGGTCAAAAACTGATGAGTTAGGGCACACCATAGAACGCGTGCGGGAAGTAGTGAACATGCGCACAGGTCGTCGTCGGCCATTTCTTGAAGATTTCAAGCTCGACGAACGAGCCCTGCGCTATAACTTTAAGAAACTGCGTCCTACACAGGGGCGAGTAAAGAAGTTTTTGCTCAATACTTTCCGCAAGTATGGTGTGCGTACGCTTATCACCTTTGATGGGCGGCGCGATGTCTTCCTTTGCGAGCGTACAGGCGTGAACTTCAGCCGAATGAAGATCATCGATTTGCAAAAGGAGTTAAATCGAGAAACGGACTACTTGTTCTCTCTCAACAAACTGGCTAAAATCATTAACTTCCGAATCGATGGGTCATACCTGCGCTCCAACAATTTGGAATATTGGCTGCATCCCATTGCTGCCAAGCAGTTACGCCCTATGTCGGCACCATACGATGCAGCGCGTTTACTGATGGTGCACAATGAGTATCGGGAGCATCACGATGATTTTTTGATGAAGGCCGCATTGCTGCTTAACAAGCTTCAAGCCGCTAAGGCTACTGAGCAGTCTTCTCACTCAGAAGATGAGCAAGAATAATCAGTAGAAGTATTAGAAACAGAAAGTACAGGCCCCCTGTACCCTATGGCTCATTGGAAGCCAAGGGTAAGGCGTATGCGTCGATTGAGCGTGCGGAAAAAATCGGTCAATTTGGCCTTTTATAGGGCGATGGCTGCGCCTGTTCCCATAAGCCGCTTAATTTTGTGCGACTTTTTGAAGTGGCAGCCCTGGCCATAGTGGCTGCGAGTGAGTAAATGCATAGGAAGTGAGCGAGCAGGAACTGAAGGCGCAAATTGATATGAAACGGCTACCCAGCCACATCGCTGTCATTATGGATGGTAACGGGCGCTGGGCGAAGCAGCAGGGCCAGCCCCGTGTGTATGGCCATCGGCATGGCGTGGAGTCAGTGCGACAGGTGACGGAAGCCTGTGCCGAGCTAGGTGTGCCATGGCTGACACTTTATGCGTTCAGCACGGAAAACTGGGCACGCCCTCGTACGGAAGTGGATGCACTGATGAGCTTATTAGTCGAGACGATCAAGCAGGAAATCGACACGCTCAACAAAAACAACATCCGCCTGCAAGCTATCGGCGATTTGGCACAATTGCCATCCAGCACTTTGGAAGCGCTCCAATTTGCCATTGACAACACGGCCGCCAATGATCGCATGACGTTGGTATTGGCCCTTAACTATAGTGCTCGATGGGAGATGGTGCGTGCAGCACGTCTTTTGGCTCAGCGCTGTGTCGATGGGCAGTTGACTCCTGATGCCATCGATGAGCAGAGTTTTGCCGCTGCGCTCACTACAGCTCAGATGCCTGATCCTGAGCTGCTCATCCGCACCAGTGGCGAGTTGCGCATTAGTAACTTTCTGTTGTGGCAGTTGGCCTATACAGAGCTGTATTTCACACAAGTATTCTGGCCTGAGTTTCGCAAGACCCATTTGTACCGAGCTATTCTGGATTTTCAGGGGCGCGAACGTCGTTTTGGAAAGATAAGTGAACAAATATCTGGTTGAGTCGCTACTCAACCAACCTTCTTGGGCTTTAGGTAGCTCTTTGGCATAAGCCTATCAGCCCCCAAGAGTGTAGCGTAGAAATAATGATACACATGAAGTGCCAAATAGCAAACTCATTCGTAATGCGATTAGTCCTCGTGTTGAGCCTTGTAGGCTATGCATGGCATATTGGGGCACAAACCCCAGTAGACAGTTTGCCCATATTTGACTATACCCAACCACGCGACTTTGAGATAGGTGGTATTTCAGTGCAAGGAGCCGAATTTAGTGATAAAAATGCACTGATCAGCATCGCGGGATTCAAGGTGGGCGATAAAATTCGCATTCCAGGAGGTAATATACCTAGGGCCGTGAAGGCCTTGTACAAATTGCGCCTGTTTACGGATGTGCGCATCTTGGTGGAAAAAACGATTGGCGATGTCGTCTTTCTCCAAATTCAGGTAGTAGAGCGCCCGCGCTTGTCGCGCCATTCGTTTCGAGGTGTGAAAAGAGCCTTACATGAAGACCTCAACGAAGAGGTAAACAAGTTTTTGGTCAAAGGCGGAATTGTCACAGAAGCCATGAAAGCCAACGCTGCCAACGCCATTAAGAAGTATTTTCGGGAAAAAGGCTATCTAGATGTACAGGTGACTGTAGAGGAAATACCCGACACGGTGCGTATCAATGCCGTACGCCTGGTATTTGATGTAGATCGGGGGCAAAAAGTCAAAATTCAAGATGTCGTTTTTACGGGTAATCAACACTTGAGTGATCGCAAACTGCGCAAGTTGATGAAGCATACGCGCCGCAAGGCCAATTTGCTTTCTTCTTCCAAGCTGATTGAAAAAGATTACGAAGAGGATAAAAAAGCCATTATCAAGTACTACAACACTTTGGGTTTTCGCGATGCCCGTATCCTCAAAGACAGTATTTGGCGAGAAGCCGACGGTGACTTGATGATTCAACTGGTCATCTATGAGGGGCGTCGGTATTACTTTGGCAATATTGTATGGAAAGGCAATTCGGTGTACGATGATGAAACGCTCAATCGCGTGTTAGGCATCGAAAAAGGGCAGGTGTTCGATAGCGATCTGTTAGAGACGCGTTTGCGCTTTAGCCAAGATGGCCGCGATGTCAGTACGCTGTACATGGACAATGGCTATCTGTTTTTCAATGTAGATCCAGTAGAGACAGCTATTGTAAGTGATACGATCCACCTAGAGATGCGCATTTTTGAGGGGCCGCAGGCCACTATTGATCGCGTGATGATAAAAGGTAACGATCGCACTCACGAGCATGTCATTCGTCGCGAGTTGCGTACGCGCCCAGGGCACAAGTTTAGCCGTACGGATATCATCCGTTCGCAGCGGGAGATCATCAATTTGGGGTACTTCAACCCCGAAAATCTGGGCATCAATACGCCCGTCAATCCCAATCGCGGTACGGTAGATATAGAGTACACAGTGGAGGAGCGACCTTCCGACCAGTTGGAACTGTCGGCCGGTTGGGCAGGGCGCTATCGAGGAGTGATTGGCACCTTGGGTGTGTCGTTCAACAACTTTAGCTTGCGCAATATCTTCAATCGCGAGACGTGGAGCCCTTTGCCACAAGGCGATGGTCAACGCTTGTCACTGCGTGCACAGACCAATGGGCGCTTTTTTCAGTCTTATAATGCCTCGTTTACTGAACCATGGCTGGGTGGAAAGAAGCCCACAGCATTTACGGTGGCAGGTTTTTATACGCGTCTGACTACCGGATTCGATAGAGAAAGCGTGTACTTTGGCCAGTTCGGTTTGGGCGGGGTGACCATTAGCTTGGGCACGCGCCTTAACTGGCCCGACGACAATTTCATTTCTACTACAGCCATCAATTTGCAAAACATCAGCTTGGATAACTGGACACGCGGGCTATTCCGCACTGACGACAACCAGATCGTTTCTGAGGGTAAATACAACAACTTTAGCATCACGCAGACTTTTGCACGCAATACCATCAACAATCCGTTGTTCCCTCAAGATGGTGCAAAAGTCTCGTTGACCATTCAACTGACACCGCCTTATTCGCTCTTCTCCGACAAATCTTATGCTGATCTGCCTGTAGAAGAGCGCTATAAGTGGCTGGAATATCACAAGTGGAAGATTGACGCGGAGTGGTATACTACGCTTACGGGCAAATTAGTGTTCAAGGCTGCTGCTAAGATTGGTATGATCGGTGCGTATGACAAAACGCTGGGCGTCTCTCCTTTTGAGCGCTTCCAGTTGGGTGGCGATGGCCTCAACAATCAGCAATTTGCCTATTACACGGGTACGGACATCATTTCCTTGCGGGGCTACGACGTAGTTGACTTGCCCAACAATAAAATTGGCTCTGCTACAGTGGCTACGCCCATTTACAACAAGTATACTGTTGAGTTGCGTTATCCCTTATCGCTCAATCCCAATTCGACGATCTATGTATTGGCGTTTGCCCAAGGTGGCAATGCTTGGCGTTCGTTTCGCGACTACAATCCCTTTGAGTTGAAGCGATCTGCAGGTATCGGTCTGCGGGTGTTCTTGCCCATGTTTGGCTTGTTGGGTTTCGACTATGGCATTGGATTCGACAAGCCGGGCGATCGCTCTTTCCAGAACTTGGGTAGGTTCAATATCATTCTTGGCTTTGAACCTGAATAACGCGTCAGCTCAGGTAGTCTTAAATGGAAAGGCCTTAGTCAAGGCTGGTCGAAATTATACCACCTGCAGTACTACTTTGCCTGTGGTGCGGCCCGATTGGAAGAGGCGGATGGCCTGAGGTGCTTGTTCAAAGGGAAAGGTATGCCCGATGCGTGGTTTGCCTATATCCACTTGTTGCATTTGTGCCAGAATGCGATGCATGAGTTCTACTTTTTCATATAGCCAAATGAGGTTGAACCCCATAAGGGCTTTATTGGCCTGAGTGAGCACTTGCGGATCGATTTTAGGTCGCGTCAGATACATCCATAGGATGCGCAAATAGTTGGGCCGGTCGCGTCGCTGGGCATAGCGTGCTGAGCTATACACGACCATACGGCCCATGGGTGCCAGGGCCTTGAAACCCTCTATCAAGAAACGCCCACCTATAGTCTCCATCACCAAGTGCAGCTCACGCCCCTGCAGGGCTTGGCGTAATTGTTGACCAAAATGGCGAGCTTTCCCCCGTACAATCACCTGGTCGTAGCCTTCCTCTTGACATATGGGTACTTTTTCGGCACGGCTCACTGTGCCAATTGTGTAGGCTCCCAGCTGCTTGGCGATGCGATTGGCCAAGATACCTACGCCACCGGCCGCACTGTGGATGAGCACCGTTTGACCAGCCTCCAGTGTACCCAGCGTGACCAATCCATACCAGGCTGTGAGTCCTTGTACCAAGTAGGCAGCACCTTCGGCATACGACCAATCCTCGGGCATAGGCACCACATAGCGCGCGTCGGTATTGAGGTGGGTGGCATAGGCGCCAAAACGCGTCACACCCATGACGCGATCGCCCACTCGTAGTTGCGTCACGCCGGGCCCCGTAGCGACTACTTCGCCAGCATATTCAAGACCAGGCACAAAATCGCCTTTGGGTGTAGCTGAATATAGCCCCCAAATGGCAAAAGTGTCGGCGAAGTTGAGCCCGATGGCTTTCACGGCAATTTGCACGGCACCTGGTCCTGGTGCTGCCAGAGACTCTGCAACTAAGTGCAAGTTTTTAATACTGCCAGCTTTGAGATGCCAGGCTTTGCGTGAGATGGTTCCTGTTCTTTGCATGCTGCAAAGAAAGTGCAATTTGGCCAATCAACTCTATTTCACATCGAGATGCTGCGTATTGGGAACTAACTGGAAAAGTAAATGCGTTGTTATATGAGTTGGGAGGTAATCGTGTAGTGCAGTTGCAGGCGGTGCAGGTTTCATGCGTGCGATGAGATGTTAAAACCCATCCTGATGTTTGTAGAAGACGACGCGGAGATGGTCTGCATTGACTTTTGTTGACTTTTGTCCTTTTACCTTTCAAAGGTAGCCAGTTTAGTGTTTTTAATAGTGAGTCAAATCAGCAGATCGATTATAGCCGGTTCAACCGACTTTAGGCCCTTTTTTCTTTTTTTGAATGTGCGCCTTGCATATCAATTACAGATGCGTCTAAGTATGCTCTTGCCCTACACTTTACAAAATTTTCCACTAATGAGTTTCGGTACGGGCTGGCACATCCACTCAATCGCACCGATATGCTCATTAGTGTAGTTACTTTCAGAATTGCAGGTGGAGGACTTTCGTTAAAGGTATGCTAGGTGGGCATACCTATTGGTTAGCAGTCTTGGCAGAAAACAACGATATCCAGCTAGAGGTCGTCCAGTACAGGAACCTACGGTTAGATTCGCTCGACGAACATATGCTCGAACGAATCCTACAATTGCTCTCTTCGGGCTAGTGAACGAGCTTTCACTTCCATCGCCTGGTGGGATTCGCATTGTCTGAGCCCAATCAGCATGCTTGCTCTTGAAGCAGACAAGAGGTAGGTGCAGGTATAGTAAACGAACTCTTTCTTCAGTAGACACCTTATGGAAGGGGGACAGGTAGTATTATTGACAAATATATGTTTCGGTAAATTAAAATGAATAGGCAATCACTACCTTTGTCCACCCGAGTGGCAATATGGCGTAGACTTACTCGTTGGGTAAGTCGTGTGCCGTGGTGATTTTGGCCCTCAAAAAGTGTTTTTCGTCCATGGCTGGATTGAGTCTTACCTCGGCCACATATAGTGGAAGAGGTGACTTTGTCTAACCCCCACACCTAACCACAATGCAAGCAATGACGAAACAAATCCTATTTGGTGTGTTGGCCCTATGGGCTAGTGTCGTGGTATATGCACAGCAGCCACGCAACATCCGGTTGATGACATCTGCCCCCCTGGGGGCGGGGTTCGAGATGGCGTGTACCGATCAATTTGCAGGTACCATCACTTTGACCAACTTTCAGGGGCAAAGCGCTGATTTTAACCCTCCAAATACAATTTTTTTATGTTTTGGTGATCAATTTGACATCGTACACAATGGGGATGCCGACCTCACAGGCGACCCTCAACCCAGTACAACACCAGGCATTGGATATGCCTTCTACGATTGTGCACCTACGCTGAGTGGCCCCGATCTAGCTTCCATTCAGGGGGATCCGTGCATCAATCAGACCAGCCCCATCATCCTCAATGGGGTGCCTGTACCCCAAACTCAGGGCATTTGGGTGGCTGCCGGCCAGATCAATGGTGATTTGACAATAGTCAACGATGGTACATTGCAAGCAGCGTTTAATGGTGGGACGCCTGCACCCATTCAATTCTGGTTTGCGCCAATTACCATTGACGATTTTGCCACGTTGGGTTACGAACAGGATAGCAATGGAGGGCCTGCAGGCCCCTGTGTACACGTTAATACGCAAGCTGCTTTTTCTGTAGTGTATCTCAATGCCATTGAGGCAACGCCTGTAGTGGTTAGTGGTTGTACGGGAAACTTTCAAGTTGTGGGCGGGTTATCGGAGTGGGATGGCAGCGCCTATGACATCAGCATTGTCAATGTGGCTGATACGACAGTGACCGGCATGGTGACTAACGGCACGCCTAACCATGGCGACAACGTCTTCTTCAGTGTACCCATACCAGGTACGTATCAAATCACGATTAGCGATGGCAAAAGTTGTGAGGCTGTACTTACAGCCGATATGACCACCTGTAGTAGTATTGCATTGAGTTTGCCTATTGTGGGAGGCTTGCCTGGCGACACGATTTGCGTGCCACTTTCGGTAGCCAATTTTGTCGATATCGTCTCTGTGCAGTTTTCCCTACAGTACGATTCGAGCGTAGTGTCGTTTTTGTATCCACAAAACTTCAACCCCAATATACCTGGCTTGGCTGCAAGTAATTTCAATGATTTGGATACGGCTATTGCATTTACTTGGAATGATCCTTCCTTTAGTGGGGTGACATTGCCCGATGGGACAGCCATGTTTGAACTGTGCTTTGTGGCTATTGGTCAAGATGGCGATGTGTCGCCTGTGGAGTTTTCCAATATGCCTACTACTATAGAGGTGAGCGACCTGAACGGCAATTTATTGGGTGTAGATGCTCAGGATGGCGTAATCTTTATTTCGTCAGTGGGCATGGCCATAGGTGTGACTACTACTTCGCCGAGTTGTTTTGGGAGCAGCGATGGCGCCTTTACGGCTACTGTAGTAGGTGGTACGCCACCCTATAACCTTACTTGGGAGCTGCTCAATAGTGGTAATGTGCAAGGACCTGCCGTGATCAACACGAATGGAGGTTCCTTTACTGCCATGAACTTGAGTGGTGGGCAATACGTACTCACGGCCACAGATGCAGCTATCCCTGCGGTGGTTGTAGTCGATACCATAACCATTGAAAACCCTCCTCAGGTCAATGTCATTTTCAACGAATTTCAGCCGGCTTGCAATGGCCAGCTGGGCAGTGTAGAGGCGGTACTCATTCGCGACAGTGTGGTGATTACCAATCCCATCAGTCAGTTTCACTTTGAGTGGAGTACAGGTGATACTACTACTACTATTTCCGATGTGCTTTCGGGTGTATATGAGCTGACAGTCACAGAGCGTGCTACAGGTTGCATGATTACAGGTTCTACTTTTTTGCCTCAGCCAGCACCGATCAGCATCTCTGTAACGGTGCAGAATGCTACTTGTACGGGAAAAGCTGATGGGGTAGTGATGGTGTCTGTGAGTGGAGGGACCACTGCCACAGGTTCGTATACATTTAACTGGCCAGATGTTCCGCTCGTGGTTACCGCCCCTATGTCAAATATCAATGATATACAAAGTGGTTCGTATAGGCTGTATGTCACGGATGACAATGGCTGTGTGGATTCTACTGTAGTGGTTGTTCCTGCGGATACGGTGCTGAGTATGAACGCAGTAGTGACACCGGTAAGCTGCAATGGAGGCAGTGATGGGAGCATCTTTATAGCGGGAACTACTACGCCACCGCCTGGTGCCACACCTTATACGTTTACGTGGTTCCCCATCTCGATCACTCCAACTAATACGCCTACTACCACTACTGCCTCGAATTTGCCGGCAGGTGACTACATCGTGACTATGAGCGATACGAGGGGTTGCCAAGTGGATACGACCATCACACTTGCTGAGCCACCTGTCTTGCAAGCTAACTTTGTCGAGGTGACGCCAGAATCGTGCCAGCCAGGTGGTGATGGCTCCTTGGTGGTAGGTGTCGGCGGTGGCGTGTATCCATATACTTACGCGTGGGATTTTGATCCTGCACTAACTGATTCAGTGGCGGTGAATCTCACTGGGGGTAACTATAGTGTCAGCATTACGGATGACAATGGCTGCCAGGTAGTCATTGACACAGTGATTGTCACGCCAGTGCCCCCCACGATTGATTCCATTCCTACCGATACGGTAAGCTGTCCTACCAGTGCGGATGGTATGCTTACAGTATATGCTTCCGAGGGGGCTTCACCTATTGTCTCTTATAGTTGGTCGAATGGCGGTATGGGACCTACGATTGGTGGTCTAAGTGTGGGGGCATATAGTGTGAGTGTGGTGGCTGCTGATGGTTGTATCACCGTGGATACCGGATATGTGCTTGCTCCTGACTCACTTATGATTGATAGTATTGGGCTGGAGCTTCCTTTGTGTCCGGGAGAAGGTGGGGGGTTGATTGCCATTTTTGCCAGTGGTGGTACGCAGCCTTATTTGTTTGAATGGTCTACTGGGTTGCAGGGGCAAGGCTTAGCTGTGCTCAGCGGTGGCAATATTACTGCAGGTACTTACTCTGTGACGATCACGGATGCGTCGGGATGTCCTCCAATCACTACAGACATTTTCTTGCCTGACCCTCCTGCTATTGAGGTGAGTTTTGCGGATGTAGACTCGGTAAGTTGCTTCAATGCGATGGGAGTGCCTTGCGATGGGCAGGCCACCGCCTCGGCAATGTATAGCGATGGGTCTACTGGCAACTTCACCTTTACGTGGAGTTCGCCTGATGGCACTATATCAGGTGTGCCATCTAGCACGGCCACACAGTTGTGCCAGGGCATGCAGTTCGTGACGGTATCTGACGGCGTGTGTTATGTAGTGGATAGTATTTTTATCCCATCACCAGATACGCTTACTACAGGGCAACCTACTTTTAGCGAGCGAGTCAGCTGTTTTGGCGGTAGTGATGGCATGATCACACTCACTCCTAAGGGGGGCACTCCGCCTTATACGATTTCTTGGGATAATAACATGACGGGTTCACTACTCACAGGGCTTACTGCAGGTACCTATGTAGCCACTATTACGGATAGCAAGGGGTGCCTTACTACAGTGAGCATACCAGTGGATGAGCCTACGCCCCTGCAAGTGACATTTGACGTTGCTGCTACGCAAGATGTGACTTGCCCTGGCGGTATGGATGGTCAGGTGAGTGTATTTGCTACGGGAGGCAATACGGATATTGGGTTGGTCACCTATACATGGAGTAATGGTTTGCCTGCACAAGCTACGCTCAGCAATTTGCCTGCGGGTACTTATTCGGTGACAGCTACTGACGTCAAGGGCTGTACAGATACACTTACGATTGCGATCAGTGAGCCCGAGCCTATTAGCTTTGAGCTCGATAGCATTCCGCCTATCCCTTGTTTTGGTGAGCAGACCTATGTGTCTGTCATTTCGGCAAGTGGGGGCAATGCAGGGGAATATCGCTTTAACGTGGATAATGGTATCAAAGAACCTATAGGAGCAGTCATCCCCGTGTTTGGCGGGCAGCACGTCATCAGTGTGTATGACAGTCGTGACTGTGTTGCTGACACGACCATCTTACTTAGTGAACCGCCTCAGTTGGTCATTCAGATTGATGAGGAGTACGTGGTAGAATTGGGCGATACACTGACCCAGCTGGTCCCGGTAGTGAACTTGCCCTACGATTCCATCATCTGGACGCCACCCGTGGGGTTGTCGTGTTATGATTGTGCCATTCCTTATTTTGTAGGTACTCAGGATCAGCAATACGTGTTGACAGTAATTGACGCCAACGGTTGTACTGCTTCGGTTACTACCTATGTGCGTGTCGATCTCAATCGAAATGTGTACATACCCAATATCTTTTCGCCCAACAACGATGGTATTAATGACACTTTTGGGCCCTATGCAGGCCGTGGGGTGCTGCGCATTCGATCTATGCAAGTTTTTGACCGTTGGGGCGATCTGGTATTCGATATGAACCTTGACAGTGCTTCGCTTGAGCCTAAGTGGGATGGTACGTGGCGTGGGCGCCCTGTGCAACAAGGCGTATACGTATACGTAATAGAAGTAGAATTTCTCGATGGTACTGTGCTCACTTATCGCGGAGATATTACCGTAGTGCGGTAGAGACCAGAAGTTAATTGGTGAAAAAGAAAAGCTACACACTGAGTTATAGCTGCAGAGGTGCTTGCAAAAAAGGAAAAAGAAAAGAAAGGGCAAAGCACATCCCCAAAGGAAGGCCTTGCCCTTCTGTTTTTAAAAAGTGAGTATAAGACCAGCTCTACCCCCCAATGAACTGGTCTCACTCACTGTCCCGAAGCACTTCTGCCCCGGAGACATCTTTGCATCGCACAGCTAAAGTGCTGGTGTAAAAACTGCGAATGCATCTCTTTTACATCCCTATGTGCTATATATATGTTGTGAAGGCCCATGGCGCCTAGATGGCGCATCGTGCTTTTGAGCTTATGCGCCACCTCTGGGGGGAGGTTTGAAAAGGCGTGTTTCTCTGTTGGGTAGCGCGCAGCAAAGGGCTAAAATCGTGCCAATCTCAGCTTGCTTGTGATGAAATACTTTTGCGCACACTATCAATTTTAATCGTGCTGCGTTCTTTTTTTGCTTTGACCAAAATTGATAGTGCTTTTTTGTATAGGCTATAGTCTTTAAACTCCTTAAACGTGATTGTCGTTCCCCCTTTTATTTTAATGAGCAATTGATAGTGCAACTCACCGTCCTTGTGATAGAAACGGGTAATGACATCCTCAATTTTTTTCCCTTCAACTATCGTTTGCGCTTGTTGCATACCTACCTGCATTCATCTACAGGCAATGATAAAGAAGTTGCACCTATAGTGGTTGAGTTTTGCATTGTGCATGTGACGCGATAATGATACCTTTCATATTGCATTGTACTTATGTGATGGAGTGTAAATAGTTTGTTTCCAGTAGCAAATATGTAGTGCTGTGCGTCATCGTGCAACGCATTTTCGGTATGTGGTAATAGAGTAGTTGATCGGGGTGAGTCGTTTTGTCGATGTGTCAATTTGACAAGTGTGAGGCAGTGGCATATGCTTTGCCGAGCTTAGGTAAGGTCATTTGCCACAAGAGGAGTTGTCATAATGGCAGCACGTGGTGGCTTTTGCCGAAAGGCGGTCAGGTACCAAGTATAAAAACTCAAGCATATGGAAAAGGGATTTATTAGCGTACAGGCGGAGAACATCTTCCCTATTATCAAGCAATTTTTGTATTCGGATCGCGAGGTGTTCTTGCGCGAGTTGGTAGCTAATGCTGTAGATGCGACTACTAAGCTCCAGACCCTAGCGCGCAAAGGAGAATTTAAAGGAACGTTGGGCGATGTGACTATTGACATTTTGATCGACAAAAAGCAAGGGACGCTGACCATTCGCGACAGCGGTATCGGCATGACACGCGAGGAGGTAGAGAAATACCTCAACCAGGTAGCTTTTTCCAGTGCGCAGGAGTTTTTGCAGAAGTACAAGGAGGATGCGCAGATCATTGGCCATTTTGGATTGGGCTTTTACTCGGCATTTATGGTGGCCGACAAGGTAGAAGTGATCACTAAGTCGTGGCAGGCTGATGCGCAAGCTGTGATATGGACTTGTGAGGGCAATCCTGAATATACGATTGACTATACGGATCGGCGCAGTGAGCGAGGTACGGATGTGGTGTTGTACATTAGTGAAGACAGTAAGGAGTTTTTAGAGGAAAGTCGCATTCAGGCACTGCTTGATAAGTATTGCCGCTTTTTGCCTGTGCCTATTAGGTTTGGCAAGCGCAAAGAGACCGTTACAGAAGAAGGGAAAGACGGCAAGAAAAAGACCAAAGTAGTAGAAGTAGACAACATCATCAACAAGCCAGCTATTTGGCGAAAGTCCCCTTCCTCGCTAAAGGATGAAGACTATCTTGCCTTGTATGAAGCGCTATATCCGTATAGCGAACAACCCATGTTTTGGGTACATCTCAACATCGACTATCCCTTTCACCTCACAGGGGTTTTGTATTTCCCAAAGCTGGGCAATGCACTGGAAATTCAGCGCAACAAGATTCAGCTGTACAGCAATTACATGTTTGTGACCGACAATGTGAAGGAAATTGTACCCGAATTTTTGACTTTGCTTCACGGAGTGATTGATTCACCGGATATACCGCTCAACGTCTCGCGCAGTTACTTGCAAAGTGACAGCAATGTGCGAAAAATTGCCTCTTATATTACGCGAAAAGTCGCTGAGCGCCTCAACGATCTCTTTAAAAAAGATCGCAAGGGCTTCGAACAAAAGTGGGACGACTTGGGAATCTTTATCAAGTACGGCATGATTTCCGACGACAAGTTCTACGAAAAGGCCCTGAAGTTTGCTTTGCTGAAAAACGTTGATGGAGATTATTTCACGATTGAGGCGTACAAGGAAAAAGTAAAAGCTCAGCAAACCAATAAAGACAAGAAAATTGTCTTGCTCTACACTAACGACCCTGTATCGCATGATGGATATGTAAAAGCAGCCAAGGCACGAGGCTACGATGTATTGGTCATGGATATGGTGATCGACAACCATTTTATGCAGCATTTGGAGTACAAAATGGACGATCTGACTTTTGCCCGTATCGATGCCGATACGTTGGATCATCTCATCGATAAGGGTGAGGGGCAGGATTCCGTATTGAGCGAAGAGGAAAAAAAACAAGTCGAGGCCATATTCAAGGAAGTGGCTAAGGAAAGTGATGGGGCCACGGTGGTACTCAAGGCCTTGTCGGTGGAGGCGCTTCCCGTACAAATTACTCGGCCTGAGTTTTTGCGCCGCATGCGCGAAATGCAAATGGTAAGTGGTGTGCAGCAGTCCGATATGCCTGACTTTTTCAATGTGGTAGTGAACACCAACCATCCGCTTATTGCCAAGACGTTATTGAGCCAGGATGCAGCGCAGCGTCGGGGATTAGCGCGTTATCTCTACCATTTGGCGCTGTTGCAAAATGGCATGCTCAAAGGGGAATCGCTGACTACCTTTGTGCAAGAGCGCCTTCGGACACTTGCCGAGGCAGCAGATGCCTCGTGAAAAGTGCAAAAGGGGCATTAGCCCCCTTTTGACTTTCTCAGGTATTGATACCACCAAAGCACAGGTACTTGAGTACTACAAACTCGTCGATGCCGTATTTGGACCCTTCTCGGCCAATGCCGCTTTGCTTGACTCCGCCAAAGGGCGCGACGGCAGTGGAAATCATGCCCGTGTTAATGCCTACCATGCCGTATTCGAGGGCTTCGGCTACGCGCCACACGCGTCCTATATCGCGGCCGTAGAAATAGGCAGCCAGGCCGTAATGCGTGTCATTGGCCATTTGCACTACTTCTTCTTCAGTCCGGAAGCGATATAGTGGTGCGATGGGACCAAAGATCTCTTCTTGAGCAATAGCCATGTCGGGAGTGACGTCGGTGAGTACGGTAGGCGTATAGAAGGTGCCACCTAGCTCGGGATGGGGCCCACCAGTGAGCATGCAAGCACCACGCGCGGTAGCATCAGCGATGAGGCGCTCAACTTTTTCGAGGGCAGCTCGGTTGATGAGGGGCCCCAAATCGGTATCGGGGTCGGTGCCAACTCCTACTTTGAGTTGTTGTACGGCTTGGGCAAATTTTTTGGCAAAAGCCTCGTACACGGAGTCTTGTACAAAGATGCGATTAGCGCAAATGCAGGTCTGTCCGGTATTGCGATATTTGGATGCCAAGGTGCCTTGCACAGCAGCTTCGAGATCGGCATCGTCGAATACGATAAATGGTGCATTGCCACCCAATTCGAGTGACACTTTTTTCACAGTATCTGCGCATTGGCGCATCAGCTGCTTGCCTACTTCAGTAGAGCCGGTAAAGGAAAGCTTGCGTACCAGCTCGTGATGGGTGAGCACTTGCCCCACGCGTTGAGGTTGGCTGGTGGGAATGACGTTGAACACGCCGGCTGGAAAGCCGGCGCGCTCAGCTAATACGGCCAGGGCTAATGCGGAGAGCGGTGTATCTTCTGCCGGTTTGACTACTACCGTACAGCCGGCTGCCAGCGCAGGCGCTACTTTGCGCGTAATCATGGCATTAGGGAAATTCCATGGGGTGATGGCAGCTACTACACCTATAGGTTGTTTGATTACAGCCAGACGAACACCTTGGGTATGAGGTGGGATGATGTCGCCATAGATGCGGCGTGCTTCCTCAGCATACCATTCGACGAAAGAGGCACCGTATCTGATTTCGCCCACTGCTTCGCGCAAGGGTTTGCCCTGTTCGGCAGTGAGGATGTAGGCCAGGTCCTCGGTGTGCACCCGAATCAGTTCAAACCATTTGCGCAACAGCCGCGCCCGCCGGGCTGGTAGCAAGGCCGACCACTGGCTGAACGCGCGATGTGCCGCTTCGATAGCCTGAATAGTCTGATCTTCTTGGATGTCGGCGACTTGTACAAGGGGGGCTTGGGTAGCGGGGTTATACACTGTCAAGTGCTGACCGTTGGACGCATCACACCATTGCCCGTCGATGTATGCTTGATGTCGTAATAGCGCAGGATCTTTGAGTTGGAGCGTGTGCATCGTTTCTCTTTTTTAGCAAGTCAAAGGATTGGATTGCCTTAGGTGAACAACGTGAAATGAAGGTATTTGCACATTTTAGGGGGAATTTCTAACCGTTTACCAAATGTGTTTTTTCCAATCAGTTAAAATTTTGCAATTTCCCAGCGCTTCGAGATCATTCGCATAACCGATTGCATTTTCTAATGTTCTTAAAGGTAAGAAGTACACTTCGTATGTACATACATTGACAGACGCTACACAAAACAGCACACAATCATGACAGCCGAACAACTCATATCTACGGAAATCATTCCGTTGAAAACTTCAGATACAGGAGAGGAAGCGCTTAGCATCATGAGTGACTACTTTGTTCGGCATTTGCCTATAGTCAACAATGAGCAGCTATTAGGCTTGCTTTCCGAAGAAGATATTCTAAACGAGGACGTGCACGAGCCCGTGGGTGCTTATTCACTTAGTGTGAGCAGGCCCTACGTGCGCCGCTCGGATCACATCTATGAAGTGATGCGCTTAATGGCTGAGCATGAGCTGACGGTGATTCCAGTAGTGGACGAACAGGGCAACTATTTGGGTGCGATTACGCTGGAGGCTTTGCTACATCATTTTGCTCGTACGGCTACTTTTACTGAGCCGGGTAGCATCTTGGTATTGGAAATGGATCGCCGCGATTATTCTCTGGCCGAGTTGGCTCGGCTCATCGAGTTGGAAGGTGCCACTATTTTGAGTGTTTATCTCTCATCGGTACCCGCCACGACTAAACTGGAGGTGACTATAAAAGTCAATACACTGGACATACGTCATGTCGTAGCTACGCTACAGCGTTTTGATTACTACATCAAAGCGCGTTTTGGCGAGTCAGAATATTACGATGCGCTCCAAGAACGCTATGAAGCCCTAATGAGTTATCTCAAAGTTTGAATCGCTTTTGGATATAGGGGTGGGCCAGGTACCATGTGCTAATAGGACGGGTGTAGTGCATGAGACATGTGGAAAGCGCCCGTGGGGTATTTCTTTTCTATTGGCATACTTGCAAGCCCGTGTATCATTGCGCAACTTTGGCTCCATGCTGAGTCGAATGTTTTTTGGCGATGTTTGTTTTGCATTATGGGTCAGGTGTTTGTGCTGTGTTTGCCTTTCGGCAAATGTGGGGCGAGCCCAAGTGTCGCTTGACAGTGTACTTATTGATGCGATAGTCGTTTTGGGCAATAAGCATACGCAGCGCGATGTCGTGTTGCGCGAGCTGGACATTGAGGTGGGGCAGCGTGTTGCTGTGGCCGAGCTGGATGCAGTGTTGGCGCGCAACGAGGATCGCTTGATGAATACCAACCTGTTTGTACAGGTGAGCATACGTGTACATGCGTGGGAGGGTGTTACGGGGCGTGTGGGATTGACGGTTCGTTTGCGCGAAGCGTGGTATACCTATCCCGTACCTATTTTCGAGTTGGCCGATCGCAATTTTAACGTGTGGTGGGATGATTACAATCGCAGTCTAGATCGTATCAATTACGGCTTGAAGCTCTATCATTTTAACCTTTTGGGCCGAAACGATGAAGCCAAGCTGACCTTGCAATATGGCTATACGCAAAAACTCGAGTGGCGATACACTTTGCCTTCTTTGGGCAAAGGCATTGATTGGGGGCTGCGTTTCAACGTGCTTGCTGCACGCAATAAGGAAATAGCCTGGGCCAGTGTGGGCGATCGACAGCAGTTTTACCGCGACGAGGATCAGTTCTTACTGTGGCGACTGAGAAGTATTGTGGGTTTGCGCCGCCGATATGGTAATGACTTGTATACTGAACTATCGGTGGGGTATTTTCGGCGTCGGGTGCATCCTTTTGTCATCGATTCGCTCAACCCTGCTTTTTTGTCGCGGGGTCCGTTGGAGCGTTATCTGCGCGTGGCTTTTGAAGCTGTGATTGACAAGCGCGACGTGCGTCCTTTCCCATTGCACGGATATTACTTGTCGGTGAGGGTGTACAAAGAAGGCATTGGCCTTTTTGCCGAAAGGCGAAATCGGCTGTTGTTATCGCTTATGGGGGAGCATTACAGTGTATGGGCACCGAGATGGAGTGTGGTGTGGCGTTGGAAGTTGCAAACTGATCTTGTGGGGGGAGTTAAACCCTTTTATGGCTATCGGGCATTGGGTTATGGAGAAGATTACCTGAGGGGATACGAGTACTACGTGATCGATGGGAAGGACTATGCTTATTTGCAATCTACTTTGCGTTGGGTCGTATTTGATCGGACGATCAATTGGGGGCAGCTAATGTTGTTCGATCCCTTTCGCCTGATGCCTTTGCGGGTGTATGTGAGTGTCTATTCGGACGTAGGCTATGTACACGACCCATGGTTTTCTGAAGGCAACTTGCTGCGCGACAGGTTATTGTGGGGCTATGGTGTAGGGCTTAACTTTCTGGCTTACTACAACAAGTTGGTCAAGTTGGAGTGGAGTCACAACATGTTGGGGGAGCACAACGTCTACTTGCATTGGAAATTCCGATTTTAAGGGTTGTCGCTGTAGTGGGCAGTAAATTTGCATTTTTGTGCTGTGGGTGCTCTTAATGTGTACCTGTGTATAGCCTTTAGCTCATGCAAGTTGTTTTGTACAGCCGCAATATCAAGGATCAGCATCTGCCCTTTGTGCAGCGACTATTCGATCTGTTACATCAATATCAGATTACTACATATGTATATGTGCCCATGCTCGAGCAAATACAGGGCAAAATTCGGCTGTGTCAACCCGTAGGTCGGTTTGAGAGCCATGTGGATTTTCGCTTAAGGCCGTTCGACTTTGTCATTACCTTAGGTGGTGATGGTACCATATTAGGAGCAGTGACATTGGTGCGCCATGCGGGGATCCCCATTCTTGGAATCAATTTGGGGCGGTTGGGATTTTTGGCCAGCATCGAAGCCAGCCGTATGGAGGAGGCGCTGCAGCGTTTGCTCAACGACAGTTACTATATCGATGAGCGTGCTTTGTTGCAATTGGATGCCAATTATCCCTTGTTCCATGATTTTCCCTATGCGCTCAACGATTTCACGCTGTTGAAGCGTGACACTTCTTCCATGATTGTAGTGCACACATGGGTTAATGGTGCTTTTCTCAATACTTATTGGGCTGATGGCGTCATTATGGCTACGCCTACGGGCTCTACGGGCTATTCGCTTAGTTGCGGGGGGCCGATCGTGTTTCCCAACTCGCGTAACTTTGTACTGGCACCGGTGGCGCCGCACAATTTAAATGTGCGCCCTATTGTGTTGTCCGACGATGCGGTGGTGTCTTTTGAAGTGGAAGGACGCACAGATCACTTTTTGTGCACGCTTGATTCGCGTTACGAGACAATTACAGCACGCCATCGCATCGCGATACGGCGTGCGCCCTTTTCTATCAAGTTGGTGCGCATGGACGAAGGTGAATTTCTCGAGACTATACGTCGCAAGTTGGCTTGGGGTATAGACACGCGAAATGCTTAAAAGCACTTTTGAAAAAGGTCTAATAATGGCTGAGGTGCAATCAATACTAGCACAGTATAGGCAGCAAGGGTTTGCTTTGTGGCCTGCTTTTGCTAGCGATGAGGAGGTGGTTAAGCTTAAGACATGTGCGCAATTATGGGCCCAACGACTCGATATCCCTGCACATGCGCACTTTGCAACAGGAGCGGATGCTGCTATCCGTGATCGTTATTTTCTCGATAGTGCTACATGTGTGCGCGGTTTTTTTGAACCGGCAGCTTTTGATGCACAGGGTAAACTGAAAGTGCCTCAGCCTAGAGCAATCAATAAAATCGGGCACGCATTGCATTTATTAGATCCTGTGTGCCGCAGTTGGTCCATTCAATCAAAGGTGATTCAATTGGTTCGATTAGTAGGGCTAGTACAACCTCAGATAGTGCAAAGTCAGTTTATTTTCAAGCCACCTCATGTGGGCGGGCAGGTAGATCTCCACATGGACAGTACCTTTCTCTATACTGACCCTCCGAGCTGTATGGGCCTGTGGCTGGCACTTGATGAGGCTACTGTAGAGAATGGATGCCTGATGGTGATACCTGGTTCACATCGCCAAGCTGTGCCTAAAAGGTATGTCCGCCGGTCGGACAACTCGCTGACATTTGTGTCCCTAACGCCAAGTCCACCCCATTGGGATCCGAAGGATTGTGAGCCTATTCCTGCTCGGCCAGGCGACTTAGTGCTTTTACATGGTCAAGTGGTACATGCCAGTGCACCCAATACTTCTCATCGTCCAAGGTTGGCTTTTGTATTACACCTGATTGATGGGCAGGCTCATTGGCCAACCGACAATTGGATGGCATCTCCTCCTATTTTGCCTTTGCTTTGACTTAAGGATAGCTAATTGACAAAAGTCCTTTCTCTTTTGTTAGTAGGGCTTGTTTTTTAACTTTATTTGTTATGTATATTGATAATGCCCAATCACTGTTGGGCAGTAGTGTTTTTTGATTGTTGTGAGATAGAGGATTTTTGAATTTCGAATCTTTCCTCAAAATGCTATTTGAGGACTGTACATTTTTGTGATTTATTTAGTGCACATAATCGATCCATGAACTTATCAAAAACATATAGGCTGCTTGTATGGATTGTGGCAATGGTGTATGCGGGATGTGCATATCAGACGCCTGCCGATTTTCCCATCAAGGGGATTGATGTATCTCACTATCAGAAGCACATTTCTTGGGATAGTGTGGCGCAATCGGGCATTGCATTTGTTTTTGTAAAAGCTACTGAAGGGCGCGCGTTGAGCGATTCGCTTTTCTGCCGCAACTGGGATGAGCTGGGGCGTATAGGTTTGCGTCGCGGTGCTTATCACTTTTTCAGGCCAGGAGTTTCTGCTGAGGAGCAAGCGCGCAACTTCATTCATTGGGTCGATTTGCAGCCAGGCGATTTGCCACCCGTGCTCGATGTAGAACTGATTGATGCATTGACGCGTCGGGAATTGCATCAGGCCATGCATACGTGGTTGGATATGGTGGAGGCGGCTTACAAGGTGCGTCCTATTATTTACACTTATATGCGTTTTTACAATCATCATTTACGCGGTGTATTCCCCGAGCATCCGTTATGGATTGCCCGCTATCGCGAAAAAGCGCCTTTGCTACCGGGGGGGCGCAGCTGGGATTTTTGGCAGTATGACAATCGAGGTCGTGTAGCGGGAATTGACCATCCGGTAGATTTCAACGTCTTCAATGGCAGTATAGAGCGACTTGACTCGTTATGCGTACCTCTTTTTCCAGACTTGAGTGATCGGGCTACGGGCCATAGCCAGCCACTAGTATGGGGGATTATCACTGCTCAATGAGGGCTATGCTTCTTCTTGTTGTGTATTCCACCATTGTTTGAGTATGCGGGCCATTTTAGGCCCTACTACTGCACGTAGTTCGGCTTCAGTGGCGGCTTGTACGCCTTTGATCGAGCCGAAATGTGTGAGCAGCTTTTCAGCAGTACGGGGCCCAATACCTGGGATGTCGGTGAGTGCGGTACGCGTGAGGTGTCGGCGGCGTTGTTGGCGATGAAAGCTAAGTGCAAATCGGTGGGCTTCATTTCGAGCCTGCTGGATGAGCTTGAGCCCTTCGGATCTTTTGTCGATGTGCAGAGGGATGGGATCGTCAGGGAAGTATATTTCTTCTAGGCGTTTGGCAATGCCAATGACCGTCATTTGCCCTTCGAGGCCAAGTGCTTTGATGCTATTCATAACGGCGCTGAGTTGCCCTTTTCCCCCATCAATAATGAGTAGTTGAGGCAGGGGCCTGCCTTGGCGCAGCAGGCGGCTATAGCGGCGATACACTACTTCCTGCATGCTGGCAAAATCATTGGGCCCTTGCACTGTTTTGATGTGGTAATGGCGATAGTCCTTTTTGCTGGGTTTGGCATTTTTGAATACTATGCAAGCCGATACGGGCTGTGCACCTTGCAAGTTAGAGTTATCAAAGCATTCGATGTGGAGGGGCAAGACGTCCATGTGCAAGTCACGTTGCAAGGTGCGCAAGATGCGTTCGGCCGAAGTTTGGCGTCGGATGGCTGCGAGTTGTTCGTTCTTTTTTTGCATTAGGAAGTGTTGTACATTTTTTTGCGACAGCTCCAATAGCTTGCGCTTGTCGCCTCGTTGCGGAATGGTAATGCGTATGTGGATGTCGGGCAGTGAGAGGCGGAAAGGAACAATTACTTCGGGGGCAATGCTGTGGAAGCGTTCGCGCAATTCCATAATGGCAAAGGCTAACAGCTCGTCTTCTTGCTCATCGAGGTTTTTGACCAGCTCTTGGGTCCAGGCATTGATAATGGCGCCATTGACGACTTTGAGATAGTTCACGTAGGCATGTTGAGTGTCCGTAGCAATGCTGAACACGTCTACATCGCGGATGGTGGTGCTTACTACAGTTGACTTGCCTTGATAGTCTTCAAAAGCGCTCAACTTTTCCTTGAGCTCTTGAGCTTTTTCAAACTCCAGTGCATCGGCCAGGCGCTTCATTTCTCGTTGCAGATAGCGCTTTACGGCGCCATAACGTCCTTTCAGAATGTTGCGGATTTGGTCGATGCGGGCATTGTATTCCTCTTCGCTGTCGAGCCCTACACATGGGCCTTTGCAGTTTTTGATGTGGTATTCGAGACAGACTTTAAATTTGCCTTTTTGGATGTTGGCTTCGCTAAGCTGGTAGTTGCAGCTGCGCAGAGGAAAGAGCATGTGAAACAACTCGAGCAATCTTCGCACGCGTGTGATCGAGGTATAGGGGCCGAAATACTCGGAGCCGTCGCGTATGAGTTGGCGTGTATAGTATACACGGGGGAAGCGTTCTTTTTTGATACAGATATATGCGTATGACTTGCCATCTTTGAGCATGACGTTGTAGCGCGGCTGGAGTTTTTTGATCAGGGTGTTTTCCAGCAACAAAGCATCTTGCTCTGTTTCTACAATGGTATACTCGACGCGTGCGGCGTTTTTCACCATTGTACGCGTTTTGCGAGAGAGGTGTTTGTGTGTCCCGAAGTAGCTGGCCAATCGTTGTTTCAAGTTTTTGGCTTTGCCCACGTAAATGACCTGCCCTTGGGCGTCGAGAAATTGATATACACCAGGAGTTTGGGGAATGTACGGAGCTATTTTGTCGTAATCTTCTTTAGTCATGGTTGTTCGCCTTTCGGCAAAAAGCGATGTGCAAGTATTGTCGTGCTATTTTTTTGACAAAATGCCGGTATTATGGTTGTATGTCTAAGTGTAACGCAAATAGCGCGCAAAGGGTTGGAGTGGGAGCCAAAAGGCAAATAGTAGCCTCGGTTGTTGTGGGCTAAGGATGTGTTCTGTGTTTCATCCGTTTAGGCAGGAAAATACGGGACAAATTTTACATATGCTTAAAAAAGATTGAGAAAAAAAAGAGCAATTTTGTTTCTACCGAGCGAGTATGCCTTGTGCAGTGTCGTTTAGGTGTGAATTGATTGATGTAATACATGTGTCGTTCGATACATGCGGACGATATTTGTAGTTTACTTAGTTGATTTACGATAGTGTAAACTGATGGTATAGTTGTCAGGGCGCTTACACATATTGCAAGATGCACGTAGCTGTTGGCTCCACATGCCGGGCGGGCGTATCCACTATTGGCGTATGGGTGATGGGCCGCGTTTGCTCATCTTGTTGCACGGCTTTGCTGATAGCGGGTTGATTTTCGAGCGCTTGGTACCTATGTTGGGGCATCATTATACCGTCTTGGCGCCAGACTTGCCGTGGCACGGCCAAACCCATTGGCAAGCAAGAGCGACATGGAGCGCCCGACAATTAGCTGAGTTGATAAGTGATCTACTTGCTCGTGAGCAAGTAAGGCATTACGAGTTGGGCGGATTTAGCATGGGTGGGCGCATGCTGATGAGTGCCTTGCCTTTGATCGAAGTGAAGCCCATACGTTTGTGGCTATTGGCGCCTGATGGATTGGGTACCCGTTGGGTCGCGTTGTTGGATCACGTGCCATTGTGGCTGCGTCAGTGGTTGAAGTGGTGTATGGATCGGCCAGTTGCTTTGTTGGCTTTAGCGCGTCTATTGCATCAGGTAGGCTTACTTGACCGATGGACGTGGACTTTCTTGCGCTATCAGTTTCATACGGAGCCCCGCCGCCGTCGGCTCCACGCTACCTGGTGTGCTTTGGCCCATTTCCCTGTAGGTTGGCGATGGATAGCAGCTGCTTTGCAACCCATAGTCAGGCGTACTACGTTAGTGGTAGGGCAATACGACCCATTAGTATCGCCGCGGGCGGTGGGGCGCTTTGCTCACCGACTACCTGCACTGGAGGTAGTGTGGTTGCCGGTGGGGCACGACGACTTTTTAGGACCTGCACTGGGGCAGTGGTGGCGTACACGCCTTGAGTCATATCCACAGCTGTAATGCTCGCGGTATAATATCGATGTAGGCAGGTGCTTTGCCCAAGTATTCTCCGTCAGCTTCCACATCTATGAGACTTTGGTTCATTGGCTCAATATGCACGCTTTGTACTTGGGTGGTCTGTACAGCAGGGTGTGTGCCTATCTTGCCGTTGTACAACAGAGGAATGGCACGCAGGACTTCCCATCGACTCACTGCACCAACCCAGGTAAGTGCCAGTAGGCCGTTGTTGGGTTGTGCTTGTGGTACCATGCGAATGCCGCCTCCCGACCAGGGGCAAATGCCCACGTGGATGGTGTACACCTTTCCTTGTACCTGGTTTTTGCCAAAAGTGATCTGTGCCTCCGGCAGTGTGTATTCGAATAAACAGCGCAATACCAGCCACAAGTACATCGCCTTGTTGAAGGATGTCCATCGTCTCGAAGCAGCTACTTTGCCTACATAGCCGCCATATGCTAAACCCACCACATTGAAGAAATAGCGCATCTGGAGTTGGCCATTGTGCCAATAGTGAATGCGCCCGATATCTTGCCAACGTGCCTGGCCATGGCGTAGGCGCTTCACCCAAATATTAAGACGACGAGGTAGGCTGTAGCAGCGCTGCCAATCGTTGCCAGTGCCTATGGGCAGCAGGGAAAAATACAATTCGGAGGCCGGCAAGTCGCTTTGCGACATCATGCCATTGATCACCTCGTGGCCTGTGCCGTCGCCGCCAATGGCAATGAATCGGCGATAGCCTACACTTATAGCCTGTGAGACCAATGAGATGGCATGGCCTGGTGCCTGTGTCGTGTGCCATTCAAATGGTAAGCCTGCTGCACGAAGGGCCTTTTCAATGCGTTTGCGAGCTCGCAAGGCCTTGCCCCTGCCAGCAACTGGGTTGGCTATGCAAAACCACTTATTCTCGAGATGATCGTGCATTGTATTCACTTTGATGTGCTGTGTGCATATAAGAGTCGGCGAAAGCACAATGTATTGAATTAGCTGGTGGAAACTATAGATAGGAAAGGTGTTTGAGACCAATAGGGATCACTGTATCTTTTCAAGCCTATTTTGAGGTGATTGCGTTCAAAGAATGATTTTCTAATAAATGGCAATTGAAAAAGGTCATTGTGCAAGAAATCCACTGACTGAATCTTGTTTTTGTAATGTAAGTAATTTATGAAAAAAGACATTCAGCTCATCTTGTGCCCTGTCGATTTTTCACAAGCATCTATTAATGCTTTTCACTACGCGCTACACGTAGCTTCCACTGTGGGGGCCAAGGTGCAGCTTTTGCATGTAGTGGTACCAGAGGTGGAAGCTTTAGACCTGCCTATTGTAGCTGCTGAGGCTACTCGAAGCAAAATAGCTGCAGCGCGTTCATTACTCGAGTCGGTGGTACTACAAGGTACGCGCACATGGTTGGATGAATCCCCAAAGGGTGCAAGTCCTCCCAAGGTAAACTGGATGGTAGAAGTAGGTGCACCAAGTACAGTAATCTTGGATGTAGCGCAGCGCGAGGGTGCTTCAATTATTGTGATGGGCATGCGCAGGGAACATACCTTCCTGGAGCGCATATTGGGCAGCGTAACCCAACAAGTGCTACGGCGCGCCCTAAATCATGTATGGATAGTGCCTTACGGGGTGGCCTTCGAGTCGCCACAGCACGTGGCCTATATAGCTCAATTGAGCGATGCCGATCCCTGGCATATTTATGAAGCACAGCAGTTGTTAGAGGCGTGGCCCCATACACTTCATGTGGTACACGTGCATCGAGATGGAATGGATACTTCAGTGCCATGTGCCGAGTTGGAGGCGTTTTTCAATAAAAAAGACAGCAAGCAAAAAGTAGTCTGTCACGAGTTGACGGGGAGCGCGATCAAGGAGGTGTTAAGCAGTTTTTTAAAGCAAGCTGGCATTCAGTTATTGGTCATGTGGTCGCATCACCGCAGCTTATTGCAGCGTTTGTTTTTGGGTACTCATTCTGTAGAGATGGGGCTATATGCGCAATTGCCGTTATTGGTGCTGAAGCGATAAGTTGTACAGCGATCATGGCAATTGTGTTTTTGACAATAGAAAAATGAGTAAAATCACTTGCGCAAATAAGCGATGTGGCTAACTTTGGGGCATTAATTAAAACTAAGTCCAAATAAAACTTGACTTATGGTAGATTTGCATAGGACTCCGCCTACATGGAAAAAGGGGCAATGTGGCCGCTTGGTGCGCGTGAAGGATCCTCGCATTGCCTCTCGGCTGGCTGTAATGGGCATTTTGCCAGGTAGTAAGGTATACGTCATGCAGGTGAAGGCATGGAGAGGGGGGTATTACATGAAGATTGACGGCAAGAATTTGGCGCTACGTGCGCGTGAAGCAGCCGCCTTGGAAATCGATTTTTGATAGATGATGCATCGGCCTTTTACCTTAGCCTTAGTGGGCAATCCCAACTCGGGTAAGTCTTCTCTTTTCAATCTTCTGACGGGCTTGCGCCAAAAGGTGGCCAACTTCCCAGGGGTGACGGTGGATGTGAAAGTGGGGCGCATGAGAGTGGGTACACAGCAAGTACGCGTGGTCGACTTGCCGGGGGCGTATAGCCTTTATCCCAATGCTGATGATGAACGTGTGGTGCTCAACGTGCTGGCCAACCCTTCTGATCCGAACTACCCCGATGGGGTGGTATATGTAGCCGATTTGACCAATTTGGAAAAGCACTTGTTGTTGCTCACGCAGCTGCGCGATCTGGGCTTGCCAGTGATCTTGGCACTAAATATGGCCGACATTGCATGGCGTGAAGGGTTAGAGATCGATGAGCAGCAATTAGCGCGTAGGTTGGGTGTGCCGGTGGTATGTATTAGTGCTCGTGAGGCATTTCACATAGAAGAGTTGCGCCAATTGATTGAGCAGATGGTGCAACAACCAGAAACTTTCCGTGTAGCACGGCCGTTTTATCGCCTGTCGGCCAAGGAGGAGGCAGTGGCCAAGCAGGTGGCACAGGTATCGCAGTTATGCGGTGGTGATCATCTGTATTGCATGTTGTTGTGGGCACATCATTATGAAGAGTTATTATTTCTGAGCGATGCTCAGCGCCAGCGGATAGCTACTATTGTGCAGCAGGCTGGTTTTCAGTCATTGCGCCATCAGATCGACGAGACAATGGCTCGTTACGACGCGTTTTTGCCACTCATTCGGGAGGTGGTGAAGCGCATTGATGGTGCTCGGGCGAGTCTAACCGATCGGTTAGATGCCGTGTTGACGCATAAAGTGGCTGGTCCGATTGTCTTTTTTGTGATTATGTTGTTGGTGTTTCAAGCTATTTATGCGTGGGCTGAGGTGCCGATGAGTTGGATTGAACACGTGTTTGCAGCATTGTCCACTACGCTCAAGCAGCATTTGCCAAAAGGCTGGGCCACGGATTTGCTTACTGATGGGGTGGTGTCAGGGCTGGGGGGGATCTTGGTGTTTATTCCACAGATTGCCATTCTGTTTTTTCTCATTTCCATTTTAGAAGAGGTGGGGTACATGGCACGGGTGGTGTACTTGTTCGACAGGGTGTTGCAGGTATTTGGCATGAACGGGCGCAGTATTGTAGCGCTTATTTCTGGTGGGGCTTGTGCCATACCTGCCATTATGAGTACGCGTACGATCAGCTCTTGGAAAGAGCGGCTAATTACCATTTTGGTCACGCCCTTTATTAGTTGTTCGGCGCGCATTCCAGTATATGCTGTGTTGGTGGGTTTTGTGGTACCTGCCCAGGTGTCATGGGGACCATTTAATGTACAGGGTTTGGTGTTTATGGGCCTGTACGTATTGGGTATTTTGGCGGCTTTGTTGGCAGCGCTGGTATTTAAGTATGTGCTGAAGGGTCAGGGAAACTCCTTGTTATTATTCGAACTGCCAGTATACCGACCGCCGCAATGGCGCAACGTGTTGATCACGGTATACGAGAAGGTACGTACCTTCGTATGGGAGGCAGGGCGCATCATAATGGTTATTTCGGTGGTCTTGTGGTTTTTGGCTAGTTATGGGCCATCGGGTGCTTTGGAACAGGCCGAGCAAGCGGCTTTGCGTCAGGCTCAGATGCAGCATCTTTCTGCTGAACAAGCAGGCGACCTGGTGGCTGCACAAAAGATAAAGGCCTCTTGGGCGGGAGTGATGGGTAAGGCTATAGAGCCGCTCATTCAACCTTTAGGCTTTGATTGGAAAATTGGCATTGCGCTGATCACGTCTTTTGCAGCACGCGAGGTATTTGTCGGCACGATGGCGACCATTTACAGTATTGGCAGTACGGAGGATGAATTGACTATTCGAGAGTACATGACTCGGGATCGACGTCCTGATGGCACGCCGGTATTTTCGCTTGCTACGGCTTTGTCGTTGTTGTTGTTCTATGTGTTTGCCATGCAGTGCATGAGTACCTTGGCCGTGGTGCGGCGGGAGACGGGCTCGTGGCGATGGCCACTAGTCCAGTTTGTGCTTATGACGAGTGTGGCATGGCTGAGCAGTTTTGCGGTATACCAGTTGCTTAGCTAAAGCGCTATTGGCGTGCTAACTCTTCCATGAGTGCGGCATCGATTTGTTGTTGGGTGGCACCTTGACTGCGCAATTCTTTGATGAGTTGGGCTTCACGCTTGCGTCTTTGACGTAGATCTTCGTAGTAGATGGGGAGTTGTTCGTTGCGCAACAAGCGCTTGATCGAGCCATCGGTGCCCAGGCGGATGGCTTTGAGCTTTTGGAGATATAGCGTTGGGTTGGTCTGCTTGTAAGCTGCTATCTGTTGCAAATTTCGGTATTTGCGCAGTTGAATTTGATACATCTGCTGTTGTTGCGCCTCGTCTAACTTGTAGTGAGCAGTTAATGCGTCGGTAGCTTGACGCGCTTGTGCTTCGATGTCGTTTTGCCCGAAGGCCAACGCAGTAGTAACCCACAGTAAGGTGAGAAAAAGGTACTTCATGGTCTAAAATTTTTTCGTACATAGCAGCAAGAGCTGCACACGGAGGCCAAGTTAAGATATTATCCCTACTCTGTGATTTGCTCTCCAGTGCTGTACTGTACTTTTGCCGTACAAACGTAAGGCATTGGCCAAATTGGTAGATGTGGCTATCTTTTGGCTGTGTGTGCGAAGTAGACGTGAACACATCTATAGCATGGTAATAGTTGGAGATGTATTGGTGCACGACGACGTGCTGTCGTCGTTTTTTCGCTGCCCATTAGAAGCCTGCAAGGGCGCATGTTGTTATGAGGGCGATTGGGGGGCGCCTCTTGAAACCGAAGAGCTATACACGTTGGAGGCCATTTATGCTGTGGTGAAGCCCTTTTTGTGTCCTCAGGCCATTGAAGTGATCGAGCGCAAAGGTCTGTTTAGCTGGTATGAGGAGCCCAAAGAGTATGGTACGAGCTTGATGGACGATGGGGCCTGTGTGTTTATGACGTATGATGCTCGAGGAGTGGCGTTATGCGGCATTGAGCAGGCGTGGAAAGCAGGCTTTACCGACTTTCGCAAGCCTATTTCTTGCCACTTGTACCCCGTTAGGGTAAATAAAAATGAAGCAGTAGGCTTTGAAGCACTCAACTACGACCGATGGGACATCTGTTCGGCTGCTTGCTCGGCAGGGCAGCAGCAAGGAATACGGGTATTTCAATTTGTCAAAGATGCTTTGGTGCGCAAATACGGGGAGGAGTGGTACGACGAACTGGAAGCTGCAGCAGCGCATTTAAAGTATGAGTAGATGGAATGCCCTTCTTTTTTGGTGTTGTTTTGCATTTTACAGAGTCGGGTGCTTATCCCTTTGCGCATAAATTTTGACAAACAGGGGTTGGCCATTACCTTTGCGTGGCTTTTTTGAGCTGTGCCAAAGAGCAGGTGTATGCATGCTGAAAATGCTGCTTCGTCGTTTACTGTGTATAGCAATCACTGCTCTTTGTGCTGTTTGGGCATGCCGTGAAAAGGCTACTTTCGCTTTAATTGATGATGCGATAGGTACTTTTGGCTTATTCGAACGCTTGAAGGCATTGGTGTTTAGGTCAATGCGTATATAGCGACTAAAAAACGATCGATTAGATATGGCACTTATTAGTAAAATCAGAAACAATAGCTGGCTTTTGGTCGTTCTGTTGGCCCTTGGTCTTGGTGGTTTTGTGTTGATGGATATGGTTTCTGGGCAACAGAGTGTGTTCGGCTCGCGCCGTACGCGTTTGGCCAAGATAGAGAGTCGCGTGGTAGATGTCAACGAGTTCAACCGCGTGGACAACATTATGTACGGCAATTCGAGTGCGGATGTATTTGCGCGCCGCGACTATTTGTTCAACTTCTACATAGAAGAGACGATTTTGGCCGATGAGGCCGAACAGATCGGTATTGGGGTACCCAAAGAAGAATTGATCGACCTACAATTTGGTGTCGAACTCAGCCCCATCATTCAGCAACGCTTTACCGATCCACGCACCGGACAAGTCGATCGCAACACCCTCAATCAGTTCCGCACAGCCATTCAAAATGGCACACTTGACCCTCAGCGGCGTCAGTTTTGGGCCATTCAGGAAAAGGAAATCATCACTGATGCGCTCAAGCGCAAGCTGACCACGATGATTACCAAAGCAGTGTATACGCCCAACTGGATGTTAGAGATGTTGAGCCAAGAACAGGCACAGAAGATAGATTTTGCCTATGTGCAGGTGCCCTACGATGTGGTAGACAATAGCGAGGTAACGCTCACCGACAAGGATTTCGAACAATATCTCGAAGCCTATCGTGCCAAGTATTGGCAAGATGAAGAAACACGACGCGTGGAGTACGTCGTCTTCCACGTGCAACCTACCTCTGAAGACTCGGCTACTTTGCGCAGTGCGATCGAAGCACTGATCCCTGCATTTGACGAAACGCAAGACGATTCGCTCTTTGTGGAGAACAACTACGGCTACATCGAGACCAATGTCAAGAAAGAGCAACTGCCGCCGGTAATCGCTGATACCGTATTTGTGGCACCCATTGGTAGTGTAATAGGACCCTATATCGATCAGGGAGAATATCGGGCCGTAAAAATATTGGATCGTAAGATCGTACCTGATTCGGTGCGTGCCCGTCATATTCTCAAGCGCGTCAATACACCTCAGGAGCTGGCGCAGGCGCAGCGTACTATTGATAGTTTGAAAAATCTCATCGAGACAGGACAAGCGATATTTGACTCCTTGGCTGTAGCCTTTAGTGATGACCCTTCCAATGCTGGGAAAGGCGGAGACTTGGGCTGGTTTGCCGAAGGTATGATGGTCAAGCCATTCAATGATGCATGCTTTTTCGAAGGCGAGCCTGGCGAGCTAATGGTTGTGCATACTCAACTTGGGGTACATCTGGTAGAAGTTACCGATCGCAAGTTTATCAACAACACAGAGGCGGTAAAACTGGCCTATATCACCAACCCCATCGTGCCCAGCGAAGCGACGCAGGCTCGTGTGCGCAACGAAGCGCTCGACTTTGTCGAGCAATACCGAACATTAGAGGAGCTGCGTGCGGCTGTGGCTGAGCGCCCGGATCTGAGCATGGAAGTGTCGCCCCCACTTACAGCTAACGATTATGCTGTAGGCTCGCTGGGCGCAGGACCTGCCTCGCGCGAGATTGTGCGTTGGGCTTTCGGATTCGATCCCAATACAGGTGAGCCCGAGGTGGGTGAGGTGTCGCCCAACATTTATACTTTCCAGCCCGAAGAAGCTTATTATGCCGATAAGTTCGTGGTGGTAGGGCTCAAAGCGATCCAAGAGCCTGGGCTGCCTTCAGTCGATTACGTGCGCGATGAGATCGAACCTTTGGTGCTCAACGAGAAAAAAGGAGCCATCATTAACCAACAGATACAAGGCAAGGCATTGGAGGCCATTGCTGCCCAATACGAGCTTGAAGTCGATACTGCCAAGAACGTCAACTTTGGTGCTTCTATCATTCCAGGTATAGGTACTGAGCCACGGGTGTTGGGTTGGGCCTTTGTACTTGAGCAGGGGCAGCGCTCTGAACCCATTCAGGGCAATACAGGTGTATATGTGTTGAAAGTTACGTTTAAGTCAGCACCTACGCCACCGACTAACCTGGCATTGTTCCGGAGTACGGCTGCGCTCAGTGCGCGCTCTCAAATACAGGCACGTCTCATCGACGTGCTCAAGGAATTGTCAGATATAGATGATTATCGAGCTAGGTTTTTCTGAGCCTCTCTCGATGAGGACTTCGGCCCTTGTGGCAAAGGGATGTATCTATCAGCAGGTACATCCCTTTGTTGCTTTTCGGCGTCAAAAAATGGACACAGCATTCCAAAATGCTGTCCTCCTTGTGATTGAAAGCGAAAAAATGGCCTAGTGCCTTGGCAGGTTGGGGTACAAGTGCTATTTTTGCGAGCCTTTTTGGAAATCAGACCAATTCTTGAAAAAAGATAGAGACATGCAAGTAGTTGCCATCAAGGGTACGCCACGAAAAAAAACGGGAAGTAAAGCAGCAAAGGAAAGTCGTAGAAAGGGAGAGATCCCTGCGGTCATATATGGGGCAGAAGGCGCGCCTGTGCACTTTACCACTACACATAATGAGGTACGCGCTTTGGTATATACTCCGCAGTTCAAATTGGCCGAAATTGAAGTGGATGGCAAAAGCTATAAGTGTTTCCTGAAGGAAGTACAGTTTCATCCTGTAAAGGAGACGATCCAGCACATCGATTTTCAACTGTTGGTCCCAGGGCGCAAGATCAAGGTAGAAGTACCTGTGAAATTTATGGGAACTGCACCTGGTGTACGTGCAGGTGGTAAGCTCATTCAGAAGGTGCGTCGTGTGAAGATTCGCACCACACCTGAGCACTTAGTAGATGTAGTTGAAGTAGATATTTCGCATCTCAATCTGGGGCAGTCGGTGCGCGTGCGTGACATTGGAGAAATAGAGGGAATTGAAATACTCAATGCACCGGGTATTCCTTTGGCTACCATTGAGATCCCACGCTCGTTGCGCAGCGCTACGGCTAAAGCCGAAGCTGCAGGGTAAATAGAAGTATTTCAGGCAATAATAAGGACTTGCAGAAAGGGTTACCTCCTAAGTAGAGGGGGCAGCCCTTTTTGCATGAGCTGCTATATTACCTTTGCTACATGAATACGTTGCGCATAACTACCATACAGGTGCCGCTTGAATGGGAGCAACCTAACCGCAACCGAGATGCACTGAGCCAGTGGTTGGGTTCGTTAAGTGCAGGAACAACTGATTTGGTCGTCTTGCCCGAGATGTGGGCTACGGGCTTTACAATGAATGCTGCTGCAGTGGCCGAGCCCATGGATGGACCTAGTATTCGATGGATGCGCGAGCAGGCTGAACGTCTCAATGCGGTTGTAACGGGCAGTTTAGTCATAGTCGAGCATGGCAAGTGGTTCAATAGACTTGTGTGGATGCCGCCCGATGGCGAGATGCAATGGTATGACAAGCGCCACCTCTTTACACTTGCTGGGGAAGATAAAGTCTATACGCCTGGTCGAAAACGCCTGATAGTCTCATGGCGTGATTGGCGCATCTGCCCGCTCATTTGCTATGATCTTCGCTTTCCAGCATGGAGTCGCAACACAGAAAATTTTGACTTGTTGCTTTATGTAGCTAACTGGCCCGAGCCACGCCGCAAGCATTGGCAACAATTGCTCCTGGCGCGTGCCATAGAAAATCAGTGTTATGTAGTAGGCGTAAATCGCGTAGGAATAGATGCACATGGCCATAAGTATGCAGGCGATACTTCCATTGTGAATTATCGAGGCGAGCTGGAATATCGCGTCGAGTATGTGGAAGATGTATTTACCCTTCCCCTCGATAAAGAGGGCATGTTGCACTATAGGAGTCACTTCAATTTTTTAGCTGATCGTGACCACTTTGTCATCGATCCCTGAGTGTAGTGTAGTGGCAAAGGGGCATAAAGGGGCACTATATTGTCTCTTGTAGCTCCTACTCGTACTTGTGCCCCAATGGCTAACCGCTACAGCTGGTTCATATATGCGTCTGATCATCACCCCATTAAACCAAACTCATTGATCATGCGTGTACTGTGGTATGCAGCACTGGTATGCACGGCAGGATGGATGTGGAGCGGATGTGTTACTTCTAAGCCTTCCGTAAGTCAGGATATGCGCAGCTCGCTTGTGGCCTATGCGCGTTCTTTTGTGGGGCAGCCTTATCGGGCGGGAGGCGATAACCCCAAGCGTGGGTTTGATTGCTCGGGCTTTGTGCACTATGTGTTTGCGCACTACGGGCTACAGCTGCCGCGTACTTCGGCTGAGCAGGCGCGATCGGGCAAAGAAGTAGCGCGCAATGAGGTGCGAGCAGGCGATATTGCCTATTTTCGGCGAAGCCCACAGGGGCGTGTCTTTCACGTGGCTATAGTAGTAGGTGTGCGTAGCGGCGAGGTACAGATGGTGCATGCCACTACTTCTCGAGGCGTGGTAGAAGACGCGTTGGGCACCGCACCTTTCTGGCGCGACCAGTATGTGGGATTTCGAAATGTGCTAGGAGGGCATTTAAGAGGATCACAGTAATTGTACAGCAATTGCGTATTTTCGCAACTTGCTGCGAGCAGCTCATTTTTTTGGCATAGGAAACTTTAACAAGCGATGATTAATCTGATTTTGTTTGGTCCGCCAGGCTCAGGCAAAGGTACTCAGGCAGCCCGTTTGGTAAAGCGCTATGGATTGGTGCACATATCGACAGGTGATCTTTTCCGCCATGAGATAGGACACAGTACGCCTTTGGGGCAACAAGCCAAGCGCTACATCGAGGCTGGAGAGTTGGTACCTGACGAGGTGACCATCGGTATGTTGCGCAACAAAGTTGAAGCACATGCCGATGCACAGGGTTTTATCTTCGATGGCTTTCCCAGGACGGTGGCACAGGCTCAAGCCCTCGACCAGCTTTTGGCAGAGAAAGGTACGCAGGTCAGTGCGCTAATTGCTTTGGATGTAGATGAAGAAGAGATCGTACAGCGCATTCTCAAAAGAGGTCATACCAGTGGCCGACCCGACGACAATGACGAGTCGATTATTCGCAAGCGCATTGCGGTGTATCGTCGAGAAACAGAGCCGGTATATGCGTATTATGCAGCGAAGGGCAAGGCCTATAAGATAGATGGTATAGGCACGATTGAGGAGATCTTTGCGCGTCTCTGTAATGTGATCGATTCGCTACAGCCCGCCTGACGTTTGCCGAAAGGCAAGTGCACAGATGCCATTGCACTACAGGTGTAATGGCATTTTTGTTGAGGGACGGGCGGCTGTGCCGTTCAACGATCGCTCCGCTTAATTGTTTGTTGCCAAAAAGCCCAATTGCAGTTATGGCCCAACAAAACTTTGTCGATTACGTCAAGATCTGTTGCCGCTCCGGAAAAGGGGGTGCAGGCTCGGTGCATTTCCATCGGTCGCGTCGCAATCCCAAAGGGGGGCCTGACGGTGGCGATGGGGGGCGTGGTGGGCATATCATCTTGCGAGGTAATCGCAATATGTGGACGTTGCTCCACTTGAAATATCGCAAGCATGTCATTGCAGGGCATGGCCAGCCTGGCAGTAGCAACAACAAGCATGGTGCCGACGGGCAGGACGTCGTCTTAGAAGTGCCCTTAGGTACTGTAGCACGCGATGCTGAGACTGGTGAGGTGCATTTTGAAATTACGGAACACGGTGAAGAGCGGATTTTAGTTGCAGGGGGGCGCGGTGGCTTGGGCAATACGCATTTTAAGTCGCCTACTAATCAGGCGCCGATGTATGCACAGCCGGGTGAGCCTGGCCGTGAAGAGTGGAAGATTTTAGAATTGAAATTACTGGCTGACGTGGGCTTGGTGGGCTTTCCCAATGCCGGCAAGTCCACGCTACTGTCTGCAGTCTCTGCTGCCAAACCAGCTATTGCTGACTATCCCTTTACCACGCTTACGCCCAATTTGGGCATGGTGTGCTATCGCGATGCGCGTTCATTTGTCATGGCAGATATTCCAGGTATCATAGAAGGGGCCCATGCAGGCAAGGGGTTGGGACTGCGCTTTTTGCGCCACATAGAGCGCAATGCCACGCTATTGTTCACGATCCCTTGTGATGCAACCAACATCCGAAAGGAGTATGAAATTTTGCTGGACGAATTGGCACGTTATAGCCCCGAGTTGCTCGACAAACCCCGTGTGTTGGCAGTGACTAAAGCCGATCTGATCGATGAGGAGTTGGAAGAGTTGCTGCGTGCCGAGTTGCCTGCTGATGTGCCAGCTATATTCATTTCGGCCGTGACGGGTAAAAACATCGAGGCACTTAAAGATTTGTTGTGGCGGGTGCTCAATGAGGTGTAATCGGCTGTATTGATTGTTTTTTGTCTGTATGGCGTTGTGCCTTGTAGGGCTTAACTTTGCGCTGTCGCGAATATGCGGCACTGCCCTGACCATTCATTTTACCAACTAAAGACACGTCATGGCCAAAGTTGAGTTGATTATGCCCAAGATGGGCGAAAGTATTATGGAGGCCACTATCCTCAAGTGGCTCAAGAAGGAAGGCGACACGGTAGAAGCCGATGAAACAGTCCTAGAAATTGCTACCGATAAAGTGGACTCAGAAGTGCCTTCGCCCGTATCGGGAAAGATCGTCAAAATTCTGTACCCCGAAAATGAGACGGTGGCAATTGGTCAGCCTATTGCGATTATTGAAACAGAGGCGGCTGCTACAGCTGAAGTACGGGCTTCTCCTGCATTAGGTGAGACTACTTCTGATGCTACTACTGCCAATGGAAAGGAAAAAACACCTGAAGAGCGCCCTGCTGTACCTCAGCCTGCTGCTACTACAGCACAACCTGTTGCAGCTACGACGACCACGCCTACAGAAGTGCCGCGCAGTGCACCGGGTAGTGGGCGATTTTATTCGCCTTTGGTACGCAATATCGCTAAACAAGAGGGAATCAGCCTTGAAGAATTGGAGCAGATCAAAGGTACAGGAATGCATGGACGTGTGACCAAGAAAGATATCCTCAACTATCTGGAGCAGCGGCGCCAACAGCCAATACCCACCTCCCAACCTCAGCCATCGAGATCTGCTCCCGATGCTACGCCTCAACCTGCTACACGACCTGATGCTAGCGCAAGCGAAGAGATCATCGAGATGGATCGCATGCGCAAGCTCATTGCCGAGCACATGGTGCGCTCCAAGGCGACTTCGCCCCACGTCACTTCTTTTGTCGAAGCCGACATGACCAATATTGTATTATGGCGCAATCGCGTCAAGGAAACATTTCAGCAAAAGTATGGCGAGAAGATCACCTTCACCCCGATATTTATTGAAGCTGTGGTGCGCGCCATTCACGACTTCCCGATGATCAATGTATCGGTTGATGGCGATAAGATAATCAAAAAGAATTACGTACATATTGGCATGGCTACGGCTTTGCCTAATGGCAACCTCATTGTGCCCGTAATCAAGCATGCCGACGAACTGAACCTGGTAGGGCTGACGCGAGCAGTTAATGACTTAGCACGGCGTGCACGTGCCAATCAGCTCAAACCTGAAGAGATTCAAGGTGGTACGTTTACGCTCACTAATGTCGGTACCTTTGGCAACGTGATGGGTACACCCATTATCAACCAGCCTCAGGTGGCCATATTAGCCACGGGAGCTATTCGCAAAAAGCCGGCTGTGGTAGAGACTGAATATGGAGACCTGATTGCAGTGCGTCACATGATGTTTTTGTCCTTATCGTACGACCATCGAGTGGTGGATGGCTACTTGGGAGGTTCTTTCTTGCGGCGCGTAGCTGACTATTTGGAATCTTTTGACAAAAATCGGCCTATTTAACGCCAAGGGTTTTGTTGCACATTTCTCTTGCAGGATTTCATCTGTGAAATGGCCTCTTCGGGGGCCATTTTTCATTTTAGCTATCTTACTTCTTAGATTGGGGCCAGTTTTGCTTGGAATAATGGCATAAAGTGATATGTATTGATTTTGTGTATCAATTATACTTCAATGTGTGGGGGTGTGAAGTGGCTGCTCGATTATGTTGTACAGGCCTGTACTGGGGGGGTGACCTTACACTTTATGTTGCCCTACAAAAACAACAACAAGGCCGCTCATGACATCATGAGTGGCCTACTGCTGCGCCTACTTAGGCTACCCGAGGCAAATTGTACTGTGGATGGCGTGGTGCCATCGTCTTGCGACGAGCAGGCAGTTCGATGGCTTCACCCGCGTGAAAGGGAATGCCCCACATGCCCGTCAGGAAGATGAGCATGCTCACTGTCAACGTCACAGCCCAAGGCAGCCCTGCCAAACCTGCTACGATCACAAACCACATGAACGTATACAGGCGCAGCACCAATCCTCGGATGTTCAAGTTGAACAGTTTCATGGCACTTCAATTTTGGGTTAGACCATCGAGGCAGTGTAGGCTTTTGCAGCAGTACATATGCTTAAACGACAAAGTGGCAAAAGCGTTTATGCACGGTGTATGCTTTTTTATGTGTGAACTCTGAGGAATAGTATAAGTGCGCTACGCAAATCTTTATTTTTTTAGGCCAGTGTTGTATGTCATCTTTGCTTTATGAACAAATGGCTGATAATACTTGGAGTATGGTGTGGGCTTAGCTTCTCTTGTGTGCAAGCTGCTGCTCAATCTTTGCGCAAGGTGGAACGCTGGCTTCAACCCGCTGATAGTTTGCACAAAAAGCGTTTTTGGATTTCCACGGGCATAGGTACGGCTATTTATGCCACAGCTTCTGCAGGATTATGGGTGGCCTGGTATCGAGACTATCCCTTGACGCGTTTCCACTTCTACAACGACTGGGGTGAGTGGCGGCATATGGATAAAGTGGGGCATTGGTTTACTGCATGGAACGAAGCACGCTGGATCTATGGTGGCGCCCGCTGGACAGGTATGAACAACCGACAAGCGACCTGGACCGGTGCTGCTGTGGGCTTTGGCCTACAAGCCACCATTGAAATCATGGATGGCTTTTCGCAGATTTGGGGCTTTTCGCTAGCTGATCTGGCATTCAACACACTAGGCGCAGCTACGTTCTTGGCCCAACAGCTCACCTGGGAAGAACAACGCATAGTGTGGAAGGTGTCAAATAGTTATCCGAATTATCCCGATATATATGTACAGGCTACAGATGGCGGGCCGCCTTACTCATTGCGCATGCGAGCCGAAGAAATTTATGGCAGCGGTTTTGGGGGGCGTTTTATCAAAGACTACAACGGTATGACGGTGTGGGCATCCGTGAATCTGGCTTCCTTTTCTTCCGAAAAATCTGCGCTACCGCCCTGGCTCAATATAGCGGTAGGTTATGGGGCGGAAAATATGTTTGGAGGATATGAGAATGCATGGCCTGCTGAGGCACCGCGCTATGTGTTATCTCAAGATGAGTTTCCGCGTTATAGCCAGTTTTATCTCTCACCAGATATTGACTTGACACGCATTCCTACGCGTAGCCGCTTGTTGCGCTTATTGTTTGGCGTGACGAATTTTCTCAAAATTCCCGCACCAGCCGTTGAATTTAACACTTTGGGCCAGCTGCGCTGGCATTGGCTCTATTGGTGATTAGTGTTCGCCGAGCGTTGGCTTGTCATCTTTGGGTAGCGTGGGCCCCATGTACTGTACTATAGGCCTAGTACGCAACTGGATTCTTTTTACGCGTGCTACAGGTGGATAGAAGTCAATCATCTGATGCGGAGCCCCTTCCAGTGCGCGCATCCGCACGTATTTGCCGGCTGGCACGTATACTACTACGTTTACTCGCTGGGCTCGCCACTTTTGCCCTTCTTTTAGGCCGAACCAAGGTGAAAGCCTCACTTTGTGGCTGTGTACTTCAAAAGGATAATGTAGATTGCTGATATATCGACGTGCGGAACGGCTGTCAGCTCCATGAGCCTCTGCCTCAACGAGCACGCGCAAGCTATCATCTGTCGATGGCATGATCGAAATGCTTACCTGACCTAAGTAGAGATTGCCCTCGCGATAGCTAAGTATATTGTCAAACTTCAGGCCTAACAGCTCTTTAGTCGCTTCAGGCCAGGCATCCAGTTCGATGTCAATGGTATCGGTGGTAAGCCATACACTGTGGTGGTATAGGGGCTGGTGTGTTTTGGCCTGAAACTCCTTGAGGGTCAGCCATCCAGATAAAGCGAGCCCTACGAAGCTGAAGATCCAGGCGATTGTTAGGTTAGTTGCCAAATTCCCATGGATGTATGTGCCGAATAGCGTGCGCATCAGCCATATGAGTAGAAAAAACAGAGGAACACCGATAAAAATCAAGAGGCTGACAAAAGTTAGTGCAGGTATCCATGAAACTAAGGGTGCCAAGAAAGAGATGAAAGGCGTCAGCACAAAAGCACTAATAACGGTACTTGTCCACGCCAAAGCTAAGACAATGACTATGGTGAAACCTATTGTGACAAAGAGAAAACGCCTAGCGCGTCGCAAGGCCTTCCCAAGTGTACATAAGGCCTCGTTAGCGCGTTTTGCGACTATGCTTGCTGCTGTCCGGGCTTTTTTTTTCCTGGCCAGTTTTCTTTGCCCAACTCTTCGGCAAACTCAGAAAACCGCTTGCTGATGTGGGTCATCTCCTCTTCTATGATCTTGCTAATGTTTGATACGTTAATGGGCTCACCTCGCATTGCCAGGCGGTCACTAGCAGTCTTTGCCTCTGGTACAATGAGGCATAAAATGATGTAGAGCGGAAAACCAAAGCCCCCTGAAAGTGTGAACAGCACAAAGGCCAAGCGCACCCACAGTGGATCTTCAATGCCCAGGTAGGCTGCTAAACCCGAACACACGCCACACAGCACTTTGTCCTCTGGATCGCGAAATAGCCGGCGTCCCGTGCGCCAGTGTTTTGTGGCTTGATGGGCTGTAGTACCTTCGTCGTCAATAGGCGTTGCTTCTGCTTCAAACGTTTCAGGTGTGCCCATAATGCGGATGGCTGCTTCGACATCCTTCATCGTCACGATCTGACGTGCACCCATTGATTCGCGAAACAGTTCAGCCAGCCGCGACTCGATGTCAGTGGTGATCTCTTCATAGCCTTCCGAGTGGCGAAAGTGATCGTGAATGCTGGAAAGGTAGTCGTGTAGGGCTTTGTAAGCATCTTCGTCAATGATGAAGGGCATGCCGCCCAGGTTGATGTGGATGACTTTATTCATTTTCGGCTGATGTTTTTTGAATGTGATGGGTGCTTTGTTCCACAGCGTGTACCAGGCTCTTCCAGTTGGAGAGTAGCTGGTCGAGAAATTTGCGCCCTTCTAAAGTGATGTGATAATATTTTCTAGGGGGGCCAGTAGGTGATTCGCGCCAAGTGTAGTCGAGTAAGCCCGCGTTTTTGAGGCGCGTCAGCAAGGGATATAGCGTACCCTCTACTACAATGAGCCGTGCTTCTTTGAGCGACTGGATAATGTCGGAAGGATAGGCTTCACCTCGAGATATGATGCCTAGAATACAAAGTTCCAACACCCCTTTGCGCATCTGTGCTATGGTGTTTTCAGTCTTCATACGACAAAGGTACAACCTTTGCAAGGTACTATGCAATGCCAAGTACTTGCTTATGAATAGTAGTTGTATGAAAGTGATGTGTAACTCGATAAATGAGCTGAGTGCCAAGACGAAGGAAAAAGGCTTAGCGAGCGGAGCATTTTTTACAGCGTTTACCTTTTTTGTATTTCTTACAGCACTTTTTCTTTCGGGCAGAGCAGAGCGTACATAACATTCCCAGATGTAGATTGGCTTTGAGCATGCATTGTGCGGAGTTTCAAAGTGGAAGCTTTTGTTCAGAGCAATAGGTCTTTTACAAATGTCGGGGGCTTTTTAGGGCAGACAACTGATAATTGCCATGGCTAGAAGAAAAAGTATAAAGGGATGGGCAACTTTTTTGTGATAAGAGTTTTTTGTTAATCAGATTTGATTTTATCTTTGCGTCGCTCTTCGGAGCAGGGCATAGACCCATGGTGTAACGGCAGCACAGCGGATTTTGGTTCCGTTAGTCCAGGTTCGAATCCTGGTGGGTCTACGACCGGCACCCCGTCAATGCTTGGCGGGGTTTTTTGTTGTTTGTCTCGGCATATTTCGCCATTCAATGCCGAGCTCTTCTAACTTCCAGAAGGCACGCACCAATGCGCTGAATGAATGTGGATGTACGAAGATGCCATTGCGCACCATGGTCCAAACTTCATCGAGGGGATAGCAAACTACGGTGATATCTTCCGCATCGTCGAGGGCGAGTGCGTGGGTGGCGTGCGCATCGAGTGCTAGGAAGTGATGGACATAGCTGTTCATAAACACGGGATTGGCAGCGACTTTGCCCAAGTAGTGAAAAGTAGCTGCTGTAAAGCCCGTTTCTTCTCTAAGCTCGCGTGCCATGGCGGTTTGGGGGCTTTCGCCAGCCTCTATTAGGCCGCCTGGCACTTCGAGGATGTGTTGACTGATGCCAAAACGGAACTGGCGCGTCAGCACAACTTGGCGATCGGTAGTGAGCACCATGCCATTGACCGAGTCGGCCGATTCGGCGAGGGTGACGCGCACTTCTTTGCCATTGCGCGGGTTGCGCATCCAGTTGAAGCGGGTGCGAAAAATGGTCATATCCATACCGGGTTCGGAGCGCAAGTGCTCCCAGTGCCCAGTGTCGGGGTGTTTTTTTTGTTTCAAAGGACGGTTTTTTCGGTGATCAAAACGGGGTTTTAAAGGGCGTGCGTGAGATTTTTTGCCTGCGCCCATAGTGAATCACGTATTTGCTCCAAGGCATCAAGTGGCAATTTGTCGACTTCCACCTGGCCTTTTTCAGCTTTTTGCTGTAGGGTTTGCACGCGGTTGCGCCATTGGCGCCAGGCGTTTTCCAGTTCGTTCACATTTTCTGAAAAGGCGATCTCGTCGGGCATTAGGGCACGGCTTTGGATTTGAATGCTATTGCGCAGTTGGACGAGGTCTTCCAAGAGCGTGTCGAGTGGATGAGGTTGGGCTAGAGTTTCGAGGCGTTTCAGAGGTGGGGGTGACTGCTGCTGTGGGCAAGCATTCCCACATATTATCACTAATAGGAAGAAATACAGGCGTTTCATAAGCATACACGTTTTTTAATGAGAAATTAAAATGCATTTAAGCAGAATCACTGGGGATGTGCTACCTTTAGTATGTAAAGATGCGAGCAATTACCCACATATTTCGCCGAGTAGTTGTATGAGCCTCGCTGGTTTGCTCTTGCATACTGCCTTGTAGTGGGCGATGCACGTGAGTACTGAGGCGCACTACATCGTAGCAGCCTGATGTGAGGCTGCCAATAGCATGCATCTACACAATGCGACTTATGCTGCAGCTAACTGCTTATGTAGGCGCTCCATTTCTTGCTGGTAAAGATATTTGTTGGCCTTCGTTCAATTTAAGGTCCTAATCAGCTCATTTATTGTATGTCTTTATTGGGAAGACGGGATTATATGTCTATTCCACCCTGCTTGATTACATAAGTGTGTTGCTTTGTATAGGTACTTGATGTGTCGTTGGGGGATCGACTTGAAAGGTAGTTGGATGAGGGGACGTGACTTGTTGCGCGAAGACTGGCTGCCGTATATGTCGCCAGCGCGTCTGACCCCGCAGATCCAGTTTTTGCCGAAGGGCAAAAAAGAGGGTATGCGCGTACCTTCCTTCTCTGTGGGTTGGAGCTGGATGTGGCTACAACGACAAGTGCCCGATATTCCTGATTTTGCTCTGCCGCCTGGTGGCTTTGCCCTGCTGTCGGCATCGGCTTTTTGGCTCTTGACCGTTCAGGGTGTGCCTCTTGAGGTAGGCCTTTCGGGCGAGAATTTGCTCAATACGCGCTATCGCGAGTATTTCAACCGCTTTCGTTATTTCGCCGATGAGCCGGGCCACAATGTGATGTTGCGGTTAAAGTGGTCGTTTGGCCAGAGCGAATTGTGAAACTTTTTGCTTTTTCTTTCATTCATTTTCAAAATGAAAAAAACATCCTGCCATGAAGCACCATGTAGCCTCTCTCATACTGGTTGTGCTGTTTTGGAGTAGCTGCGAGAGAGATTCGACTGACCAGGTTATCGATAATGAACAAGAGCTCATCACCACAGTTACGCTAACTTTCAAGGCACCTGATGGCACTATTCAGGATTTTGGCGTGCGCGATCTGGATGGTACGGGTGGTGAGCCGCCTATGGCCGATGATATCAGCCTTTCGGCAAACACTACTTACACGCTATTTGTCAAGTTTCTCGATGAGTCAGACCCCATGCAGCCGGTGGATCTCACTGATGAAATACGCGATGAAGACACAGACCATTTGATTTGCTTTATAACGACAAGTGACCTTCCTACGCCCCAGCCCATCGACTACGATGTAAATGCTCAGCCCCTTGGTCTGGAGGCTACCCTGGCCACTGGTGAAGCCACACTGGGTTTCCTCACCGTACGGCTAAAGCACTTGCCCGACAAGGGCGCGTCAGATCCTTGTGCTACGGGTGGGACCGATGTAGAGGTCAGTTTTCTTGTGGAAGTCAAGTAAGTGGTAGCTGGTGCTACAGTAAGCGACCTACGGCGCCATGACTTTTCCATGTGGACACGAAGTCTTATTTTGTGCACATGGTGCCTACATGGATATACTGGATTGGCGGTATTTATATAGGGGTATGTGTGATCTTTTGGTTCTTCCAAGATTACTTCTTTTTTCGGCCTGAGCTGCTGCCTTTGACTTTTGCCTATCGCTACGATTATCCGTTTGAGGAAGTGCATTTCGATATGCCGGATGGTGGTTATATCAATGCACTGCATTTTAAGGTGCCGCGCGCTTTGGGAATCGTGTTTTACCTCAAGGGCAATTCGCGCAGTGTGAAGGGATGGGGCAAATTTGCTCAGGACTTCATAGGCAAGGGTTATGAATTCTTCATCATGGATTACAGAGGCTTTGGCAAGAGCCGAGGCAAACGCAGCGAACAACGCCTTTATGCCGATGCACAGGCAGTGTATCAGTGGCTTAAGGTGCGTTATGGAGAGGCGCACATCGTAGTGTATGGGCGCTCGCTGGGCAGTGGGATTGCGGCCTGGATAGCGGCCCATAACCGTCCACGCATGTTGATATTGGACTGTCCTTATTACAGTTTTCGCTATCAGGTAGGGCGCTTTGGGTGGTGGCTGCCCTTGCGTTTTTTGTTGCGCTATCAGATGCCTACCTATCGTTATGTGCAGCAAATGGATTGCCCTGTGGCTATCCTACACGGTACGCGCGACCGGTTAATCGATTTTTATCAAAGTGAAATGTTGCAACAGCTGCGTGCCGACCTTATTCGACTTATTCCTATCGAAGGCGCTGGGCACAATAACTTGCCCGAGTTTTCGGCATATCACGAACACCTCTACGAACTGTTGGTGGAGGCGGCTCGCCCTGCGCAATTTCCATTAGGTGTGCATAATAGAGGCCAAGTGTCCGATTCAGAAGATGTCTGAGTGCAGGCCAGACTGGCAATAATGCCCTTTGCCAAAAGGCAAGTTTCGTTTTTCGAAAAATATTGCGATGAGTGGCTTGTGGATAGAGCTGCATGGGCACTGCTTTAGATGGCGCGGGTTATTTTGAGGCTAGGAATTGTTGGACGATTTGTACGTATTGGGCGGGTTGACTCAGATAGGGGAAGTGGCCAGCTTGGGAGAAAGTATGGACTTGGGCTTGAGGCCATGCTTGGCGCAACTGTTGGCGCAAGGCGGGGGGAACGAGTGGGTCGTTGTCCGATTCGATGATTAAGATGGGATGGGCACTATGGCTGGGCAACTCAAAGGGCGTCATGATGGCTTTGGCTCTGCTGATAAGCTGTGCTTTGCTCATGCGTCCGTAGTATTGTTCGAGCAGGAAGGCGCGTACAAGATCGGGTTGAGGCGAAGTGGGCACAATGACTTTTTCGGTGTGTTGAGCCATTGTGTACATGATCAGCCATTCGGGCAAAAGGGGCAACAACTTGACTCGCGTAGCATGCTGTTGGGCAAAAAGCTCATTAGGCGGAAAGGTGTTGCCTAAAACTACTTTCTGCACCCGTTCGGGCTGGTGTGCCAATAGGTATTGTGCCAAATATCCCCCCATGGAAGTACCTATGATGTGGGCTTGCGGCGTGTGCGTGGCATCCATGACGCGCAGAATGCCTTGGCCATAGCTTTCAAGCCCTTTGGCGGGTGGATAACTCAAGCAGATCAGTCTATAGCGGTCAGAAAGCGCTTCTGCGAGTAACCACCAGATGTCCCATGAGCCAGCCATCCCGTGCAGCAATACCATCGAGGTGTCGCCTTGCCCAATGACGACATAAGGCCATTGCAAGCCGTCGACTTCGACGTATTGTATTGGATGTGTTTTGCGAAAGCGCTCCAGGTCTTCGCGCATGTCGGGTGGGATCGGGGCAAAGAGTTCGTCAAAGTGCTTGTGGGGCGTAGGCCAGAGGTAGACTACTGCCAATAGCAAGATGCATGCGACTAAGCCGGTAAAGAGATAAGGATTGCTCATTTGCAAATGATTGGGGAGAACGAGTTTTCGGCAGAAAGATAGTGGGTGAGGGGCATATCATTTCATATCATTCTCATGGATTTTATCCAGGACACGACGTTTAGCGGACCGATTGTTCGATCTGTTGCCACACTATTTCGGCCGCGCGTGCCCAGCTGAAATGCTGGCGTTGGCGGCGGCCTGCTTCGACGAGTCGGCGGCGCAGGGCTTTGTCTTGCCACACGTGCAGCATTGCCTCAGCGATGGCGTGCACGTCATGGGGAGCCACCAGCAGTGCTGCTGGGCCGGCTACTTCTGGCATGGACGAGACGTTGGAGGCGATAATGGGTATTTCGCAATGCATGGCTTCGAGTAGGGGCACGCCGAAGCCTTCGAATAGGGAAGTGTAGGTCAGGGCCAGCGCAGCACCTGTGATGGCGGGCAGACATACTTCGTCCAAGTAGCCTAGGAAGTGGATGTCTTCTCGATAAGTGGCTTGTTCCCAAGCGCTGCGGACAGGGCCTGTCTGCCAGGCGAAGCGCCCGCCGATGAGTAGCTTTACGGGGGCTTGGCTCATTTTGCGAAAGCGGTCATAGGCAGCAATGAGGCGATGTACGTTTTTGCGCGGGTGGACGGCACCGACGAATAGAAAGTAGGGTTGGCCCTGGGCGTATTGATCACGTACGGCCTGGATCTCTTTTTCCGAAAGGGGCTTGAAAATGGGGCGGCAGCCATTGCAGGCTACGGCGATGCACTGGGGATCGATGTGGTAGGCTCGTTGCACGTCTTGGCGCGTGTATTCAGAGACAGTCACGATACGATCGGCGCGACGTGCAAAGCGCGGCATGAAGTATTGGTAGTAGGCACGATGTGCCCATGGTACTTGTTTGGGGAAGTAGCGATAGGCTAGGTCGTGGATGACCAGCACGGTAGGTACGTCGGTGCGCAGCGAGCAAAAGTTGTCGGGTGAGAGGAACACGTCGGCGCGTAGCTTGTGCAGGGCACGTGGCACGGCCCACTCGAACCAGGCCATAAACAGCAGCGGGTGGCGCGCTGGCGGCCATAGGTGCACGGGGTACACGTTGTCGGCTGGTACAAAGGAAGGATGCCAGGGCCGGTCGAAAAGAAAGAAAAACTCGTGTTCGGGATGTTGGCGTGCCAGGCGTCGAGCTACTTCCCATGTGAAGTGCCCGATGCCTTCCATACGGCCTTTGAGCAAAAAGCGGGTGTTAATAGCAATACGCATTCGGCTTACAGCTCGCTGGTGAAGTGGAATCGGATTTCGGGATGGTTTTCTTGAGCCATCTTTAGCATCCAGGGCGATTCGGCTAGATAAACGAGGCGGCCGTGCTTGTCGCGGGCTAGGTCTTTATGGCGTCGTTGTTTGAAGGCTTCTAGGGCCGCTGCGTCTTCAGCACTCACCCAGCAAGCTTTGTGTAGGGCCAGCGGTTCGTAGCGCACCTTGGCGCCGTATTCGTGTTCGAGGCGGTATTGGATGACGTCGAACTGAAGTGCACCTACTACGCCAATGATTTTTCGACCATTGTTTTCTTTGATAAACAATTGTGCTACGCCTTCGTCCATGAGTTGGTCCAAGCCTTTTTCGAACTGCTTGTACTTCATGGGGTCGGCATTGTCGACGTAGCGGAAGATTTCGGGCGAGAAGCTGGGCATGCCTTTGAAGTGGAGCACTTCTCCTTCGGTAAGTGTATCCCCGATTTTGAAGTGCCCGCTATCGTATAGACCGACCACATCGCCTGGCCAGGCTTCTTCTACGACTTCTTTACGCGCGGCCATAAAGGAGGTGGGATTGGCGAATTTGAGCTGGCGGCCTTGCCGTACGTGATAGTAATTGGTATTGCGTGCAAATTTTCCCGAAACAATGCGCACAAAAGCGATGCGGTCGCGGTGGCGCGGGTCGATATTGGCGTGTATCTTGAAGACGAAGCCCGAAAATTTGGGCTCATGGGGATACACGAGGCGCTCTTCAGCTTGGCGGGGCAGGGGGGCAGGTGCGATGTCGACAAAGCAGTCGAGCAGTTCGCGCACGCCGAAGTTGTTAATAGCTGAGCCAAAAAACACGGGCGACAGCTCGCCCTTCAAGTAGGCTTCGCGAGAAAAAGCGGGGTATACTTCTTCGATCAGTGCAACTTCTTCGCGCAGTGTGTCGGCCAGGGTGTGGCCTACGTGGTGATCGAGCTGGCCATCGTCCAGCTGTTCGATTCGCACCGAATCGGACTCGTCTTGTTTGCTGTGTGGTCGGAAGAGTACGAGGTTTTTCTCGTAGAGGTTGTACACGCCCTTAAAGCGCTGCCCCATACCGATGGGCCACGAAAGCGGTCGCACGTTCAGGTGCAATTCTTGTTCTATTTCGTCGAGTAGGTCGAAGGCATCTTTGCCCTCTCGATCGAGTTTGTTGATAAAGACGATGACAGGCGTGTTGCGCATGCGGCACACCTCGACTAAGCGTCGTGTCTGCGCCTCGACCCCTTTGGCCACATCGATCACGACGATGACGCTGTCTACAGCCGTGAGGGTGCGATAGGTGTCTTCGGCGAAGTCTTTGTGGCCAGGCGTATCGAGGATGTTGACCTTCAGCCCTTGGTATTCGAATCCCATCACGGAGGTAGCCACCGAGATGCCGCGTTGTTTTTCGATCTCCATGAAGTCGGAGGTGGCTGTCTTTTTGATTTTGTTCGACTTGACAGCGCCGGCCACTTGGATGGCTCCGCCGAATAGCAGCAGTTTTTCCGTCAGTGTGGTCTTGCCGGCATCGGGGTGGCTGATGATGGCGAAGGTGCGGCGGCGCGCAATTTCCTTTTTGGCTTGTGGGCTGGCTTGTGCCATCAGCGTCTGTGCAGTTTCCATGTGGTGGTTGTGGCTTTATGGCTGGCAGTTTTTGCCGAAAGGCAAAAAAAGCCTAATGGTGCGCCGATTTTTTTTAAAAAGAAGTGCAAAGGTACAATGATCAGCACTTTTGTGCACTATACGGGCAGCTTTCCGAGGGTGTTCAATGGCAATGGCCCTTGATGCGTTGCAGAAAACGAATAAAGGCTTTGCGGTCGAGTGTATGGCCTTCGCGCGTTTGGCGAGCTTTGAGCTCGCCGCGTACCTCTTCGAGCACGAAGCGGAAGACGTAGTCCGTTTCGCGCTCGAAGTGGCGGTTAAGCGATCCAAAGCGCAGATCGTTGAGTTGCAGGCGTCCATCTGTTCGGCAGATGACATTGAAATAGCCTCTGGAGAACCACCGCAAGAGGCGGATGTCATGGTCATTTTCATGGCCGGCCAATAGATGGTGTCCTTTAGGAATAATTGTGAGCTTGGAAATGGCAGCTTCGCGATCGAAAAAAGAATAGTCGCCCCAGTAAAAAGCCGTGTCGGATTCGGCTAATCCCTGCCACAGGTATTGTTGAGGATGGTGGGAGTAGTCATGTAGCGCTGTACAGCTATCTGCTCGCGCATCAGGGCCTGTTCGAAGATTTGGTTTACCTGCTGTTTGTGCCAAAAGGTGAAGAACAAGTAAGCTGTGCTGATGGCAATGCCGGCCCAGTTCCACATACTGCGCTTGCGGCTCGTGCGCGGCAGACACGCAGCGATGCCTACGCACAATATGAAGGGCAAGGTGTACATGGGGTCGACCACCGAGATATTGTTAAATGCTACGCGATAATGGGAGAAAGGCTGGAAGAGTTGCGTGCCGTAGGGCGTACAACTATCGAGTAGGGGATGGGTGAAAATAGACCAAAAGAACAGCCATGTCCAGTCGCGCACGCTGGCATGGACTTCTTCCAGCTCGGTGCAATAGTAGCGGTGCCACAACAGCCAACCTATGCCGCCAAGAGCAGTCGAGCTAAAGAGCACCATCGTCCAGTTGAGATGGCCAGATAGTTGCCAGGAAATGACATTGATTGCAAAGGCAAAAGCACCTAAAAGCAGCAGCCACACAGCCATGGCAGTAGCTTTGTAGGTAGGTTTCCGGTAAATACCACTTTGGTAGAAGCGGTGGGTCAGCCATCCGAATGCCAGCGGTGTGGTTACGGCAAAGAGCAGCGAGTGGGTGATAGAGCGATGGAAGGCCAGTGCGTCGATTTCATCCATGAACACATTGGCGACCACGTCTAAGTCGGGGATAGTGCCTCCGATCGCGCCCCACAACATGGCGCGGTTGCCTATCTTTTTGCCGAGGGTTGCTTCGCCCATGGCAGCACCTAAGGTGATTTGCGTGAGGGAGTCCATGAGCTGTTGATAGTAGGTTGGCAATAAAGATGTAAGTGCGATTCAGGACAAGTACTTTGCGACGATGGGCATGCGTCGGCCCATGCCAAAGGCTTTGGGTGAGACGCGCAGCACGGGTGCCGTTTGATGGCGTTTGAATTCGTTGATATTGACCAAGCGCAATATGCGGTGGACCAGCTGTTCGTCGTAACCCATAGCAATGATCTCAGCAGGACCTTGCTGGCGTTCGATGTATTGGTAGAGGATGGGGTCGAGCTGTTCGTAAGGTGGCAACCTGTCGGTATCGCGCTGGTGAGGTCGCAGCTCGGCAGAGGGTGGCTTTTCAATAATGGCCTTGGGGATGAGGGGTCCGAGGCGCTCGTTGATGTAGTGAGCCAGTTCGTATACTTCAGTTTTGTACACATCGCCGATGATGGAGAGGCCGCCACACAGGTCGCCATAGAGTGTGCCATAGCCCACGGCCATTTCGCTTTTGTTGGTCGTGTTGAGCAAGATTGGGCCGTATTTATTGCTCAGTGCCATGAGCAGGGTACCGCGAATGCGTGCCTGCAAATTCTCTTCAGCGACGTTAAAGGGCGTTGCCCAGAACTGTGCTTCGAGCGTTTTGAGAAACTGCTGATAAATTGGTTCTATGGGTAGCAGGTCGTATTGTACTCCCAGATTGCGTGCCAGTTGGCGTGCGTCAGTCACTGAGCCTTCCGACGAGAACTGTGAGGGCATCAGTACGGTACGCACGTGTTTGTGTCCTAGAGCTTCAGCGGCCAGCACAGCGGTTACGGCACTATCGAGGCCTCCTGACAGCCCTACAATAGCATCTTGAAAGCCCAGTTTGTGGAAATAGTTGCGGATGCCCGTGATCAGCGCGTCGTGGATAAGCGGAATTTTATCCTTAGGCTGTTCGTGCTGTTGGCTGCCCTGCTTTACTTTTTCGAGCTCATAGACGCGTACTCCTTCCTGGAAATAGGGCATTTCATCGTAGATGTGGCCATTGGGCGAAGCGACCATACTGCCGCCATCGAAGATGATTTCCGTTTGTGCGCCTACGTGATTGACGTAGAAGATAGGTAGGCCGTAGCGTGCCACATTGGCCTTGAGAATGCGAATGCGTTCGGCCGCGTGCGTGTAGTCAAAGGGTGAAGCGGAGATATTGAGTACCAGATCGGGCTGTTGGGGCATGAGCTCGTCGAGGGGGCAACGCGTATATAGTGGGTTTTCGTTGCCGATGTTCCAGATGTCTTCACAGATCGTCAGGGCGATGCGATAGCCTTTGTATTCGACAACCTGCCAGCGTGAGGCCGGCTCGAAGTAGCGATATTCATCGAAGATATCGTAGGTGGGCAACAGGGCTTTGTGTTGTACTGCCTTGACGCGCCCTTCCTCAAGGAAGAAAGCTGAGTTGTAAAGGTCTTTGCCTTCGGGAGCAGGATTGCGGCTGGGCGAGCCCACTACGATGGCGATGCCCTGAGCGGCATGGGCCAGGGCTTCTACCGCTTCTTCTGCCATGCGCACGAAGTCGTCAAATTCCAGAAAGTCTCGTGGTGGATAGCCCGTAGTGGCTAGCTCGGCAAAGCAGACGAGTTCGGCGCCTTGTGCTTTTGCTTCTTCTACGGCAGTCAACATCTTTTGTAGATTGCCGCTAAAGTTGCCAATGTGATAATTGAGTTGTGCCAATGCGATCTTCATGGCCGCAAAAGTAGTGAGCTACAACACAATTCGAATGCTTTTGTCATTTTCGCACCTGATTGCCCTTCTATAGTGCTGTATTCAATTTTTTTTACAAAAAAAAATTTCCACCATGAATCGCATGTGTATCACCCTACTGTTATTGGTGCCTTTATGGACATGGGCGCAAGACCCTCTGGTCGATAAGTTAGCCGATGAGGTCGAGCCCAAAGTAATTGAATGGCGCCGTTGGATTCACCAGCATCCGGAGCTGAGCAATCGCGAATACGAAACGGGCAAGATGGTGGCCGAGCATTTGCGTTCGTTGGGCATCGAGGTGACTTATCCCGTAGCCCATACGGGTGTCAAGGGCGTGTTGCGTGGCGGCAAACCTGGGCCAGTGGTGGCCTTGCGAGCTGATATGGATGCATTGCCCGTCACCGAACGCGTGGATGTGCCCTTTGCTTCCAAGGTGCGCGCTACTTATTTGGGACAAGAAGTTGGCGTCATGCATGCTTGTGGTCACGACAGCCATACGGCCATTCTCATGGGTGTGGCCGAAGTATTGGCCAAAATGCGCGACGAGCTTTCCGGCACGGTGGTGTTTATCTTTCAGCCAGCTGAGGAAGGTGCTCCGCCCGGCGAAGAGGGTGGTGCCGAGCTAATGGTCAAAGAAGGCGTGTTGGACAACCCCAAAGTCGATGTCATTTTCGGTTTGCACATCAGCTCGGGCCTCGAGGTCGGCAAAATTCGCTACAAGCCGGGAGGAGCGATGGCTGCTTCCGATCGCTTTGTCATTCGCATTCACGGCAAGCAGACGCATGGCTCGCGCCCGTGGAGTGGCGTAGATCCCATCACGGTAGCGGGACAGGTACTTACGGGGTTACAAACCATTGTAAGTCGACAGATGGAATTGACCAAAGAAGCAGTAGTAATCAGTGTGGGCAAGATTCAGGGCGGTGTGCGCAGCAACATCATCCCTGAAGAAGTGGAAATGATCGGCACAATTCGCACACTCGACACCACTATGCAGCAACAGGTGCATCGCGCCATTGGCCGCATGGTATCGCATATTGCACAGGCACATGGCGCCACGGCTGATGTAGATATACAAATTGGCTATCCCGTCACTTACAACGATCCCGAGCTGACCGAGGCTATGGTGCCTACGCTCAAGAAGGTAGCTGGCGAAGGCAACGTCATTTTGTCTGAAGCGATTACAGGTGCAGAAGACTTTAGCTTCTATGCGCGCGAGGTGCCCGGACTGTTCTTCTTCTTGGGTGGGATGCCCAAAGGGCAAGATCCCGCTACGGCACCGCCGCATCACACGCCCGACTTCTATCTCGACGAAAGTGGCTTCAAGTTGGGCGTGCGGGCTTTGGCCAATCTCACGCTCGACTACATGCGTGCTCACCAAAACTGAGCCATGAATGGCGATCCACTAGATACTTTTTGCACTTTGTGCCGCCTACTGGACAACTGGTGGGCGGCACCTACTTGTTACCTTTGGGCCACATTTGCCGAAAGGCACTAAAAGACATGCCATGTGTACGGTGACCTGGATCCCTCAACCTGACGGTGGTTTTGTGCTCACATCCAATCGCGATGAAGCGCCACGGCGTGCAGCGGTTGAGCTTACGATACAAGTCATTGGTCCTTGTAGGTGTTGCTTTCCGCGCGATCCTGTTGCTGGTGGCACCTGGATTGCCGCCGACGATAGTGGGCGCGTGGCATGTCTGCTCAATGGTGCATTCGACAAGCATGTGCGCCGCCCGCCATATCGGCGCAGCCGCGGCCTGATGGTGCTCGATAGCTTCTACTTTGCTCGAGCTACCGACTTTTTTGCGCAATATGCCTTTGATGGCATGGAGCCCTTTACGATGATCATGGCCGAACAAGTGGAACTATGGGAGGTGCGCTGGGACGAACAACAGCTCCATTGCCGGCAGCTTGATCCTCAAGGCCAGTACATTTGGTCTTCCGCCACGCTTTACGATGCATACTGGCGTGCGCAGCGCCAACAGTGGTTTGCGCGTTGGTTGACAAGACATCCACAGCCTACGCCATCAGAGGCTTGGGACTTCCACTTGTATGGCGGCGAGGTCGATGCTTGGAATGGCTTTGTGATGAACCGAAAGGATGTGGTACGTACGGTAAGCATTACACAAGTAGTGACCAACTGCTCCGAGGCACTCCTGATGCGTCACTTGGATTTACTTCATGACCACATTTGGCAAGCCAAATTGAATTTGCAGAGGCAGATGCCCTTAAATACTTTCCAACTAAGCTGAACAACTGTATGAAAATTCGTCTTCTATCGCTATGGATGCTTGGTGTTTGCCTATCGACAAATGCTGCATTTGGCCAAGCTGATACGGTGCTGTTCCCTACGCTGAGTGGCGAGGCTTTGCGTGCTGCTTTGGTGCAGCATTACAAGCCAACGACAGTGTATGAGTATGGGCTGGCACGTGATACCCTTTTTGCCAAAATAGACAGCTATAACGACAGCCTCACTTGTGTGTATACGGGTTGGACTATCTGGCTCGATCCTGCCCAAGATCCCACTCAGGCAGCCTACATGGGCGGTGCAGGCATCAATACAGAGCATACTTGGCCTCAGTCGAAGGGGGCTACGGGATTTGCCAAAAGCGATATGCATCACTTGTTTCCCACTCGTGTCGATGCCAATCAGTTGCGAGGTAGTTTGCCTTTTGGCGAAATTCCCGACCACCAGACTACAGCTTGGCTATGGCAAGACCAGTCGTTGAGTCAGCCACCAGCCCAATATATAGATGAGTGCAGCGAATGGGATGGCCAACGCTTCGAGCCACGTGAAGACCACAAAGGCAACGTCGCCCGTGCCATGTTTTACTTCTACACCATGTATCGCGACCAAGCTGAAGCAGCCGATCCGACATTCTTTGCCCAGCAAGTCGAAGACCTGTGTTATTGGCATGTGCTCGACCCCGTCGATTCGGTTGAATATGCGCGTACTTGGGCCATTGCACAGCGGCAAGATGGTAAGCCCAACCCTTTTGTACTGGACTGCTCGCTGGCCGAGCGCCTCTATTGTAATGACCTACTTAGCAACTGTGAGCCGTTGAGTACGCCAACAGGTGAGGCCCCATCTCTTCCAGCACACCTGGATCTGTGGCCCAACCCAGCTACCACTTCGGTGGAGTTGGCTTGGCAGTATCCTACATCGGAACCTGCACTGTTGGCCGTATACGACCAACTGGGTCGAGCTGTGTGGCATTACCGCATACATGGGCAAAAGCGCGTAGAATGGCTGCCTCCTACTAAGGGCTTGTATTTGGTTGTGTTGTCCTGGGGTAGTATGGATGCACGCCACTACCTGACGCGCCGCTTAATTGTGCACTAAGGCGTGCTGTAATTCTTTAGATTAGTATGTCTGTACCGTGCACATAGAGTTTTGCACCAAAGCTTAGAGTTTTACTAAAAAACGCGGGGAACAACTGGTATTGTGATATGCGTTGAAAGCTGGACGTCAGTGGTACACTTGCATTAGGATAAAGGGAAGCTCATTTCTGACTGCTCGACTATTTGCACTTTTTGTGAAAAAAACTGTTATGGTGAAGTTGTGGCATAAATACATGTGGTTACTGTTATTGGCAATCGTCCTTATTTTTGGCTACCTGTTGTTTCGCTTTGTACTGAAAAACGCTGAAGATCATCCCATCACCTTTGAGCTATTTGCTGCACTGATTGGCTTTGCACTGACGGTGCTCACTACCAGTTTGTTGTTGCATCGGCAAACGGAAGCTGAATTGTCTAAAGAGGAAAATATTCAGTTCCTCAATCTCAAGATGAAAATTTATTTAGAGCTTATCGAGCAGTTGCACGATGTGGTGTCTAAACGGCGCATCACACCTGAAGACGTCATCGAGCTGCGTATGCTCAATCAGAAGATCGCATTTATCGCTAGCCCCGATGTGCTGAAAGCTTTCAATTACTTTGTACAACATTTTGCACAATTAGCTGATAAAGAATCTATTCAGGAAGATGATATTGATAGCTTGCTCGATGAGATGAGCCGTTTGGCCATTCGCATACGACGCGACTTGTTCCGTCTTGATAGCAAAGAAGTGCCTGCCGCACAACTCGAGCAGCTGGTGCTTTCCAGTAACGATTTGCTTGACCTGGCAGAGTGATTGGTGGGGCTTTGTGATAGAGAAAAAGTGTTAAAGGGCATATATAGCGTGTGTGCTGGAGAGTCGTAGCTCGTTGTCTGGCCATTAATTGGGTGCGGTATCTTGCTCCTTTCTCTTTACTTTCGCCTCCCTCATCGTTCAAAAATTTCCTTATGTGTATGGTTCGACTGTCGTCGTTTCTGCTACTGATTTGCCTTTCGGCAAATACTATAGCCCAACAAGTAGATTGGTCTGCTCTAGAGTACCGGTTTGTGGGACCCTACCGCGGGGGGCGTGCTACAGCTGTCACGGGCGTGGTCCAACAGCCCAATGTCTTTTATTTGGGTACCACGGGTGGTGGATTGTGGAAATCGGACAACTATGGTGTTAGTTGGCACAACGTATCTGATGGTTTCTTTGCCTCGCCCTCGATCGGAGCGGTGCGCGTGGCCCCTTCAGATCCCAACATTGTGTACGTGGGCACAGGTTCTGACGGCCTGCGCAGCAATGTCATCAGCGGCAAGGGCGTATACAAATCGGTCGATGGGGGCAAGACGTGGCAGCACATTGGCTTAGAGCGTACAGGGCATATCGGGGCGCTGGAGATCCACCCCAGCAATCACAACATTGTTTTTGTAGCAGCTATTGGTCAGGCTTTTGCACCCAATCGCGAACGCGGTGTGTATCGCACGCGCGATGGAGGCCACAGCTGGGAGCAAGTGCTCTACTTGAGTGATACCACAGGATTTGTGGACTTAGAGCTGCTACCCTCCAATCCAGACATCATTTTTGCTGCTGCCTGGCGCGCTGAACGCAAGCCTTGGACCATCATCAGTGGTGGTAAAGAATGCGGCATCTACAAATCGATAGATGGCGGTACCCATTGGACACGCCTGACCGAAGGTTTGCCCAAAGGCATCATGGGAAAAATCGATTTGGCCGTATGTCGTGCCGATTCGCGCGTGGTATATGCCTTGATTGAAGCGCCTGGTGATGAGGGAGGGCTTTACCGATCCGATGATCAGGGCCTGCATTGGCGGCAGGTCAGCCGCTATAAGCCATTATTGCACAGGCCCTTTTATTTCTGTAATGTCGAAGTGGACCCCACCGATCCCGAGCACGTCTTTGTCATGGCTTTGCGCTTGTACGAGTCGCGTAATGGGGGCAAGAGCTGGACTACCATACCTACACCCCATGGCGACGATCACGACCTTTGGATCAATCCGAATGATCCGCGCATTATGATCGAAGCCAATGACGGTGGCGGGAATGTCACGCTGGATGGTGGAAAAACCTGGTCGAGCCAGTTCAGCCAGCCCACCGCTGAATTGTACCAAGTAGAAGTCGATGAGCAATATCCTTACTGGCTATATGCCGGGCAGCAGGACAACTACACGGCTATCGCTGTGCCTAGCTTGCCGCCTTGGCGCCATCAGCTGGGCAGTGGTGCATTGATCATGAGTGTAGGTGGTTGTGAAACGGGGCCAGCAGTACCACATCCCAAAGATCCCAACATCGTGTATGTCAACTGCAAGGGACGTTTTGGCGTCTATGACAAACGCACAGGGCAGGAACAGCATTACGATGTGGGTGCGCGCTTCATGTATGGCCATAACCCGCGCGAGTTGAAGTACAGATTTCAGCGCGTGGCGCCTATTCACATTTCTCCACACGACCCCGACGTAGTATATCATGCTTCTCAATACGTACATCGTACTACAGATGGAGGGCGTACTTGGCAGACTATCAGCCCCGATCTGACTGCCTTCGAGCCTGACAAGCAAGTCATATCGGGTAGTCCTATTACGCGCGACATTACAGGCGAAGAGTTTTACAGTGCCATCTATTCGCTGCGCGAGAGCAAGCTACAGCAGGGCCTCATCTGGACGGGTGCCAATGATGGAGTGGTGTTCGTGACGCATGATGGTGGACAGGCGTGGCAAGATGTCACTCCACAGCAATTGCCGCCCGGTGGTCGAGTGGATTGTGTCGAGCCTTCGCCGCATGATTCTGCCAAGGCCTATATTGCTGTATTGCGCTATCAGCTGGGCGACTGGCGGCCATATGTGTATAAAACGGAAGACTATGGCCAGCACTGGACCTTGCTCACCGACGGCACCAATGGCATCCCCGCCGATTATCCAGTACGCGTAGTGCGCGAAGACCCCCAGCGCGAAGGGCTCCTCTTCGCCGGCACCGAATACGGCGTATTCGTCTCTTTTGACGATGGCCAGACATGGCAAGCTTTCCAGCAAAACTTGCCCATTACACCCGTCACCGACATCAAGATCCATCGTGGCGATCTCGTGCTCGCCACAATGGGCCGTGGCTTTTGGATTGTAGATGACATTAATCCCTTGCGCCAAAGCTTTGATACGAGCGGGCCTTTCTTGTTCGAACCTCAGACGAGCTGGCGCTATCGCTATGGGCAATATAAGGGCACAGATGCAGTGTGTGCGCCAGATTATCCGTCGCCTTCAGTTATTATCGACTATTACCTTTCGGAAAAAGCAACTCAGCCATTGCACCTCGAGATCTGGGATGTACAAGGCCGTCTTGTACGCGCATTTAGTAGTGCTGATACTGCTACCCGTTTGGAACCCCAGCCCCGTGATATGCAAACTGGGTCGGAACGACCTTTTAGTGTGGTACGCCACTTAAAAGATGAGCAAGGTCTTCATCGTTTTCGTTGGGACATGCGCCATACAGGTGTATGGCATCAGCAAAAGCGTCAGAGGTGGCGTGGAGGGCCATTAGTGGCTCCGGGCACCTACACGGTTCGCTTGTTTGTGGATGGCCAGGTGCTGGCACGGGCTTTTACCCTAAAGGCCGATCCGCGCGTGTTGGCTGCAGGTATTACACAGGAAGATCTCGAAGCGCAGGAAGCGCTTTGCCTCAAAGTAGTGGCGCTGCTTTCAGATGCTCGTCAGTTGGCAGCTCAGTTGAAACAAGAGCGAAAGGCATTGGAAACTAAAGAAGTGCGCACAGCGGCTGAGCAAGCGCGTCTGGCAGAGGTGCGTCATATGCTCGATCAGTTGGTTACACCTGAGGGGCGTTATCCCAAACCGCGCCTGATCGACCAGATAGGCTATTTGTACGGCATCATCTCGCGCGCCGACCAGCGGCCCGGACAGGATGCCTATGTGCGCTATGAAGAGTTGGCACGGGAACTCGCAGTATTGCAACGGCAGTAGTAGAAGTGGTGCATGTGTAGGGACTAAAAAGCGACCGAAGTGCGGCAGACTTCGGTCGCTTTCGCGTTTGCCGAAAGGAAATTGCCATTATGTCAGTGGCTTGCCACCTATAGCAGGTAGTTTTTCCTGGAGCAGCTGCTGCACCATGCGATTGAGGTAGGCATATGAGAGCTGCATCTTGCTGCTCACCATCATGAAGGTATCTGTTTCGCTGACCAATACGAGCAATCTCTTGATCGCTTTCCCGTCTTTGCTTTCTCGAACGAGTAAGTGTATGCGTGTAGGACCTTCGTGTATTAGGAGCAAATCGGTATAACCTTTCTTGCGGGCACCGCGTATCATGTGGTCGATGGCGGCGGCAGGGATGCGGTTGGGGTCATCTTCGTTGTACAGGATGCGCGTCTTGCCTACTTTGCGCATGAGTCGGATAGCCTGTTTTTCTTCAGGCGCTTTGGCGAAGGGCAAAGCGATGGTACCGGTGAAATCGATCAACCAGCCAGGTACGATGAAGTTTTTGACTTCAGGCCCTTGCTTCCAGTGGCGATAGAACTTGTTGATGGGGCGCACTTGTGCGTATAGTAATAGAGGGATGAAAGCTACAGCTATGAGTAGAGCAATGCGTTTCATTGATTACTGCGTTTAGTGGATGAGTTTCGATCGAAGAGGATGTGTGGGAAGTAGATCAAAACGAGGAGTACCCTTTGCACCTTTGCGAAGGGCACTCCTCGCCATAACAGAAGCGTTATTGATCTTCTAGTTTTTCTAAGTGCTCGGCACCTTCTACATTGAGCACTTTTGACAACTCGCCAATCTTCTTGAGGTCAATGTCGCCAACGAAGCTGAGCATGACAAATTCATCAGTGCCACCCACGAGTAGGAGTAGCTCTCGAATGCGATCACCTGCTTCTTTGATGAGGAACTCTACATTGTCGCCATTTTCGCTGTCACGTACGGTCATGAGTACTTCATAGCCCTTAGTAGGTAAAGTGGCTTTGGCTTCCTGAAAAAACTTCTGGGGGGTCACTTTGGTGGTCAATATGCGCAATCCTCCTAAGTCTTTGATAATATCAAGAGCGGCTTGTGCTTGTGGGTCATTTGTTTGTAGATCCATCTTAGATACCATGTCGAACATTTTGGGGCTGATGAATACTACTGTGAAGCGGTCGTCTTCCATGTATTTGTTGAAATATTGGACGATGGCATCACTTTGAGCTTGTAGCCCCAGTGCGCTCATTAGACAGATGGCCAATGTGATCAGTCTCATTTGATACGTTGTTTTTAGCGTTTAAAAGAAACAACAAGATGAAGTATTCGGGCCCTACAGAATAGCTATATGTGTGCACGTGCAAGAGCTTTTAGTTCGTCTTAATCACTTGTTCTATTATTTCCACTCGCTGTAGTTCTTTTGCTGCTTTTCGTCGGCCTTGATCCATTTGGCTGGTGAGGAATGCCAATGCAGCCATGGTTTGCTGATAGGCCAGCTCGGGGTCTTCTATTTCTCCTGTAGCGACAACCAGTTGATGGCTTGACGAGTTAGGAGGCGTGTGTGGCCTTTTTAGGGTGAAAAGGGCTAGTAGCAGGATAAGCCCTACTGCAGCGATTTGGACTATCGGCTGCCACAAGAGGCGTATGCGCGCAATGGTTGTTTTAGTGTCGGGTGATTGGCGGATCTTTTGCTGAAGCTTCTGGGCAAATGCTGCTGAAGTGGTACGTCGTGCTTCTTCTTCGAGTGCTTCAAACCAAAAGCAATAGGTGCGGAGATGTGCCGGCAACTTCTTTGGGTCACTCAGCCACTGTCGCAGCAATTGTTCCTCTTCCAGGGTACTTTCAGCGTTGAAGTATTTTTCTAGCAGCAGTTCTATCTTTTTGACATCCATTCTTGGAGTTGTTTTAGGTTATTGATCTGTGTTTGTGTGGGTGGTTTTTGTAGTGCCAAGTGTTTAAGTCAGCCCCCACTTTTCAGTTTGTTGCATTTTTTGGCGAATAGCTTGACGTGCGCGAAATAGGTTGACTTTTACTTGGTCGAGTGTAAGGCCGAGCATTTGGGCGATTTCTTTATATGCTAGGCCTTCGATATCGCGTAGATGCATAATTTCTTTTTGTTTGGGTGGCAATTCATCGATCCAGGTCTTTACCAACTCGAGTGTTTCATTTAGTTCGGTCTGTCGATGCGGCGAAATCTGGGCGTCTTTCATGTCAAATCGCTTGTCGATCGGTTCAGTACGTCGGTGCTTGGAGCGGACCTTGTCAATCGATTGGTTGCGCGTGAGGGTCGTTAGCCATGCTTCCAAATTGTCGATCTGATCGGCGTACTGTCGTTGATTCCACAGTTTGATGAATACTTCCTGGACGACATCTTCGGCTTCTGCCTCATTGCCAACAATGCGCAGGGCATAGCGGAAGAGTCTGTCTTTTTGCTCAAGCACCAACTCTTGGAATCTTCGTTCTGTCATAGCACTGAGGTGACGTCAATTAGGGATATGTTGTTACAGGAAAAGGGGTATTTTTTTAAAGCAAGATACTGAGCTGAGTGGTGTGGGCATAGGCTGGTATACAGACCATTTGCATATGAAAACATTTTTTGATTGCAGGCATTGCATTTGGAGTGCCGCTACTCAAGGTGCACCTTTGCACCACGAAAGTCGGCAATTTAGCTGCTTATGCTGCGATTGAAGAAGATAGACAAGCTACTGATTCGCTCTTTCTTGCCTCCTTTTATGGTGACCTTTTTCATTGCCCAGTTTGTGTTGGTAATGCAGACACTTTGGGTGTATGTAGATGACTTGGCGGGCAAGGGATTGGGTTTTTTTCTGTTGGTAGAGTTGGTCGGTTACATGAGCATGTCGATGGTGCCTTTGGCGTTGCCCATTGGCGTGTTGCTCAGCTCGGTGATGGTGATGGGCAATATGGCAGAGCGCTATGAGTTGTCGAGTCTCAAGTCAGCGGGTGTGTCATTGTGGCGCGTGATGCGGCCACTGATCTGGGTGAGTGTGGGGATTGCACTGTTTTCTTTTGTATGTGCCAATTACCTTATTCCCATATCGAATCTCAAGTTTAAGTCGCGACTCTACGACATTCGGAAAGCCAAGCCGGCACTGAGTCTTGAAGAAGGAGTGTTTAACGACGACTTTCAGGGTTATGCCATTCGCATTGGCAAGAAGATGCCTGACGGGCGTACCATACGTGATGTGATGGTATACGACCAGAGTTCGAGTAGCTCGGGACAATTGGCGGTAGTAGTAGCCAAAGAGGGCGAGATGTACATCACGGCTGACGAGCGTTTCTTTGTCATGCATTTACGAAATGGCAGTGAGTATATGGAGCCAAAGCCCAAGTATGAAGGCCGGCGGCGCAATTACCCCTTTGTGCGGGTACATTTTAAGGAATGGCAAAAGGTATTCGATTTGAGTGAGTTTCAGTTGCAGCGCACCGATGAGAGCTTGTTTAAGTCGCACCAGACCATGCTCAACGTAAAGCAGTTGCATCATGCCATCGACTCGATCCAACGGCGACGTGCCAAGCGGCTTGAGGGGTTTAGCAAAAATGCTGCAAAGTATTTTCACCTCTACAAAATGGCACGTGATAGCAGTGTACAGGTGCCATCTGATGTAGACACGTTGCTTGCGCAAACGGATACGGCAATTGACATCTCTGATACACTTACCAATGGCCAAACTAAACAAGTCGTACCTTCGGTGAAGGTCGATAGTCAGCAGCGCGCATTGGCAATACAGATGCAACGCGCGCGTAATTCTAATAGGGGACTAGTGCGTCCCAGTGGCTTTGTACAAGAAGCGGATGTGGTGCTCGATACTTTGTCGTCCTTTATCCAGACATTTCCTCCATACCGGCGGGTAGAGCTAGCCGATCGGGCTAAGTCGTTAGCACGCAGCTTGCATAGTCAGGTCGTGTCTGCTATCCGAATTGATGAACAATTGCGCGAGGCTTGGGTCAAGCACGTGTTCGAGCTACATACGAAGTTTAGCATGGCTGTAGCTTGTATACTTTTTCTCTTCATTGGTGCGCCGATGGGGGCCATTGTGCGCAAGGGCGGTTTTGGTTATCCGATTCTCATTTCCATTCTCTTTTTCATGTTGTTTATCATCATTACCATTTTTGGCAAAAATGTAGCTGAGCGCAATGTGATCCATCCAGTGGTGGCTGCATGGTTGTCGTGTATGGTGTTGTTACCTATAGGTTTGTTGCTGACGTGGAAGGCAGTAAACGACTCGAAGCTGTTGCAGCTCGACAACTGGTGGATAGGATTGCGCAAGTTGTGGCGCCGTACATCCTCTGTGGATGTGTGAGTAGGTATTCTGCCTTTTAAGCTACTTTTGTGCTTTCGCACAATGTGGCCTATTCATGCAGTTGTCTGTTGCTATTCAACTCTTTCTACAGCTTGTATTTCCCGCCTTTGCTATAGTATTTGCCCGGCGTAGCCGTTTGGGCAAATGGCTGAGTCCTGTGGTGTTGTGCTATGCCGTAGGAATTGTAGTAGCCAACTGGAGCGGTTTGGTCATCCGTACGGATGTGGCGCGTACAGTGAGTGAAATCAGTGTGTTGTTGGCTATACCCATGCTGTTGTACAGCACGGACTTGTCCGCTTGGTTGCGTTTAGCTCGTCCTACGATGCTTTCTTTTGCGCTGTGTGTGGTTAGTGGCGTGTTGATCTCTATCATAGCAGCAATCGTGGTGGGGCCGCGCTGGCCCTATGCTTGGCAGATGTCGGGTATGTTGGTGGGGGTGTATACAGGGGGAACGCCTAATATGAATGCCATAGGCATTGCTCTGCAAGCTCCTGAGGAGGTATTTGTCTATTTGAACGCAGCGGATGTAGTGACAGGAGGGGCATATTTGCTCTTTCTCACCTCGGTGGGGCCGCGCATTTTTGGTTTGCTACTGCCGCCCTTCCCCAGGGCAGTGCGTCAACCTGCGGCACCTGTGCCGCCGCTCTTCCTGTGGCATCAGTGGCAGGGGGTGGCTAAAGGATTAATGCTGGCATTGATTATAGTAGGTGTGGCCGTAGGACTGACCTATGCATTTTGGGGCACATTGGATCAGCCTGCGTGGATTATCTTTTTCTTGTCGCTTTTCAGTGTTGGTGCTTCTTTTTTGCCGGTGGTAAAACAATGGCAAGGCACTTACGAAGCTGGAGATTATTTGTTGCTCATCTTTTGCGTGTCGGTGGGCATGTTAGCTCATTTGGGTGATGTATGGGCCAATGGTGCCGTAATAGCTGGTTATACAGTGGCAGTGATGATGGGTACAATATTGCTGCACTGGCTATTAGCGGCTTTGGTGCGTATTGATCGCGATACTTTTATCATTACTTCTACTGCAGCTATTTATGGTCCGCCTTTTATTGGGCAGGTAGCCCAGGTGATTGACAACCGAACACTTGTGTTTGCAGGCATTGCTACGGGCTTAGTAGGCTATGCCATTGGCAACTTTTTAGGTATAGCAGTCGGGCAAGCTGCCTATTTTTTGCTACACGTAGGTTTCTGATATGGCGTTTTCAGCTCATGTCTTTGCCAGTGCTGGAGCAATAGAGGATCTCGGTGTTTTGCGGATATAATCTTTGGGCAGGTGGCGCAGCAATTGCCTTCGAAACAGGTGATAGTCTACTGTGATGGTGTGTCGCGGCGTATTGATTTGTCGGTAGTGGGGGCGCTGTAGATCGCGGGCTATACGGCGCTTGATGTCGGCTGGGCGTTGCCACTTTCCAGCAATTTCGCGGGCCATAATTTTGGACTGCAATTCGGCACCTGGCCAAATGCATCCTAAAGGTTGAAAGAGTCCGATGAAATACAGGTCGTCGTATTCGGGATGCATCATGCGCAGGTATAGAGGCACGGGGCCTTCGCTGTAATCGATAAACGATTTGTCGAAAAAGGGATGCGAAATGCAATATCCCGTGCAGGCGATCACCGCGTCGTAGGATTCCACTTTTCCGTCTTTGAAATGCACTTGGTGGCCGTCGAATCGCGCAATGTCGCGGCGCGGATGCACTTTTCCATGGCGGATGCGATAGAGCAATTCGTCATTGATGGTCGGGTGGCTTTGCCCAAACTTCACATCTACGGGTGGCAATCCGTACAGTTCGTTGGGTCCTTGTATTAACCAGATGATGAAATCGCTAAGACGGGTGCGTATGGACAGCGGCAGCCAAGCTAGGCGTTGGCCCACCACGTCTGAGGGTTTGCCCATGATAAATTTGGGCAAGATGCGATAGCCACGCCGCCAGCTAATAGCAGTAAAGGCACTGACGCGGCTGGTCTCTACTGCCACATCGCAAGCTGAGTTGCCGCCGCCGATGACCAGCACGCGTTTGCCAGCAAAAGGTGCTGCGCGCTTGTACTGATGTGCATGCAGATATTCACCTGCAAATTCGCCTGGATATTGAGGCCAGCGTGGATCCCAGTGGTGGCCATTGCATACAACCAGATGGGTAAAGCGCTCGGTCCATGTGCGACCATCGCGGCGTAGGTGCACCTCCCAATGTCGGTTGTTGAGCCGCTCGCAGCGCACCACCTCAGTGCGAAACTCGATGTGGTCGTACAGCCCGAAATGGCGTGCATAAGCCTGAAAGTAGCGCAGTAGGTGGCGGTGGTCGGGGTAGTCGGGCGTGTCGGGATCAAAGTCGTCAAAGGGAAAGTCTTCGTATTGCGACAGCGTGCGCGAACTGATGATGTGCGTCGTTTCGAATACACTAGAGTGCCCTTCTTCGTCGGAAAAAATCCAATTGCCACCTACTTCTTCTTGTCGATCGTAAGCGACCACGTCGAGACCTTCGTCGAGTAAGTTTTTGATCGCGGCAATGCCGGAAGGACCAGCGCCAATGACACAGATGCGTGTGGTCATGTGTGCGTGAGTTAAGTTGGATGTCGTGGTATCATGGGTAAATATATGCTTATAAGGGCATCAAGTGTAGAAGCGCATATGTGATTTCCCAATTGGCATGTGGTTATGGGGTGTTCTGCATTGCAAGTGATGTGCCTTAATTAGCTAAAAATTAACAGCTCAGGTAATATAAAAGTCGCTGCTTGAACTGCTTTTTTTGAAAAAAGACTGATGTTGTCATGTATATAGGGCGAACTTTTGCTATGAAATGGCAGAAAAGGGTAGATTGCTGAAAGGGGAGTGTGTATCTTTCCGAAGCCTTAAGTGCACGTCATTTGCCGAAAGATGCAATAGATCACAATGCAATCACCAAAACTACTACTGCGATGAAACAAACAAAGTTGATTACCACGGTTATTATTGCTTTTATTGTGCTCATTGTGGTACTCATTTTTTCCAATGCGACATTCCTCACCATTCCTCCTGGCCATAAAGGTGTGTTATTTCGACCTTTTGCTGGTGGTCTGGACAAGGAAAACATTTACGATCAGGGCTTTCACATCATTGCACCTTGGAATACCATGTATGTATATGATGTGCGCATACAGGAGGCTTTTGAGCAGATGGAAGTTTTGTCGCGCAATGGTCTCAACATCAAGGTTGACCTATCTTACCGCTATCAACCTATGCCAGGAAAAATTGGCTACTTGCACGATGAAGTAGGGCCTGAATACCACCGCCGTATTATCATACCTGAGATTCGATCGGCTACGCGTGAGGTGATTGGCAAGTATTTGCCCGAAGAGCTGTACTCGACCAAACGGGAAGCCATTCAAGACGAGATCTTCGAGCGCACACAGAGGGCGGTAGCCAAGAAATACATCATTCTGGATGCCGTGCTCATCCGCGAGGTGACGCTGCCCGAGTCGCTACAAGAGGCTATCGAGCGCAAGCTGCGCGAAGAACAAGCTGCTTTAGAGTATGAGTATCGGCTTGAGCGCGAGCGCAAAGAGGCAGAGCGCCGCATTATTGAAGCAGAGGCTAAGGCCAAGGCCAATCGCATTCTCAATGCAAGCTTGACGGAAAACATTTTGAAGGATAAAGGCATAGAAGCTACGCTCGAACTGGCCAATTCGCCTAATAGCAAAATTGTGATAGTAGGTGGTGGCGACGGCTTGCCGCTCATCTTGAACAATAACTAAGCTTGTTGACCAGAGCGAACCTCATTGGGGAAGAAAAGAGGGGCCCAAATCTTATAGATGGGGGCCCTCTTTTATGTAAGTAAGGTACAGTTGCGTTTATTCAGCTTGCATAAAGGGGTAGCGATAGTCTTTTGGTGGGTTGAAGTTTTCTTTGATAGTGCGTGGCGACACCCATCGGATGAGGTTGAAGATGGAACCAGCTTTGTCGTTGGTACCTGAGGCACGTGCACCGCCAAAGGGTTGCTGCCCCACGATGGCCCCTGTAGGCTTGTCGTTGATGTAGAAGTTGCCAGCAGCATGGCGCAGCACTTCGGTAGCTTCGACAATCGCCTGGCGGTCTTGGGCAAAGACGGCTCCCGTCAGGCCATAAGGCGAAGTGGTATTTACTAGCTCGAGCGTGTCGGCCCATTTGTCATCGTCGTACACGTAGATGGTGAGCACGGGACCAAAGATTTCTTCGCACATCGTGCGATACTTGGGATCTTGCGTGAGAATTACTGTAGGCTCAATAAAGTACCCTTCTCGCTTATCGCAATTGCCCCCGATGAGGATTTCTACTTCTTTGTCTTTTTTGGCTTGGGCGATGTAGTTGCTGATCTTGTCGAAAGCTCGCTCGTCAATTACGGCATTGATGAAGTTGGTGAAATCTTCGGGCGAGCCCATTTTGAACGAGCGAATGTCTTCGAGTAGGCGTTCTTTCACCTCTGGCCATAAGCTTTTGGGGATATAGGCGCGCGAAGCAGCCGAACATTTCTGCCCCTGATATTCGAATGCACCGCGGCTCAAGGCAGTGACCAACGCTTGCACATCGGCTGAAGGATGGGCTACTACAAAGTCCTTACCTCCCGTTTCGCCCACGATGCGTGGATAACTTTTGTACTTGGTGATATGCGAGCCAATGGTGGCCCACAGATGTTGAAATACGCGCGTACTGCCAGTGAAGTGCAAGCCGGCGAAGTCGGGGTGCTCAAAGATGATGTCGCCAGCGATAGGACCATCGACGATAAGCAGGTTGATCACGCCAGGGGGGAGTCCCGCTTCTTCGAGCACTTCCATGATGACATAGGCACTGAATACTTGTGTTTCGGCAGGCTTCCATACTACGGTATTGCCCATCAGGGCAGGTGCACCAGACAGGTTGCCCGCAATGGAGGTGAAGTTGAAGGGCGTGATGGCAAAAACGAAGCCTTCTAAGGGGCGATATTCCATGCGGTTCCAGGTAAAGGGTGCGCTTTCGGGTTGTTCGCTGTACAGCTGAGTCATGAACTGTACGTTGAATCGGAAGAAGTCGCACAGCTCAGCCACACAGTCGATTTCCGCTTGGAATATATTTTTGCTCTGGCATAGCATAGTGGCTGCATTCATCTTGGCGCGATAGGGACCAGCCAGCAGGTCGGCGGCTTTGAGAAAGATGGCTGCGCGGTCTTGCCAGTTCATTTGTTCCCATTCCCTTTTGGCTTTGAGCGCTGCCTCGATGGCGAGATGTACGTGGCTAGAGTTGCCTTTGTAGTAGTAACCCAGCGTATGGCTCAACTCGTGAGGCGGATGGATGGCGATCTTGTTGTCGGTGGTAGGGCGTTGACCACCGATCACCATGGGAATTTCCGTTTGCTTGGACTTGAATTCGGCAATAGCTGCCTTGACGGCAGCACGTTCGGGTGATCCGGGTGCATAACTAAGTACCGGTTCGTTTGTGGCAGGTGGAACTTCAAAATAGGCATTGGACATAACAGGTGATTTTTTGATTGCGCGAACAAGGGCTAAAGCAGTAGATAAACTGCAGTTAAAAGTTGTTTGGATCTAAGCCCGTGCAAAGGTACGGCTTTGCCATAAGGGAAAGAATGCACTTGCTCAGCCCGAATGGGTGATCTTTGTCTGGTTGCTTGGTGTTGGATGCCACCAACTGCCTAGGAGTATTCCTGCGAAACTAGCCAGCAGCCCGTACAGCATGGGGGGAATGGTTGTACCCATCACCTCACATGCCAGCCAGACCGTCATGCCCGCAATAATGGATACCAAGGCCCCCGTTGTAGAAGCTTTCTGCCAGTAAAGGCCAGCGGTCAATGGCACAAATAGAGATACCAACGTCAGTGTGGAAGACTGCGCTACCAGCTCGTAGATGTCACTTTGCCACATGGCCATGAGGGCTGAAGCTACTGCTACCCCTACTACATTGATGCGCATGATGGCTAGCAAATGTGCATCACTTACTTCTTTGAGTAGGGGGCGCACGATATTTTCTGCCAATACCGTGGCCGGAGCGAGGATAGCGCCCGAAGTCGTGCTCAGCACAGCCGACAAGAGGGCACCGAAGAAAAGTACTTGTACGAGTAGTCCGGCGTGCAAAATGACAATTTGTGGAAGCACCATTTGCATGTCGCTTTGTTGTTCCAATTCCGGATAGAGTTGGTGACCGGCCAAGCTGATGAGTAATGGGAGCATGCCGATACTCAGGTACATAGCTCCTCCCAAATAAGAAGCGCGTACAGCTGTGTGCTCATCGCGAGCTGACATCACGCGTTGAAATACATCTTGCCCAGGTATGCTGCCCAGCCCAATGGTGATCCAAGCAGCTATGTAATGTGCAACATCCTCCAGAGTAGGATGCGGAAAAAAGTGGAAAAACCCCTCAGGCGTTCGGCCCAACACTTGATAGATCCCACCAGCGTCAGCGAGCAACTGGATGGCTACAGCCACAAGACCGATCACAATCATAATTGTTTGCACAAAGTCAGTGATCGATACGGCCCACATGCCACCTATATACGTGTATACCACCACAATGAACGTACATAACCAGATGCCCCAAGGCACTGGCAAACCTATGAGTACGTGCATTACAATGGCTAGAGCTACTAGTTGAGCCGCAATCCAGCTGAAAAAGGAAGGAACCATAAATATGGCCGAGAGCACTTCCGTGCGGCGGTCGTAGCGCAGGCGAAAGAAATCGTTGAAAGTAAGGATGTTTAGTCGGTATAGCGGGCGAGCGTAAAAAGCACCCACCAATATCAGACACAAAGCAGCGCCGAAAGGGTCTTCAATAACACCTAGCAGCCCCCTTTCCAGAAATTCTGAAGAGGCACCCATAATCGTTTCAGAGCCAAACCAGGTGGCGAACAGGGCCGAAGCAGCTACTATCAACGGCATGCGGCGCCCTGCCAGAGCAAAGTCTTGAGTCGTCCGTACTTGTCTTGAAGCCCAGTAGCCAATTACAAGCGTACCTAACAGGTAGAGTACAACAAAAGCCAGTAGCATACGTATGGGTTTTGTTCCTTTGCAATAATCCAAAGGGAGATTGTGACATTCATATGGCCTAACCGTCTATGAGGAGGTGTCATACTTGTCGTTTTGCAACGGCATGATGCGAAGCACGTAAAATTGTAGGGATTTTTGTACCTCGTAGCTCTGTCCTTGATAAAAAATAAATAGCTTTATTAGATGGCAACTCGTAACCAGCAGCGCCTCAATCACCAATTGCTTATAGCTGCGGTGGTGGCTATATTGGTTTTGTTAGTGCTTAATGTGTTTTTGTTGGTCAACAAGTATCGGCAAGACCAAACCATCCACATGCAAAAAGTAGACTTAGATGAGGCCACACGGCTGAAAGCAGAACTCGAAAGGCAATACTTCGAGTCTTTGGCCGAATTGGAGGAGTTGCGCGGTACTAATGAGGAGCTCAACGCGCTCATCGAGCAGCAGAAACACGAGCTGTTCCGACACAAGCGAAAGATCGAAGAATTGCTTGGTGCCAAACGCGACTTGATAGGTGCGCGAAAGGAGATGGACCACATGCGCGCACAGCTCAAAAAGTATAAAGCCGAAATAGAAAAGTTGCAACGCCAAAATGAGCAATTGGTACAAAAGAACAAACAACTAGAGCAAACAGCCAACCAGCTGAGGGAAACTGTAGCGCAGCAGCAGGCAACTGTGTCTGAAGTGCAGTCTATCAAAAAAAAGCTCGAAGAGGAAAAGCGTCGCTTTGAGGCTGAAAAGCAGCGCCTGATGCGACAAGTGACTCGAGCTTCTGTCATTATGCTCAAGCGCCTAAGCGTTAGCCCGCTCAAGATGCGCAAGTCGGGTAGAACGGTCATGCGCAAGCGTGCCAAAGATGTAGATTTGCTTAAAGTGTGCTTTACCACTGCTAGTTTAGACCCTTCTTTGGTACGCCCAGGCCCCGAACGCTTTTACGTGCGTATTGTCAGCCCTATTGGCGAGACATTGGGCAGTGATGATGAAGGTTCAGGTGTGATTCGGCGAGCCGATACCAACGAAGAAGTGCGCTTTACACAGGCAGTGGACTATCAATACGAAAACGACGAAGCAGAGTTGTGTTTGCTCTACGAGCCGCCAGCGCTTACTCCTGGCATCTATACCGTCGAGGTGTACAACAAGGGGTATTTGGCAGGCGAGACCGAGTTTTCACTCAAGTAAAGACAAAAGGAGGTGGAATGCCGAATTTGTAGTACCTTAGAAGACAAATAGGACAACAATGATGCGTACTGCTACAGCCAGGCGCGTGTATCCTGCCAAGCTCTTGCTTTTTGGTGAGTATACCATCTTAGTAGGCGGTCAAGCGTTGGCCATTCCACTTTGGGACTTCACAGGTACATGGGATCAGCGTACTGACTCTTCACTTGACGATAGCCTCCAACAACTCTGTACCTATCTGATGGAGCAAGATGCTTTGGGGCAATTGCCAGGCCGTTGGTTGCTCCATCGCCTGAAAGCCGACTTGCTCGATGGCTGTTATTTCCACTCGAGTATTCCGGCGGGCTATGGGTTGGGCAGCTCAGGGGCTTTGGTCGCTGCCCTATGCGAGAGCTATTGCATGGAAGGGCGCAACGGTGTGCCCCTTTCCTTGGGGCAATTGCGCAAGTTGTTGGCGGCCGTAGAGGCATTTTTTCACGGCACTAGTTCAGGTATCGACCCTTTGGTCAGTCTGTTGGGCAAACCACTGCTCATCGATGGAGAGCAGTTGAGGCAAGTGCCCATGCGCCCCTTGTATGCACAAGGCCCTATAGCGCTGTTTTTGTACGACACGAGCACGAGCCGACAGACGGCTCCACTCGTAGCGCGCTTTCGGCAAAAACAAACAACTGATGTAGCTTTTGCCCAAGCTGTTGAACAACTCAAGGTAGCCAATGATACAGCCATATATGCATTTTTGCATGGGCAGCCCGATGAGCTGTTAGATGCCTGGAAGACACTTTCGAAGGCTCAACTCAAGTGGCTGCCCGACATGATCCCTGAAAGCTGCGTGGCCCTTTGGCAACAGGGTATCGATCAAGCGCTCTTTTGGTTGAAATTATGTGGAGCAGGTGGTGGTGGCTATCTGTTAGGCCTCACTACTAATTGGCCTGGCACGCAAGATATGCTGGGCAGTTCTCGCTTGCACTTGATCGGTTTTGTGCAGTAGGCTATCTGCGACTTACGAAAAGTCGATCTCAGTGTTGTCACCGATGTTGAGACTTTGGCGCAAGCCCTTAATAGCTGTATCATTGCCAATAACTGAGCTGTGCAACACGGTCTCTTGTATGGATGCGTAGTTGCCAATAATGCTGTTGGTGATGATGGCCGATTCGATGTGGGCATGGGCCCCGATAGTTACATGTGGCCCTACGATAGCATTGATGATCTGACAGCCTTCTCCTATACTTACGGGGTGAATGATGATCGAATTTTCGTAAGGTGGCAAGTCGTTTGAGGCATAGCCTTCGCGATCTAACAAAATGGCATTGGTTTCGAGTAAAATTTCCTTTTTGCCGCAATCGAACCAATTGTTGACGCGAAAAGCTGTGAAGCGCACACCGCGCTCTACCATGCGCATCAGTGCATCAGTGAGTGGAAATTCGCCACTAGTGCGGATGTTATGAGTGATGTTGTACTCAAGCGCTTCAATTAATAGGCTTACTTCTTTGATTTTATAGAGCCCTACCATGGCAAGATTGCTGCGCGGAATACGTGGATTTTCTACTAAACGCGTGACCATGTGCTGCTCATCTATTTCTACTACGCCATAGGCAGAAGGATCGTGCACGCGTTGGACGCCAATGGCACTATAAGGCATGTTGAGTACTTCTTGTAAAGAGACGTCCAAAATGGTATCGCCGAAAAATATGATGACCTCATCGCTGTCGCGAAAAGCATCGCGGGCTACCCATATGGCATGTGCCGATCCCAGCCGCTCCTCTTGATGCACAAACATAGCGTGTAAGTTGGGATAAGCCGTCTCGACGTAGTCCTTGATCTTTTCTCCTAAGTAGCCAATGACGAATACAAAATCAAATACGCCCACCGCCAAAAGCTGGTCGATGATGAAGGAAATAATAGGCTTACCCGCTACCGGAATCAGCGGCTTGGGTTGCGTATAAGTCAGTGGCCGCAACTTGGTGCCGGCCCCCGCTACGGGAATAATGGCTTTCATAGGATATTGGTATTGTGGACTACACCTTGCCGCGTGGCAAGGTACGCAACAATTGTGCTATGGGCGAAAAGATATGATGTCTCCTTGGTGAATGCTTTGCCAACAACTATTTGGACACTGGTGTTGATGCATGCAAAAATGGCTGGTGCGTGCTGGGGCATTTTGCCATGGCCTTTGCCCTATCTTTGCACTGCTCAGACAAAAAAGAGAGACAACTGATGAAGGATCTTGCGGACAGGTTTGAGGCCTTACGGCAAAAATTGCTCGTACTAGAGGAACAGCTGGCTGATCCAGCCATTATTTCCGATCAGGATCGGTACGTGCGCTTGGGTAAGGAGTACAATAAACTCAAGGCATTAATCGAAGCATGGGACCGCTACCTGTCGCTGACTCAGCAACTACACGAAGCCCAGACTTTAGCCAATGACGAAGACCCCGAGCTGCGCCAAATGGCGCAAGCTGAAATAGCGACCCTTGGGCCTCAGGTAGAGCAAATGGCCCAGGCGCTGCGACTCATGCTGATTCCAAAAGATCCTGACGATGACAAGGACGTCATCTTTGAAATACGGGCTGGAACAGGTGGCGATGAAGCTGCACTGTTTGCGGGCGACTTGTATCGCATGTACACGCGTTACTTCGACCGACAAGGCTGGCAATGGGAGGAGCTCAGTGCGCACGAAGGCACAGTAGGAGGCTACAGCAAGGTCGTACTCGAAGTGCGCGGTCAAGACGTATATGGCAAGCTCAAGTTTGAGTCGGGGGCCCATCGCGTTCAACGCGTGCCAAAGACCGAATCGCAAGGCCGTATTCACACGTCGGCGGCTACAGTAGCTGTCATGCCCAAGCGCGAGATGTCAGATGTAAATATACAACCCACCGACTTGCGCATCGATACTTTTCGCGCTAGTGGAGCTGGTGGCCAACACGTCAACAAAACAGAGTCGGCGGTGCGCATTACCCATTTGCCTACGGGTGTGGTTGTAGAAAGTCAAGATGGCCGCTCACAGATTAGAAACAGAGAGATTGCCATGCAGCGCTTGTACCAGAAGCTGCACGAAATGCAGCGCCAGCAGTATCAATCTGAGCTAGCCCAACAGCGCAAGTCGTTGGTAGGCTCAGGTGATCGCTCTGACAAGATTCGCACTTACAACTTTCCCCAAAATCGCGTTACAGATCATCGCATCAATCTGACGCTTTACCACCTTGACAAAGTACTCGAAGGGCAACTCGATGAAATCATCGAGGCGCTACAAGTGGCCGAAAATGCTCAACGCCTTAAGGGTACAGAAGAGCCCACGTGAGTGTGGTGCAGCACTCAATCTAATATTTCCGATATGGCTTGGAAAAAAATGCGCAGGCCTGCCAGGTAGTCGGCAGCGCGAAGGGGGCGCACGCGTTGTGTTGGCCCGACAAAGACGAGTATTCGGTTGCCCAAGTACTGGTAGTCATTGACAAACTAGCTGGTGGCGTGCAAGCTGGAAAAGTGCTTTTTAGCTGATCAAATCGGAGGGCATGCCGTGCAGGAATTCAAATCGCACGATATGTGGCGGTATTTGTGTCAGCAGTACGGCTCGCCTTTTGAGCTGAACGTCAGGCAAATTTTGTAGAAGAGCTATCTGTGTTGTGTATGAGCGGGCAGCTTTTGCTTGCTATGAGGGCAGTAGTAGCGAATGGTGAAGTTGTTGTACTTGGCGTAGCTGTGGGCACGAAAGCGCTCTTGGACGGTGAGCAGGTGTTGGCTGCGGCCCACAATACGCGGTCTATGCCTGCGTGTTGGTCGAGTTGCACGGCCGTATGGGTGGTGAATTGGACTTCTGTTCATTGCAGGAGTTCATGGATCAATGGGTGAGCCAAATGCTCGTGCATATAATTGGTAAAAGTACGATTCTAAGGGTAGTGAGACATTGAAAATGGTTTTAGGTGTGTGTTGGGGAAATGCTTTCAGGGTAGAGAATGGCCGTTTAGTTGATAGAAGTTACGCGTCAGCTGTTTTTCTTCTTCGCTCACGGCAAAATCGGCGTCCTCTAAAGCGGATAGGTTGACGTAGAGCTGGTTTTTGTCCAGCATTTCGATGAGCAATTGCTTTTGTTGGGCAAGATTTAGCTGAGCCCACGCTGTATCGATCTTCGCATCTATATGGTCGAGTTCGAGTGCGAAGTGCAGTGCGCTGCGTTGCTTCATCTGTTGCCAGATGCGGCGTAGTGTCGTTGTGTCAGGTGCTGCTTCGATTTGTTCGGCGAAGTATTGGTTGTATTTTTTGAGGGCTATGTAGGTGAAGCTGCCTCCGCCTTTCCATCCTACGGTTTTGGAAATGCCGGTGGGATCGCCCTTAATGACGTTTTGTAGGCGCACGGTGCAGTCGTCCTTGCCGTAGTCGAGCTGTTCTATACCGATGTATTGCCTACTCAGTTTATGAGCTACAGCTGCTGTGGTGCCCGATCCGAGATAGTAGTCAAGTACGATGTCGCCAGGTCGGGTGGCTAGTAGTAAAATACGATGTAGTAGTTTTTCGGGCTTTTTGCCGCCAGGCAGGCTCACGCCACCTTCGTATCGGTTAGACTGGAACACTTCATCGTCCCATAGGTCGGAGATGAGAGTGCCAAAGTAAGTTTTGTCGCCTTCTTTGACGATGCGTGACTTTAGGGGGGTGAGTACACCGCCGCGATAGAGCAATACTTTTTGCCCTTTGCTATTGATGAATTCCACTATCTGATCGCTGTGTTTAGATTGTGTCAGGGCAGCTTGCATGCGTGCACCAGCTTTTTTGTTGTTTTTTTCCAAAGAATAGATGTGCTCGTAGTGGGTAAGGGCGTATTGCGCTAGGTCTTCTTTTTTCGCAAATCGCTGGCGCAAATCGCTGAGTATGTAGCGGCCGTTTTCTTGGTGCAGTTCATAGCGGTAGTTGAAGTTGTAAGGAGCTTTTACATAGCAGGGATAAAAGCGGAAGGCTGTGGACTTAGCGTAGAACAGCAAGTACTCTTTGACTTTGAAGAGGCGTTCGCCACGTTTGACGTTGATGGCATTGACGCCACTAGGCGTACTACTTTTCACTACGATAGTTGCTCGATAGTTCTCCTCGCCGAAGAGCTCATCCATGAGTACTTTGAGATAGGCTTGCTCTTTGTCGTCGCATTGTACGAAGATAGCGCCATCTTTTTTGAGCAGGCGGCGGGCCAACTCCAGACGGTTTTTCATAAAGGTAAGCCAGGTGCTTCGCTTGAAGCGGTCATTGTAGCGAAAAGTGTCGTTGCCTGTGTTGTAGGGCGGATCGATGTATATGAGCTTGATCTTTTCTGCAAACTGAGGCAAAAGTGAAGCTAAAGCCATGAGGTTGTTGCCGCGAATAATGAGGTTGTCGGTGATAGTATCCAGACTTAGCCCCCGCTGTTGGTTGTATGTGGCGTCGCGAGTGAAGCTGTGTAGCGGATGTATGCCATGGGGCGTGTAGCGCCTACCTTTGGTGAGTACTTTGGGTTCGAGTAGCTGGGTGATTTCGTCAGGCGCGAGCAGCTCGTTGAAAAAACGTTCAGGGCGTTGCTGTTCTGCTCGGCTTTGCCCTCCTTCTAATACGCAATCCTTATAGGGCCATACGAGCACTACCTCGTCGTGGTGTAGTAAGGGCGAGTCATCACGTAGTGCCAGGCCTACGCGGTTGCGAAAGCGCGTGAGGCTGTGAGGCAGATAGGCGTGCTGTTCGAGTAGTGCAATCAGTGCTTCAGCCCGAAATATCCAGGCAGGGCCCACGTGTTGGAAGAAGGCACTTTTTAGGTGTGCGTCATCCCACAGTAGCTCGAGTAGCCGAGTATTAGCAGTTTGTGCCCAACGGATCGCGCGCCACTTGTCGAGTTGGTCGTTGGGCGTGCACAGCTCTGGAATAGTTTTTAGGCACGCTAAGAGTCGGTCTAATAGCGTCATAGTGGCAGCTTGATGGTACTGCTCAAGTTATTTCATTTTATGGATAGTGTGTCTTTGTGTATAGGCACATGTGTGTGATTATCCATCTGACTGGTAGCACCTTCGTAGAGGGTATCGAGCAATTGGCGCGCATGTGTGAGGTGTTCGACTTGCTGGCGTATGAGCATGAGGTGGCGTGCGGTTTTTTTCATTTGGAAGCCCAGGCGATGGCCTTCTTGCGCTATGTGTTGGAATAGTGCGGCAAAGAGTGGGCTATCGTAAAAGGGCGATTGAGGGTTGGAGATAAAGAAAGCCACTAGTTTGCCGTTTTTGAGTACGATGCGCTCAATGCCCATGCGGCGGCATGTCCAGCGCAGGCGTAGCCCATTGAACAACTCTTCCACCTGCCAGGGGATGGTGCGGCCGAAGCGATCGCGCATGTTTTCGGCAAAAGCACTGAGCTGTGCTTCATTTTCCAGGCGATCCAGCTCTTGATACATCAATAGGCGTTCTTGTACCTGTGGTACGTATTCATCGGGAATGTGCATTTCGGTGTCGGTTTCTATTTGCACCTCGCGCACGTATGCCCGCTGTTGGGTTTGTTCTTCGGCAAACAACTGGCGAAATTCGTTTTCCTTGAGCTCTTGGACGGCTTCTTCCAAGATGCGCTGAAAGGTTTCGTAGCCCACTTCGTTGATAAAGCCACTTTGCTCGGCACCCAACAGGTTGCCAGCACCTCGAATGTCCAGGTCGCGCATGGCAATTTCAAAGCCATTTCCCAATTCACTGAATTCCTCTATGGTGCGCAAGCGCTTGCGCGCTTTTGGGGTCAGTGTCGATAGGGGTGGACACAATAGATAGCAGAATGCCTTTTGGTTGCTGCGGCCAATGCGGCCACGCAATTGATGCAAGTCGCTCAGGCCAAACTGATGGGCATTGTGAATGAGCATGGTGTTGGCGTTGGGGATGTCTAAGCCCGTCTCGATGATGTTGGTACAGACCAACACGTCGTAGCGTCGCTCGATAAAGTCAACTAATGTCTGCTCCAATTGCTTGCAGTCCATTTGGCCATGGGCCATGGCCACTTCTACGTCGGGGCAGAGGCGTTGAATCATTTCTGCCATTTGAGGCAAAGTCTTGACGCGATTGTGCACAAAGAACACTTGCCCACCGCGTTGCACTTCGTAGTCGATCGCTTCTTTGATGAGCTGTTCGTTGAAGATGCGTATTTCCGTGTGGATGGGTTGGCGGTTAGGTGGAGGTGTGCGTATAATGCTCAGATCGCGGGCCGCCATAAGCGAGAACTGGAGCGTGCGAGGGATGGGCGTGGCGGTAAGTGTCAAGGTGTCGACATTAACTTTGAGTTGGCGCAGTTTTTCCTTTGCTGCCACGCCAAACTTTTGTTCTTCGTCGATGATGAGTAAGCCCAAATCTTTAAATTGTACTTGCTTATTGAGTAGAGCGTGTGTGCCAATGACGATGTCGATATGGCCGCTTTGGAGCTGTTGGTAAATGGTGCGCTTTTGCGCAGCGCTCTTGAATCGGTTGAGGTATTCGATATGTAGGTCAAATGCCTTGAGGCGTTCTGAGAAGGTTTTGTAGTGCTGTAGTGCCAAGATAGTGGTAGGCACCAGTACAGCTACTTGTTTGCCATCAGATACAGCCTTGAAAGCGGCGCGTATGGCTATTTCTGTTTTCCCAAAGCCTACGTCGCCGCACACCAGTCGATCCATGGGCCAGGGCTTCATCATGTCTTGTTTGACTTCGAGCGTCGCTTTGAGCTGGTCGGGCGTATCTTCGTACATAAAGGAGGCCTCCAGCTCGTGCTGCAGGTAGTCGTCGGGGGGAAAGGCATGGCCTTTGGCTGCTTTTCTCTGAGCATAGAGTTTGATGAGTGCACCGGCGATGTCTTTGACTTTTTTCTTGGTGCGGCGCTTCAGGTTTTGCCAGGCATCTGAGCCCAATTTGTTGAGTCGTGGGTGGTGGCCTTCAGCGCCCGTGTATTTCGACAGCTTGTGCAAGGCGTTGATACCCACGTAGAGGACGTCGTCATTTTGGTAAAAGATGCGCACGCATTCTTGTACGTGCCCATTCACTTCGAGTTTTTGCAAACCCGAGAAGCGACCAATACCGTGATCGATATGCACGACGTAGTCGCCAGGTTTGAGTTCGCGCAGTAGTTTGAGGTTAAGTGCTTGGTCTTTGGTGAAGCCGCGCTTGAGCTTGTAGCGATGGAAGCGCTGAAAGATCTGGTGGTCAGTATAACAGGCAATGCACAGATCTTCATCTACAAAACCTGCGTGAATCCCCACTGCAATGGAATGCCATTGCACGTGGGCATCCAGATCTTGAAAAATGGCCTCGATCCGCTCGAGCTGTCGAGGGTTTTCGGCAAACAGCCAAGTATCGATGCCCGCTTGCTGCTGTTGACGCAAGTGATCGATGAGTAACGAAAAATTTTTATTAAAGCTGGGTTGAGGCCTTGCGGAAAATGTCACTTCTTGCCATGAACCCGATTGTGGTGGTTGTCCACTTAGCAACAGGTGGTAGTGATCCATGTCGCGCAGCAAGACTTCTTCGTGGGTACAGGCGCCCCGTTGTATCCATGCTATTTGTTCTTCTTTGGGTAGTTTGTCCATCTCGGCTGCAAAGGTTTGCCATGCTGCGGCACATTGTGCCAAACGGTCTTGTAGTATGGGCGCGTCCTTGATATATGCGATGCTACCTTTAGGCAATACCTCAGTGAAGGGCACCATCTGCGCAGCATCGAACTGAGTCTGCACATTGGGTATGATATAGACTGAGCCGAGTTGTTGTATTGAACGTTGCTCCATGGGGTCAAAGGCACGAATGCTTTCAATTTCATCGTCGAAAAACTCGATGCGATAGGGGTACTCATTGCCATACGAAAACAGATCGACAATGCCACCGCGCACACTGAACTGCCCCGGCTCGTACACGAAATCTTCCCGTACAAATCCGTAAGAAGTGAGCACTTCGAGTAAAAAGTCCGCATCGAGCTGTGCGCCTACGCGCAATTCAATGCGGCTTTGCCTTATGGCGTCGGGGTGGATTACCCGCTCGAACAAAGCTTCTGGATAGGTGACGACCACATGAGATTGGGTAGGGCGATTGATCAGCTGATTGATTACTTCGGTACGTTGCAAGGCTTGGTGGGGAGCTATTTGGGCAAAAAACTGAGGCCGCTTGAAGCTATCGGGTAGGAAATGCACGGACCGCTTAGGGAGCAAGGCGCTCAAGTCGTTGTACAAGTAGGCTGCCTCTTCCTTTTGGGCAGCAACTACTAACAACATACCCTTTTGCTGGCGTGCCAAGCTGGCCAATACAAAGGCATCCTGGGCACCACACAACCCTTTGAGTAAGATACGTGCAGGTTCTTGTTCAAGCAGGTGTTGGCCAATTGTAGCTATTTTGGGGTGTGTATCGTATCGTTCAAGTAGCAGTTCGAGGTTCTTCACAGCCTACGATAATGATATAGTTCGACAAAAAACGGTATCAAGATAAGGTAGTTGGTACGGCATGGGTGTCGGGCTCGCATGTCAAAAAGAGAGGAGCTGCGTATTGCACAACCATGTCGAGTAAAAAATGGTTGTGCACACGAGCATTATAAGCTGTGTGCTTTAGGGTCTTTCAGTGCAGCTTCTTTTACTGCTCGGGCTACGCGCCATTCTACTTGTTCTTCCAGTGTAGCCGGGATGACGTAATCGGGCTGTGGGTGGGCTACACAATCGGCAATGGCAAAAGCAGCAGCCAATTTCATTGAAGGTGTAATACGTCGGGCCTTGGCATCGAGTGCGCCGCGAAAGATGCCCGGAAAGCCCAGTACATTGTTCACCTGATTAGGCAGATCACTGCGACCGGTGCCAACCACTACTGCACCACCTTTTTGGGCTTCATCGGGCATGATCTCGGGAATGGGGTTAGCCATGGCAAAGATGATCGGTTTGGATGCCATAAGCCGCACATCTTCGGCACTGAGCAAGTTGCCCACACTTACACCTATAAAGGCATCGGCCCCCTTGAGTGCATCGCGCAGCGACCCCTTGCGATTTTGCAAATTGGTAAAAGTCAGCAAACTCTTTTTAACTTCGTTGAGGTCGTTGCGCTCGCGGTGGATGATGCCTTTGGTGTCGCACACGATGACTTCCTTGACCGCAATACATAGGTCGGTGTCCATATCTTGGCAACGCAGCAAACGCGCAATGGCAATGCCAGCGGCTCCTGCACCATTGATTACTACACGCATCTGTGCCAAAGATTTGCCTACTGCTTTGGCGGCGTTGATCAATGCCGCCAAAGTGACGATGGCGGTGCCGTGTTGATCGTCGTGAAATACGGGGATGCCAATGTCTTGCAAGCGCTGTTCGATCTCGAAGCATCGGGGTGAAGCGATGTCTTCCAAGTTGATCCCACCAAAAACAGGAGCGATCGTTTTTACCGTTTCGATGATCTTGTCGGTATCTTGGGTGTTGAGGCATATGGGGAAGGCATCTATGTTGGCAAACCGCTTGAAGAGCATGGCTTTGCCTTCCATGACGGGGATCGCAGCGTGTGCACCAATATTTCCCAAACCCAATACAGCAGAGCCATCACTTATAATGGCTACTGTATTGCTCTTGATGGTGTAGTCCCACACGGCATCTGGATCTTGCACAATTTCCTGACAAGGTGCTGCTACGCCAGGCGAGTACACAAGCGAAAGATCGTCGGTAGAACGCACGTCCATTTTGGGCACGATGCGGATTTTGCCCCTGAGGCGCTTGTGCAAAAGAAGTGATTCTTTAAAGTAGTCCATAAATATACAATGGGTTTGATACTGGACTTTCTCTCAGGCTAGTTGTGCGTCGAAATTGACCAAATGGACAAACTGCTCGACGCGCTGCTGGATGGTTTGCTCGTCGAGCTCCAGTAAGCGGTCAATGCTGAATTTCTCTACGCAAAATGAGGCCATGGCTGATCCGAAGATCACTGCACGCTTGAAATTCTCAAACGACAAATCGCCCGTAGCTGCAATGTAGCCCATAAAACCACCAGCAAAGGTGTCACCTGCACCAGTGGGGTCAAATACTTCGGCCAAGGGTAGAGCAGGTGCAAAAAATATACGGCTGCCATGAATGGCTTCGTCGTGGCGTTGGAAGAGCAGCGCGCCATGTTCGCCTTTTTTGATGATCAGATGGGCCGGGCCCATCTGGTGGATCTTCTTAGCAGCTTTGACCAAAGAGTGTTCGCCTGAGAGCTGGCGGGCTTCTTCGTCATTGATGGTGAGCACATCGACGCGGGCAATCACTTCGCGCAGCTCGTCCATAGCTGTGTCCATCCAAAAATTCATGGTGTCCATAGCAATAAGGCGAGGGCGTGTATCGAGCTGTGCCAGTACACGCATCTGTACTGCCGGAGTAAGGTTGCCCAACATGACGTATTGCGGCTGGCGAAAAGCTGGCGGAAGTACGGGGTCAAAGTCAGCCAATACGTTGAGCTGGGTCTCGAGGGTGTCTCGGTGGTTGAGGTTTTCTGAATAACGACCGGCCCAAAAGAAAGATTTTTGCCCTTCCTTAACTTGCAAGCCTGATAGGTCTACCCCACGCATGCGCAGCTGCTCAAGTGTCTGAGAGGGAAAATCGTCGCCAACCACTGAGACCAATTGTATGGGCTGAGTGAAATAAGAAGCAGCCAAGGCAATATAAGTAGCTGCACCACCTACTACGCGTTCGGCATGGCCAAAGGGCGTTTGAATATCGTCAAAAGCAACGGTGCCAACTGTCAGTAAACTCATGAATGTATTTGTTTTTTTTGATCACACATATGTGTACAAACGATGGCAAATGGTGCGCAAAGTTGGGGATTTACAGCGAAATTCTTTGTGCTTCAAAGAAAGATGACCCTATAGAACAGCTTTCATCACGTATTGATACTTTGCATACAAATAAATATTTGTACACCACTATATTGATATTGAATTACTTCTTAGCGTGATGTACAGTAAACTGCATTGTAATGTAGCTGTTTTTTGTTTTTGATGTTGCGAAAAAAGAAAAGGCGTACTAAATTTGCAGCGCTCTTTGAGAGGGGGATGACAAAAAGCAAAAACACACGCCTCCATAGCTCAGTTGGTTAGAGCGGCGGACTGTTAATCCGTAGGTCCCAGGTTCGAGTCCTGGTGGGGGCGCACAGCCCGATCTTGTCGCAAGATCGGGCTTTTCTTTTTGTGCTATCAAATGATGTAAGAAGCAATTTGCTCGAACAATTGTCTATGGAGTTGACCTTAGGGAAGAGTGTACGCTTGATGGTTTAGCGAAATATCTATAAGTAAACCATGTCCACTTTTCACGTGCTAATGATTAATTTTGGCGCTTGAACAAAGGGAGGAGGCGTTTTTTGCCCATTCGATTCTTTTCTTTGATGAAAACGAACAACCACGATTGTTAACTTTAAACTTCACAAAACATGCAAAGAATATTCAACACGCTTGTTTTGGGCCTTGCACTAACAGTGATGCTGCCATCTTGTGTATCGAAAAAGAAATTCGACGCGTTGATGGATGAAAAGAGCCAATTGGCTCAATCGCTGGCTGAGACCCAGGAAAAAGTAAAAATGCTCGAAAGCGAACTGGCTTCGCTCAACGAGCAGCTGGAAGCTGAAAAAACTCGCCTCAATGGTGAGATCAGCAACCTCAAATCGGAGCTCGATGCCTCGAAGAAAGCTGCTGCTGAAGCCCAGCAAATGGTCCAAGCCAAAGAAGCTGAATTGGCCCAGTTGCGTCAAACAGTTAAGGATGCCATCGGTGCTACAGGAGTGTTCGATGTAGCAGTACGTGGCGACCAGCTGATGGTCGTGACGGCTACCCCGTTGACCTATCGCAGTGGCTCGACGCGCGTGAGCAAGGAAGGCCGCGAAGCTATCAAGAATCTCGCTGAGGTGTTGAAGAACAACCCCGATGTGAAAATTCTTGTAGAAGGCCATACGGATGATGTGCCCATGAAAGAAGGCGCACCTTGGCGCGACAACTGGGAACTCTCCACAGCTCGTGCCATGCGCGTAGTTCGCATGCTGATCAAGGAAGGCGTCAATCCTGCACAAGTAGCTGCGGTATCGAAAGGAGAATACGATCCCGTAGCAGAAGGAAAGACTGAAGAAGCACGTGCACAAAACCGCCGCACGGAGTTTGTACCTGCTGCCAAAACAGGTACGCTATATCAAGCTGTAGAGGGCAAAAACTAATCAGTGAATTGCCTGTGAGCTGCTGCGCTTCCTTTGCGCAGCTCGACCGGCTATCTACCGTGCAAGTAGATAGTCGGTTTTTTGTTTTTGCCTCCAGCTTCTCTTTCTTTGCATATATTTTGTTTGTGCAAACACCTCCACCCCATGCTCGTCAAAACTTTTGCCAGCGCACTACATGGCGTAGATGCCTTGACGATCACCATTGAAGTGAATGCTGGCGGCACGGTGCCACAAGGCGGACACTTTTACTTTTTGGTCGGCCTGCCCGATAGTGCCGTGCGAGAAGGGTTTCAGCGCATTGAGTCAGCACTGCAGAACATGGGGTTTCGGATGCCGCGCAGAAAGTTGGTAGTCAATATGGCACCAGCCGACATCCGCAAAGAGGGCTCTTGGTACGATCTTCCCATTGCGGTGGGAATCCTAGCAGCTACTGCTCAAATTGATGCTCCAGCACTGACAGATTTTTTGCTCATGGGGGAGCTGTCATTAGATGGTTCGCTGCGCCCTATTAAAGGTGCCTTGCCCATTGCTATTCAAGCACGCAAAGAGGGCTTCAAGGGCCTTATCGTACCCCGCCACAATGCACGTGAAGCAGCCATCGTCGATCGCCTGAAAGTGTATGGCGTAGAAGACTTGAAGCAAGCCATACAAGTGTTGGAGGGGCAGTCTGGCATTGCGCCCGTGGTAGTACAGACGCGCGAAGAGTTTTTTGCTCAGCACAACCATTACCAAGTGGACTTTGCCGACGTCAAAGGGCAAGACAACATCAAGCGCGCACTCGAGATAGCGGCTGCGGGTAGTCACAACGTCATACTTATTGGCCCACCTGGTGCAGGAAAGACTATGCTGGCACGACGCATGCCCACCATCTTGCCACCGCTGACACTGCACGAAGCGCTTGAGACGACAAAAATCCATTCGGTGGCTGGCCTGCTGCCCGATAATGCATCGCTCATTGCTACACGCCCTTTTCGTGCACCTCACCATACCATCAGTGATGTGGCATTGGTCGGCGGTGGGTCGAACCCCATGCCAGGTGAAATATCGCTAGCGCACAATGGCGTACTGTTTCTCGACGAGTTGCCCGAATTCAAGCGTTCTGTGTTAGAGGTATTGCGTCAACCTATGGAAGCGCGTAAAGTGACAATCTCGCGGGCCAAAATTTCAGTAGATTATCCGGCTAACTTTATGCTAATCGCATCGATGAACCCTTGCCCCTGTGGCTTTTACAATCATCCTGAAAAGGAATGTGTCTGTGGCCCAGCCCAAGTACAGCGATACCTCAGCCGCATTTCGGGCCCCTTGCTCGATCGCATCGACTTGCATGTGGAAGTGACGCCTGTATCTTACGACGAGCTAGCCAATACTACGCGATCTGCACAGACCAGTGCCGATATCTTGAAGCGCGTGATGAAAGCCCGCCAACTTCAGGCCGAGCGCTTTAAAGACATTCCTGGCATCTACAGCAATGCGCAAATGCCCGGACGCATGGTGCGCCAGCTGTGCTGCCTCAATACAGCTGGCCATACTTTGTTGAAAAACGCCATGGAAAAACTGCAGCTCTCTGCACGTGCCTACGATCGCATCCTTAAAGTGGCGCGAACTATTGCCGACTTGGCGCAAAGCCCCGATATCAAAATTGAACACTTGGCCGAGGCAATTCATTTCCGAAGCTTAGACCGAGAAAACTGGGCTGGGTAAAATCTTGTGAAACTGCTTGTTGGCTTGGATACAAGCTCGACAAAACCTCCATTCCGTGAGGCAATACCATAGAGAAGATTTTTCAGAGAGAAATGTGCCGAACAATCGTTCGCAAAGTGTGTTTGAAAATCGTAAATTTGCCCCGAAATTGTATTGGCCTCAGACCATCCAAATAAAACCATGCCTAAATGATTGCCACGCCCGTTGCTATCTCTAAAGAAGTATTGCTGCGTGCCTTCGAACTGATGTGTACAGCCAAAACTATGGCTGAACTCTATGAATCACATTTCAAATTAGTATCGAAGTACGTCCATGCCACCTCGCGGGGGCATGAAGCAATACAGATAGCGACGGGCCTACAATTGCAGCCCCAAGATTGGGTGGCCCCCTACTATCGCGACGATGCCATGTTGTTGGCTATTGGAATGACGCCCTATGATCTGATGCTGCAGCTACTAGCTAAACGCGATGATCCATTCAGTGGTGGGCGCACTTACTACAGCCACCCGAGCTTGCGCGACCCAGACAAGCCCAAGATCCCTCATCAATCTTCTGCTACCGGTATGCAAGCTATTCCCACTACGGGTGTAGCTATGGGCATTCAGTATAAGGAGCGCCGGGCAATGGGAGATTGGCCAGAAGACGCACCACCCGTAGTCATCTGTTCTCTGGGCGATGCCTCAGTCACAGAAGGTGAAGTAGCCGAAGCCTTCCAGATGGCTGTACTCAAAAAACTGCCCATTCTCTACTTGGTGCAGGATAATGGCTGGGACATCAGCGCTCACGTAGAAGAAGTGCGTGCCATGAACGCCGCCGAGTATGCGCGAGGCTTCAAGGGCCTGGAGGCCATTAGCATCGATGGTAGCGATTTTGCTACCTGCTACGAGACGATGAGCCGCGTGGTGCAAACTATTCGCAAAGAACGAAGGCCCTTCTTAGTACATGCCGACCTGCCTTTGCTCAACCATCATACCTCGGGGGTGCGCAAAGAGTGGTATCGCGATGATCTGGAAACACACCAGAAACGCGATCCCTACCCCATACTGCGCAGACGGCTAAAAGAGGCCGGATTCGCGGAAAAGAAAATTAAAGCTATTGAGGCACAAATACGCCAGCGGGTAGAAGCAGATTTCGAACGCGCACGCAAAGCGCAAGACCCCCAACCACAAGACTTGTTTACCCACGACTTTGCGCCTACACCTGTGACGGAAGAACGCGGCCAACGCACCCCCAAAGATGGCCAAGAAAAGGTAATGGTAGATTGCGCGCTTTTTGCAATCGAAGAGATCATGGCCGAACACGAAGAAGCACTCTTGTACGGTCAAGATGTAGGCCGCAGGTTAGGTGGGGTATTTCGAGAAGCGGCAACCCTAGCACAGAAATTTGGTGACGATCGCGTGTTCAATACACCTATTCAGGAAGCATTTATTATCGGTAGCACCGTGGGAATGAGTGCTGTAGGGCTCAAGCCCATCGTAGAGGTACAGTTCGCTGATTACATCTGGCCGGGCCTTAACCAGCTATTTACAGAAGTGAGCCGATCGTGCTATCTGTCAAATGGCAAGTGGCCCGTCAGTATGGTGTTGCGAGTGCCCATAGGGGCTTATGGCAGTGGTGGGCCCTATCATTCGTCGAGCGTCGAATCGGTGGTGACCAATATTCGTGGTTTAAAGATCGCTTATCCCAGCAATGGTGCTGACCTCAAAGGACTGATGAAAGCAGCTTGGCTCGATCCCAATCCCTGCGTCATCTTCGAACACAAGGGGCTGTATTGGTCTAAAGTGCCTGGCACAGAAGCTGCACGTACCATTATGCCAGATAAGGACTATGTAGTGCCTTTCGGCAAAGGTCGACTGGCATTGGCAGCAGATGCGGCAAAGGTGCAAAGGGGCGAAAGTCTCTTGGTGGTGAGCTATGGCATGGGCGTGCATTGGGCACTCAACGCGGCTAAGCACTTTGATGGGCAAATAGCCATCATGGATTTGCGTAGCCTTTTTCCCCTTGATGAAGATATGCTCTACGAGTTGGCCAAGCAGCATGGCCGGGTATTGGTACTGACCGAAGAACCCACCAACAACACTTTTGCGCAAAGCGTGGCTGCACGCATTCAGGAACACTGCTTTGAATGGCTGGATGCCCCTGTGCGCACCTATGGCGCTGCCAACTTGCCTGCTATTCCACTCAACGAAGTATTGGAAAAGACCATGTTGCCCAATGCGGAAAAGGTAGCCAAAGCCATTAAATCGCTGCTGGCTTATTAAACAGCTATCACTGCATAGGGCTTGTATTGGCTTGGCGAGGGCGTGGTACTACCCAGCGCGTTCCCGTACCAGGGCGCGTATTCAGGTAGATGTGTCCAGCCTCTATGTGTACACCTTCCGCCAGATCCTCTGCTAACAGCAAGGCACCATCTAAATCGGCATAGTCGAGCAAGGGTGCCAATTGAGCTGCAGCGGAAATGCCAATCGACGATTCGGTCATGCAGCCCACCATTACGTGCAAGCCCAGCCGACGGGCATGGGCAATCATGCGGCGTGCCGGCGTGAGTCCACCACACTTCATCAACTTGATGTTGATGCCGTGAAATAATGCTGCACAGTGTACTACGTCGTCTTCTGTTTGACAACTTTCATCGGCCACGATGGGTATGGGACTGAGCGTTTTGAGTACGCGGTATTCATCGATGTGGTCGCGTGGCAGCGGTTGTTCGACCAGCTCGACGCCCAGGTCCACCATAGCAGGCAGCCATCGCTGTGCTTGCACAAATGACCAAGACTCGTTGGCATCGAGCCGAAAGGTGGCATCTGTAATTTGCCGCAAGGCACGTACAAGAGCTAAATCATCTTGCCCGCCCAATTTGAGTTTATACACTGGCCAAGGGTGATTTTTAATTTGTTGAGTCATCTCTTCAAGTGAGCCCATACTGATGGTATAGCTCGATAGGGGGAGCTGCTGCTTGTCCAGCTCCCACATTTTCCACAGAGGTACACCCTGATGCCGGGCAAACAGGTCATGAGCGGCTACATCAATGGCGCATAGCTCGAAACTGTGTCCTTGCATGACAGATGCCAAGCGTTCCCATAGTTGTTCGGGCTGCGACCATGGCTCTTCAATCAATGTCCTCTGCTGGTTTACGATCTGTTCCATTTGTGACAGATCAAGGCCATAGTAACGCGTAGCAGTGGCTTCGCCCAGCCCCTCTTGTCCCTCTTGATATAGCCCTACGATAAGAGAGGGTTGCGTATGTCGGGTTTCATGAGCGATGCGAAATGGCTGGGCCAGCTTTAGTTCAAACGGATAGATGTGTAGTGAAGGGGAGAAGGTATTTGACATTGTTCCTTATCTTACACCAGGAAAACACGTAGTTTTTTAACTGGCAAAACGAAGATAACATGTTTAAGGAATTCAAGGAATTTGCCATCAAGGGCAATATGGTCGATATGGCCATTGGTATCGTTATTGGCGCGGCTTTTGGCGCCGTAGTGAAGTCCTTAGTAGACGATTTGCTCATGCCAGTGCTTGCCGCAATCTTAGGCACTCCTGATTTTACTGATTTGTTCGTCGTACTCAAAGCACCAGAAGGGCAAGTGGACCTCGGCTCAATGGATGCCGTCCGTGCAGCTGGTGGTGTGGTACTTAGCTGGGGCAATTTTGTCACTGTAGTGATCAATTTCCTGTTGGTAGCATGGGCTTTGTTTTTTGTGGTCAAAGGCATCAACCGGCTCAAGCGCAAGGAAGAGGCAGCTACGCCGACTACACCGCCTGAGCCTCCCGCTGATGTTCAGTTGCTCACTGAAATCAGAGATCTATTGAAGAAGACCTGAGCGAGCGCGAGGAAACAGTGTGTGTAGGTTTTATCAGCTACACATACTTTGGTTTGTTAATCACTCGGAGCCTCTTTTGTCAAGAGTGCATTCTTGGAGGTTAACGGCTAAGAGTGTGTATTGAGTATTCAGCTTGGTCACCCATGTTAGGGTTGATGTATATATGTATCTGTTTGAAAATTTTTTAAATACAAAGTACAAGGATATTTATGTGCTTTTTGACCTACTTAAGTACATAGACTCACTGATTAAGCCCTGGTCGAGGCAAGCTACAAAGCAATGCTTCATTTTTACTATAAAAAAACCCTGTCAACGAGTGACAGGGGCAAAACAAAAAACAAACACTATGAACAAACACTTCTCTTATGTCTCCTTTATATGATTGTTACTTTTCTATGTGAAAGATTGCAATTTGCATGCCAATGTTGCATGCATGATTGTGTGCTTAACAATAGGATTACTTGCATTGCAAAGCAACTATATGTATACCCCACTTGTTGTGCTCATTCCCTGAAAAAGTGACGTAATAAATCAATGGGATGATTTTGGATATAGATTTTATTCAACATATAATGTATTTTTTATAAGTACGTATGGGGGAGTATGCTTAAGTGGGTATGTGGTTTTTGGGACAAACCTTAACGCAAAAGCGTTGGGTGGCATGAAGTACAGTCTGCCATTGTGAGGTACTCTATCTCACCTTGATGCGTTGGAATCTCCGTAACTTACCAGCGCATAAAACACAGCTTCTATGTCGCGACTCGATTATCTAACCATAGGCATCATCGCCGTAATTGTGTTGACTGTTATCTTTTTGGTGTATAAAATGACGGATCTGTTCCAGACAGATGCATTGCAAACACCTCCACCTGTAGAGGAGGTCACACAGCTGGATTCGGGGTACGACGATTACTACGACGAGCCGCTGGATTCATCGGCTTATGAGATGGAAGAAGTAGGTGAGGGCAGTGAAATTGACTATAGTGAGCCTGAAGCTGCTTATGAAGAGGCTGATGATGCACCCGAATTTTCTTATGAAGAAGAAAGTACGGAGGCAGCAGCTGTTGAGTACGGGGGCCAATATTTTGTGTTAGCGGGTACTTTTTCCATTCGCGAAAATGCCGACCGCATGGTAGCTCGACTTCACCGGATGGGCTACGACCAGGCACGCGTGGGCATATTCAACAAAGGCCGCTTTGCAGGCGCCATCATTTGCTGTTATGCTACACCTAAAGAGGCAAAAGCAGTAGCTGCCCAGCTCACGGCACAAGGCGTAGAGGCGGTGGCTTATCGCAAAAGGGGGCAATAAAGCGAACTTTGCTGCCTATGCATGCTGGGGTATATCGGTGTGTTGATCGTGCATTAATTTTTTCTAGCTAACGTGGTTGGTACCGAAAGCGGCTAAAAGAGCCTCCCAGTAATAACGCAGCCGAGGTAGTGGCTCTGCGATAAAGTGCTATGTATGGATGCCCAAACGATCATTTCTGTTCCTTCTAATGCTTGCAGTTCGTCCTGGATGTAGTGGGCATCGGCATGTGGCGATGCTCTTGGGCTTGTTGTTTGGTTGTAAGGGGGGAAAATCTCTTCGTTGGATCCGGCATCGATTCGACTATGTTGCCGATGAAAATAGCTACTTTACTGTTATATGTACTGGTGCTGAAGGTGCGGTTTATGGCTTCAATCGAGGCCCTATTGACTCGCATTTTGTTGAGAGGTAATGCTAAGGGCAGGATTGACGGCTGTTTTACAGCTGTGTATCCCCACTTGTACACTTGTTTATCTTGATATACCCAAACCGAAATGGTTTGGGATATTTGCGATTCGCAAACGAGCAGAAGATAGAGAGTTTGGGAAGCGTCAGCCTCCCAAGTCACTTCGCCATGAGCACATTTGCGCATGCGCGTTTGTTTCAAGCTGCCTTGGTGCTTGCCGATGGGGGGCCGAGTGTGAGCAGGTTTTTTGCAAAATGCTCCTAAACGAACTCATTCCATAGTGGCACTAGCACGAGATTACTCATTTTGCATGCTAAAAGTAAGAAAGTAGGGTAATAAACTATTGCGTAGGCTACGTCCGGACTTTATTCGGGCGAGCTAGGTTTTTTTCTGGCCATAGTATAGGGTACGCTACTGAGCATAGCAGATGTTACAATTCGTCTCTGAGAAAACGGCCTGTATGGCTGTTGGGGTTTTGCGCTACCTCTTCAGGGGTACCTGTAGCGACGATCTGCCCACCACGTGCACCACCTTCGGGGCCCATGTCGATGATGTAGTCGGCCACTTTGATGACGTCGAGGTTGTGTTCGATCACGATCACGGTGTTGCCTTTGTCCACGAGGCGTTGGAGTACGGCCAGTAGGTGGTGAATGTCTTCGAAATGGAGCCCAGTAGTAGGCTCGTCGAGGATGTAGAGTGTATTTCCCGTAGTACGTTTGGACAATTCTTCAGCCAGCTTGACGCGTTGTGCTTCCCCACCTGAAAGAGTGGTGGCCTGTTGCCCGAGGGTGACATAGCCTAGACCTACTTCATATAGCGTCTTGAGTTTGCGATAAATGCGCGGTATGGATGAAAAGAAGCCCATGGCTTCTTCCACCGTCATGTCCAGCACGTCGCTGATGGATTTGCCTTTGTAGAGTACCTCTAGTGTTTCGCGGTTGTATCTGCGCCCTAGGCAGTGCTCGCATTCGACATATACATCGGGCAAGAAATTCATCTCGATCACGCGCATGCCCGAGCCTTTGCAGGCTTCACAGCGCCCCCCTTTGACATTAAATGAGAACCGGCCGGGTTTGTAACCGCGAATCTTCGATTCGGGCAGATCGGCAAACAACTTTCGAATATCGTTGAATACGCCCGTATAGGTAGCTGGGTTAGAGCGTGGCGTACGGCCAATAGGCGCTTGATCGATGTCGATCACCTTATTGATGTGCTTTAACCCTTTTATTTGCCGAAAGGGAAGTGGCGGTCTAAGGCTTTTGTAGAGATGCTGCCGCAAAATGGGATAAAGCGTTTCGTTGATAAGCGACGATTTGCCGCTGCCTGATACCCCTGTAATGCAGGTGAATGTGCCCAGAGGGATAGCTACATCTACATTTTTAAGGTTGTGTCCTGTGGCACCGAGCAGCTCGAGCCATTGGCCTGAGCCCTGGCGCCGTTGCATCGGAGTAGGGATGCGCCGCTCACCGCGCAGATATTGGGCAGTACATGTATCAGTTTGGACAAAAGCTTTGGGTGGCCCTTCTGCTACCACTTGCCCACCGTGTTTGCCTGCACCAGGGCCTAAGTCAATGATGTAGTTGGCAGCTAACATGATGTCTTTGTCGTGTTCGACTACGATGACGGTATTGCCGATATGTGTCAGTTCGCGCAGCGCCTGGATGAGGCGGTGATTGTCGCGGGGGTGTAAGCCGATACTGGGCTCATCGAGGATGTACGTAATACCACTGAGCTTGGATCCGATCTGAGTGGCCAGCCGAATGCGCTGCGACTCACCACCCGACAAGGTACGGGCAGGGCGGTCAAGCGAGAGATAGTCGAGCCCCACGTCGAGCAAGAAGCCGATGCGCAGGTGTAACTCTTTGAAGATGTCGCGCCCAATGGTGCGCTGACGTGCGTCGAGTGTAGGCACTATCTCCTGGAGCCATTGAGCTAGAGTGCGCAAGTCCATACAGGCTAACTGGCCAATGTGCTTACCAGCAATGAGAAAGTGCAGGCTTTCTTTGCGCAAGCGATAGCCGTGGCAGTCAGAGCAGGTCTGTGTGTGCATGAAAGCTTCGGCCCATTGCCTGATCTTCTCCGAAGAACTGTGTGTATACCAGTATTTGAGCATGCCGGTAAGGCCTACCTGAGCCAGCTGCGGTGTATAGGAGAGCCCTTCATCGGCAAAACTGTCGGTGGAAGGCGCATCTTGGTCGCCGAAAAGAATGAGTTCGAGTGCCTCTTTGGGAATGTCTTTGATCGGAGTGGCTAGCGAAAAACCATATCTTTTGGCAATGGCGCGAAGTTGCTTGAACGCGTCGTTTTCGCGCAGTTCGCCTAATGGGGCAAGTCCTCCCTTGTTGATGCTGAGGGAGTCGTCGGGGATCAGCGCATGGACATTTACCTCGTTAATGTTACCTAAGCCACTACAGGTCGGGCATGCGCCATAGGGCGAGTTGAAGCTGAAGGTGTTGGGTGAAGGCGCCTCATAACTGAGCCCTGTGTCGGGGTCCATGAGGTGTTTGCTGAAGCGGTACAGCTGGCCCGAGTCGTAATCCATGACCACGACAATTCCCTCACCGATTTTGAGGGCAGTGCGCAACGACTGGGCTAAGCGATCTGTTTTGTTGGCGCGCAAGCGATCTACGACCAATTCGATGTCGTGCACTTTGTAGCGATCCAGTTGCATGCCAGGTTGTAGATCGCGTATTTGGCCGTCGACGCGTACTTTGGTGAACCCCTGCCTGCGTACCTGCTCAAATAGTTCTCGATAGTGCCCTTTACGCCCGCGCACCAGCGGTGCCAGCAATACAATGCGCCTTTCTGCAAATTGCTTAGCAATGGCAGCCTGCATCTGTGCTTCGGTGTACTGCACCATGCGTTGGCCCGTTTTCCAGGAGTAGGCCTGGCCAATGCGTGCGAAGAGCAGGCGCAGAAAGTCGTAAATCTCCGTGACTGTGCCTACTGTAGAGCGTGGGTTGCGGGCTGTTGTTTTTTGCTCAATGGCAATTACCGGGCTCAACCCTGTAATTTGATCTACATCGGGTCGCTCCATCTCGCCAATAAACCGGCGAGCGTAGGCTGAAAAGGTCTCTACATAACGGCGCTGCCCTTCGGCATAGAGAGTGTCGAAGGCCAGCGAGGATTTGCCACTGCCACTCAGGCCTGTAATAACGGTCAGCTGATGGCGCGGAATGCGCACATGGATGTCTTTGAGGTTGTGCATGCGTGCGCCCACTACCTCGATGTGTGAGGGCTCGTCTTCGACAAATGGGGGTGGTGTGGGCACTTCTGTTTGTGGCTCTTTCAATGGTCGCATGAAGTTGGTTCCGCCAAAGGCAATGCTTTACACAGGCTTTTGTTCAAGGATGGGGCAAAGTTATCACATGGCTTTTACTCCTGGTGCTTGGTCTGTGCGCAATGTGTGGTGGGGCATGCGTCAAAGCAAGAAGCGACACCACAACAGACTCACGGCATCGCTTCGAGTGTTTTACGTTTGGTCCTTGATCGATTATACAGATTCTCTTTGTGTAGTACGGGGCTCGCCCGAGCGGATTTCGTCATTGGCCAAGTGACGAAACTGATCGAAGTTTTTGACGAAAGCCAAGGCCAATTCTACAGCCTTTTGGTCATATGCCTCTGGGTCAGTCCATGTGTTGCGGGGGTTGAGTAGCTCACTGGGTACACCGGGGCAGGCTGTAGGCATTTCAACACCAAAGATGGGATGAGTGTCGAAGGCCACCTCGTCTAAAGCACCGCTCATGGCAGCTGTGATCATGGCCCGTGTGTATGCGAGCTTCATGCGCTTGCCTATGCCGTAGGGGCCACCACTGAGGCCCGTATTGATCAGCCAAATTTTCACGTCGTGCTGTTCCATTTTTTGACCTAGCATCTCGGCATAGCGAGTGGGTGGTAGCGGCATGAAAGGCGCACCGAAACAAGCTGAAAAAGTGGCTTTGGGCTCTGTGACGCCTTCTTCCGTACCTGCTACTTTGGCCGTATAACCCGAGATAAAGTGATACATGGCTTGGCCTTTGCTGAGGCGCGAGATGGGGGGAAGCACTCCGAATGCATCATAAGTGAGAAAAAAGATATGACGCGGATGGCCCGCCACGCTCGGGATGCGCGCATTTCGGATGTGATGGAGTGGATAGCTTACCCGTGTGTTTTCGGTGATGGAGGCGTCGTCGTAGTTGACAGTGCGCGTGTTTGGGTAGAAACGCACGTTCTCCAAAATAGCGCCATGGCGGATGGCGTGCCAAATGTCGGGTTCTTTTTCCTCGCTAAGGTTGATGACTTTGGCGTAGCACCCTCCTTCGAAGTTGAACACACCGTCATCGCTCCACCCGTGTTCGTCATCGCCAATAAGGTATCGGTTGGGATCAGCCGAAAGCGTAGTCTTGCCCGTACCCGACAAGCCAAAAAATATCGCTACATCGCCCTCTTGCCCTACATTGGCTGAGCAGTGCATCGACAATACCTGGTGATCATGGGGTAAGATGAAATTGAGCACAGAAAAAATGCCTTTCTTGATCTCGCCCGTATAGGCTGTACCACCGATGAGGATTTCCCTTTCGGAAAAATTGATGATGGCAAAATTGCCCTGACGCGTGCCATCAGTAGCAGGATCGGCTTTAAAATCAGGCACACAGATGATCGTCCAGTTGGGTTCGAAGGTAGATAGCTCTTCGCGTGTGGGGCGAATAAACATGTTGTGTACAAACTGATTGCTCCAGGGTAACTGGGTGATCGCACGCACGCGCAGACGGTAGCGCTCATCTGCACAGGCATAGACATCGCGGATGTAGAGCGCTTTATCGGAAAGCCAATTTGCTATTTTCTTGCGCAATTGCGCATAATGGGTCGGATCAAAAGGCTGATTGATGGGCCCCCAGTCCACTACATTAGCAGTGCGGCTGTCCTTGACGATGAATCTATCGAGTGGCGAGCGCCCCGTAAATTTGCCCGTAGCGACTACCAGTGCTCCATTGTCAGCCATTTGCCCCTGGTCGTGGCATAAGCTATGCTCGACTAGTTCCTCGGGCAACAAATTCCAGTATTGTGTGCCGCTAGTAGGCAAAGTGTGCTGACGTGCCAGATCCGCAGTGGGGTTCTTGAATCCTTTAATTTTCATGGTCAGGGCTTTTGTTAAATAGAAAATGCAAAAGGTTGCTGGGCCCGTGCGCGCTGGCGCCTAATTGGATCAGCAACCTTTAGTAATTTGGTTTTATACGCTTATGCTTTTTGCTTCAGTTTCAAGACCACATGTATTGTATGCCCACACTGTAACACAAAGGTAACAGCCTGTGTGCATAATTCCCATGCACTTTGGGGGACATGCATTGTGCCAAGCTGAATGATATATGTCATCTTTTTTATTCTTCATTGAAAAAGAGCTTTTTGTGCGATTGTCTTGGCACGTGCGGTGCTATTTCGTGCGCCCCATTTTGGGAGCATCTGTCCATTTATTTCGCAGTTGGGCTATAACATTACTTTTCAATAGTAGTTACCTTTCCTTCAAAAGAGAAAGAGTACACTGTGCCCTTGGGATAGTGACGGCCAAAGGCATCGGTTACTGCTTCACCTATAAACTCAAATTGGAGGCGGAGTTGCTGGGCCTGTGAGTCGCGTGTAGCGACAAAGGTAGCGGGGAAAGTGCCAGTTTTGGCGCTGAGCGAAGTCCATCCTTGGCCATCTACGACTTTCCAGTTGCCATGTGGACCCAATAAGATGAACACGTATTGATCGTTGCGCACCTTTCGTAGCCATGCAATAGGGCGCCGGAAGTCGTAAGGCCCCCATTCATCAATGATGATGTATTTTCTACCCTTGGGGTGGTTTTCCGGAAGATCGGTTTTCATGCCGTCAAGCAAAGGGGCATAACTAAAGCGCAGTGCCAGGTGATACATCTGGTTGCTGGCAGGGTCGAAAAACGCTTCGACAGTAGGTGGTTCCCCTTTTTTGCGGATAAAGGTATGAGGCAGGTGTTCGGCAAAGCCCAATGGGCCAGGTGAGTACAACTCATTGTTGGGTAGCCCCTGTATGGTGCCTAAGTCGTGCCCATCCCATAGGAGCTGGTATTCCCAAAAGATGTTTTGCATCAGCGTGATGTGATCGGTATTGCTGATCTGTAGCGGGATAGCCACGTTGCGAAATAGATTCTCTTCAATGGTGTAAGTGTGGCTACTGACATCTCGATGTTTGCTGTAGCCCCAATCTTCAGGTTGGCTAGGGCGCTCCCACAGCTTAATGCCGATGGAGTCATTTTCGAAGTAGTTGTGTGAGATGAGATTGCGTTGGCCGTGTTCTACGGCGATGCCCCAAGTGCAGTTGCGAATGTCATTGCCGACGAATTCTGCATCATGGCTATAACCACCCCATAAGCCGTAGGTGCACTCGTACATCTTGTTGAAAGCCACTGTCGTTTCGCTAAAAGTGACTTCTACACCATTGGTAGGGGCGTAGCTGAAATCGTTGGCATAGATGAGGTTTTTGTCCGAGCCCTCTAAACCTGTATCCATAGTGTACTGGCCAGCCCATAGGAAAAATCCATCGCCTGAGTGGGTAGCCGAGTTGTAGGCAATGATGTTGCCCATACAGCGGTCGAATAGCAAGATGCCGGCCGCGTCCTGACCGCGGGCGTAGAAGCCGTAGCTGTAGCCGCGCACATTCCAATCGAGCTTGTTGTGCATGATGCGGTTATTGGTAGAACGATAGAGACCTATGCCTACCCCTGAGTTGAACTGTATCGTGTTGTTGTATGCCAAGGTGCCGTCGCAGCCACGCATTAGCAGCCCATTTTGCCCGCCAGTGACGTGAATGCCGCGTATCAGTGCCTTGTCGCAATTGTGCAAGTAGATGGCGGCACCGTAGCGCAGCCATTCGTGTTGGTCGTTGTGGTGCATGTATAGCCAATCGCGCAAGTCTTCTTTTTCCCGTGTGCTGTGCAAGCGCTGGCGATAGTTGTAGCTGAAGTCACTGTCCAGTATTTGGAGGCTGTCAACGTGTTGTGCGATAAGTCCTACTTTGTAGCCGTGCACCCGTACATTTTTGATGGTCACATTGCTGCCTTTTACGCGAATGGCCGTACCTTGAAACAGGTCGGGTCGGGTGGGATCATCGGTGCCAATCAGTACAGCGCCATTGAAGTCCACGACGATATGGTCGCCCTCAATGGTGATAGCTGCCGACCACAGCGAGTCGGGTGCTTGGGGTGCATTGAGGCGGAAGGTATCTGTGTCGATAGTGCACGATTGGCGAATCACCATGCCTTCTTCCAGCTTCAGTGCATCAGATTGACATGCCGACAAGGCCACCATGGCGCTCAATGCGGCGTAGATCCAATTGTGTTTCATATATGTGTGTATTTGTGGCTTTTGCCGGAAATGAGCGACAAAATTAAGATCTGAAATCAAAGTTGTGTGTTTATCTCAATGGGTTGGGCATTGGGTTGTGTGCTCAAGTGCTTGATTTACAATTTTACCATCGTCCGATGGCATCTGATGCTGTACCTTTGCGCTGCAACTCATTTTCATCCAATTAGCTTGTATCGCTACATGGGACATTACAGTCGTTCGCCACTACCGCACAGCCCATACGTGTTGTATAGCGATGGCAAAGGAAACGTTTTTGAAGACACCACCCTATATGCACCTGGTCGAGCAGGTTGGTATGCTTATCCGGTGCCTGTAGCAGACTGGATGCCGCTACCTGAAGGGGGCAGCTTATACGAGCTGCCAGGTCGGCGCCCCTTAGGCATAGACGTAGAGACAGGCGAAATACGGGAAAGCACACTGGGCTGGGCTGTGGCAGCCTTTATCCCGCCAGCACATACGGGCTTGTATCTGGCTGCATACACTACTGAGCGCGGCGCCCCTGTGTTGCCGCTGTTCTGTTATACGGCAGTAGGGTGGTATGGCGATGAGTTCTACGTGCCGGCTGTGCGCATCGAGCGCGATATCCGGCAGGAGTGTGGCGGCTTTGACGAGCACAAGGTGCGTGAGGGTATCGAACAGCTGCGCCAGCAATTTCCGCAAAATCGCTTGGTGGCTCACTTGGCTGAAAACTGTGCCTTGACTTACCACTGTCCTGCTGCGCGCAACTACTTCATGGGGCGTTGGGAGTGTCCTGTGCCTTCCTCGCCAGCTTGCAATTCCAATTGCATTGGCTGCATCTCACTGCAGCCCGAAGACGAAGTGATCGTCAGTAGTCACGACCGCCTCAGCTTCAAGCCCGAAGTAGCTGAGATCGTGGAGTATACCGTGCCGCACTTGATGCAAGCGCCGTACCCTATCATCAGCTTTGGTCAGGGCTGTGAAGGTGAGCCTTTATTGATGTGGGAAACTATCCGCGAGGCCATTATCCAGATTCGCAAGTTCACCGATCGGGGCAGCATCAACATTAATACCAATGGCTCGCGCCCCGATGCAGTAGCGGCACTGTGTGAGGCGGGCCTCGATAGCATTCGAGTAAGCCTTAATTCGGCACAGGAAGGCCTCTATACGGCCTATTACCGACCCAACAACTACACCTTCGACGATGTAGTGGAAAGCTTGCGTGTCGTGCGCCGCTATGGGCGATGGGCCAGCATCAACTATTTTGTTTTCCCCGGCATGACCGACACGGAGGCAGAATACGAGGCACTGCGCACCCTTATTCGAGAAACAGACCTCAACATGATTCAGTGGCGCAACTTCAACATTGATCCCGACTGGTACTTAGCGCGCGTAGGTGTCGATGACACCCCTGAGCCCATTGGTGTTAAACAGCTCATGCAGCTGTTGCACGAAGAGTTTCCCTCGCTCAAATTTGGCTATTACAATCCGCCGAGGGAGCGCATACGTGGCAATTTTGAAAAAGACTTTGCGCATTGATGAAGCATCGCATGTGGATAGCTCCTTCATGGAGTACGGCCTTTCGGCAAATGGGGCTCATCGCTGTGCAGAGCACGCGTCATGGGGGCGTGAGTCCAGCGCCGTGGGCCAGCCTCAACCTGGGGCTACACACGGCAGACGATCCTGAGCGCGTGCGAGCAAATCGTCGTCGCTTTTTTGATGCGTTGGGCGTAGATGTCTGTGCAGTAGCAGGTGGCCATCAGGTACACGGCGCTGAAGTGGCGGTTGTGGCGCAAGTGGGTCAGTACGATGGCTGCGATGCTTTTGTCAGCAATCAGCCTGGCTTGCTGCTTACGGTGACGGTGGCCGATTGTGTGCCTGTACTGCTATTCGATCCGAAGCGCCAGGTAGTAGCTGCTGCACATGCAGGTTGGCGCGGTACCGTACAGCAGGTAGCAGCTCGCACGGTGCAGGCCATGCACCACCGTTTTGGCTGCCAGCCAGCTGATTTGTATGTCTGGATTGGCGCATCTATTGGGTTTGAGCAGTTTGAGGTAGGACCGGAAGTGGCCCGTCATTTTGCGCAAGCTCATAAAAAGCAAAGCAAACACCCGGGCAAGTGGCTGGTAGATCTTAAAGCTGCTAATAGGGCACAGCTAGAGGCGTGTGGTGTGCCTTCCAACCAAATTGAGGTGTCTTACTGGTGCACCGCAGCACACAATTATGACTTTTTCTCACATCGCAAGGAAGGAGGTCGTACAGGTCGCATGTTGGCCGCAATTGGCTGGGGCTTTACAAATAGTTGAGAGAGACCTCAGTGTGCCTTTTGTACGATCTGTGTAAAATACAAATAGAGTGGGTGAGGTGCAGTGAGAAATTAACACGGCATCGCCTATCTTTGCGCGCAATTTGGAACGAACTCAACCTGCCTTTCTCAGGCGTCTAAATTGCATCGCTTCATGCCCAAAGACACGTCTATCCGTTCTGTCCTCATCATTGGTAGTGGTCCCATCGTCATTGGTCAGGCTTGCGAGTTCGATTATTCGGGCAGCCAGGCTATTCGCTCTTTGAAAGAAGAGGGTGTAGAGGTCATCCTGCTCAACTCCAACCCGGCTACCATTATGACTGACCCTATTTTGGCCGATCACGTCTATCTGATGCCACTCAATGTAGCGAGCATCGAACACATTTTGCAAGCACACAAGGTCGATGCCGTATTGCCCACTATGGGTGGCCAGACAGCACTTAACCTTGCCATTGAAGCGGGCGAATTGGGTATCTGGGAAAAATACGGTGTGCGTCTCATTGGCGTAGATCTGGATGCCATCGAACTGACGGAAAACAGAGAGGCCTTTCGCCAACTGATGGTGAGCAAGGGCTTAAGTGTAGCACCTTCGTACATCGCCAACTCTTATCTCGAAGGGATGGAAGCCGCGCAGAAGATTGGCTTTCCGTTGGTCATTCGGCCATCTTACACTTTGGGGGGCAGCGGCGGTTCGTTTGTGATGCGCGAAGAGGATTTTCCCGACGCGCTCAAGCGCGGCCTGAGCATGTCGCCTACTCACGAAGTGCTGGTGGAAAAGGCAGTCTTGGGCTGGAAAGAATTTGAGTTGGAGCTACTGCGCGATGCCCATGACAATGTCGTCATCATTTGTGCGGTGGAGAACCTCGACCCTATGGGTATCCATACGGGTGACTCCATCACCGTGGCACCAGCCATGACGTTGTCGGATACGGCTTTTCAGCGCATGCGCGATGAAGCTATTTTAGCTATGCGCTCACTGGGCAACTTTGCCGGTGGATGCAATATCCAATTTGCCATCAACCCTGAGACCGAAGAGCTCATCGTCATCGAAATCAACCCGCGTGTGAGTCGTTCTTCGGCCTTGGCCAGCAAGGCTACGGGCTATCCCATCGCCAAGATTGCTGCCAAGCTGGCATTGGGCTATACGCTCGATGAGTTGAAAAACCCCGTGACTAAAACCACTTCGGCGCTGTTTGAGCCCGCGCTCGACTACGTGATTGTCAAAATGCCGCGCTGGAATTTCGAGAAATTCCACGGCGCTGACACGCGTCTGGGCCTGCAGATGAAGTCGGTAGGTGAGGTGATGGGCATCGGCCGTAGCTTTCAAGAGGCGCTGCAGAAAGCTTGCCAAAGTCTCGAAAATGGACGCATGGGCTTAGGTGCTGACCGCAAAGAGTGGATCCGTACCGAAGACATCTTGCATCGGCTCGAACACGCCAGTGAAGATCGCATCTTCCGACTCAAAGATGCCTTGCGCCTGGGCGTGCCCGAGCGCACCATCCAGAAGCTGACGCGCATCGATCCGTGGTTTATCCGACAGATCAAGGAGCTGGTCAAACTCGAAGAAGAGCTGATGCGCTACAACGTGCCCGAAGACATTCCGCGCGAGTTTTTCTTGCGCCTCAAACGCGCCGGTTACTCCGATGCGCAGATTGCGTGGCTGTTGCGCGTAGGAGAGGAGGCAGTGACGCAACGCCGTATCGAGCTGGGCTTGCGTCGAGTGTACAAAACTGTGGACACCTGTGCGGCTGAGTTCGAGTCGAACACGCCTTATTTCTATTCCACTTTCGATGGTGAAAACGAAAGTCAGCCCAGCGACCGAAAGAAAATCATCGTATTGGGCTCGGGGCCCAATCGCATCGGTCAAGGCATTGAGTTTGACTACTGCTGTGTACATGGCTTGCTGGCCATCAAGGATGTGGGCTACGAAGCCATCATGGTCAATTGCAACCCCGAGACCGTCTCTACCGACTTCGATGTGGCTGACAAGCTCTATTTCGAGCCTATATTCTGGGAACACATAGAAGAAATCATCCACTTGGAGCAACCCGATGGCGTCATCGTTCAGTTGGGAGGGCAGACAGCTTTGAAAATGGCCAAGACCTTTCATGAACGCGGCATTCCCATCGTAGGTACCAGCTTCGAACACATGGACTTGGCCGAAGATCGCGGCGCTTTTTCCGACTTGCTCAAACGACTCGACATTCCCTATCCCAAATACGGCGTAGCCGACGATGTGGATGAAGCGCTGCACATCGCCAACGAAGTGACCTATCCGGTGCTGGTGCGCCCCAGTTATGTGTTGGGCGGGCAGCGCATGCGCATTGTCATCAATGATGAAGAGCTGGAGCGGCACGTGTTGAGCATTTTTAAACACATGCCGCAAAACCGCATACTCATCGATCAGTTTCTGGAAAGGGCCAAAGAGGCGGAAATCGATGCCATCTGCGATGGCGAGCAGGTGCACATCATGGGCATTATGGAGCACATCGAGCCAGCAGGGATTCATTCGGGCGATAGCTCAGCCGTGTTGCCCACCTATAGCTTGAGTGTGGAGGCCGTGAACACTATGGTGGAATACACTGAAAAGCTGGCCCATGCCCTCAGTATTCGGGGCTTGCTCAACGTGCAGTTTGCCGTAAAAGACGACAAGGTGTACGTCATTGAAGCCAATCCGCGTGCTTCGCGCACTACGCCGTTTATTGCTAAGGCCTACGACGTGCCCTATTTGCAGATTGCCACCAAAGTGATGCTCGGCACGCACAAGCTGAGCGATTTCAACATACAGCCCAGACCCAAAGGCTATGCCATCAAAGTGCCGGTATTCTCTTTTGAAAAATTTCCCAATGTAGACAAAAACTTGGGGCCCGAAATGCGCTCTACAGGAGAAGAGATTCGCTTTATCAAAGATCTGACCGATCCGTTCTTCCGCGAGCTGGATCGCCAGCGATACATGTACCTTACGCGTTGAGTGTGGCGTCCGTACAACCTTTATGGGAGGAAGTTGTTTTTTTTCGATATTGTTTGCATTTCCAACCAAAGGTCAGCATATGGACAAGGCGATACTCAACCAACAACGCAACGAGATTACCGAATACCACATATATACACGCCTGGCAAAATTGGCGAAGAATCCCGACAACAGCAAAGTACTCTCGGAGATTGCCGAGCAAGAGCTAAGACACTACAATTTTTGGAAAAAGGTGTCAGGACAAGAGGTGACACCTAACAAGTGGGCCATCGTGTTATTTGTAGGCCTAGCGCGCATATTGGGTTTGGCTTTTGCCCTGCGACTGATGGAGCGCGGTGAGCACGAAGCGCTCGACTTTTACGATCGGGTGGCTGATCAGTATCCCGAAGCACGTGTTTTCCGAAAGGAAGAAGAAGAGCACGAAGAAAAGCTCATCGATTTACTGGAAGATCCCAGCCTCAATTATGCTGGCGCCATTGTGTTGGGCCTCAACGATGCCCTAGTCGAGCTGACGGGTACATTGGCCGGCCTGACTTTTGCCTTCAACAATAGCCTGATCATTGCCACTACGGGCTTAGTGATGGGTGTGGCAGCGGCGCTGAGTATGGCGGCATCGGGTTATTTAGCTTCGCGCGAAGCCGATCAAGAAGATGTCAATCCCGTGACCTCGGCCATCTATACAGGCGTGGCTTATATCCTGACAGTGGTGGTGCTGGTATTGCCGTACTTTCTCATTGCAGAGCCCAAGATTGCCATGATATTTATGCTGACAGCCACAATCCTTATCATCGCATCGTACAATTATTACATTTCGGTAGCCAAAAACTTGTCGTTTCGTCGGCGCTTTTTAGAGATGGCCTTTATCTCGCTTGCCGTAGCGGTTATCTCCTTTGGCATCGGTTCGGCAGCCAAGCAAATTTTCGGCATCGAAGTGGAATGAGGCGCACAACTTGGTGGGCAGTCAGTGGAGATAAAGCGCGCTGTTTGTACTATTGCGCCGCGAAGCGTTCTGGCACCATCCACTTTAATTGACTGTTTGCTTATGCAAAAAGTAGAACACATCGGTATTGCCGTATCAGATTTGGATGCCGCCAATGCGCTGTATGAGCGCTTGCTGGGCGTGGCACCTTATAAGGAGGAAGTGGTAGCGCACGAAGGTGTGCGCACGTCCTTTTTTCGGGTAGGACCTACTAAGGTCGAATTGCTCGAAGCGACCCATTCACAAAGCCCCATAGCGCGTTTTATCGACCGACGTGGCGAAGGCATTCATCACATTGCTTTTGAAGTGACGGATATTCGCGCCGAGATGGCACGCCTACGCGCCGAGGGCTTTCAGCTGTTGAGTGAAGTACCTCGCCAAGGTGCCGACAACAAACTGGTGTGCTTTGTGCACCCTAAGAGTGCAGGTGGCGTGTTGATCGAGTTGTGCCAGAGCATCGAACCCGAAAGTGCATGACATGACGTGGACGCAGTTTGCTGTGGCTGTAGGTGGTGGTTTTGTGGCAGGAGGTATCAACACGCTGGCAGGCAATGGTTCGGCCATTACGCTTACCATCCTCACTGAAGTGTTGGGGCTGTCGCCCAATGTGGCCAATGGCACCAATCGCATTGGCGTATTTACCCAAAGTGCTGCTGCGAGTCGGGCTTTTTGGAAGTACGGTATGCTCGACTTGCATCGAGATGGCCGCTATATTGCGCTCATCACGATGGGGGCTATCTTTGGCGTGTGGACGGCTACGCAGGTGAGCAATGCGCAATTTCGCAGTGTGTTCAGCTGGCTGATGGTGCTCATGCTCATCGTCATTTTGGCGAACCCCAAGCGCTGGTTACGCCCCACAGAAATGCATCGCCGCCCGCCTATGTGGATGGCCGTGCCCCTTTTCTTGGCTTTGGGCTTCTATGGCGGTTTTATACAAATGGGCATGGGGGTGTTCTTCTTAGCCGTTATGGTGCTGGGCGCGCGCTATAGCCTCATGGATGCCAATGCCATTAAGGCTTTTGTCATTGCTTTATACACCATTATTGTCATTGCCATTTTTCACACACGTGGCTTGATCGACTGGAGGGTAGGTGTGGTGATGGCAATCGGTCAAACTGCTGGGGGGTGGCTTACAGCGACTTATGCCAGTCAGTGGCCACGAGCCAATGTTTGGGCGCATCGCCTCTTGGTCATTATGGTGTTGCTGGCTGTTGCCAAATTGTTCGGCCTTATAGGATAAGGCAAGCGCCGTAATAGGCGCTATAGGCTGCTCATGGGTGGAAAGCAATGGTTTTTTCCTTGACCTTTTTTAAGCTATTTAGTGGTTTCCTATTGAGCAATCAAAAAACGGCCTGCCTGTAGCCAAAAACTGGGGTATAGAAAAAGCGGATGACTTAAGCTTCTTCGCATTTCGCATCTAACTCATGCCAAAAGCTGTTTGCCATCTTTGTCCTTGCAGGCACTTGTCCACTGCTAAAAGGAGCACTTGAAGACATTTCACACACAATTCACCTTGCCTTTGCGAGCTTTGCAACTGAGCAAGTAGCATTCGTCGTGTATGATACGCGTTTTCGGCATACGCCATCACGGGCCGGGATCAGCAAAGGCGCTCTTGCGTGCTTTGCGCGCTTTCGCACCTGAAGTACTCGTGATCGAGGCGCCTGCTGATGCCGTATCCATGGCGACATGGGTGGGCCACGAGGCCTTGCACCCACCGGTAGCCATGTTGGTGTACAATCCAAAAGATTTTGCGCAAGCCAGCTTTTTCCCCTTTGCTGCTTTTTCGCCTGAGTGGCAGGCGTTGTTGTTTGCCCAGCGGCACAATTTGCCAGTGCGTTTCATGGACTTGCCTATGGGCATCGCTTTTGCCTTGCGGCAAAAGGAGTACCAGGCAGTTTTGCCTTTCGGCAAATCGGATCCAGAGCGTGCAGCTATACGGCAGGACCCTTTGGGCTATTTGGCGCGTCTGGCGGGCTATACCGATGGTGAGCGCTGGTGGGAGGCCACGTTCGAAAGCCGAGAATACGATGGACAGACGTTCGACCTTATTCTCGAGCTGATGCAAGAGCTGCGCCAGGAAACTGCTGCCGAAGAGCTGCCAGAAACCTTGTTGCGCGAAGCCTGGATGCGGCGCACCCTGCGGCGCGTGCTAAAAGAGGGATTCGAGCGCATTGCCGTAGTGTGTGGTGCTTGGCATGCCCCTGCCTTGGCCGATGTAGATAGCCGCCCCGCCGCACCTGATAATGCACTGCTCAGAGGCCTCAAGAAAGTGAAAACTGCAGCTACTTGGGTGCCTTGGACCTACCTGCGGCTGGCTACAAGCAGTGGCTATGGCGCAGGCGTGCGCTCGCCGGCCTGGTATGAGTTACTCTTTCAGCAGCGCGATCAGGCTACTGTGCGCTGGATGGTGCGCGTGGCGCGTTTGATGCGGCAGCAAGGTTGGGATGCCTCTACCGCCCATGCCCTTGAGGCTGTGCGTTTGGCCCAATCATTGGCGGCATTGCGCCAACTGGCATTGCCGGGTATTGACGAGCTCACAGAAGCAGCGTTGGCCGTATTGGGCCAGGGGCAGGCGATACGCTTGCAGCTCATCGAACAGCAGCTCGTAATAGGCGACAAGACAGGGCGCGTGCCGTCTGAGTTGCCTCATACACCTTTGCAAGCTGATTTGCAAAAGGCCATTAAGTCGGCACGTCTGAGCAAGTATTGGGGCGAGCCCGAGCCGCATACGCTCACTCTCGATCTGCGCAAACCCATCAATCTGGCAGCAAGCGTGCTATTGCATCGGCTCACCATCTTGGGCATTGATTGGGCTGAGCTGCGCACGGCACAAAAAGGCACGCGCAAGGGCAGCTTTGGCGAAGCATGGCACATGCATTGGCGACCCGAGTTGAGCTTACAGATCATTGAGGCTTCCGTGTGGGGGTCCACCGTGTGGGAAGCAGCCCATCAGGCTTTGCTCCATCAGGCCAAGCAGGCTGATACATTGCCTGCGCTTGTACCTTTAGTACAGCAGGCTTTGTTGGCCGACTTGCGCGATGTGTGGCATGCACTAGTGCCTCGCTTGCAGCAAAGTGCAGCACTTACTACGGACATAACCCACTTCTTGGAGGGCTTACCTGCACTGGTCTCTGTAGTGCGCTATGGGCATACTCGACAAACGGATCGTCAAGCTGTATTGGCTGTGATCGATGAGCTGGTGCCGCGTCTGTGCATCGGATTGTCTGCAGCTTGTGTCCAACTCGATGAAGAAGCGTCGCGTGGATTTTTTGCAAACTTGTTGCGCGCGCATCAAGCCATTCAGTTACTACCTCAGTCACGACATCGCAATGCTTGGTTTGAGGCTTTAGATCAGCTCAGCGTGCATGAGCGGGCAGCACCTATGTTGCGGGGCGCAGCACTGCGCCTGCTGTTCGACAAAAGCCGTTTGGCGTTTCAAGAAGTGGCGCGCCGGATGGCGTGGGCACTTTCCGGTTCATGGCCATTGGCTTCTACGGCGCAGTGGCTCGAGGGGTTTCTCCATGGGTCGGGCTTGGTATTGGTGCATTATCGAGCCCTATGGCATCTACTTGACGAGTGGGTAAGCCAGCTTACTTCTGAGGCCTTTCGAGAACTATTGCCCTCGCTACGTCGTGCTTTTTCACATTTTACGCCTGCCGAGCGGCAACAGATGTGGACCCAATTGCACGCCAGCTTCGAGCCAGCTGTTGCACCGCAGCATACGTGGGATGAACAACGTGCTGTCCTGCTCGACGAAATGTTGAACTGGCTGTTGAGTGATTGAGCAGGATGCTGTCGTTTTTTTCGAACTTTGAGCCTCATTTGCCGAAAGGCTGAGCTTTGCATACATGAAAAACATCTATTTCGCTTCTGACTTTCATCTAGGCACCGATGGGCGTCACGACAGTCGCACGCGTGAACGGCTCATCGTGCGTTGGCTCGACCATATCGCTCCAAAAGCTGAAGCGTTGTATCTACTTGGCGATGTGTTTGACTACTGGTTTGAATACGGTGAAGTGGTACCTAAGGGCTTTGTGCGCTTACTGGGCCGTTTGGCACAGTTGAGCGATGAGGGTTTGCCCATCTACTTTTTTACGGGCAATCACGATATGTGGATGTTTCGCTACTTTGAAGAAGAACTGGGTATACCTACCTATCGCCAGCCATTGATACGTGAGCTCGGAGGCAAGCGCTTTTTCTTGGGTCATGGCGACGGCTTAGGACCCGGCGATCGAGGGTACAAGCTCATCAAGCGCATCTTTGCCAACCCCACTTGCCAGTGGCTCTTTGCGCGCATTCATCCTAATACGGGTTTGCGCCTTATGCGCTTTTTTTCGGGATCTAGTCGCAATGCACAACCCACCATGACTGGCTTTTTGGGGCCCGAGCGCGAATGGCTCATTCAGTATTGCCAGCGCAAGCTGCAGCAAGTGCATATCGACTATTTCGTCTTTGGTCATCGCCATTTGCCTATCGACTATCTGTTGGCTAATGGCCACAGTCGGTACATCAATTTGGGCGATTGGCTGTATCACTATTCCTATGCGGTATTCGATGGGCAGGACATGGCCATACGCTTTTGGAGGCAGGACGAAGGCCGCGTCTATGGCAAGTCGTTGTGGGTTGTGCAGCCCTAGTGCCTTGACAATTGTTCCATGACGCGCTGCATCTCTTCAGGGGTATTTACGTTGTGTAGTGCTTCGGGCCGGGGCACTTGTAGTAGTTTTATGTCACTGTTGATGAGCATCTTGCGTGGACAGGCGTAGCCCATAGCCAAGAACTGCAATAAACGGCTGTAGGCGGGAGGCTCGTAAATGGCAATGAGTGGCTCGGGAAATTCATTGCTTGGACTTTGAAAGGCCGTAGCCACTTTGCCTGGGTGGCGCTGGGCCACCAGCGCGCCTACAGTTGCCTGGTCGAGTAGGGGCAAGTCGCAAGCGACCACCAGCCAAGCGGCATTGGGGTTTTGCCGAAAGGCAGAAAGAATCGCTCCAAAGGGCCCCAGCCCGATAAAAGTGTCGAGCACGAGTGGTGCCCCTTTCGGAAAATCACTTGTCTGCTCGGCACGTACTGAATAATATACTGACTGACAGTGAGGTGCGATTAGGTCGAATAAATAGCTGCGTTGGGGTTTTCCGTGATAGCGCAATAGCCCTTTGTCTTGCCCCATGCGCGTGCTCTTGCCGCCAGAGAGTACCAGTCCCATGAGCGGTGGCGTGCGTCGATGCACGACTTTGCGGAAGTATTCGATAATGGCAGCCTCATCTTCGATGGGTAAGACTGGCGTGCCTTTCGGCAAATGGGGCCTGAGCCAGTCGGGGGCTTCACGGGCTTGAGGCGTACTGATCAGTAGCTGTATGTCGGTGAGGCGATCGCGTTTGCGCGATAGCGAATCAAACTTGCGCGGGTCGAGTATGACTACTTGCTGCTGGGCGGTAAAGTGGTTGCCATTGATCAGCACCAGTCGTGCTGTTTGCAGTAGTGGCCTGAGCTGATAGCTGTCGGTACGGCCATGCCATGCTAGCTCGTGATGCGTGATGCGGTCAGTATAGGTCAATGGAGCTAAGATGGTATGAGTGGGCGCATTGCCGTGGCGATGGTCGGCGTCGAGCCAGGCAATATGCCCTATATCTGCAAGGCCTTTTACAAGTGTGAGAGCCAGTCGTTGTAGTTGTCCGCAAGGGGCACCGATGAGGGCAAACTCGTTGCGCCCCCACTGACCCATGTGTGGCCGCGTGAGGCTTGCGTGTTTTTGATGTAGTTGTTTGCCAGACGACTGCTGTGCCATGTGATGATGATTTTCAGTTCAAGACTTGGGTAGCGCTGTGAAGAGCAGGTTAATGATCTTCAGTTCTTTTAAAGTTGCGCTTGCCTCCTGTTTTTTCCATGAGCTTGACTTCTCGAATGACGATGTCGTGCGAGAAAGCTTTACACATGTCGTAAATGGTCAGTGCTGCGATGGTCGCACCAGTGAGTGCCTCCATTTCTACACCGGTTTTTGCCGAAAGGCTGGCAGTACATTCTACAATTACAGCGCCTTCTTCTGTGCGGATGTCTACTGTGCAGTTATCGAGACCTAAGGGATGGCATAGCGGGATAAGCTCGCCGGTTTTTTTGGCACCCATGATACCTGCCAAGATCGCTGTTTGGAACACGGGGCCTTTTTGGGTGTGTAGTTCATCGCTTTCGAGCTGTTGCCACACCTCGGGGGGCAATTGCACAATGGCCCGTGCGCGGGCACTGCGCCGTGTGATCCGTTTGGCGCCTACGTCGACCATAGCGGGATTGCCCTCTTTGTCCAGATGTGAAAATTTAGCCATAATAGGGATGCTTTGTGCAAAGGTACGGAGTGTGGATACTTTGCGCGCTACGCCTATTATTCGTCTTCCTCGCTACCTGGTAGCATAGGCACAAAGCGAAAGTGGCCAAAAGTTTCCTTCTTGAAGGTCTCTTTATCGAGGCGCTTGATGCGCTGCATCTCTTGTACGTTTTTGCCTACGGGGATTACCATCATGCCACCTACTTTGAGCTGTTTGAGCAGTTGGCGGGGTATTTGCTCGGCTCCTGCCGTGACGAGAATTTTGTCGAAAGGCGCAAACTGGGGAAGCCCTTTGTAGCCGTCCCCGTAAAAGAAATAAACGCCTTTGATACCTAATTGCTCGAGCCGCTTTTTGGCCTGTGCGTATAGCTGTTTGTGCCGCTCGATGGTATACACTTGTGCGCCCATAGCTGCTAGTACTGCTGCCTGATACCCCGAACCCGTGCCCACTTCTAAGACCTTGTCACCTGGTTGTACCTCAATCAATTGGGTTTGAAATGCCACTGTATAGGGTTGGGATATAGTCTGGTGGCAAGCAATGGGTAGGGCAATGTCTTCGTAGGCTTTTTCTTCGAATGCCGAATCGAGGAAGCAGTGGCGAGGGATCACTTCGATGGCAGCTAAGATGCGCTCGTCGGAAATTCCCCGATGCCGTAGGTGTGCCACTAGCTTGCGGCGCATGCCCCGATGGCGGTATGTATCTTTCATACTGGTATGCAAAACGTGTGTGTTTGCTATTGGATAGATGCACTTATGGTAGCTACCTCAAATGTGTATTTTTGTTGCGCTTTCGCAAAATGGCAATTTTGATGTGACTTTTGGCAACTGAAAACCTAACTGGGATGACAAAGATAAAATTTGGCACGGATGGCTGGCGTGCAATTATTGCAGATGATTATACAGTGGACAACGTCAAGCGTGTGGCAGAAGCCACGGGCAAGTGGCTACAGGCACGTGGAGGAACGCAAATCGTGATTGGACACGACTGTCGCTTTGGCGGAAAGCTATTTGTCAATACTACAGCTCGAGTACTGGGTGCCATGGGCATCAAGTCGTTGGTAGCACCCGACTTTGTCAGTACACCTATGGTGTCGTTAGGTGTGGTGAAGACCGGTGCTGATCTAGGCGTAGTCATCACCGCTAGCCACAACCCACCTTCCTACAACGGTTTCAAGCTCAAGTCAAGTTTAGGTGGCCCCATGGTTCCCTCCCAGATTGCCGAAGTGGAGGCACTCATTCCTGAGCAGTGTACATTCAATGACTTGCCCACTATTGAGCAACTCAAGACCCAAGGTCTGGTAGAAGAAGTGGACTTGGAAGAGCTGTACTACCAACACGTACTAAAGCACTTCGACATAGATGCCATTCGTGTTGCAGGCTTCAAGATCGCTTATGATGCCATGTATGGGGCGGGGCAGCGCATCGTCCAGCGCTTGCTGCCCAATTGTGTCTTTCTACATTGCGACTACAACCCTTCTTTCAAGGGGCAAGCGCCTGAGCCCATCTTGCGCAATCTCCAAGAGCTTGCTGCCCTTATCCGCAACGACGATAGCATACAGCTGGGTTTTGCCAATGATGGCGATGCTGACCGTATCGGTATGTTTGACGCTACAGGTGAGTTTGTGGACTCACACCACATCTTGTTGCTGCTTTTGCTGTATATGCATCACTACAAAAAGCAGCAGGGCAAAGTAGTCATCACTTTTAGTGTAACGAATAAAATGGTGGATTTGGCCAAGAAATTTGGTTTGGACTACGAAGTCACGCCTATTGGCTTTAAATACATTGCTGAGATCATGAGTCGGGAAGATGTCATTGTGGGCGGTGAAGAGTCGGGGGGCTTGGCCGTAAAGGGACATATTCCCGAGCGTGATGGCGTGTGGATTGCACTGATGATCTTGGAGTTCATGGCCAAGACGGGCAAGACGCTTTCCCAACTCATTTCGGAAGTGTACGATTTAGTAGGGCCCTTTGCCTTTGATCGCGATGACCTGCACTTGCCTGAGGAACAAAAACAGGCTATCATCCAGCGATGCGAGAGCGATCCTTTTGAGGCTTTTGGCCCTTACAAGATTACGCGTATGGAGGCCATCGATGGGTTCAAATTCTGGATAGGTGACGACCGCTGGGTATTGGTGCGCCCCTCGGGCACTGAACCAGTCTTGCGCGTGTATGCACAAGCCCCAACACGTGAGGAGGTGCGCCAACTGCTCGATGCAGCTCATGCCGCTATGCGATAACGCCTCCTGGTGGCCTGTTTTTTGCCGAAAGGCGGACCTAATCAAAACAGACTTACATAGCCCACATGTACTTTTGGGTTGGCCAGGTCAAAAGCAATACCTGTGCGAGTTTGGCCTGTAGCGATGCTTAGGCGTAAGATGCCAGCCTGTGTTTCGAAAGTGATGCCGGCACCAATGCCTATGCCGCGGTCGGCGCTTGTCGTGAGCGGAGGTTGCCACCATCCCACGTCAACAAAGACATAGGCCCAAGAATGGGCACCCAAAATGAGGCGGCCTTCTGTGGTCAGGATGGCATAGCTGGTGGCAAAGAAGGCATCTTCGTCGAAGCCCCGCATCAAACGGCTGCCACCGATGCGCCACGCTTCGTTGCGCACTATTGGCTGCCCATCGCTGAAGATGGTGGCACCAGAAAAGCCTGTCTTGAGCACTATTTGACGGCCCAGTGGCTGGAAGTGGGTCAACTCCAGCTGCAAGTGCAATTGAGCAGTGCGTGGAGCGAGGCTGTCGTATAGCTCGGGATATTGGGCTGCCAGTTGTTCGTTTTTTACAATGCGTCTAAATCCACCACTGCCATCCAAGGCCAATTGCCACCCCTTGCGGGGGGGTAGTGGGTAGTCGGTACCTTCCAAGCGATAGCTAATTCCCAGTCCAGTACGTTGTAGGTCGAGTTGTTGAGCCGATAACTGAGTAGCTGAAATGATAGAAGAGATTTGTTGTGTAGCAAACAGACGCCAGCTGTGCCCTGAGGGTTGTAGCTGATAGATGCCTGCTTCCCATCTTAGATCCAAGTACTGGGAATCGCGTTTGTACAGGTCAAATGTGCCAAATGTGCCGAAGGGCATCCATGGTAGCCACGGCCAGTCGCTGCGTATTTGCAGTCGTGGCGAGGCGGGTTGTAGCTGGTCGTACTGTATGGACAACTGTTCTCCATAGCCCAAGGCATTGGCTAAGGCGATGTCAGCAGTGCCACTCAGGCGCACGCGTCGTCCTTGAGCCTGACGTGTGGGTAAAATGCCGATCAATAGATCGAACCGGCTGGCAGGCCGGGCTTCTAGTGCCAGATGGAGGCGCGCTTCTCGCCCGTAGAAGGTCACCCATGGAGGCTGTTTGAGACGTACATAAGGTAGTTGTGCCATCAGCTTGGGTACAGCTCGTATTTTTTTTGCGTCAAAAGCACTGCCCGCCGGTATGCCCAGCAGTCGGGCGATAAATTCGGGATGCAATTTGATGGTACCTTCTATAACTACTGGTCCCATGGTGATGTAGCGACCTGGATCGATGCGTATCTTAGCGCGTACCTGCTGATCGCGCAGTGCAATTGAGTCGAGCCAGATGTGGGCAAAGGGATGGCCATGAGTTTCGTACCAGTGTAGGATGTGGTCTATGAGTCGTGCCACCTCATGGGGGTGTACAATCTGTCCTGTTTTGGGCACCCACTCCGTGCGCAAGAGTGTAGGCGGTAGCTCATCGAGGTCCAGCATGGCCCATTGCCAGCGAGGGCCTCGGTGCAGGTAAGCATTGAGTGTGTCGCCATGCCATTGAGTGTGATCTACGCTAGCTTCAAGGAATCCTGAGGCAATCTGGTCGTGCTGCCACTTTGCCAACCATTGCCATGCACTTAGACTGTCGGGCAAATAGAGGATGCTGTCAGGGCAACTGATAGTATCCGGCAGAGCACAATGTACGTTTAAGTGTACACCTTGCCAGGCCAAAACCTTGTGCCATGCACATAGTGAATAGATCACACTACTAAGTACTATTAGCGTTTGCCGAAGGGTGATAGACCCACTCATAAAACTCAGTTGTGTACATGTGATGCGCAAAGTGGAGTTTTTTAATTGCTCTTGGAATCAGGGGGTGGTGTAATAGGCATGGAGTATAGCTCATTGATTCAGTCAAAAGAAAACGATTCTTTTAATGAAACTAGTGCGATCCTTATGGCTAGGGCTTTTATGCATTTCTACTCAGAAGAGTACAGCACAGCCTGAAGTGCCTAAGTATTTCCAGCAGGAGGTGCATTACGCGTTCGATGTGTACTTGGACGACCAGTCGCATACGTTGGCTGCAGCGCAGTCTATCACCTACATTAATCACAGCCCTGACACTTTGCGGGAAATGTACGTGCATTTATGGGCCAACGCCTATAGTAGTGTGCAAAGTGCTTTTGCAAAGCAGCAATTGCAGTTGGGATACCAAGATTTTTTCTTTGCAAGGCCGGAAGATAGGGGTGGGTTTGACAGTATTGAATTTCTCATTGGCGGCCAGCGTGTGTGGTGGCATTATGTGGTGCCGCATATCGATGTGGCATTGCTTCACTTGCCCAAGCCGTTGTGGCCAGGCGATACGCTGGAGCTTGAAAGCAAGTGGCTGTTGCGCATTCCCAAAGTGTTTTCGCGTCTGGGGCGTGAAGGGCAGAGCTACTACATGACGCAATGGTATCCCAAACCCGCCGTGTACGATCGCGAAGGGTGGCACCCCATGCCTTATCTCGATGTAGGTGAGTTTTATTCGGAAATGGGCAATTTCGACTTACGCCTCAACTTGCCGCGCAACTATGTAGTGGCAGCTACGGGGCAGTTGCACACTGCAGAGGAGCTGCACTTTTTGCAACAGCGCCTTGCCGAGACTCAGCACCTCATACAGTATGCAGATGCTGCCTTATCTGATGAGATACCTCCTTCCGATAGTGTGCGTAAGACGCTCCACTTTACGGCTGAGCAAGTGCACGACTTTGCCTGGTTCGCCGATAAGCGTTTTTTAGTCGTCAAAGACAGTGCAGTGCTTTCGTCGGGTAAAAAAGTGGATACATGGGCCTTTTTCCAGCCTACGGCTTTGCCACATTGGCAGCAAGTGGCTCGGTGGGTGGGGTGTGCCTTGCAGTACTATGATCAACACGTGGGCCCGTATCCGTGGCCTCAAGCCACAGCAGTGAGTGGCCCCTTAGAGGCAGGTGATGGTATGGAGTATCCCATGATTACGCTGATTGCTTCAGATATAGAAGACGTGGCTGTACTTGAAAACATTGTCGTCCATATGAAGTAGGCCACAATTGGTTTTATGGCATGTTGGCTACTAATGAGCGCGATCACGCCTGGATGGATGAGGGCATCAATTTGTATCATGAGCGGCGCTATTCCCGCTTGTTCTATCCCGACGTTTTTGACCGCGAACTGCCTCCTTTTTTTCGAAAGTATAGCCGCATGGGTATGGCATTAGCCACTTACTTAGCTTTTGCACGCATCGATAGAGATGAAGTGTCAGATCAACCTGTAGAAAATCAGCACGTGGCAGCTTATTGGATAGGGGCTTATGTGAAGCCGCCATTGGCACTAGAGCAACTTGAAGCCTATGTGGGCCAATCTCGGCTCGATGCAGCAATACAGGCCTATTTTCGACAATGGCAGGGAAAGCATCCTCGCCCGGAGGACTTTCGCCAGGTACTTGAGCAAGCGTTGGGGCAGTCACTGGGTTAGCTTTTTGACGGTTATCTCTACTCGAATGCCAAAACCGACTACACCCTCCAACAACTGCACTATACCCCTCAAGGTGGTATAGACCTCACTATCGCCAATCGGGGTCAGGTGGCTGCACCTTTTCCCGTAGCTGTCATGCGCGATACGGCTGTATTGTATGTGAAGTGGTTTGACGGGTTTACGGGGCGGCCTACCTACACTTTGCCCTTTGTGCCCAGTGCCACCCATGTCGTGATCGATCCTCATTATCAAACCCTTGATCTGTACGTGCACAACAATACGATGCGTACACGAGGGGTGTTGAAAAAACTCGAGTCCCTTCGCCCCAAACTCTTAGCAGGGTTTGAGTCGAATCGCCACATCCAATTGTTTTAGTTGCCTGTGCTGTCTGCCAATGTAGTGGATGGCATTACACCGGGTGTGTTGTGGTATAACGCACTGGTGCCTTGGCGGAAGTGGGAGTGGCAGCTGTTATCGCAATGGAGTATGAAGCGCAATACACCTATAGGTGTGGCCCAATTGGTGCGTCATTGGTCGTGGCCTACAGGGATGTGGCAACAGCTTTCTTTGAGTGGCAGCGTCCGCACTTATCATTTTCGCGCGGATGACCAGCTTCAATATGTTTTGCGATATGCCAGGTATGGCCTTCAGTTGCGGGCTCGTTTTCGCACTCATCCACAGTCACTCTTTGTACATCGCGCTACAGCTACTTTTTGGCGGTTAAGTGAGCAGGCACCTACTTTAGATTCAACAGGAGCGTATATGGGTAAGCAATGGCAGCGTCGCCCTTTGTGGCGTGTTGAGTGGTATACGCAAAGGGCGACGCTCAATTCCTGGTCAGTAGAAGTGGGGCTAGAGGGCAGCCGTTTGCGCTATTTGGGAGCGGAGCATCGGTATGGGCGCATGTGGGCTGCGATGCAGTATAGTTATACATATGCACCGTGGCGCAGCATCGACTTGCGCTTCTTTATTGGAGGGTTTTTCAAAAATACAGCGGCAGGTGGAGGCTTCCTTTTGCCTGGTGCATGGAACCTGAGCGTGCAGGGGTTCAATGATTATGGTTATGAGCAATTGTTTGTAGGGCGTTGGCAAGTGCAGGGAATATGGAGCCGACAGATTGCCTTGACTGAGGGTGCGATGAAGACGGCTTTGGGCCCCGCCTATTTGCAGGGTCGGTCAAATGGCTTGCTGTGGAGCCTTAATCTTGTTGCGGCACTGCCCAAAGATTTGCCGGCAGGCATTGTACTTAAACCGTGGTTTGATGTAGGATATTATCAAAGGGTGGGGCTATTTGCCTCCGATGCTTGGCGTGATAATCTTTGGTGGCAGGGGGGGGTGTCCTTATTCGATGCTACATTGAAGGTGTATTTGCCGTTGATCAATGCGCCGAGACTCGAAGCATTATACGACCAAGATGGGCGCCAGGCGTTGTGGGCTCGTATTAGTTGGGCTCTCTCGTTGCAACACCACGACCCGTGGTATGCACGTTATCGCGTGCTTTTTTGAGCTCGCCCTAAGAGGCATACGTGAGGTGCTGAAATAAATAAAGCATTTCCACCCCTGAAGGTGAAAATGCCCTACACAAGAGCTGCGGAGAGGGAGGGATTCGAACCCCCGGTACCCGTAATGGGTACACCTGATTTCGAGTCAGGCCCGTTCGACCACTCCGGCACCTCTCCGAAGCAAAAGTGGACGCAAATTTACACATATAGAGGAAAAAAGAAGCTTTCTCTATAAAAAATGCACTGCATTTTGCTGGTGTTATTTAGTGTGGGGTGTTTAAGAACTCGCCTACTATTTTTTCGGCTTGTTTGAGCGCGTCTTCTAAGTGATCATTGACCAAGATGACATCGAAGCGCGGTGCCCACTTGAGTTCTTCTGAAGCACGTGCGATACGCATGTGCAAGCTCTCTTCGTTTTCTGTATGGCGGTTGCGCAGCCGCTCAAAGAGCGTCTTTGGTGAAGGCGGCATGACGAATACAGCCAAGCTCTTGTCGGGATAGGCTTGTTTGATACGCCATGCCCCTTTGACATCGATGTCGAAGATGACGTCTTTACCTTCCTGCCATAGCCGCTCGATTTCGCTGCGCAAAGTGCCGTAGTATTGTCCGGGATATACTTCTTCCCATTCTAAAAAATCGCCATGCGCTACCCGTTGCATAAATTCTTCAGGGGTGAGAAAGTAATAGTCGCGTCCGTCAATTTCGTGAGCACGCTGTTTGCGCGTAGTGGCTGATACGGAAAAGGCCAAGTTGTCGAATCGCTGGAGCAAATGACGTACAATAGTGGTTTTGCCTGCCCCCGATGGGGCCGTAAATATGACGAGCTTGGACATGCCTTCGGGATTTTCGCGCGGCTGTGATTTTACAGTGTGTTAGCTACTTGTTCTTTGATCTTTTCCAGTTCTTCTTTCATTTGCACTACCAATCGTTGGATGTCTGATGCATAAGCTTTTGCACCCAACGTGTTAATTTCTCGGCCCATTTCTTGTGCAATAAAGGTGAGCTTGCGCCCCTTGATTTTGTCGGGTCTTTCGAGTTGCTCGAGAAAGTATTGACAATGTTGGGCCAGACGTACTTTTTCTTCGTTGATGTCAAACTTCTCCAGGTAAAAGATCAGCTCTTGTTCGAAGCGATTTTCGTCTATTTGATCTTTGCCCAGATACTCTTCCAGATGTTGCCGCAGGCGGTTGCGCAGCTTTTGCATACGCCCTTGGTCTAAGGGATCTACTTCCTTGAGTTTGGTGAGAATTATAGTAATGCGCTGGCGTAGATCCTTTTCCATGGCTTTACCTTCCGCTTGGCGAAATGTCTGTAGTTTGTCAAGTGCTTCTTCTACAGTGGCTAAGATTGCTTGCCACTCGGCCTCGTCTAATGTGCCAGTCTCCGCAGCTACTACATTGGGAATGCGCAAAATAGCTTGTAGATAATCGCCTTGCTCGATGCCTAGCTCTTGTGCCAGCTGGCGCAATGTATGGTAGTATTTGCGAAAAAGCATCGTGTTGAGCCCATAGGCATCATCACCCTGCAGCGAAGTTACCTCAATATTGACGTCGAGCTTGCCGCGCTGCGCGCGCTCGCTGATCAAGCGCCGTAGTGCCATCTCTTTTTCACGTAGATTGGCGCTACATTTAAGGCGCACGTCTGTGTACTTGCTATTGAGCGAGCGTATCTCTACAATGATTGTCTTGTCTTGATAGTTTGTTTCGGCCCGGCCAAAGCCGGTCATCGATAGCAGCATAGGCTATAGGAGTTGGATACTTTTAGGTTGCAATAAAGGTGAGCAAAGATAGCTAATGAATAGTGGAAAAGGTCAAAGTGCGGCATGGCTCATGTGCACGAATGGCTAAATTGTTGATTGTTAAAGAAAAAATTGAAAAGATCAGTGTAATTGTTTCGTATTCATGAAAAATCTTTTGAAATTTGCCAGCCGTTTGGGTGGATCAAGGACGATATTTTGTAATTCACTATAAACCAACAAAATAACGATGAGAAAAGCTGATTTGGTTGCTTCAATCTCCAAAAAAACCGGAGTGGAGAAGGTAGATGTAATTCAGACGCTAGAGGCTTTCTTCGAAGAGGTGAAAGGGGCTTTGGCGCAAGGTGAGAACGTGTACATTCGTGGTTTTGGCAGCTTTGTGGTGAAAAAGCGTGCGCGTAAAATCGGGCGTCACATCAAGAAAAACATTGCCATTGAGATTCCCGAACATTATATCCCTGCCTTCAAGCCCGCAAAAGTGTTTGTCGAGCAGGTGAAAGACAACGTCAAAGTACTTCCTGAAGACGGGCAACAATGAAATTGACTCCTTTACAATGGAGTGCGATCGGTGGGGCGGCCTTGTTGATCGTGCTGATTGCCTTTATGTGCGAGACGCGCCCCCCCAATCATCAAACTCTCGAAAAGTCGAGGGCTTTGCTGGCTGAAGTGGCCGACAGCGGCGTGCTATTACAAGCGGCAAAAGCACAACTCGACCCGCAATCACAGGCCCAACTAGAACAACTCGAAGCACAAGTGGTGCAGGCACCCAACGATAGCCTGCGTGCTTTGCACATGGAAACGGTGGCGGGGTGGTGGTACCAATTGGGGCGAGCCGACATTTCAGGTATCTATGCCGAGCGCATAGCTGAACTGCGGCAGGATGCTCCTTCTTGGGCATTGGCAGGTACTACTTTTTCTATCTGCCTACAACAGCCCCCACAGACCGACGAGAAGATACGTAGCTTTTGCCGAGACCACGCACTGGCTGCTTTTGAAAAGGCCATTTCTCTTGACCCACAAGACCTCAATAGCCGCGTTAACTTGGCTTTGGTCTACGTGGAAATGCCGCCAGAAGATAACCCCATGAAGGGTATTCAGATGCTGCTGGCACTCAACGAGCAGTATCCCGATGAACCTGCGGTATTGCTGCAGTTGGCTCGGCTGGCTATCCGTACTGGGCAATACGAGCGGGCAGCGCAACGCCTTCAACGCGTCTTGGCTTTGGCGCCCGACCATCCAAAGGCCAATTGCCTCATGGCCCAGCTGCTAGAACAAACAGATCGCGCTGCAGAGGCTGCCCCCTACGCAGCGCGTTGCAACACGCATTGAAAATTAATTGTTAATTAATTAAAAAATATTTTCTATGCCTTGTGGAAGAAAACGCAAGCGGCACAAGATCGCCACACACAAACGAAAAAAAAGGCTGCGAAAAAATCGCCATAAGAAAAAGAACAAATAATTGGACTTTGGGCAAGCTGAAAGACGAATCGGCTTTCGGTTTGCCCTCTGTGCAGTTATTAATTTGTCATCATAGCGCCCAGTACTGTGCTATCTAAAAACCGATAAGCCTGACCGCAAAAAGAGTGGATGAAGGCAAAAGCAAACGTGTGAAGAGAAATCTGACCGTATATTAGGCGGCAGTAGTTAAGGTATGCTCAGCTTGGCAAAACCTAAAACTAAGAAAAACATTGTAGGCATACAGAACATTAGGGTGCGTGCATCGCGATGCACTATTGTGGCCAAAGAGTCAGCATCCTGATGTGATTTGCCAACTATACCGATGTGGAAATGGCTTAGCCAACACTTATGTCATCACTTCAAATCGGTATATGAGTTTTGTACGAGCTTTTCATCGATAATGGGCTATAATGCGCTCGTTTTTGTATGTTGTGTGCTTATGCTTTTGCGTTTGTCCAAGTTGTGCAATAGGCAATATAACATGCGTGGCCCCCATACTCTTCTCTGTCCTTTGTCCTTTTGTTTTGTTATTGCTGCGCTCAACCAGTTTGCCTAAAATAGATAGCTGCCCATCCATCTATTCTTAATAGGTCAGTTGCTTGTGCCTACAGTTTTTTTGCGGCGGCAGTACTTTCCTGTACACATGGGGTTTACACCCATAGATGTCTCTTCCAAGCACTCATAGCCTTTGGTGTCATTTCGCCTTTTGGGCGAGCATTCGCTTGGAGTTCGATGGGGCGCTTGAAAAACACTTGCGTCGTGGGAAAAGAACTTATCATTAATTCGACGCCTACAGAAGTAGAAATAGCCCTCCTAGAGGACGGCAAGCTCGTCGAGTTACACAATCAAAAAACCAATTCTACCTTTACGGTAGGTGACATCTTTTTAGGGCGTGTGCGCAAACTCATGCCGGGTCTGAATGCTGCATTTGTAGATATCGGGCATAAAAAGGATGCCTTTTTGCACTACACCGACTTGGGGCCTAAACTGCGTAGCTTGATTAAGTTTACCAATGGTGCCATATCCGGAGGACTTACTACCCACCTGCTCGACAACTTCAAAATAGAGCCCGATATCAACAAACGAGGGAAGATCGATCAGGTACTCGAAAAACGCCAGCCTTTATTGGTGCAAGTGCTCAAAGAGCCTATTTCTACCAAAGGCCCTCGTTTGTCTTGTGAAATAACTATTCCCGGCCGCTTTTTGGTACTTACTCCCTTTAACGACCTCATTGCTGTTTCCAAAAAGATCAAAAGTGCAGAAGAACGCAAGCGCTTGCGCAAATTGGTAGAAGCCATTAAGCCCAAGCACTTCGGCGTGATCGTACGCACGGCTGCAGAAGGCAAAAAGGTGGCTGAGCTGCACGAGGAAATGCTATACCTGCTGGGGCAGTGGGAGCAAGTCTTTCGCCAGCTGCATCAGGCTACTCCGCCCCTTAAACTGCTCAGCGAGTTGGATAAAACCTCCAGTATCTTGCGCGATCTACTTAACGACACTTTTGAGCGTATTGTAGTGGATGACGAGCAGTTGTATGAAAACATCAAAGGTTATTTAAAGGCCAATATCCCGGAAAAGGTCGATATTGTCCAATTATACAAGGGACGCAAGCCCGTTTTCGACTATTTTGGTGTAAGCCGTCAGATCAAATCTTCTTTTTCTAAAACTCCTACCTTAGCAAGTGGCGCGTATCTGGTCATCGAATCCACAGAGGCCATGCACGTCATCGATGTGAATTCGGGGCATAAGATGAGCAGCAAAGACAGTGAGCAGGCTGTGCTCCAAGTCAACTTGGAAGCAGCAGAAGAGATTGCCAGGCAACTCCGACTGCGCGACATTGGCGGCCTCATCATTGTCGACTTCATCGACATGCGCAATACCGAACACAAAAAGGAGTTAGTGCGTGCAATGCGCGAGTTTATGAAAAAAGACCGCGCACAGCATACTATCTTGCCTTTGAGTAAATTTGGATTGATGCAGATTACGCGTCAACGCGTGCGCCCCGAGATCAAGATCAATACCGAAGAAGTTTGCCCGGCATGCCGTGGCACAGGCAGAGTGAACCCTACCATTTTGTTGATCGATGACATTGAGCGCGATTTGCGTTTCATCGTACAAGCACGGCCAAAATCTACCATTACTTTACGCGTACATCCCTTTATCGAAGCCTATTTGAAAAAGAACTGGCGTAAAATGCAGCGGAAATGGCTGGGTATGTTCAAAAAGTGGATACGCATTGAAGCGGATTCGAGTTTGGCTATGCTCGAATACAAGTTTTTTGATGACAACCAAGACGAAATTCGACTCACTTGAGAGTGAACAGTTCAAGGGCAGCCGCAAGGCGCTTTGCAACTAGCGACGAGCGCCCATATACACCACAAGATGATAAGCAAAAGGTAATTACGTTTCATGGCTATATATTTTGGAGGCCTTCCTAAGGAAGGCCTTTTTTGATGCCTCTGAGTTTATATGCGGCGGATACGAGCACCTAGTGCATTGAGACGTTTGTCGATGCGTTCATATCCTCTATCAATCTGGTGAATGTTATAGATTGTACTGGTGCCTTTTGCCGAAAGTGCTGCGATCAGAAGGGCTACACCTGCCCGAATGTCGGGCGAAGTCATTTGTATGGCACGCAGTGGGTATTGTCTGTTGAGCCCAATGACAGTGGCGCGGTGTGGATCGCACAGAATGATACGTGCCCCCATGTCGATGAGTTTATCGACAAAGAATAGGCGGCTTTCAAACATTTTTTGATGAATTAACACGCTGCCTTTGGCTTGAGTAGCGACAACCAATGCAATGCTCATCAAATCGGGAGAGAAGCCAGGCCAAGGCGCGTCGTAGATGGTGAGTATAGACCCATCTATAAAAGTCTGAATTTCAATCTCTTCCAGCGAGGGTATCACAATATCGTCGCCTTGTATTTGGGTGGGTACACCCAAGCGTTCAAATACGCGCAAGATATTGCCTAGCTCATGTATGTGTGCATGCTTGATGGTGAGCTCCGATTGTGTCATGGCAGCCAGACCAATAAAACTGCCAATTTCGATCATGTCGGGCAAGACGCGATGAGTTGTACCTCGAAGTTGATTTACTCCTTCAATGGTCAGCAAGTTGGATCCAATACCTGAAATCTTAGCGCCCATGCGCACCAACATGCGGCATAGCTGTTGAACGTAAGGCTCACAAGCAGCGTTGTATATGGTAGTAGTGCCTTGGGCCATACAGGCTGCCATCACGACATTAGCCGTACCCGTCACAGAAGCTTCTTCCATTAGCATGTAGGTACCTCGTAAAGAAGGGGCTTCTAAGAAGAATTCATTTTTTGCTGCATCGAAGTGGAAAGTAGCACCTAAAGCTTTTAGTCCGATGAGGTGAGTGTCTAAGCGGCGCCTACCGATTTTGTCGCCGCCAGGCTTGGGCAAAAAGGCTTTGCCAAAACGAGCGAGCATTGGCCCTAATAGCATTACAGAGCCCCGGATGGCTCGCGCATGCCTGTGAAATGTTTCCTCTTGGAAAAAGCTCAGATCAATTTGTCGAGCTTGAAAGGTATAGGTATGGGTGTCGTGGCGATGCACTTCTACACCCATGCCTTGCAGTAGTTGGATGAGCCGGCGTACATCCAAGATGTCGGGGATGTTGGAAATGGTTACTGCTTGATCGGTCAGTAGTGTCGCACATATAACCTGTAAGGCTTCGTTTTTAGCTCCCTGTGGTTCGATGCTGCCTGAAAGCCTATGCCCACCTTCTACTTCAAAGGCACTTGATCCCATCGCTCGTTGTGTTTTGACGAAAAACAGCCAAACGTCTTCCAAAGAAGACGTTCGGCTGCAAAGCTATCAGATGAGCTATGCTTGGCCCAATTTGCTCAATGTTTTTTGCGCCGCCGCCGGTATTGATTGCGGCCATTGCCGTTGTTGCCTTGTTTTTTTTGGCGTTTACGCTGTTTTTGCCTATTGTTCTGTTGGTTTTGTCCAGACTGTTGGGCGTTGGGAGCCACCAGGTTGTTAATGGCTTCGCCTTCTTCCAATGTGAGTAGCCCTCCGCTGAGCAGCTTTAGATCATTTTTGATGATATCGTCGTTGACGAACTGCTCTCGGCTCCAAGCGCGGTAGGCCTGTTTCATATATGCTGCAATGATTTTAGCAAATTCTTTCCGCTTTTCTTCATCTTCCATCTGAAGGGCCTTCTGTACGAGGCGTTCTACATTATATCCGTAGTGCCGCAAGCGGATGTCTTTGTGGGGGTAATTGAGTGGTTTTGGTTTTTTATGTAGCGTCTCACGTGTGGGAATCTCTCCATCAGGTGGCATGACCTCTAAGTCGAAGTCGGCTATCTCAAAAATGTGGTGCCAAACCTTGATTAGATGGTCTTCTTCATTTCGGTTGGTAGGATTGAGCATCATCATCAGCTCTGCTACCTTTTCTACGAAAGCTTGCCGCTTGCCTTTGTCTTCAATGGTCTTGGCGAACTTGATCAGGTTTTGCACATGGCGCCCATATTCAGGCATGCGCAAATCTTCGCGTTCAGTATTGTATTCTATGTGGTGATCCTCTTGTAACGGGTGAATGCTTTCTGTTCTTTCTTCCACGATTGTTGATTGTTTGTGAGCAAATATTGAGAAAACTCGCTTTATACCAATCTATTCGGCATGGGTTTTATTCTACAGTTACAGATTTTGCCAAGTTGCGGGGTTGATCTACATCACAGCCCCGCATTACGGCAACGTGGTAGGCCAGTAGCTGCAGTGGAATTACCGATAGCAGTGGCGTGAGTGGGTCAGATACTTGTGGAATCTGGATGGTGTGATCGGCAATGCGACTAATAATTTCGTCGCCTTCACGTACTACTGCCACTACTTGCCCTTTGCGTGCCTTCACTTCCTGCACATTGCTGACGATCTTGTCGTGGTGGTTGTGGTTGGTAGCCAATACGAATACTGGCATGTTCTCATCGATCAATGCAATGGGGCCATGCTTCATTTCAGCTGCAGGATAGCCTTCAGCGTGAATGTACGAGATCTCTTTGAGCTTCAGTGCACCTTCCAGAGCTACTGGAAAGTTATAGCCGCGCCCCAAGTAAAGTGCATTGGTGGCGTCTTTGTACTCACCAGCCAAGTATTCGAGCTGTTGATTTTGTTCCAGTACTTTGTGTACCAATTCTGGGATTTGTTCCAGTTCGTACAGTAAAGCTTGGTAAGTACTTTTCGATATCGTTCCTCGTTTATGTGCTAAGCTTAGCGCCATCATCGTCAGCAGCGTAACTTGGCCGGTAAATGCCTTGGTAGAGGCCACTCCGATCTCAGGGCCTGCATGAATGTAAGAGCCGCAATCGGTAGCGCGTGCAATGCTTGAGCCCACTACGTTGACAATGCCGTATACCAGGGCGTTGTGTTTCTTTGCTAGTTCTATAGCAGCCAGTGTGTCGGCAGTTTCACCTGATTGCGACAAGGCAATCACCACATCGTTTTCGCGAATGACTGGATTTCGGTATCTGAACTCTGAGGCATATTCTACTTCTACAGGAATGCGTGCCAATTCTTCAAAGAGGTATTCGCCAATAAGGCCCGCATGCCATGAGGTGCCACAACCTATGATGATAAAACGATCGGCATTTTCAATGCGGCTACTGAACTCATCTACGCCGCCCAGCTTGATCCATCCTTCACGGGCATTCATGCGGCCTCGCATGCAGTCAGCAATGGTGCGTGGCTGGTCGAAAATCTCCTTGAGCATGAAGTAGTCGTAGCCACCTTTTTCCAACATTTGAATGTCGATGTCGACTTCTTGCGCTTCGTAGGGCTGCTCCCCACTGTCGAGCGAGTGAATCTGCAGGCCTTTATCTAAGGTGATAGTCGCTACTTCGTTGTCATTCAGATAGACTACTTTTTTGGTGTATTCCACAATGGGTGTGGCATCAGAGGCAACGAAAAACTCCTGCTCGCCCATCCCCACTACTAATGGGCTGGCTTTTCGTGCCGCTACCAACTTGTTGGGGTCTTGGGCATCCATGACGACAATGGCATAAGCTCCTACTACCAAGTTGAGGGCTACACGCACGGCTTGTTCTAATGGAAGATCACCCATTTCCTGTACTTCCTCAATGAGGTGTACCAACACTTCTGTATCGGTTTCACTTTGGAAGTGGTGCCCTTTTTCTTGCAGGCGCCTTTTGAGCGTAGCGTAGTTCTCGATAATGCCGTTGTGCACTAAAGTGAGCCGACCATTGCCCGAAATGTGTGGGTGGGCATTGATGTCGTTGGGCTCGCCATGAGTGGCCCATCGGGTATGTCCAATACCGATGTGGCCATTTAGGTCAAACTGTTCAGCCTGGGCTTGCAGGTCGCTTACCTTGCCCTTGACTTTGCAAATGGAAAGTTGCTCATTGTGTACAGCTATGCCAGCACTGTCGTAGCCGCGATACTCGAGTCGCTGTAACCCCTTGATAAGAATAGGATACGCTTCTCGATGCCCTAGGTAAGCTACAATTCCACACATGATGGTTACTTTTTAGGGTTCGACCTGCTTTGCGCAAAGAGGCAATTTCGGCCTACTCCAAGTATGTATGATTTTTTTCGATAAGTATAATCTCAACAACTATTTCTACGGGTGCTGTCTCTTGCACAAATTGTTACAAGAAAGTGTATAGTTGGATTGTACAGGGTGTGAATTGTTTGCTTTGGTTGGCGAGGAGCTTTTGCAAGATATGGGCAAATGCCTTATCTCAGCACTTGCTTCTCTTACTGATTGAGCGCACAACCACACAAAGAAAGCCCATTTTTTGCCCAAATCCAAATGATAATGGATCTATAGTTCAGTCCATGTGAGCTTGAGTACAGGCCTCATCTCTGGCCGTTGGTTTCCTGCCAATATCGCGCGTTGTGCAAAGTCTGGTTTGGAAAATACCGTGACCACAATGCGATTGAGTGCAGCACCATGGGCCATTTTTTGGAAGTGCCCTGTGATATTGGCTCGATACACTTGTTGCCCAGATTCATTGGTTTCCAAAAGCCCTCCAAAGGTGATGTTGAGCTTGTTTAAATCACCGAAGTTGAGTGTGACATCTTCAATAGCTACTAAAGTGTTGTTCTCAGTTAGTTCGGCCACGAGGATGCGCTCGGGCGGGCTATAGATGGGGTCATCTCCTGACAGTGCAACCACGGGGATCTCCAATTCGGCTTTGTTAATTACTACTCCTTCGCCCCATTGCCGTATATGGGGAAACTCAATGAGCATATTTACGCCAGACATGCCTTGAAGAAAGGCTAAGGAGTCTTGTCCTATAGGCGTGTTCCAATGGGTTTCTACAGTGCTTCCCGAGTAGTCGTGGGTAAAAGTGCTCATGCGTACGCTGCGCAGATCGATGGGAAAACCGTATTGGTGGTAAAAAGTATCGCGATGGTAGTAGACTACCAGAGCAGCCTGATTTTCTCGCAGATCGAAAGCGAGCAACCCACTGTTTTCAGTGGTGGGCACCAGTTGTAATCCTTTAAAGAAGGCCAAAAATGCGCTGTCTGAAAGGAAGTAATTGGTGTCAGCCTGGAAAAAGCTATTGGCAAAATCTTCTTCCATATGTACGCGCAAATGAGGTACTACTTGTACTTCTTGGCCTTGTTGGTCATCACCTGTATATGCCTTGAGTGGCAAGCTGTCGTTGGGGTTGGGTACAAATTCGGTATAGCCAATGGGCACTATACTGGTGTTGAACTGAACATTAGAGTAGTAGGTGCTGTCAGCATACATGTCATCAACGACGCGGCGTATTTCCATGCCGAAAGTTTCAGTGGTACGCCCGTAGAAGCCATCTGCTTTGTAAGGCAGCACAAGCACCATGGAATCAAGTACGGCCTCTGTAAAGTCAGGTGCTTCGAAATAGGTGCGTTGTATTTGCGCATAGATCGTAGCAGTGACTTTACCAAAGATAGGATCTTGCATGCTGCCGAACAGATAGTTGCTGAGCTGATTTTCCGGGTTAGGATGATATACCAGCACGCTGTCTCCGCGATGGAGCCCTGTGAGCATCGTGACTGTGTCGGTATAGTAGACGCGGATACCATCGTTTTCAAGCAAGGAGGCACCTACCGGCGTAGGGTCATTGCAAGCTGCCAAAAAGTATAGAGCAATTAAGCTGATCCACAGAGCAACAATTTGATGTGTCATCTTTTCTTTTTGTGATTTCCAGTCAGTACTATTTGCGCAAGCGCTTGCGAAGGCGGCGCAAATATACAGCAGCCCGAATAGCAGAGATGCTCCTCAAGCAATAAGGTGAAAAAGAACAGGCATCTGCAGTGATTTTGTGCAAATGCCTGCCTAAGCAAAGGGCCTTGGAGAAGGCCTTGGGGTTGTATGTACTAACCCTTTACTTGCTCTTCTTGTTCCATGAGTGTCTTGTAAAAGTCCACATATGCTTGGAGCATTTTTTCCGGCTCTTGATAGGGCAGCAAGGGCTTGTCAAAAGTATCTAGTAGGGCCTGCGCTTTTTCTTGCAGGGTGCTACTACCCACAATAGCTGCATCGGCATGAGTGAGTGCGCCTTTATGTAGAGCTACACTGCCATCGGCATTGCGGTAATCTGCTAAGTCTTCTTCTTCTAGGTCATTGATAGCCGCTTTGCGGAAGAAAGCTTCACCAAAAGTGTGCTCCAGACTGTTGTCGTATAGGGAGTAAATGATCTTGGCATCTTGGAATAGGGGCTCATTGCGGTATGCCTTGCGGATGTACAAGGGCAAAAGACTGGTCATCCAGCCGTGCAAGTGAACGATGTCGGGAGGCCACCCAAATTTCTTGACCGTCTCTACTACCCCTTTACAGAAAAATACCATGCGGTCGGGGTTGTCGGCAAAGGGTTGGCCTTCAGCATCTTCGAATACAGACTTGCGTTTGAAAAAATCTTCATTATCGAGAAAATATACTTGCATGCGCGCTTTGGGCAATGAAGCTACCTTGATGATGAGCGGATAATCTTCATCATCTACGATGATATTCATCCCTGAAAGACGCACCACTTCGTGCAGGCGATGGCGTCGTTCGTTAATGGTGCCAAAGCGGGGCATCAATACCCTAATTTCCATTCCTTGTTCCTGAACATACTGGGGAAGTTGGCGGGCGATTTCCGAAATCTCAGATAGCGCCGTGTAGGGCTGCATCTCCTGAGTGACGATCAGAACCTTTTTCTTGTTTTCGTACATCATTTGTGTTTCGGTATTTCACTCAATGAACGGATGCGCAAAGGTACGAAACTCAAAGGACTTGCCCTGAAATTCATTGCTCCTTAACGCTTTGTTCACTTCTTTACTCTACTATCTTCGCATCGCTGGATTGTGCCCTTTGGCCGCCTCATCAGCTGATTGGTATTTTACAACAATTTGTTTATGCGATTGTTTAAGCGAGCTGCCGCCCTGCAAGCTTATTTGCGCTATCAAAGTGAGCAAGGTGCTACGATTGGTTTTGTGCCCACTATGGGTGCACTGCACGAAGGTCATTTCGAATTACTGCGCCACTCTATGAAAGATAACACCCTCACAGTGTGCAGCATCTTTGTCAACCCAACTCAATTCAATGATATGCGTGACCTGGCGCATTATCCGCGTATGCCCGAAAAGGACATTGCAGCATTAGCGCGCTTAGGTTGTGAGGTGCTCTTTATGCCCTTTGAATCGGAAATCTACCCTGAGGGCCTTGATGCGCCACCACCTCAAGTAGCACTCATGGGGCTTGATCAAACGATGGAGGGCATTCATAGGCCTGGCCATTTTAAGGGCGTAGTACAGGTGGTACACCGATTACTCCAAATCGTACAGCCCCATAGGTTATATATGGGGCAAAAAGACTATCAGCAATACCGCATTGTGCAGCACATGGTCGAACAGCTGGCCTTGCCGGTGCAAGTCGCAATGGTGCCCATTGTGCGTCAAGCGGATGGATTGGCCTTAAGCTCGCGCAATTTGCGGCTTTCGCCCAAAGCCCGGGCAGCTGCACCGCGCATCTATCAAGTGCTAAAAGAGGTATTGGCCTACGTCAGCCGTCATCCCGATGCTGATTTGGCTCAGCTGTCGCAAAAAGCAATGGATCAATTAAATGCGCCCCCACTGAAACCGGAGTATTTTAGCATAGTGAATGGCACGACACTCCAACCTGTACGCCACCTCAATGAAGCCGAATCGGTAGTGGCATGTACGGCCGTATGGGCCGAAGATGTGCGCCTTATCGACAATATGATACTCAAATGGCCACAACCAATACATGCAACGGAGTAATGGACCAAGCTGGCTTGCCTGGCATGTCAGCAGTTTTGCTATCCGCGGCGCTTTATTCTTGTTAGCTGATGGTAGTAACTAAGCGGAAACACGCATTGCTTGTGGGGTAGCAGGTGGTTGCACTTCGTGCGTTTGTGGCACCCACGGTTGGAGCAAGGTGCCCACTTCAAGGGTATAGATCTCTTCCATCCATGATCGCGGGATAGATGAAGTGAAAATATTGACTCCTTTCCGGTCATCGCACACACTGAAGCCACCAGCTTTAAATGCTGCGTAAACCCATTTTGCTTGACGCAAAGCTTGTATGGCTTCGTACCCCAACGCCATAAAAAGATCGACCGCGGCAGTGCGTACTAATTCGTCCTCATTGAAAGCCAATAGTAAGTTGCGAGCCGATTTTCGCGAAATTGCCACTCCCCTTTGCATTGCCTGTTTGTGCAGTGCCTCGAACGAATATCCCAATAGCTGGGCTCGATAGGCCCACCAGTTGGCTGCAGATCCTTTGTTCCGATTGCGATATAGGGCCAAATGGTGCCTTTCGCACGCAATTTGGCAAGAAGTGAACGATAGGGTACGCGCTAAGGCCGTAATTGAAAAAGCCGTAGCGGCATCCAGCTTTGTAGCAGCTTTGGATGAGCGACATAGCTTTTGGAGCTGTTGGGCATATTTCAACTTTCTCTTACTGCAAGAGCGCAACACAATTTGCAAGGCTAAGGGTAAACTCAGGTAATAGTCGCCAGCAGGATGAGCTGCCTTGCGTTGTGCAAAGTCTTGTCCATGTATGGGCCTACGTAGCACGCCATCCAGTTCATAGAGATCGCGAATCCACTTGCGTACGAGCCTGCCATATTGGGTCGCTGGCAATTCCAAAGCTGTAAATAAGTTAGAGGCAGTGACTACGCGGGTGCCCTTCTTCGAAATAAGCACATGCAAACTCATGTCTTGGAGTAGTTTGGTAGTGCAATATGATACTTTTTGTTTTTTAAAACAAATTTTTAAAACAAAAAATGTCAAAATAATTGCTTTATCCGTGGGTTGGAGAGGGTATAGGCATTTTACATGTGTGAGATTGCTGTGATGATGCGTCTCTTTTCCATTATTCCATTATTTTGACGGCTTTAAACGCGTAGATATATGACGGATGAAGTGTTGAAAAAGGCATACGATCCCGAGTTTTTTCGGCAAAGTGGTCATCAGCTCGTCGATCAGTTGGCCGACTGGTTGGCAGCAGTCCAGGCAGGCGAAGGCAAGGTGTTGCGCTATATATCTCCAGAAGAAGTTTATGCGTACGAACAATCGCACTTTAGTCATACAGTAGGGGGTGTATCGCCCAACGAGTTTTTTGCACACTATTTGGATCAAACTATTTGTTTGCATCATCCGCATTACATCGGTCATCAGACGGGTGTCGTATCGCCCATGGCTGCCCTGGCAGAGTTGGCGGGAGCTTTGCTCGATCCGGGCATGGGCGTGTATGAGCAAGGTAATGTAGGGGTAGTGTGGGAGCGACTGTTGGTACGCGCCGTAGCACAACGCATGGGCATGAATGCCCAGCAAGCTGATGGTGTGCTCACATCAGGCGGCACATTGGGCAACTTGACGGCCTTACTTTGTGCGCGCCAACATCAGCTGCCAGGTGATGCTTGGACACATGGCTATCAGGGGCGGCAATTTGGTTTTTTGGTGTCGGAAGAAGCTCACTATTCGGTGGCCAAAGCTATCCAAGCGATGGGTATGGGGGCTGCTGGTATAGTGCGGATACCTACTGATGAGACAGGCCGTATGCGATCCGAGATGCTCAAGCGTGTGCATGCACAGGCGCAAAAACAGGGAATTGAAGTAATTGGCGTGGTGGCCAATGCGTGTACAACCGGCTTGGGTACTTATGATCCGCTGGAGCCCATCGCTGACTTTTGCGAAAAGCACAGCCTGTGGCTGCACGTAGATGGCGCACATGGTGCTGCCGTAGCCTTCTCCGATAAATACCGTAGCCTTATTCGCGGTATTGAACGAGCCGACAGCGTCGTGCTCGATTTCCACAAAATGCTCATGACCCCGACACTGGTCACGGCAGTGATCTTTCGTAGAGGTGAGACTTCCTTTCGCACTTTCGTGCAAAAAGCATCCTATTTGTGGGCTCAAGACGAAGCCAAAGAATGGTATAACTTGGCAAAACGTACCTGGGAGTTGACCAAGCAGAGTATGTCGGTACGCGTGATGGCCTTGTGGAAAATTTTTGGCCCTCAATTGTTCGAAACGCACGTCACCCATCTGTACGATGTGGCGCGCCAATGCCACGAGTTATTGCGAGCAGCACCTGATTTCGAAACTGCTTTGGACGAACCCCAGTCCAATATCCTGTGCTATCGTATCAAACCTCAAGGTGTAGCAGATACTCAGCTCGATCAGCTCAACATGGCAGTGCGCCAACAACTGGTCGAAGAGGGCGACTTTTTTATCGTGCAGACGCGTGCTCAAGGCAAATTGTGGTTGCGTTCTACGCTGATCAACCCACTGACGACGCCTCACCACTTTGCTGCCCTCATGGATCGGCTGCGCCACATAGCTGATCAGCAGCGTGCTTAGATAGTGCGCTCAGAGCGTGCGGGTTGCTGACGCCATTCGACCCATAGCCAGCCCAATACCACCGCGTATTCTAACCCTACGAACCAGAAGTTTTCTTTTGTCGGCGTGTGGGCGTAGGCATGGTATGACAGAATAGCCACCCCCGACCACACAATCGGAAAGCGCCAAGGTGTTAGAGACGCTAGTGCCACCAGCGTAGTCACATACCAAGGGTGTACCGTAGTAGCCAATAGTAGGTAACAAGTGAGTGCCCACATCATACTTTGCGGTAGCGAAGCCCAATCGGCACGGCGTTCGCGCCATGCCCATATTAGAATGATTGCTGCTGTGAGGAGAGCCAATGCAGGCCCAAGGCGAGCAATGTCGTTGTAGCCCAGCTGTTGCCAGCGCAACCACCGAAGTAGGTAATATATGCTGGCGTTGAACTCAAACTTGCGAAAGTATAAATCTAGGCTTTCGCCAAAATGATCCCATAGGGGACCATGTACTACAGGTACAAAGAGCAATGCCACGATTAGCCCGCTGCCTGCCAGCCAACGCCATGCATGTGGCCATCCCCAGCGCCGTATCCACAATGGCCCAAACATCAAGGGGATTAGCTTTGTACCGATACTTAATGCCATAGCTGCTGCAGCAGGCCAAAGTTTCGTGTGCCCCCCCCACCACAGTGCCAGTAACAAGAAAAAAATCATGGCTGCTTCGAAGTGCAAATTGCCCATCAGCTCGACAATCACCAGTGGGTTGAGGGCATACCACAACACGCGACGAGGCGGTGATCCGAAGTGATCATTTAGCTGCAATAGTAACCATAGTGATCCCAACTCGCAAGCCAGTAGAAAGAGTCGCATAACCAGAATACAGCCCCATAGCTCATTTGGCGAAAGCCAGGCAGCACACGCAAACACCAGTTGAGCTACCGGCGGGTAAATGGTGAAGTATTCAGGTGAGTTGAGCTGCTGAAAGAGCGCCTCGCTTAGTCCCTTCACTTCGTGCCCCGGCTCCATGTACCAGGCAGGTAAGTGAGCAAAAGGACTGATACCTTGTATCCACAGTCTTCCATCCCAAATGAAGCGATATACATCATCGCTCAGCAGCGGTTCGGCAGGTAGTAATGCCAAACGCAATACTACCGCCAGTACCATCCAAAAGCCGATATGCTCGCGGCGCGCCATCGACGCTATGCCCACGTAGATGAGAAAAAAGGGAGTGTACCAACCCAAGATGGTGCCGAATGCCGACTGACGGGTACCGTAGCCCAGACCCAAAGTACAGCCCAGCATGACTGCGGCGCTTAGCCATTGCCACAACTTAATAGGGAAGATGGGATAGAGCCACTGAGGTTTCTGAAGGGCTATGCTCATATGGAAAAAATAGTATTGTCGTAGACAGCAGGCATCGAAACGAGTACCGATACAAATTGTGCCAAGGCTTTACTTTAGATCAAAAAATAGTAGATTGGCGTAATCGGTTTACAATTATTAATGTGTTTTTTGCTTAAAAATAGGTTTTTGTATATTGATCATTTTTTGCAACAAAAAATTACCCTGATTTGGGGAGGCACCAAGGGATAGTGTGCCCTTACCTTTGACATCAGCAGATTGCCTCCTGTTTCCTTTACATCTTATATATTCCTGTCAGTGAGTACCTACCATCATTGCACTAGATGATGGGCAGTCTGTCTTGCCTCCTTTTTCCTCTGCACATATAACACGAGTGCTTTAGGCGCCTGTTGGGTGCTGCAAGATTAATTGTCAAAAACCGAATTTATGAGCAGAGTTGTGGGCACACTGTGCGCAATAATACTGTGGTGCTGTGAACTTCCTTTGATTGCGCAGACTACTGTGTGGACAGGAGCTGTCGATCATCAATTTACCAATCCTGCCAATTGGACTGCAGGTGTGCCCACCTCAGGGGATGTAGCACTTATTCCTGCTGCAACCCCTTATGCTATTTGGGAAGTGTCGGCACATACCATAGCTGATTTTGCCTTGCAAGTAGCTGATTCTTTGTGGATTAAGGCATCCGATGCACAGCTGACGCTTCAAGCTCCCTGGCATATAAATGGTTTTTTGCAGGCCGATGTCACTGGCGTGGGCCTGATTAGCGTACAGGATAGCTTCGTCAATGAAGGAGCAGTGCATGTAGTGGCTCCATGGGTGCTCAATATTTCAACTTACCTGCTCAATGCGGGGCAGTGGTACCAAAAAGCTGATTTGCAAAATTCGGGACAATGGGTCAATACTGGCCAGATGTGGGCTACCGAAGGGATCTTGCAAAATGGCAGTGTTTGGCACAACGAAGGGGCTTTGTGGTTGTATACGGATTGGCATAATTTGGGCAGTGCAATACTGACTAATACAGGTACATGGCATATTGGGGCGGGCGGATCATTGACCAATTACGCAATTGTCGAGCAGTTGGGTCAGCTCGACAATTACGGTCTCGTCATCCATTCGGGAGAGCCGCTCGCCTTTGGTCCCAACAGCCAAACGACCAACTGGGGGCAGTGGACCAACCAAAAAGTCATGAGTAATCAAGGCCAATGGCGCAATGCGCCTTGCGCCACCTTTATCGCAGAGCCAGGTAGCAGTGCGTTGCTGGCTGGAGCAGGCACCTTTGTCAATGAGGGCATTTTGTTTGTCATTCCACCCAATAGCATCGTAGAGCTTACCCAACAACTGGGCTTTACCTCGCCCAATTTAGCTTGGGGGCCCGTGCCTACGGCACTTTGCGTACCCGATTTTACTTTGCCATTGGGCCCTGATCACATGGCTGTTCTCATGCCCGACGATGTGGATGCTGGAAGCTCGGCCGACTACTGTGGCATTGCTTCGCGCGTGCTGTCGCAAACCACCTTTACCTGCGCCGATACAGGTCCTCAGCCCGTACAACTCACCCTTACGGATAGCTTGGGCAACTCGGCTTCATGTACCACGATTGTCACCATCATTGATACGATACCACCACAGATCATTTGTCCACCTGATACCACTTTTGAATTGCTACCGGGGCAATGCGGTTTGAATTATGTGTTCGAGCTGACGGCCACCGACAATTGTGGCGTGCCATCTGTGATCCAAACAGATCAAACGGGTCTTGCTAGTGATAGCTTTTTCCCCGTAGGGCAACATGTGTTGCAGTTTGAAGCCAATGACGGCTTTCAGTCTGTAAGTTGCAGCTTTGTCGTCACTGTAGTGGAGCATCAGTCCGCTTCTGAAGTGATGGTGTGCAACGATTTGATCCACCTGAGCTTAGGTAGTAGCTGTAACCAAGAGCTCAGCGCCGACATGATCTTGGAAGGCGACGATTACGGTTGCTATGAGGACTATTTGGTGGAGGTCGAGGCTTTGAACACCAACGTGCTCAGTGCCGAGCACATTGGCCAGTCCTTTATCGTCACCGTCACGGATCCAGACTCTGGCAATAGCTGTTGGGGGCAGGTGCTCGTCGAAGACAAGCATCCCCCCTCCATCAGTGGTTGCGATACGGTGTGGCTGTACTGCGTGCAAAATGCATCGCCCATAAGTGCTGGCGGCGAAGCGCCCCAACCCGACTTTACCGATTGCTCGGGTGTGGCTTCAGTACAGTTTTTCGACTACACTACACATTTCAATTGCGATACGGCTTTCGCCAAAATCATTCATCGGCAGTGGTGGGTCAAAGACAACAATGGATATGTCGACACCTGTACCCAGGTGCTACTCATCAAACCTATTGCGCTGAGCAATGTGCAAATTACCTGCCCGGATGACGTGTTTGTCACGTGCGACCTGAATGCTACTACACCTAATTATGATCCATCCGTGACGGGATACCCTCAAGTCATCGTCGATGGCCAGGCGTATCCCGTCCGTCCGGGCGAAGCTTTGTGTGCACTTATGGCGAGCTACGAAGATGTGGTCTTCCCACTGTGTGGGCCAGGCGTGAAGATCCTACGCACGTGGAAAGTTTACGACTGGTGTGCACCTATAGGTACCTCTGACAACCCTTGGACGTGTACGCAACTCATCCAATATATGGACACTAACCCCCCACTGCTGTCATTGCCCGATACTTTGACAGTGGGGACTCAGTCATGGAGTTGTACAGCTTCACCTCTCTTGCCTCCTGCCGATATTTCGGATTGCTCGGAAGTGTCTGTTAGCATATGGACACCTGTGGGAATTGTCGAGGGCAATGGCGGTGCATTACCTGCTCCAGGATTGCCAATTGGCATACACGAAGTGTATTACCATGCTACTGATGCATGCGACAATGCCACGGTGGATACTTTGCGCGTGTGGGTTCAAGATGACGATGCGCCGGTAGCTATATGTGAATCATTTACAGTGGTAAGCCTCAATGATGAGGGGATAGGTCAGTTGTTTGCCACCTCTATAGATGATGGCTCAACGGATAATTGCTGTATCGACCACTTCAAAATTCGGCGCATGGGCGATGCTTGTGGCCTTCCGGCAAATGCTTTCTTTGCTCCTAGCATCACTTTTTGTTGCCACGATGTAGGCACTCCCCAAACGGTTGTCATGCGCGTATCCGATTGCTTTGGCAATTATAACGAATGCATGGTCACAGTGGAGGTGCAGGACAAGTTGCCGCCGCAGATCTCTTGTCCACCCGATATTACTTTGGCATGCGACGAAGATTTCCTCGACCTATCACTTACTGGCCAAGTAACTACACTGGGCGTTTCACTCAGTGCCCAGGATGGCTTGGCTATCGACAATTGCGGCAATTTACAACTCACTTTTAGCGATAGCACCCAAATAGATTGTGGTGAAGGCCTCATTGTACGCACCTGGACGGCCAGCGATGCGCAGGGCAATACGGCATCTTGCCTACAGTACATCACGCTGCAAAACAGCCAGCCCTACGATGGCAGTGCCATTATATGGCCTGAAGATATTGCGATTAGTGGGTGTGATGCCAGCGCCGACCCTGCCATTACCGGCGTGCCTACGGTACCGCCTTCCACTGCCTGCCAACAAATCATGGTAGGTAGCAATGACGTCGTCGTCGGTACTTCTGCCGATGCGTGTCTCAAAATATTGCGCACTTGGATCGTTGTCGATTGGTGTCAATACGATCCCAATGATACCAATAGTGCGGGCATATGGACACACACACAAGTGATTAAGATCGTAGACGATACACCTCCTGTGCTCAGTGGTTGTACCGACCGCACCTTCTGCAACTTCAAAAATGATTGTACTGATATAGGCGTCGATCTGACGGTAGATGTTTCCGACGCATGTACACCCGATTCATTGATCGAGCTGACTTGGATTGTAGATCTACATGCCGATGGGCAAGAAGAAATAGGCCCTGACTATTCGGGTACTGGTCAGAACTTCACTACACCTTATCCTATAGGTACCCATCGCATCACCTATACGGCTACTGATGGCTGTGGTCATGCTACATCGTGTACTTTTATCTTTACCATTGAAGATTGTAAAAAGCCAAGCCTGAGTTGCCATAGTGGATTGGCCGTCACACTTATGGCAGATGGACAGGTGGGATTGCCGGCTTCTGTACTCATAGTTGATGCATCTGACAACTGCTCTGCACCGGAGCAGCTGTACTTTTCTTGGTCGAACAATACGCTTGATACGCTCCGTACATTTACTTGTGACCAGTTGGGCGCACAACCCGTTACGGTGTGGGTGACTGATGAAGCGGGCAATCAGGACTATTGCACCACCACCGTTATAGTGCAAGACAATGCAGCGGTCTGTGGTGCGCCACTTATCGCTATCGGAGGGACTATTGCCGATGAAGCAGGTCATGTACTCGAAGGTGTTCAGGTAGACTTAAGTGGTAACGCCTTCCTTTCACAGACTACAGACACTGCGGGCCAATATCTGTTTGCCGAGATGATGGCGGGGCACGACTATACGCTCACACCTTGGCTTAATGCCGACCCTCTCAATGGCGTTACTACTTTCGATATCGTATTGCTGATGCGTCACATTCAGGACGTACAACCTTTGTCTTCGCCATACAAGCGCATTGCGGCCGATGTGGATCGGTCGGGACATATATCTGTAAGTGACATGCTCGAGCTGCGCAAACTCATCTTGCACACGCTACCTGCATTTACTCAAAACAGCTCGTGGCGCTTCGTTCCAGCCGATTACGCCTTTCCTCAACCCGACAACCCCTGGGCAGAGCCTTTTCCAGAAGTCATTAGCTGGAACGATCTCGATACCGACCAGCTTGCAGCTCACTTCGTCGCCATTAAAGTGGGCGATCTCGACGGAAGCGCTTGGACTTACAATAGCTATGCCCCACCAGTGGCTCAGCGCACTTATGGCACACTTACCTTGTCGGTAAATGGTATGGATGGATCGAAGGGCACTTTTTTGCCGAAAGGTAGTACTCGGACCTTGGCGCTGACTTTGCCCAATGTGAGTCAGTGTGTGGCTTTGCAGTTTACGCTCGAATGGGATGTGGCGAGCATGAAGCTCGTCGATTTCCAGCCGGGCGATATTGCTTCCTATGCGCACTTCGGCCTCGAGTGGCTCGATAGAGGATGGCTCACCTCGAGCTGGAACGCATCGCAGCCCCTACAGTCGGCACGCCCTGCTACACTTGCCTATCTGACTTTCGAAGCAAAAGAAGATGTAGTATTGCCTCAGGCATTGAGCCTCACCAATCGGTTGACCCCTCGCCAGGCATGGAATGTGCAAGGGCAGGCCCAGGACATCGCCTTGTCATGGCCAAATGACCAACTACGTGCTGTGCTGCATTGGGGTAGCGTACCCAATCCCTTTGACCGCTTTAGCCGTATTTTCCTCGTACTGCCACAAAAAACACACACCCGATTGAGCATCCTGGACCTCAATGGCCGGCTGTTGTGGGAACGCCAAGGTGTATGGGAGGCAGGACGCTATGAATGGCCCATCGATGCGGCCACTTTGCCCTCAGCAGGTGTGTATTTGTTGCGCCTCGAAACAGATCAGCTCGTTAGCTTGCGCAAGCTAGTGCGCACGCACTGAGTGACGCTTGAAAAATGTCTGCTTTGCGTAAAAAGAATAGTGCTTTCGAGTCACTCTTTTTTTTTTGCGAAAGTGTCATTCAAGTATTTAAATTGTGTGGCAAAATGAACAGTAGCACTTACATGCCCGGATAGAATGAACTCTATTGGTGGCAAATGAGTTTGAAAAAGGGCGTTGTAGCTGGTGCTGCAAGCAGCTAGTAATAGCCCATTTATTTGAAATATGGCTCTTTTTGCCCAAAGTGTCTGCCTTGGGGATATGCAAACTTGGTTTTTATGAAACATGGACTGATCGGGGTGCTTTTGTGTGTCACTCAGCTGCTGTACGGGCAGACAGTCTTGCAGCCGCGTACGCCTGATGCCTCGCGCAAGGGAATCATCTACCTGCGTGAAGCAGCTGCCAGCTTGCGTCTGCACGAAGATGGTTGGGCTATAGGGCTTACGATGGGGCGCTTGAAGACGTATTATCTCACCTCTTACTGGCACTTTGAACTGGGCGAGTTGAAGCACGAGAAGGAAACGCGCTCAAGTCTGGACTATCCCAGCCGGCTCAATGGTAAAGTCTCTCGAGCTTTTATTTACGGCAAACAGCACAATCTGTTCGTTTTGCGTGCCAGTTATGGCATGAAGCGTTACTACAGCGAAAAGGCAAAGAAGAAAGGAGCCGTTTTGGGCTTTACGTGGGAGGCAGGGCCTACTTTGGGCCTACTCAAGCCCTATTATCTGGAAGTATTTAGCTATGAGGGGGGCAATTTGCCCACGCCAATCACGATCAAGTACACGCCAGAAACGGCTAATCTATTTTTGGATCACACCCGCATTTACGGCTCGTCGGGTTGGGCGAAGGGCCTTGATGAGCTTTCATTGGTGCCTGCTATTCATGCCCGTGCTGCTTTGCACGTCGACTGGGGCGCTTTCGACGAGCTGCTCAAAGCCGTAGAAGCAGGGCTAATGGTTGACTTCTTTTTTCAAGAGGTGCCACTCATGGTCCCATTGCCAGAAGTAGAGAACTCCAACCTGTTCATCAACCTTTTTCTAACTTTGCAGTTCGGCAAAAGGTGGTAGGCATGGCGGGCGTATAGATCCATAGCGGTGCGCAAAGCAGAATGCCTATCTCAGAAAGCGTACTTTTCATCTATCAATTGAATTTGCCTGAACAAATGATCGAACTGCCCATCGTCGAACGCAAAACCCCACGACGGCGCAAGCCCGACTGGCTGCGTGTGAAGTTGCCCGTTGGCCCCGAATACAAGAAGGTCCGATTGCTAGTGGACAAATACCAGTTGCATACCATCTGCCAAAGTGGTAATTGTCCCAACATGGGAGAGTGCTGGGGAGCGGGTACAGCCACCTTTATGATTTTGGGCAATACGTGTACGCGCTCGTGCTCTTTTTGCGCGGTCAAGACGGGGCGCCCGCCCGAATATGACGAAGACGAACCACGACGGGTAGCTGAAGCAATCAAGTTGATGGGCGTGAAGCATGCCGTAATCACTTCTGTGAACCGCGATGAACTCAAAGACCGCGGCGCAGAGATCTGGTATCAAACAGTCAAACTAACCAAAGAGCTGTCGCCGCAGACCACCATAGAGACACTCATCCCTGATGTGAGAGGCACATGGTGGGCTCTCGAACGCATGATCAGTGCGGGACAGGAAGTCGTCTCTCACAATCTCGAAACAGTACCACGCCTCTATCGCAAGGTGCGGCCCCAAGCCAAATATGCACGCAGCCTTGAGCAAATCAAACGCATTAAGGAATTTGGCAAGCGCACCAAGTCGGGTATTATGGTGGGCTTAGGTGAGACGAGAGAAGAAGTCTTTAAGCTTATGGACGACTTGCTCGAGCATGGCTGCGATGTGCTCACTATTGGTCAGTACTTGCAGCCGACGCGCATGCATCTCGAGGTGGTAGAATACGTACACCCTGACCTGTTTGAAGAATATAAAGAAGTGGGCCTGACAAAAGGGTTTAAATACGTGGAAAGTGCCCCTTTGGTGCGGTCGTCTTATCATGCCGAACGCCATGTGTTTTAGAAAGGGCGAGGTGGTGCATAACGGAGGCAAGATTACTTACAGTCAGGTTTTGTGATTCAAGTTACATAGCTTTTATATCAGCCTCAGATCTTCGTGCAGCGCCGATCCCACCTCCATTCATTGGCTGTTGTGAAAATCCACTTTAGACAGTTGGAAATCCTACCGATTCGTGTACCTTTGCACCGCATTTTTTGGGTGCCTTATTTTATGGCACGACAAAATTCAAAACTTAAACATATAATAATGGCAAACATCGGTCATGTCAAGCAAGTCATCGGTCCTGTGGTGGACGTGAGCTTCACCGACGGCAAACTGCCTGAAATTCTCAATGCTTTGGAAATCAAGCGCGAAAATGGCGAAACGCTGGTGCTTGAAGTGCAACAGCACTTGGGAGAAGACAGTGTACGCACTATCGCCATGGACTCCACAGAAGGTCTGATTCGCGGTGAGCAAGTTATAGATACGGGGCGCCCCATTTCTATGCCCATAGGAGAAAAAATTCGCGGTAGGCTCTTCAACGTTGTAGGTGAGACCATCGACGGCATTGGCCCAATCGAGAAAGGCGAAGACGCTCGCCCCATCCACGCTAAGCCTCCTCGTTATGAAGACCTTTCCACCCAAAAAGAAGTGCTCTATACGGGGATCAAAGTAATCGACTTGATTGAGCCCTATATGAAAGGTGGCAAAATCGGGCTGTTTGGTGGTGCTGGTGTGGGCAAGACTGTGATCATCATGGAGCTCATCAACAATATCGCCAAGCGCTATGAGGGTATTTCGGTGTTTGCCGGTGTAGGTGAGCGCACGCGTGAAGGCAACGATTTGTTGCGCGAGATGATCGAGGCCAATGTGATTAAGTACGGCGAGCACTTCAAAGAATCGATGGAGGCTGGCGGCTGGGACTTGTCGAAGGTGGATATGAATGAGCTGGCTCAGTCGCAAGCTACGCTTGTGTTTGGTCAGATGAATGAACCTCCTGGTGCACGTGCTCGTGTGGCTTTGTCGGGATTGACTATCGCAGAATATTATCGCGATGGTGACTTGAACGATCCTACAGGTGGCCGCGATATCCTTTTCTTTATCGACAATATCTTCCGCTTCACGCAAGCTGGTTCTGAAGTGTCGGCCTTGTTGGGTCGTATGCCCTCTGCAGTAGGTTACCAGCCTACGCTGGCTACCGAGATGGGCTTGATGCAGGAACGCATCACCTCGACCAAGCGCGGTTCTATTACGTCGGTACAGGCCGTGTACGTGCCTGCTGACGACTTAACCGACCCAGCGCCTGCTACTACCTTTGCCCACCTAGATGCCACCACGGTGTTGAGCCGTAAGCTAGCTGCTCAAGGTATCTATCCTGCCGTGGATCCGCTCGATTCGACAAGCCGTATCCTTGACCCCATGATCATTGGCGAGGAGCATTACAACTGTGCACAGCGCGTAAAAAACATCTTGCAGCGCTACAACGAACTCCAGGATATTATCGCCATTCTGGGTATGGAAGAACTCAGCGAAGAAGATAAGCTTGTCGTACACCGCGCCCGCCGTGTGCAGCGCTTCTTGTCGCAGCCCTTTCACGTGGCAGAAGCCTTTACGGGCCTTCCCGGTGTACTTGTGTCCATAGAAGAGACCATCCGTGGCTTCAACATGATTCTCGATGGCGAGATGGACCAGTACCCTGAAAGTGCATTCCACCTCAAGGGGACCATCGATGAGGTGATTGAGGCTGGTGAGAAGATGTTGGCAGAAGCCAAGGCCAAGGTTTAATGTTTTGAGCCGGTACGCGCATGTCGTGTAACTACTTATCCTTGTGTTGGGATTTATTTTTTAATGCTTTGATGTAGTGATCATTGACCCTTACGACAAAGACAAAGAGATGAAAATAACCATGCTTACGCCTGACAAGGTCATCTTCGAAGGCCAGATTGTCTCGGTCAAGGTGCCTGGGGTGTTAGGCCAATTTCAAGTGTTGAAAAACCATGCGCCCATCGTCTCTTCTCTTGAAGAAGGCACTGTGACCATCGTGGCAGCAGGGGGAACGCATCAGGTTTTTGATGAAGCTTCGGGCGAAATTGTCGAAGTAGAAGAACCCGGCCAGAGCTATTCATTTCAAATAGCGGGTGGCTTTATCGAGGTGTTAAACAACGAAGTGTCTTTGTTGGTCAGTAGCCTGCTCAACTCCAACCATCAAAATTGATATGCCGATAAATTAGGGGTGCCATGATGATTTTGCAGTCTTGAGTTGTATTGAGGAGTCTCACACGACAAACAAAAATAATCAATCGTAGGAAGGGATGTATCCATATTGGGTCATCCCTTTTTACATTACTTGCTACAGCTTCCCCTTCCGGGATGGTAAAATGGCAAACGTCTTTGTAGTGCTAACACTTACCGCTATCACATTTACCGACGTTGGATATTGTATTTTGTCCAATTAGTCGATTTCTGCTGTGACATATTTTATGTGTATTTTGCCTTACTTCTCTTTTTGAAGTTGAGGTAGTAGCCCTACCAATCCCGGCCAAATTCCATTCATCAAGGCGATTTGTGTAAAGCATAATACTGCCCTGAGTGGGCATTTTCTCCCATTGAGAAAAATTAAAAGAGGTATGTATACATGACTAAAAGACCAGATGGAAGTTTGGGGAGTAAACAGGCTGCCCAGCGCCCTGAGTGGGAAGTGGTGCGTGAGCAATACCATGAAGCAGTGCGTACGGGCTTGCTCAAGATTATGTCGAAGATTGGCATTTCTACCTTGCAATCTTATCACGGAGCACAAATTTTTGAAATTGTAGGCTTGAGCCGAGCGGTAGTTGATCGGTGTTTTCGCGGTACTGTTTCGCGCATACAAGGACTGTCGTTCGACGATATTGCCCGCGAAGTGCTACAGCATCACCGGCAGGCTTGGCCCGAGCGTACTCCCCCACCTACTGAACTGCTCGAAGATGCAGGCGTGTGGCAGTGGAAGCGAAGAGGAGAGGCGCATCTGCTACAGCCTCGTAGTGTGCATCTACTTCAGAAAGCAGTGCGACAAGGCCGATTCGAATATTTCCGGCAGTATGCTGAATTGGTCAATGACCAGCAGCGGCAAGCTATGACGTTGCGCGGGCTGCTCACCTTTCGCAAAGGGAAGGCCATCCCACTTGAAGAAGTCGAGCCAGCTAGTGAGATTGTGCGGCGATTTGCTACAGGTGCGATGTCATTTGGCTCTATCTCGCACGAAGCACACACTACTTTGGCCATCGCCATGAATCGCTTAGGTGCAAAGAGCAATAGCGGAGAAGGTGGTGAAGACGAAATGCGCTACGCGCGCCGTTCGGACGGCGAATGGGAGCGTTCGGCTATCAAACAGGTAGCTTCTGGGCGCTTTGGTGTGACGAGCCATTATCTGGCCAATGCAGATGAATTGCAGATCAAAATGGCTCAAGGCGCCAAGCCGGGTGAGGGTGGCCAGCTACCTGGTCACAAAGTGGATGCCTGGATCGCTCGGGTGCGGCATGCTACGCCAGGAGTCGGGCTCATTTCCCCACCGCCACACCACGATATCTACAGCATAGAAGATCTTGCCCAGCTCATCTTCGACCTCAAAAATGCCAATCCACAAGCTCGCATCAACGTCAAGTTGGTGTCGAAGGCAGGGGTGGGCATCATCGCTTCGGGAGTGGCCAAAGCCAAGGCCGATGCCATTCTCATCTCGGGGCATGATGGCGGTACGGGGGCCTCGCCGCTCACCTCCATCCGACACGCTGGCTTGCCGTGGGAGTTGGGCTTGGCAGAAACACACCAGACGCTAGTGCGCAACAAACTGCGCGGCCGAGTGGTGTTGCAGACCGATGGCAAAATTCTCACAGGGCGCGATTTGGCTGTAGCTACCCTGTTAGGAGCAGAAGAGTGGGGGGTGGCTACAGGAGCACTGGTAGCCGAAGGTTGTATTATGATGCGCAAGTGTCATCTCAATACTTGTCCCGTCGGCATAGCCACTCAAGACCCCAAGCTGCGCCAGCGCTTTGCTGGAAAACCTGAACACGTCATCAATTTCTTTACGTTCTTAGCTGAAGACCTGCGATTGATCATGGCTTCACTAGGCTTTCGCACGGTAGCGGAAATGGTAGGCCAGGTGGAAATGCTCAAGTTGCGTCCCGAGCTGGCGCATTGGAAATATCGAGGACTCGACCTGAGCCCTATCCTCTACAAAGAGCCCGTAGAAGACGACGTACCTCAGTACAAACAAGAAGCCCAAGATCATGGTTTGGACAAAGTGCTCGATCGCAAATTGATCGAATGGGCGCGCCCAGCACTCGAGCAGGGACAAAGGATGGAAACCGTCTTACCCATCCGCAACACGGACCGTGCTACAGGGGCCATGTTGTCGTACGAAATTTCGAAGCGCTATGGCAGCCGTGGGTTACCCCCCGAAACGATCAAAGTGCGCTTCAGAGGATCGGCGGGGCAGAGCTTTGGCGCCTTTGCTGCCAAAGGCATTTACTTCTTGCTCGAAGGCGAAGCCAATGATTATTTCGGCAAGGGCTTATCCGGCGCGACTTTGGCCGTAGTGCCCGATCGCAAAGCGCGTTTTAAAGCCCACGAGCAGATCATTATTGGCAATGTAGCGCTATATGGGGCCACTTCGGGTAGCGTCTTTATTCGGGGTATGGCAGGCGAGCGTTTTGCCGTGCGCAATAGTGGAGTTCATGCAGTAGTAGAAGGTGTAGGAGATCATGGCTGCGAGTACATGACGGGGGGGAGGGTTGTGGTCATTGGTGCTACCGGTCGCAATTTTGCTGCAGGTATGAGTGGCGGCATTGCCTGGGTCTATGACCCCAATGGCACTTTTGAAAAATGCCTTAACCGCGAATTGGTAGACTTAGAACAACCTACTGCTACCTATTTAGAAGAGGTGAGAGACTTGTTGCGCGCGCATTTCCACTACACAGGTAGTGCTCGTGCCTTGGAATTGCTCAACGATTGGGAGGTGCACAAAGAGTGGTTTGTCCAAGTGATGCCTCGAGATTACAAGCGCGTGCTAGCCCAACAACGGGCTGCCCAATCTCAAAAATCAGCAGCTACAAGTGTACAAGTGCGCGCCAGACAATAGCAAACGGCATGATTGATACTTCCCATTTTTAAAATCACATCTAATGGCTGACCCCAAGGGATTTCTCAAATACACGCGCGAACTACCCAAAAAGCGGCCTGTAGCAGAGCGCGTCAAAGACTGGAGAGAACTGTATATCGATTTCCCAAAAGAAAAAACACATCGGCAAGCTGCCCGCTGTATGGATTGCGGCATACCTTTTTGCCACAGTGGTTGCCCGCTGGGCAATATTATTCCAGAGTTCAACGATGCGGTTTATCGTTCCAATTGGCGTGCAGCTGTGGAACTCTTGCTCAGTACCAACAACTTTCCAGAGTTTACAGGCCGGATTTGTCCTGCCCCTTGTGAAGCAGCTTGTGTGTTGGGTATCAATCAGCCGCCAGTAACTATCGAGCATATTGAAAAAACCATTGCAGAGGAAGCGTTTACACGCGGCTACATCCGGCCCCGCCCTCCGGTATGGCGTACGGGGAAAAAAGTAGCTGTGGTGGGCAGTGGCCCTGCAGGTTTGGCAGCCGCCGCACAACTCAACAAAGCTGGTCATCTGATCACCGTATTTGAGCGAGCCGATCGTGTGGGTGGGTTGTTGCGCTATGGCATTCCTGATTTCAAGCTCGAAAAATGGGTAGTAGAGCGCCGCATCGCCCTCATGGAAGCCGAAGGTGTGCGCTTTCGCACGCGGGCATGGGTGGGTAAAAACGTGGATGTACAAGAGTTGCTCGAGCAGTTTGATGCCATCGTGTTGGCTGGAGGCTGTACCGTGGCGCGCGACTTGCAGGTGCCTGGCCGGCAACTCAAAGGCATCTACTTCGCCATGGACTATCTCACCCAACAAAATCGGCGTATGGCTGGCGATCCCATCCCTGAAAATCAATCGATTAGTGCTAAAGACAAGGACGTCATCGTCATTGGTGGCGGGGATACGGGAGCTGACTGCGTGGGTACGGCCAACCGTCAGGGTGCGCGTTCGGTCACTCAGCTTGAGATTTTGCCCATGCCACCCAAACAACGACCACCTGATAGCTGGCCCGAATGGCCGCGCATCCTGCGCACCTCTACCTCGCACGAGGAGGGCTGCCAGCGAGAGTGGTCGGTCAATACTGTGGCGTTCGTGGGGGATGCCCAGGGACATGTGCAGCATCTCGTACTCGAAGAGGTGGAATGGGTGCGCGACGAACACTCGGGTCGCTTTAGCTTTCAGCCAAAAAAAGGCACACGGCGCGAGCTGCCTTGTCAGTTAGCACTCATTGCTGCGGGTTTCGTGCACCCTGAGCACAAGGGCATGCTCGAACAACTGGGCGTGGCACTCGATGCGCGCGGCAATGTATTGGCTGAAAATTATCACACTAGCGTGGAAAAAGTATTTGCCGCCGGCGACATGCGGCGTGGGCAGTCTTTAGTGGTACATGCTATAGCCGAAGGACGAGAGGTAGCTCGCGCAGTAGATCAGTGGCTTATGGGAGATACGATACTGGAAGCACGCGACGAAGGTCGTTTGCGCCTGCCAGCTTGATTTAGCTAATCGGGAAAAGTAAAAATGAGATCTGGCATCTTTGTATGTCAGGTCTTTTCTTTTTTCTCACTGTGCGATTGCAATTGCTTCATCCTACCTTTGCAGCCGATCGCCTTTTTTTTGAAGAAGAAAACTTCATCCAACAATGGAAAACAACTCGATGCGTGTTCTTGCTGCACTATTCGTAGTGTTACTCTTGCTTTTGGGCTGGTGGGGCTATAGCAACTATCGCGCAAAGCAAGATTTGACGCAAGCCAATGAAATAATGACGCGCGAGCTCAATGAACTCAATCAGTTGAAACAGGAGCTGGAAATTGAAGTAGATAGCCTCGTACAAGCGTATGAAGAAGCAGCTTCAGAGAACGAAGCTTTGAGAGGTAGCCTTAAAGAGGCGCAGGCCGAAATTCGCCGAAAGCAACAGGCCATCCGTCGCGTACAGGCCGCTACAGCCGACGAAGTGTCGGGCCTGCGCGAACAAATTGCCGAGCTGTTGCAGATCAAGGAAGAACTGGAACAGTCGATCCAAAAGCTGCAGGAGGAAAACGAACAGCTACGACAAGATAAAGCCCGTCTCACCAAAGAAGTGCAACAGAAGACGCAGGAAAACGAACAGCTGCGCAACCTCAACGAAAGCATGCAGCAGGAAATCAATCAACTTACCCGGGCCAACTTCAAGGCCAGTGGCTTCACCGTAGCGCTCGAACGCAAAAACAATAAGCTTACTACAAAGGCCAAGCGCGCACGCCGCCTACGCGTCAACTTTGAAGTGCTCAACGTACCTGAGGAATTTCAAGGCGTGCGGCCTATCTATTTGGTCATCATGGACGACAAGGGCACCCCCATCAAAGTGTCGCAACCCGTTCTCTTTTCCGTAAAGGTCAATGGACAAGTATTAGAGCTCGAAGCAGTCAAGGCGCAAGAAGTTGATTTTGGCTCCAACCAGCGCCTCTCTATGGTGTGGGATTTCGATCGTAAGACGATGAAGCCAGGATTATATCGCGCTGCAGTGTACACCGATATTGGCTTGCTGGGTGCAGCCGGCTTTGAAGTGCAATGAGTAAGGAGGAGCATCTAAATGAATGGTGTGAAGCAGGATACTTGGTGGTTTTTGTGCGCAAACAATACTTATGAGAACAACGCTGTGGCTATGTGTCGCCCTGGCAGGGCTCACTACGGGCTGTGTGTCGAAGAAAAAGTGGCAAACTGAAGTGCGCGCGCGTGAAAATTGTGTACGCGAAAAAGCTACCCTCGACTCGGCCTACTACGACGCGCTAGAACAATTGCAACACCTTCAAGTGGCCTTGGGGGAGCAGCAGGGCGCCGTGCGCGCCTTAGAAGGCGTAGTGCGCGATCGCAATCAACGCATCGAGGCCCTGTTGCAGCAAATCGAACGCCTCAAAGACGACATGGCCGCTCAACGCAAAATGATGGATCTGACCCTGCAGCGTCAATTGGAAGCATTGGCAGAAAAAGAGGCAGCTATTGATCAGTTACGCCAAGAAATTGCCGCGCGCAATGCGCAACTCCAGTCCATTGCGGCCGAATTGCGCGACACCCTAGAGCGCTCAGGACTCATGAGTGAGGTCTACATTCAGGGCCATGAGGCCGTGGTGCGCATCCCCGCCGATGCGCTTTTTGTAAAAAATGGCACTAAGGTACACGAAGAAGGTTTGGCGCGCATCCAGCTGGTAGGTGAGGTGCTCGCCCATTATCCGCGTTTCGTAATCGGCATCGAGGTGCACCACGACAACCAGCCTGTACGTAGCCCTCGCTGGGCCGACAGCTGGGAGCTGACGCACTGGCGCGCACTGACCATTGCGCGTTTGCTGGCCGACGAAGCAGGTATCCCGCCTGGAAAGCTCTTACCCATAGGCCGTGGCGAGTTTGTCCCGGTAGAGAGCAATGAAACAAAATCGGGCCGCGCACACAACCGGCGCGTCGAGCTACACTTATGGCTTCAGACTGATGCGCTCATTGAGCAGATCAAGTCGTTGGGGCAATAAAAATGCGTAGAGCTTAGTCAATATTCTAAGCGCCACGTCAGCACGGGAATCAGCCCCAACTGGTATTTCTCGATCACCTTTCCCTGTACGGCATCGTAGTAGCGCCAGGCAACATTGCGGCGATTGGTCAGATTTTGAATGTCGAGTGCCAACAGGCTAGAGCGCCCTGCCTTTTCCCATCGGCGCGACCAGCGCAAGTCGATGCGCCAATAGGGCGGAAGCCTGTCGGCAAAAGGGCGGCTGGAATCCCACACGGTCATAGCGGCCAGCGAAGAAGCTGCTGCATCGATTGGCGTTTCGCGCATGCCGCCGCCCCCTATCCACGACAGAGATGCCATTTGAAAGATGGCTTTGTCCCGTTTGTGGCGCATGCGTTCGTATCCAATAGCCGTGCTACCACCCCATTTCCGATCAAATCGGCTGGGGTGTTGGCGTCCTGCCGCATCAGTCCACAGGCTGCGAAAGCGCGTAAGCCCACCACTGTAAAAGAGGTGTCGAATCAAAGGTTGCTTCCAAGATACTTCTATGCCGTACCGGGTAGCAGTCCCTACTGCTTGTAGCGCTTTTGTGGCAGGCTCGTTGATCATGTTGAGCACTGAAAACCAAGGAGCTTCATTACCTACAGGTAGGTCAAAGAAGTATTGCCAATAAGCTTCAGTGCGTAGCCGCCCCTGCTGCTGAAAAGTATGAGCCCACCCCAACGTAGCTTGTTGGCTGCGCAGCAAAGGGAGCGATTTGTTGTAAAGGCGCCCTTCGCCATCGGTAGCAGTGGCATATACGCGCAAGTGATGCAACTGGCTGTAGAACCCCCAACTGGCATATAGCACCTCATGCGGCGTAAATTGCCAACGAATTTGGATGCGCGGATCGAGCGCTTTGCTACCGTTCCAGCTAAAGTAGTGACCACGTAAGCCGAAGGTAGCTATCCACTCTGGAGCAGGACGAGCTTCTAGTTCAACCCACGGATTGACCCACCACCCTTGCATGCGCCCATTGCCCGATTGTTGCCTTTCGGCAAAAAAGAAATCGTCAGCTTCTGACAAGAATTTGCCATCTATCCCAAACGACCAGCGTCGTCCATTCAGGCTGGGTGCGTGTAGCGAGCTTCGAAAGCTCAGCCATGACTGTGTGAGTTGTTCTTCACCATAAGGCGTGCCATCGTCAGCCCAACTGCCTTGCCATTGGCTAGCTAGTGCCGAATGGCTTACAGCCGATTGCCATAACCAACCTGCACCTAGGTGTACCTGGTGGCTAAAACCAATGGCATACATGCGATTCCGAAAATCGATGTCGAGTCGGTCTTTTTGCTCAGTGCGCAAACTGTCGGCTTCGGGAGCGCGAAAGATATTGCTACTCAGCCCACCCAACATCCAGACCTTCCACTGATGGCGTTTGCCTGGAAACGCTGCAGTAAGGGCGAGATCTTGAAAGCTGATGGCTTCGCCACCAAAATCCATTCCCAAGGCGGTCAACAAGCCAACCGTAGAATAACGATAGTTAGCTAACCACGATGGGCCTGTGGCTGCTGTAGTGTCCTTTTTGCCGAAAGGCCCCTCGCCCGACAGGTCGATGCCGATAAGGCTAAGCTGAAAGGTGCCTTCCGCATGCTGGTCATTGCCCTTGCGCAGTGTCATGTCTAATAGTGCACCTGTGGCGTCGCCCTGGGCTACAGGTGGATTGCCGGTAAAAAATAAGGAAGTACCCAGCATTTGGGCACTTAATATGTTGACTCCGCCCCCGCTGAGCGTCGTTTGGTCGGAAAAAGTACCTGCATTGGGCGTATGATTCGGGTTGACAATGGGTACCCCCTCCAATAGCCAGCTGTTCTGATTAGGCGAGTTGCCACGTGCAATGAGCAAATTGCCCTGATCATTCCACTGGGCAAAGGCTGGCGCAAATACGGCCATGCGTGCCGGATCGTAGAAAGTAGCGGGAAAACGAAAGGTCTCCTCGATGGTGATCATGTAGAGCGGCAACACGGGCAGAGTGCGACCTGGCCGCATACCATGCAATACGACCTCTTGCAAGGTATCTGCATGGGTTTGCAAATCCAGCTCGAGCACGACCTCCTTGCCACCACCCACCATCACTTCAGGTAGGCATAGCCGTTCGTAACCCAGTAGCTGTACTTCTAACTGATAGCGACCGGAAGGCACTTGTTCAAACAAAAATAGGCCCGACGAGTCGCTCTCAGAAAAAGCCGAATGTTGATCATTGCGCAATTGAATAGCAGCACTGCCCAAGGGCTGGAGCGTATGGGCGTCGCGCACCCAACCGCGTACGCGCTGCATGGGCTGAAAGCCAAATGACTGTAGGGGCAGCAGCCAAAGCAGACAAGCCGCCAACAGCCATTTTATCGCATAGGAGTTGTCCATGGCTATATTGGTTCAGTAGACTATTAAATGTAGGCAAGGTTAGCAATTGTGCCGCAATGAGCCAATACACTTTATTGGGAAGGCCAATACGGCGCACTCACATAGGCACGATGGTAAATAAAACTGCTACCTTTGCAGCCGCTTTCACAAAAAATACCAAAAGACAACGACTTATGGCGCTCAAATGCGGCATCGTAGGCCTTCCCAATGTGGGCAAATCCACTCTTTTCAACGCGCTGACATCGGCCAAGGCTTTGGCAGCCAACTATCCTTTTGCCACTAAAGAGCCCAATGTCGGCATAATCACCGTGCCCGACCCGCGCCTGGACAAGCTGGCAGCACTAGTTAAACCCCAACGCGTGGTGCCTACCACTGTGGAAATTGTGGATATCGCCGGCTTAATCAAAGGTGCCAGCAAAGGCGAAGGTCTAGGCAATCAATTTTTGGCCAATATTCGAGAAGTGGATGCCATCATCCACGTGGTGCGCTGCTTCGAAGACGGCAACGTGGTACACGTCGATGGTTCGGTGGATCCCGTGCGCGACAAAGAAATTATCGACACGGAGCTCATCCTCAAAGACATGGAAACGGTGGAAAAGCGCCTGGACAAATTGCGCAAGCAAGCTAAAAGCGGCAAAAAGGAGGACAAGAAGGCCGTTGAGACCGCCGAAGCCATCTTGCACCACCTCGAAACGGGCAAGCCGGCGCGCACCCTGACACTAGACGAAGAGGGGCAGGTGCTACTCAAAGAGATGCAACTGCTCACCGCCAAGCCAGTACTCTACGTGTGCAACGTAGATGAGTATTCGGTCGTCAGTGGCAATGAGCACACGCGTCGCTTTATGGAGGCCGTCAAAGATGAAGATGCTGAAGTGATCCTCATTTCCGCAGCCATAGAAGCCGAAATTGCTCAGCTCGACGACCACGAAGAGCGCAAGGAGTTTTTGGCCGAAATGGGGCTGGAAGAACCCGGCGTCAACCGCCTCGTCAGGGCTGCCTACAAACTGCTCAACCTCATCACTTACTTCACAGCAGGCGAAAAAGAGGTACGTGCCTGGACAATCATGCACGGCTGGAAAGCGCCACAAGCGGCTGGCGTGATCCATACTGATTTCGAAAAGGGGTTTATTCGTGCCGAAGTCATTAAGTACGACGACTTCGTCAAATATGGCAGCGAAGCGGCCGTCAAAGAAGTGGGCAAGATGGCCGTCGAAGGTAAAGAATACGTCGTACAAGATGGCGATGTGATGCATTTTCGCTTCAACGTATAGGGTTATGCGCCAACCATATCGCTATTTCGTACTGTTTAAACCGTGGGGCTACCTGAGCCAGTTTACGCGTGAAGAACCTCACCACCGCACATTGGCCGATTTGTACGACTTCCCAAAAGACGTCTACCCTGTTGGCCGCCTCGACCGCGATAGCGAAGGCTTGCTGCTACTCACCAACGACAAAGCCCTCAATCACCGCTTGCTGCATCCACACCACCGCCATCGCCGCACCTACTGGGCACAGGTGGAAGGAGCGCCTAGTGACGAAGCACTCCATGCCTTGCGATCGGGAGTGGACATCCGCATTGGCAAAAAGTGGCATCGCACCTTGCCTGCCGAAGTGCATTGGCTACAACAAGCACCGGCTCTGCCGCCACGAGAAAAGCCCATCTGCCCCCGACCAGGACGACCCCTACATTGGCTGCAGCTCACGCTGGTAGAAGGCAAAAACCGACAAGTGCGCCGCATGTGTGCGCGGGTAGGCCTGCCCGTATTGCGCTTGGTGCGCAGTGCTATTGAAGGCCTCCAATTGGGCGACATGCAGGTAGGCCAGGTGTGCGAATGGGAACGGGAACCTCTATACGAATTGCTGTTTGGCACTGCTAAAATCTGATTCAAAAGACTTCAACCACAACGCTATGATCGTTATCACAGGTGCTGCCGGCTTTATTGGCAGCTGTATGCTGCGCAAACTAAACGACGAAGGGCTAACCGACATCTTGCTCGTCGATGACTTCACGCGCCCCGACAAAAACCGCAATTTCGAAGGTAAAGCCTTTCGACAAACGATGGATCGAATGGCCTTCCCAAAGTGGCTCGACCAGCACGGCGCTACTGTCGAGTTGGTCATACACATGGGAGCCCGCACCGACACTACCGAATGCGATGAAGCGCTTTTCGAACGCCTCAATTTGGGGTACAGCAAGGCGGTGTGGTCGGCTTGCGCCAAACACGAAATCCCCCTACTCTACGCCAGCAGTGCAGCTACCTATGGTTTAGGAGAGTTGGGCTATGATGATAGCCATGAGCTGGTGCCACGCTTGCGCCCGCTCAACTCTTATGGCCGATCCAAAAATGAGTTCGACAAGTGGGCGCTACAGCAAACTGAAATACCTCCGCAGTGGTATGGCTTCAAATTCTTCAATGTCTATGGCCCCAACGAATACCACAAGGGCCGCATGGCCTCTGTGATCTTTCACACTGTGCACCAGATTGAGCAGACAGGGGGTATGAAGCTGTTTCGATCCCATCGCCCTGATTTCAAGGACGGAGAGCAAAAGCGCGACTTTGTCTACGTCAAAGATGTGGTTGAAGTGCTTTGGTTTTTTGCCGAAAAGGCACTCCAACCAACAGCAACACCCCCGGCCAATGGCTTGTACAATCTGGGCACCGGCCAGGCGCGCACCTTCCTCGATCTGGCCACTCATACCTTCCTGGCAATGAATCGCCAACCAAGTATTTCCTTTATCGATACGCCCGAAGACATTCGAGATACCTATCAGTACTTTACTCAGGCTAAGATGGACAAGCTGCGTACTGCAGGTTACGATCGTCCCTTCCACAGCTTGGAGGATGGCATTGCCGATTACGTGCGCCATTATCTGGCAGAGCGCCGCATCTGGTAGTGCTGTAAAAAGAAGCGCGGCTCGACCACGGCCGTGGTCGGGCCGCTTTTGCCGAAAGGCAGTCTTAATTCTCGTCGGGTAGGAAGCTGTACTTCGCTGCATACTCCAGCATCTGCTGGGTGAAGTCGTCGGGGTATTCGACTTTGATGTCGATGATCTGGCCGGCCTTGTCAGTTACGGGTATTAGGCGTGGATTGATGAAGCCACCGTAAGGGGCAATGTCCAGATGTTCGCTGCGGCGTAGCACTTCGGCATGTATTTCTGGGTCGACTTGCACGCCGTACTGCTCGATGAGAGCACGGCCAGCTTCGTAGTCGCCCTGCGATTTGATGCGCTGTACCTCGCGCAGCAGCTGACCAAACAGCTCGCGCAGCTTCTCGTAATCGTTGATCTTGAAGCAAGTCTTGCCGTCGTGCACCACTTTTTCGATGACGCGATCGGGTTGCCCTTTTTCATATACCCACCTGGCGATCATTTGTCGGTTGCGCATGTGTGCCTGTTCGATAGTAGCACCAGGTTCAATGCGGCGCAGCTGCAGCATCAGCCCATTGCGGATATAGCTGTCGTAAGCGGCTTTGCCAACTTCAAGGCTGGGCATCAGCCCTAGTTCAACCATTTTGGGATCCAGCATAAAATACAGAGCGACCAAGTCGGCACGCCCTTCTTCAAGGGCAGAGGCGTAGTTCTTCAGCGTCTCGGCAGGGGCGCCTACTCCCGGTTCGAGTTTGCCCGAGGCATGGCCAATGACTTCGTGGAGTGCCGTGTGGATATTGCTAGCCAGCGAGCCGTATTGTTCTGCCCGTTCGATCTCTTCTTCGTCGCAGGCAAATTCGTGTAGTAGTACGGGCCCATCGGCCTTGCTGTAGGCATCAATGATGTTGCCCAAGCTCACCGATTTGGAGCCATACTCCACTCGAATCCAATTGTTGTTGGGCAAATTGACGCCAATAGGCGTGGAAGGCGAAGCATCGCCAGCCTCACCGGCCACATTGACTACGTTGTAGCTGATGCCCACCACTTTTTCTTTTTTATGAGCGTCCATGATGGGCGAATGGTCTTCGAACCATTGAGCGTTTTCTGCTACTTTTTTCATGCGTGCCGAGGCTTCAAAATCCTTGATCTCGACGATGGTCTCATAGGTGGCTTTCATGCCCAGCGGATCGTTGTACACTTCCACAAAGCCGTTGATGTAGTCCACATCACCTTCGGTGGCTTGCACCCAGGCGATGTTGTATTCCACCCATTTTTCCAGATCGCCACTTTTGTAGTAGTCGATCAATATGCGGAGGGCTTTTGCTTGGGCGTCGTTTTCCGCTACGGTGACAGCTTTTTCGAGCCACTTGATGATCTCCTTGATCGCTGGGCCGTACATGCCTTCGGCGTACCAACGCTTTTCCATGAGTTGGCCATCAGGGCCACGCACCACTTTGCTGTTGAGCCCCCATTCGGGCGGGGTGGGGTCGTTTTTGTCGATGATACTTTCGTAAAAAGCGCGCACCTCTGCTTCGGTGAGGTCGGGATCATAAAAATTGACTGCCGAAGCAGCTACCAAGTCTTTGGAGGGATCGAGATTGGTGCGTTTGGGGTCAATCGTAGGGTCAAACATGGCATCAATCACTTCGGCATCGAGCTGGTGCCCTACTGCCTCGAGCAGCGATCGAAAGTAGTCTTGCGAAAACTCGGGCTGGAACTTGTCGCCTGAATAGTGATGGTGAATGCCATTGCTGAACCACACGTTTTTGGCATAGACCAAAAACTTCTGCCACTCGTCGGTGGTGCGGTCGCCTGAGTAGTCGCGCACAATGTGGTCGAGTGCACGGCGTATTTTTAGATTGTGGCGATAGTTTTGGTCATAGATGATGTCGCGACCACTCAAGCCTGCCTGTACGAGGTAATACACCAGTTTCTTTTGCTGAAGGCTGAGACTGTCGAAGCCTGGAATCTGGTAGCGGATGATCTTCTTGTCAGCAAATTGCTCTGTTTTCCAGACAAAATCGTCCTTGTCTTCTTGCTGCTGCTCCACAGCAGCTTGCTGACAACCACTCCATGCCCACAACAACAGTAGTAAGAACCACAGGTTTTTCATTGGATAGGTGTGTTTTATTTGGTTTGTCAAAATCATTTCGACGCTGAAGTTAGAAAGATTTTTGTGGGTGTCCTGGGCCAATTCATGTGGCGATATGCTCATTTTTGCCGCTATGAAAAACAGAACTAAGCTGGGCATCGCTACGGTGGGATATATGATTTTTTGGGCAGCGTGGTTGGTCATCCTTGCACTGATTTCACCGCTCAACCACGATGAACATCAGTTTCTCACCTCGGGTTGGCTCATACGGCAGGGCTACTGGCCCTGGCGCGACTTTCCGCTGTTCCAGATGCCGCTTTGGCCGATGTGCTATGCTGGTCTGGCAGCATTGACCAACTGGCTATTGCTGGGGGGGCGACTGATGTCGGCACTAAGTGCTTGGGCGATGGCATGGCTGTTGTGGCAGTGGGGGCGGCGGCTGCTGAGTAGCTCTGTAGTGATGCGATGCTGTTGGTGGAGTAGCTTATGGCTATTGGCAGCGCATCCCATCTTGGTTTACACAGCTGTGAAGAGCTGGAACCACAGCTCAGGACTTTGGTTTGCTTGCTTGGCGTTGGCGGCCTGGATGCAGACGCAATGGCAGCCGATGCGCTGGCAATGGCCTTTTTGGAGTGGTGTGGCGTTGGCTTTGGCCGCTGGCCTGCGCCTGACCTATGCCGTTTTAGGGTTGCCACTACTGCTAGCTTGGCTGACACAGCCGCAGCCAGAGCGTACTATAAAGTATTGGGTTGCTGGTGGTGTGGTGGGGTTGTTGCCTAGCGCTCTGTGGATAAGCGTCGCGCCTCAGCGTTGGTATGAGCAGGCAGTGCAGTTTCACACCCAGGTAGATGCGGCCTATTTTGAGTCTTTTGGTGGCGCAATGAGCTGGGCCCAGCGCGGAGCCTATCTGTGGGATGTGCTCTCGGCTAACTACTACTTGCCCTTTAGCTTAGGTGCCATACTGCTAGGCCTATTGGCTTTTGCTTTTCGGCAAAAAGGCACATCGAGCCAACTACGTGTATGGGCTGTAGCAATGGGGGCGGCAGCCATGCTGTGCTGGGCTGCTGTACAGAAAGTCATTGTCTTTACCCAATATTTCTATACACCCCTGCCGTTTTTGTTGGTAGCCTGTTGGGCAGCCATAGCCTCGTTTGCCGAAAGGCACCGAAAGTTCGTGGCAGGAACCTGGGCTCTATGGTGTGTAGTAGCACTTTGGAATCAGCGGGAAGTTTTTTCGGCTTTCGCTAAATGGCGTACGCCCGAGCAGTGGACGCCTCGAAAGGTTCATCAGTGGGGCCGAAGCCTTCGCGCGTTCGTCCCTTCCGATACCGTCTTGACGCTCTCTCCGCTATACGTGCTCGAGGGTGGTGGTGCCGTTTTCCCAGAGTGGGCAGCTAGCCCTTTCGCGTGGCGCACAGCTTCTTTTTGGCCACCAGATAAGCGCCACCTCAACCACATTGTTGGCCCTGACGAGCTCTACACTTTCACAACCCAACACCATGTAGAAGCGGTGCTTACTGGCTTTGAGCCCGGTATAGAAGAAGCGCTCGATGGCTGGGCCCAGCGCCAGGGCTTTACACCGGTTATGCCCAATGATGGCCCTGCCTGCCTCTGGACCAACAGAAAACTCCAAGCACGTCAATGTGTAGATGCACATGCTGGACCGCTCGAGCTGTCGGGCCGTTTTGGCCCAAGCTTGCGCGATACGCTGTTGCCTGCCCATCCATTTGCTAGCTGGTGGTGGAAAAGTAGCGTGGAGGTGCGCATCCCTCGACCCAAGCCGCAACACGAATGGCTATTGGTCGTGGAATTGCGCCGTGGCGACCAGCTACTCCTTTGGCGCGCGCGGCGCCTGTCGCCCTACTTCATGCGGGTAGGCCAGTGGCAGCATCTGTGGCTCGCCATTAGCTGGACAGGCCAACTGCAAGGGAATGAATGGGTAAAAACCTATGTATGGCGGCCTTCCGGCGCGTGGCAGCCCACACTATTGCGCCACTTTCAGCTCGAGCGAGCCCGCTTGACTACGGAGCCAGCCGTTCGATGAGCCAACTGCCATCTGCTTGGCGGCTATATTGAAAGCGATCGTGCAAGCGGTTGGGGCGCCCTTGCCAAAACTCAATCACATGCGGTACTACCCGATAGCCGCCCCAGTGCTTGGGCACAGGTACTTGGCCTTTCTCAAAGCGCACTTTCATCTCCTCGAACTTTTGAAGCAGAAAATTGCGCGACTCGATCACACTGCTCTGTGGCGAGACCCATGCCCCGATTTGGCTGCCACGGGGCCGCGTAGTAAAGTAGCGGGCCGTTTCGGCAAAAGACACCTTTTCCGCTATGCCCTCGATTTTTACTTGCCGCTCCAATACCAGCCATGGGAAGAGCAATGCCACCCGTGGGTTCTGGCCGATATCGCGCGCCTTACGACTCTCGTAATTGGTGAAAAAGACAAAACCTCGTTCGTCGAAATATTTGAGCAAGACCGTGCGTAGCGAAGGCTGCCCTATAGCATTGACAGTGGCTAGACTCATGGCGTTGGGATCTTTCTCGACGGTGGCCATCGCTTCTTTAAACCACTTTTCAAACTGCTTGATGGGGTCGTCATCAAGCGTGTTGCGGCTCAACTCGGCGCGCTTGTATTCTTCTCTCAGTTGGCTTAGATCCATATCACATCGAGCTTTGCCTGCAAAGGAACTAAATTTGGTACAAGGAGCTATGTGTGTCGCATTTTGTGCACTGAAGGGTACAAACTTGCTTGTAAGATGTTTGTTCTCTTAAAAAAGGAATAGTGTTGGATCTCGTCACTTGGCACTTGAAAAAGTGAAAGATAGTAGAAGAAAAAAAGGGATTTTTCGGTTCAGTATGTGCGAAACATTCTCGCAAAATGGCGTGTTACACAACACACCGCATATTTCACATTTGATCCGAATGTGGATTTGCTGCAAATTAGCTTTTACAGTGGAAAAGGTTCGAAGCGGTTTTAGCCTCATGAGGGGTTTGTCCGTCAGGATTTTAATCCAACTTTAGTCACTTGCAGAATGTGGGAAAGGGCTTACCTTTGTTTTCCACGGTATGGTATTTAGGATTTAATTACAAGCTGAATGATGGAATACAGAAAGTTTTCACAAAAAATTAAACGCATTATCCATCGTAGTCGCGATGAAGCGATTCGCTTAGGCCAACCCTCTATCGGCACAGCACATTTGCTGTTGGGCCTTTTGGAGGAAAAGGACACCCTGGCTATGCGCGTGCTGCGTTCCTTGGATGTAGATTCGGCCGAAGTGCGACGAGTAGTCGAAGAATCTATCGCACCTACTAAGCCTTCAGATGCAGGGCCTAGTATTGGCAACTTGCCATTGGATCGCGTAGCTGAGAAAGTGCTCAAAGTCACCATCTTGGAAGCTAAGGCTTTGAAGAGCGACGAGGTGGCTCCCGTCCATTTGATGCTTTCTATTCTCAAAACAGAACACAAGGATAATATCGCTTCGCGCATACTCAAGGAGTTTGATATTGACTATGACATCTTCAAGGCGGAATTGGAGTATGTGCTGCAAGAGCAGGACATGAATAGCCAGTCGGACTTTTATGCTGAAGCTTCGGCTGATTCTGACGATCCGGAGTTTGAGGAAGAATCGCCCCGCAGTTACGCGCGAAAAGGCAGTGCTAAATCGCGTACTCCTGTGCTCGACAACTTTGGACGCGACATCACGAAGCTAGCGGAAGAAGACAAACTCGACCCCATCATCGGGCGAGAGAATGAAATTGAACGCGTTTCGCAAATTTTGAGCCGTCGTAAGAAAAATAATCCCATTTTGATCGGAGAACCCGGCGTGGGGAAAACGGCTATTGTAGAGGGGCTGGCCTTGCGTATCGTACAGCGCAAAGTGAGTCGAACCTTGTTCGACAAGCGCATCGTCATGCTCGACCTGGCAGCACTGGTGGCCGGCACCAAGTATCGCGGCCAGTTTGAGGAGCGCATGAAGGCGATTATGAATGAGCTGGAAAAATCGCGCGACGTCATCTTGTTTATCGATGAAATCCATACCATAGTAGGTGCGGGGGGAGCTACTGGCTCACTCGATGCCAGCAATATATTCAAACCAGCTTTGGCGCGCGGCGAATTGCAGTGCATCGGTGCCAGCACCCTAGATGAATATCGCCAGTACATCGAAAAAGACGGTGCGTTGGATCGGCGTTTCCAAAAGGTAATGGTGGATCCACCTACAGCTGAAGAGGCTATCAATATCCTGCAAAAGATCAAGGAGAAGTACGAAGAGTTTCATCAGGTAGTTTATACCGACGAAGCCATCGAAGCATGTGTGCGCCTTAGCGATCGCTACATCACAGATCGCTTCTTGCCGGACAAAGCCATAGATGTGCTCGACGAAGTAGGTGCACGTGTACACCTCAAAAACATCCACGTGCCCAAGCACATCGAAGAAATGGAAAAAAAGATTGAAGAACTTAAGGAGCTGAAAAACCAGGCAGTCAAAAATCAGCAGTACGAAAAGGCTGCCGATTTGCGCGATCAAGAGACGCGCATGCAGCGCGAACTAGAACTGGCCAAACAAGAGTGGGAGCGCCAGAGCCGCACCCAGCGCTACCCCGTTACAGAAGAAGATATTGCCGAAGTAGTCGCCATGATGACGGGTATCCCCGTACAGCGGGTAGCCCAAAGCGAGAGCAAACGATTGGTGCACATGGCCGATGACTTGCGCCAAATGGTTATTGGCCAAGACGAAGCAGTAGACAAAGTCGTCAAGGCAATCCAGCGCAACCGCGTGGGCTTAAAAGATCCCAAAAAGCCCATCGGCACCTTTATCTTCTTAGGCCCTACTGGCGTAGGTAAAACTGAACTGGCCAAAGCCCTAGCACGCTACTTGTTCGACACAGAAGAAGCGCTGATCCGCATTGATATGAGCGAGTACATGGAGAAATTCTCTGTCAGTCGCCTCATCGGTGCCCCCCCAGGTTACGTCGGATATGAAGAAGGTGGCCAGCTCACCGAACGCGTGCGGCGCAAGCCTTACTCAGTGGTACTACTCGACGAAATCGAAAAAGCTCACCCAGATGTGTATAACATCTTGCTGCAAGTGCTTGACGATGGTCAACTCACGGATGGGCTAGGCCGTAAGGTGGACTTTAAGAATACCCTTATCATCATGACATCCAATATCGGTGTGCGGCAACTGAAGGACTTCGGACAGGGTGTGGGTTTTGCTACTAAGGCGCGCCAGGAAGCAGCCGATGAACATGCGCGCTCCATCATTCAAAATGCACTGAAACGAACCTTCTCGCCCGAGTTTCTCAACCGCGTCGACGATGTCATTATATTCAACAGCTTGGGACGACAAGAGATCTTCAAGATCATCGACATTACACTCAAAGATTTGCACCAACGCCTAAGTACCATGGGGTATAAGTTGGAGCTGAGCGAAAAGGCAAAAGACTTTGTGGCCGATCGTGGCTACGATCCTCAGTTTGGGGCACGGCCACTACATCGCGCCATCCAAAAGTATATCGAAGATCCACTCGCGGAGTTTATTCTCAACGAAAACCCGCCAGAAGGATCTGTCTTCCACGCCGATATGAACGACAGTGGTGATGGCCTGTCCATCACACTTAAAAAAGAAGAAGGCGTGGAAAGCTCCAAGTAATGCAAAGAATCTATAAATGTAGGGCAGTGGTTTTGTACCATTGTCCTACTTTTGTTTTCTCTTTTGGGAAACCGTCATAGCAGCCTGTGCTGTGTCAGTTCGTTATCAGTTAATTGTTCACAAAATCAAAAACGCTTGGCAAAAAGAAGATCTTCTCAGCGGAAAAAGGAAGCACCTTCCTTTTCTTATCGAGTTAACCACCAGATCCGCGTACCAGAGGTGCGTCTAGTAGGTGATAATGTAGCCGAAATCGCCCAAATTGTGGGAGAAGACATCAAGCCTTCAGAGGTGTACCCCACGCGCAAGGTAAAAGACTGGGCTAGACAGGCTGACCTGGATGTAGTAGAAATCTCGCCCAAAGCAAACCCGCCCGTAGTCCGCATTGTCGATTACAACAAATTTTTGTACGAAAAGAAGAAAAAGGAAAAAGAGATCAAGGCTAAGGCAGCCAAGACGGTGGTTAAGGAAATTCGCTTCACGCCTAATACAGACGACCACGACTTTGGGTTTAAAGTGCGTCATGCCAAGAGTTTCTTGGAAAATGGTGCCAAGGTGAAAGCTTACGTACACTTTCGAGGGCGCACCATCGTGTTTAAGGAGCGGGGCGAGTTGTTGTTATTGCGTTTTATCAAAGAGCTGGAAGACTATGGTGCTGCCGAAGCCTTGCCTAAAATGGAGGGGCGACGCATGATCGTCATGATCGCTCCCAAGAAAAAAACTTCCGCTAAAAAGAAATGATACGCGGCCGTAGGGGTAGTTTGGAGGTGGCTATTCTCCCAGCTTTTTGAGAAAGGCATGGTACATAAACCATTGCTTTCAATAGTTTTTAGTTACCTTTGCAGCCCGCTAACCAAAAATGATTGCACATGCCTAAGATGAAGACACATTCCAGTGCTAAAAAGCGCTTTAAAGTCACTGGATCGGGCAAGATCAAACATGCACGTGCTCGTACCTCGCACTTGATGCGCAAGCGCAGTAAGAAGACCAAGCGCCATTTGCGCCATGCCGATGTGCTTGAAGGTGGAGATGCACGTCGTGCTAAGGTGTTGCTCGGCCTGAAGTAAACAAGTAACAGATTTTTTAACGAGCGTACAGGAAACAAAGAGCGCATGGTGCGCGCCCCTGTACGGTACTAAAAAACAATACTATGCCTCGTTCGACCAATTCGGTAGCTTCGCGCCGCCGCAGAAAGAAAATCCTGAAGGCTGCCAAGGGGTACTTTGGCGCGCGTAAAAACGTGTACACGGTAGCCAAGAATGCTGTAGAAAAAGCTTGGCTGTACGCTTATCGCGATCGCCGCCAGAAAAAGCGCGCTTTCCGCCGTTTGTGGATTGCACGTATCAACGCAGCAGCCCGCCAGTTGGGTACGACCTATTCACGACTGGTGCACGGATTGAGTAACCAGGGAATTGCGCTTAACCGAAAAGTGTTGGCCGATTTGGCCATGAACCACCCTGAGACCTTTAAGGCTATTGTGGAAAAAGCGAAAAAGTAAGCCTTCTTTTTACCTTGATCAAGAAACTAAAAGAAAAATGCCCGATAACTCGACCAGTTGTCGGGCTTTTCTAATTGACGCCCAGTGGGTAGTGGCGGTGCATCCATCACCTCAATCGAAGAGCGTTCCTGTATGCCCAGGTCGTGTAGGGGGCACGATGCCCAAATGTGTATATGCTTTTTCAGTAGCTTGGCGCCCCCTTGGAGTGCGCTTGAGATAGCCCTCCATGATGAGAAACGGTTCGTGTACTTCCTCAATCGTGCCAGCTTCTTCTCCCACGGCAGTGGCAATAGTACTGATACCCACTGGGCCACCTTTGAACTTTTCCACTATGGTGCTCAGAATGCGGTTGTCCATCTCATCCAGTCCGCTTTCATCGACGTTAAGGGCATTGAGCCCAAAGCGCGCAATGGACAGGTCGATTGTGCCATCGCCTTTGATCTGGGCAAAATCCCTTACCCGACGCAACAGTGCATTGGCGATGCGAGGTGTGCCTCGACTGCGCTTGGCGATTTCTCGGGCCCCTTCATCAGTAATGGGCACGCCCAATATTGCTGCAGATCTTTTGACAATGGTCTCTAGCGTGACTACGTCATAATAGTCTAGGTGGCAGTTGATGCCAAAGCGGGCGCGCATGGGGGCTGTGAGCAGGCCCATGCGCGTGGTAGCCCCTACTAATGTAAAAGGGTTAAGTGAAAGTTGAATGCTGCGCGCATTGGGCCCGCTATCGATCATAATGTCGATGCGGTAATCCTCCATGGCAGAGTAGAGATACTCTTCCACTACGTTGTTGAGGCGGTGTATCTCGTCAATGAACAATACGTCGCCAGTATCGAGATTGGTGAGCAACCCTGCCAAGTCACCAGGTTTTTCCAATACGGGGCCTGACGACATTTTGAGCTGGGCGCCCATCTCTGTAGCAATGATGTGTGCCAAAGTAGTTTTTCCCAGGCCAGGTGGCCCGTGTAGCAAGACGTGGTCAAGCGGTTCACCGCGTTGTTTGGCCGCGGCGATAAATACCGAGAGGTTCTCTACGATTTTTCGCTGCCCTCGAAAATCCGCTAGCGCCTTGGGGCGCAGTGCCTTTTCTATTTGCCGCTCTTCAGAGCTGAGTCGTTCTTCGTTGGGATCCAAATACGGATTTTGCATTGCTACAGATCGTCGGTTTGTACAATTCCACAGGGCTCAATCCCACATTCCTTCGCCCACCCAGATAACCTGTCCATTACCTAATAGGTTGAGGTATCGCTGATGACACCTATCGGCCGGGGTGCCCTCAGTAGTACATAGCAGGGTACCCTGGCAATCGAATAATGCCCATTGCCGCTGCCCTTCAAATAGATAGACCTAACCATCGCGCCATGTGTAGCGCACAATGCGTTCGGGATTGTAGCGGTCTAAGGCTTGATTCATCCATGGCACCTCAAAAGGGCTATTTGTATACGCACAGGGCAGTGGTTGAGGGCGTTCAGAGATACCTTCGAGCGGCTCAATACAGCTGAGGCGTACTACTGCATCTTCCACCATGCAGATACTTACAGCTTCAGGCACTATTTCAAAGCCTATTCGGACGCGCATCGCTGCTTGCGGTACAAATTCCTTAGGCCACTTTTGTGGTAAGAGCAGCCGGCCGTCATCCAATTGTAGCAACAATCTGCACCCATCCAGGTCGCTGTAATCGACAATACGCGCTTGTGTGGTACATGACGAGGCTGTAGCAGGCTGCCCGTTGGGGCGGAATGTGCTACAGCCGCTGCTACCATACATACACGTGGATGCTACCAACAGGATAAAAAGAGGTCTCATAGAAATGGTTGAAATGGTATCATAAGAGTCTTGAAGATAATTTGTGCAGCGTCTTGCAGCGCCGTGGCATATAAGTGCTTGACGATTCTTTACCTTTGCGCCGTTTTACAACCTCCAATTAACAATTACTCAATTTGATTTGCCATGAGTGGAACAAAAGTACGCATTGAGCAAGGAAAACTGGTTGTGCCCGATGATCCGATCATTCCCTTTATCGAGGGCGATGGCATTGGCCCGGACATCTGGGCTGCTGCTGTGCGTGTCTTCGATGCAGCTGTGGACAAGGCCTATAATGGAAAGCGCAAGGTGGTTTGGAAAGAGGTCCTTGCAGGAGAGAAAGCTTATAATCAAACAGGTGAGTGGTTGCCCCAGGCTACGCTTGATGCCATCGATGAATATCTAATAGCCATCAAAGGGCCACTTACTACCCCTGTAGGGGGGGGGATCCGATCGCTAAACGTAGCCTTGCGTCAGCGCCTCGACCTGTTTGCTTGTGTACGACCCGTGCGTTGGTTTGAAGGAGTGCCCACTCCAGTGAAGCATCCCGAGCTGGTCAACATGGTCATTTTCCGCGAAAATACCGAGGATATTTATGCTGGTATCGAGTATTTGACGGGTACACCAGAATGTGAAAAAGTGATCAAATTTTTGCAAGAGGAAATGGGCGTGACGAAGATTAGATTTCCCAAAACCTCTTCTATTGGAGTTAAGCCCGTTTCTATAGAAGGTACCGAACGCCTAGTGCGCGCGGCAATCAACTATGCCCTGGAAAACAATTTGCCCTCTGTTACCTTGGTGCACAAGGGCAACATCATGAAATTTACCGAAGGCAAATTCAAGGAATGGGGCTATGCGCTTGCCGAACGCGAATTTAGCGACAAAGTCTTCACTTGGGCTCAGTACGACCGCATTGCCGCTGAACAGGGCAAAGAGGCTGCCAATAAAGCGCAAGCCGACGCCGAAGCTGCTGGCAAGCTCATCGTGAAGGATGTAATTGCCGATGCTTTCCTCCAGCAAATTTTGCTGCGTCCGGCAGACTATTCAGTCATTGCCACACTCAACCTAAACGGTGACTATATTTCCGATGCATTGGCTGCACAAGTAGGTGGCATTGGCATTGCACCAGGTGCCAACATCAATTACGAGACGGGCAAGGCCATCTTTGAGGCTACACATGGTACAGCGCCCAAATATGCCGGCCTTGACAAAGTCAATCCCAGCTCGGTGATCCTTTCGGGTGAGATGATGTTCCGCTACTTGGGTTGGAATGAAGCAGCTGACCTCATTATCAAGGGCATCGAGGGCGCTATCCGAAATAAGCGGGTGACCTACGATTTTCACCGTCTAATGGAAGGCGCTACTTTGCTGAAGTGCTCGGAGTTCGGTACTGAAATTATTCATAACATGTAGTTGATGGGTGCTTCGCTCATTATTAAGTGCACTGTAGGGTGGAAGCTTGTCGTAGATAGGTATGTTGTATGAGTATTATATATTATATGGCGGGCTTTCGCCAAAAAGGGTTACTGGCATGGGGCCAGTAGCCCTTTGCTATGAGTGGATGCGACCCATGAAAAAACAGATATTTTGCCAGGCAGCATATTGGGCCTGCTATTCCAAGGGCTATGCAAAGTGCATTAATTCTTGTCTTGTTCTAGGAGTGCTTGAATGAGTATAATCTCTAACTCATCGGCCAGTGCTGGCTCCTTTATGCCCAACTGCGAAGTTTTGATCCGAGTCTCCAGGCCCAGCATACAAGCTACGAGCTGTCCTTGATCATTAATGTGGAGTAGCTGCCCCTCGCCTCGTATGGGCACTTTCTGACTATCCCAATCGAGTACACCCTCAAACTCTAGGTCGATCGGCGGGTGTTTATTCGTGTTGATATATGCGAGCCCCAGTTTCCCTGTAAAATCAATTTCCTCAGGAGCCTCTTTGCGCAAGCGCGTGTCGAGTACTTCTATACCGCTTTCTAAAGAATGTACGGGTAAGTGTAGTCGCATCTCAGCAGTTTCATAGTCTAAAGCGATGGAAACTTCATGACTGCGGAAGATCACTACTTCACCTTGCCATACAGTGCGCACTTCCAAGCTTGCATTAAGCGTGTAGTATGTGCTGCTTTCATGTTGGGCGAAAAGAGTTAGTAGCGAGAAGGTACATAAAATAGAGCACAGAAGTAACTGTTTCATCTTTTGGTCTGGTTGTTCAAGGTGAAATGAGCGTATACTGCTGGATCGATCACGTTGGCGCAGCGTGCATTGAAGCAGCCAGCTTAAGATATATGGCAACGCCCCAATTGAAGAGCAATCTATGCAATATACACGCTTTCTTTAGCTCATGCATAAACGCATTTTTCCACTTTTCTATAAGTGCTAAAAGTCACTTTACCCATGTGAATTTGGTCAAAGCTTTTGCAAAAAAGACTACTAGTTCATATTCAATGGTCTTTTTGCATAAAAAAGAGTTCAAAACTGAAGTCGGTGCACTTTCTCTACCGTTCCACCATTATTGGTAGCGCGCAATACAATGGTGTTCTGGCCACGCTTTAGGTTAAAAGTAGCCTGTAGCTTGCCGCCTTTAGGGTGAAAACTGAAGCTTGTGGGTTTATTGTTGACCAATAACTGGATTTGCTTTTTGTCGCTGACGCCCTTGATCGTAGCAATGAGTGTACTGCGCGCACTATTGGGCGTCATAGGGTTGGTTACAGGTTGTGAGACCGACTCGATCGTGATAGTTGGCTTGGCTACAGAGGGCGTCTTCGCGCGAGGGGTATAAATAATTGTTCGACTTTGGCTATGGCTGCCCGCTTCGTTGATGGCCGTCACTTTCACGAGATTTTCGCCTTCTTTTAGTACAAGCGTAGCCATGAGTGCTTGTGTGCGGCTATCCCATTGGAATTGGGTGAGCTTGTTGCCATTGAGTGAAAGTTGTACTTGCTTGGGCCCCGATACATGTTTGATGGTAGCGCGTATGTCGATTTGGGGTTTATCGGTTCTCAGGCCATTGCGGGCGGGCAGTACAAAAGTAACTACTGGCTTGGGCTGTGATTGCTTGTAATATACTTGTACTTGCTTGCTTGCCTGCCCATCGGCATTTCGTGCTTGTAGTACGATTGTGTTGGTGCCTTCTCGTAGCTGTAAAGTAGCACGCAATGTGCCGCTGCGGCTGTCCCACGTAAAGTTGGGTATGGGTTTGTCGTTGAGCGTGAGTGTAAGTGCTTTCTTCGAGCTTACGTGTTGTATTTGCGCAATCAGCTTGATGGTGGACTGTGCCACACGGGTCCCTTCGGCAGGCTCCTTGATCTCGATCTGCGGTGGGCGTGGTGCTTTGTAGGTGACGACTACCTCATCCGAAGCTTCGCCACCTTGTGTGCGTGCTCGGATACGCAATAGATTATCACCTTCGCGTAGTTGGATTGGTATGCGCAGCAATCCCTTCTTTGCATCGTATTGAAATTGAGAGATGGGCTTGTTGTTGAGGTATACCTCTATTTGTCGCGATTCTTTTACATACTTGAGCTGGGCTTTTGCCGTAAGGCGATCTTTCCCTATACGGTAATGGTCTTGCTGGGGGAAAGTAATTTGTACTTGGGGGGCATGGCTCACTTGTCCCATCACCTGTACTACATCGCTGGCCTTACCAGCCTCATTGTGTGCTTCGATGCGAACTGTGTTGTCACCCTCTCGTAAAGGCACGACAGCTACACAACTGCCATCCATAGGCGAGAACTGGAAGGAGACGGGCTTGTTATTGACTATCACCTTTACTTGTTGCTTCTGAGCTACCCCTTTAATGTGGGCCCGCACTTGTATGGAAGTTGCTTTTGTAATCGTACCGTCGGAAGGTGCTTCGATCTGGACGCTAGGAGGTGTAGATGGTTTGTAGCGTATCGCCACTTCATCAGCAGCCATGCCGGCTTCGTTGCGTGCTTCTATGTGTATGCGCGTAAATGTTTGCTTGAGGGGCAATGTGAATCGCACATCACCTGTGGTAGCTTGCCATTGGAAGGAGCGATGACTCCGCCCATTGACGAGCACCTCAATTTGGTCTTTTTTTGCCACTCCGCTAATCCTGGCACGCACCTGTATTTGTGAGCTTGTCGTGCTAAATTCTTCTCCCTGTGGCTCGATGATTTGTACTGTGGGTGTTGGTATGGGTTGGTAAGTGATGTGTATGCTTGCATCGGCGCTACCTTGAGGATTGCGCCCTATGAGGCGAATAGTCTGTGTCCCCCGGCGTAAAGAAAGCGTAGCGCTTAGCTTGCCAGATGAGGTGTCAAATGCAAAAGGGATGGCCTTGCCATCGAGCCATAACTCAACGTCTTGATCACTAGCCACGTGGCGTAGTTGAGCTTTGAGCTCGATCCGAGGCTCATGTACAATAGCTCCATCGATTGGTGCTAGGATCTGTACCTTCGGTTTTAGCGATAGCTGTACAGGGTTTGTATACGTAATGCGTACTTCGGCTTCCTCAGCGCCTTCGTCATTGGTGGCTCGTATCCAGATGTGATTTTCTCCGTTTACTAAGTCAATGCGTTTGCGGAGCGTATGGCCATCCCATACAAACTGGTCTATGCGCTGCCCATTGATGCGCAATTTGATGTTCTGTGGTGAGCGCACATGTGCAATCTCGGCAATGAGTAAATATTGAGGTTGGTCGTGCGTAGTGTGGGGTTGGGCAGGCTGTATAAAGGTGATGCGGGGCCCTTGTGCGGGCATGGTAGGTGTGTCTTGCTTGATAATAGTGCGTTCGTCATATGCTTCACCCCTCTCGTTAGTAGCGATGAGGCGTACCAGATTGCTGCCTGGTGCAAGGTCGATTTCCGCGTATACCATCTGCCCGTCGAAGCTGAATTGTGGCCAATTGCGTCCATTGACTGTCAGTCTAAGGTTTGTGCGATCGCGCACGTGCTTGACTGTGGCCTTGATTATGGCACTATTATGAGTCGTATAATGTGTGACAGCTGATGGCTTGGTAATGTGTACTTCAGGTTTTTGCCATACCACTATGTACTGAACAGAACGAGTCACTTCAGCAGCTCCAATTGGATTGCTGGCGCGAATGCGGAATGTATTGCGACCTTCGCGTAGACGCACTTTTGCTGAAAGACGGCCGGCAGAAAAGGTAAAGTCATCTGTGGGGTGATTGTTGTGCCATACTTGTATGTCGCGTCGATCAGCTACTTGAAGCACATCGGCTTGTAGGGTGAAAGTCTCTTCATAGGTCTCGAAGCCATCGTGAGGTGGCTGGATAAAGCGTATTTCAGGTCGGTATGCTGCAGGTGGAGCTGATGGCCCAACTGATGGCTCGTAGAGAATAACCACTACAGCGCGATCGGTGCCATAGTCATTGGCTGCACTAATCACTACTTCGTTGCGGCCGGGGAGTAGCGGAGTTCGGCAAGTAAATTGTTCACCAAAGAACTCAAAAGGTAAGGGGCGACCATTGAGTGTGCAGCCAATATCCGTTGGGTCAGTTACGTGCCGAATGCGCGCGCGGATGGTGGCGTCAGGCCAAGGGCTTTGCCAAGGCGTAGTGTTGGGTGCAATCACCTGGATGTGGGGGCGCTTGCCCCGCGGGCGTGCAGGAATGCGCCATTCCAGCCCCAATGTAGTATAGTGCAAAATATCGTTATTAGGCACTTCCCATTGCTGGCCCTCGAGCAGATCAGTGCCTGAAAAGGTCGTGCGATGCCCGCCTATTAAGGTGAGATTGGGGGTGAGGTTGAAGCCTAACTCGATCCCCACTGAAGGCATAAACTTGAGCTTGCCCAGTCCATCTTCAAATCCGTCAGCTAGTGTTTCATATTCGCCATCAAGTATTTGCCGATCTAAGGCCTGGAGGATTTGCGATTTTGGTGCATTGGGGTCCAATTCAGCGTATTGATTGTAATATGGTTGTGTGCCATCACTTGCTTGGTCATAGCGCACTTGGTACCAATCGAGTCCGTAGCCACCGTACACGGCTACATGCAGACCGTTTCGTGTGCGCAACCTGTTAAGTGTAAATACAGCCTCACCCGCTAGCTCAATTAGGTCGGTGCGGTGATTGAAGTACACAAAGCCAGGATCCACCCCTAACTCGTCTGGATAGTTCGTGTAGTCAAGTGCACGCACGCCATTGAGCGCTTCATTTTGGCTGATGGCCGTGGTGGGAAAGGGATCCAAACCTAAAGATTTGGAATAAGACAAACGACCGCGTAATCCAAAGCCTACGCCTGCCTCAGATGTACTATAGACCCGACCAAGCCATGCACTGAGACCCAATCCGCCTTGGTCGATGCGTACATCACTACTCTGGTAAGAGGTGCCTGCGCTAATTCCGAAAGTATATGGTGGAAGATGAGATGGGGGGGCTTGTGCCAAAAGAAAGCTGGCACTTGTGATCCACAGTGCTAAAGTGGGCCATATGGCTGTGAAGTAGAATTTGGAGCTCATCATGGTGAAGACTTTTTGCTATGGAGAGTTTCGCTTTGTGCATTTGACGAAGCAGTAGGTGAGGTTGTGTCGAGTTTATAGGGCATGCCTGAGCTGTGCTGGAGGGTTGTGTGTTAACTTTTCTCACGATGTGTAGGATAGATGTATTCGCTGTCGTATTGATTTTAAGCGAATTATTATCGCCATTGTCTAAATGCCAAGAGTGGATGTGTTAAAATGAAGTATAGATAGAGCTCAAAATTTAACAATTTGAAAGGTAATATTATTTAAAAATCCAGCGTAGCGCCGTGTTGTTGGAGCCAATGCTTGTGCGATTCGTAATCGGGCATGACTTGTCTGACAGCATGCCAAAATGCTTTGGCGTGATTAGGGTACCACAAATGTGCCAGCTCGTGGATGATCACGTATTCGCGCACGGGCTTGGGGGCCAGCAATAGGCGTGTATTGATCATGATGTGACCATTGTGTGGGCTACAACTGCCCCATCGTGCATGTGCATAGCGCAAAGTCACTCGTTGCAAATTGGCTTTGAAGTGTCGTTCATGGAGATGAAAGACGCGTTGGTGTACGCGTAGGTAGAAATGCTTGGCGATCACTTGCCGTAGTATGCGTCGTTGCAGCTCGATGCGCTGCTTGCCTGAGGTGCCTTTAGGTAGATGAATTTGGATTTGCTGAGTGTCAAAAGACAATCTGCCATGAGCGCGCAGCTGATCCCTTAGAGGACAGATGCGTAGCTCGAAGGGGATGCCCATGAGGTGTAGTACGTCCCCATCTCGCCATCTTGCCTGGTAACCCCATCGGCTAAGTAAATGTGCGTTTTGGGAAACGCTATGAGTTACCCACACCTCGAACTGTGCAATGAGCTCCGTGCGGCTTTGCAAGGGCAAACTGTACGGAGCTCGCATCACAGGCCCTTTTGCCGTGAGCGAAAAACGAACGCTTTTGCGCCTTTCCCAATAGAGCGTAGCAGCTATGGCATGTGCGCCAATGAAAAACTTGTGTGTTTCTATAGCTTGGCGCATAGCCCGATGCTTTTTAAAATGCACCATTCCACACTGTGATAGCAAACCTCGCTATCAATCAGTGAACGCAGAACTCAATGCAACTGTACATGTTCTTTCCTGCACGATGATGTGCTCGAGCACTCTTATGCATGCTTTTCGGCAAAGTCGCGCATGACGTCCACAAGTGTTTGTACGCTTTCAAGCTCCATGGCGTTATACATCGATGCTCGAAAGCCTCCTACAGAGCGATGCCCCTTGAGGCCTACACAGCCAGCTGCCTCACACGCCTGGAGAAATGCTTGCTCAAGCTCTGGTCGTTCCAAGACGAAAGTCGCATTCATCCACGAGCGATCTTCAGCTACAGCTGTACCCCGAAAGAGTGGGTTTCTATCGAGCTCCGAATAGAACAATGTGGCTTTTTCCCGGTTGCGCACTTCCATTGCAGTTAGCCCACCTTGGCTTTTGATCCAGCGCAATGTGAGCATGAGTGTATAAATGGGAAAAACAGGAGGGGTATTGAACATGCTGCCCTTGTCGATATGTGTTTGGTAGTTGAGCATGGTGGGAAGCTGCCGACGTACCTGACCCACCAAATCTTTGCGAACGACTACAAGCGTCACGCCTGCTGGGCCAAGGTTCTTCTGTGCACCGGCATAAAACAGCCCAAAACGGCTAAAGTCCAATGGCCGGCTGAAGATATCCGACGACATATCGGCTACCAGTGGCGCATCTCCTGTGTCAGGTAAGGCGTGGTATTGCGTACCACGAATGGTGTTATTGGTAGTGATATGCACATAGCGAGCATCAGTAGGTACAGACCATCCCTTGGGAATATAGGTAAATGCATCGTCTTCTGACGAGGCAACTACCGATACGTGCCCAAACAGCTTGGCTTCTTTGATGGCTTTAGTAGCCCATGCGCCTGTATTGATGTAGGCGGCACTTTGCCCTTCATCCATCAGATTCATGGGAACCATAAAAAACTGACTACTGGCACCGCCACCAAGGAAAAGTACTGCGTAATCGTCGGCATCCAGGTTAGCTAACTCAAGCACTAATGCTTGGGCTTCTTCCATCACTGCTGTGAACTCCTTGCTGCGGTGCGAAATTTCTAAAATGGAAAGCCCCATGCCTTCAAAATCGCGAATGGCTGAAGCAGCTTGCGCAAATACTTCTTGCGGCAAGATAGCTGGACCTGCACTGAAGTTGTGCTTTTTCATTTCTGATTGCTTGATGTGGAAAATGTAAACGAGTGTCGACAAATGAGTGAGGTGCAAAAATAGTGGAAAGCTGATCATTACTTTCTCGTACTGTGAAAGAAAGCTACAAGTGTCAAAGCTTCTGCTTCAAAGCGAGGTGGTTTGTGAAAAAAAAATTGTCACATAGATTTACTTCAGGCCAAATTTCTTTTTTACTTGAGACAAGCAGAGCAGGGATAAGTTTTTGAAAAAAGCTACGTGCTATTTAAAGTGGCTCTATGGCCAATGGTGAAAAGCTGATGAAAAAATAGCAAGAGTCTTTGCGGATTGACAAAACTGCCTTACCTTTGCATCCGCTTCCGAAAGCGGGAGTTGCCGTGAAAAGTAGCTGATTGAAAAAAAAATGTGAAGAAATTTGGCCGTATACAGAAGGGTTGTTTACCTTTGCGACCCCGTTCGGGAGTGAGCGGTCAGAAATAGAAAAAAGCCTCTGAGGCACACAACTTTTGGTCAAGTTGTTTTGTTGCCTTAGATGGTGAAAAGTTCATTGACAGCTGGGAGAGAATAGCTATATGTGAAGATTCTCGTCGATTCCTTTTTGAACTAGGAGTCAAGCTGAGCCCATAGTAAAGTCGCCCCTTTGGGGGTAAGATCTTACACTATGGAGAGTTTGATCCTGGCTCAGGATGAACGCTAGCGGGAGGCCTAATACATGCAAGTCGAGGGGTAACAGGGGGTTTCGGCCCTGCTGACGACCGGCGCACGGGTGAGTAAC